>Ga0268262_10000440_pt1 | contig 55168 bp, 48 predicted proteins | sample TergutNc150P3_FD_190354 | JGI IMG/M metagenome (GOLD analysis project Ga0268262, IMG submission 190354) | Nasutitermes corniger P3 segment gut microbial community from laboratory colony in Florida, USA - Nc150 P3 (SPAdes) (version 2) | ecosystem: Host-associated > Arthropoda: Insects >... | reverse complement strand
GGGGGGGGGGGAGCGGAACCTGTTCAACCGGTAAACCCTTTTACTACTATTGGTCCGCGTGCCAATACCAGCCCTGACCCGATAACGAATGTCATCTATGTTTCTCCAAAAGGCAATGACGCTACGGCAGACGGCACCAGAGACAAACCTTATAAGAGTATCAATACCGCTTTGGGACACGCCAACTCCGGCGACACTATCGTGCTACGCGGCGGCAGGTATCGCGAGGGACGTGATGTCCGTGTTCGAAGATCAGGTATCACCATAAAGTCCGCGCAAAACGAATGGGCGGTTATCGACCTTACTACCTATAATTCGGGTCATAGTGACGACTCGGGAGTTGAGTTCTATTGTGAAGATGAGCTATTAGGTTCAGGTAGTATTGTGCAAAATTGCAAATTACAAAGTCTCGAAGTAATGGGCGGATTTTACGCAGTTGGTTTTGAAACCAAATTGCAATGGGGACAGCCTGATAAGCGCGGGGCGTCCAATATTATCATTGAGGACTGCGTACTGCATCATTCCAAAAACGATGTAGTCAAAGTCAAACCCAACTGCGATAATATTACGATTCGTTATAACGAAATACATCATTCAGGGCGGGCATATAACGGCGGAAGACTCAACGGCGAAGATAATTCCGAAGGCATTGACAATGTCAACGGTGATAATATGCATGTACACCACAACTATATCCACGATATTTGCAGTACCGGGGTCTATGCCAAAGGCGGCGCGACCGGTGCGATTATAGAAAACAACCGTATTGAGCGCGCCTACGGGGCCGGCATCATGGTTGGTTTTGATACCAGCCCGGAGTTTTTTGATCTTACCGTAAATCCGTTGTATTATGAAAATATCAACGGCATTGCCCGCAATAACCTGATCATTAACACGGGCTGGGAAGGTATTGGTATATATTCTGCCCAAAATCCCACGGTAAACAACAACACTCTGGTAAATGTGGACAATGGTCCCGGGAATTGGCACAGCGCGATTTACTTTGGCATTCCTACGCAGGACGAAAATACCCATTATGGCCGTCCCGCTACGACCGGCGCGAATATTCACCATAACATTGTGAGTCAGCCAAACACCAATACCCGTCCGATGATTGAAATACGTTACATTGCGTCACTTCAGCTTACAGACGTTGACAATTCAGGCAATGTGATAGCGACAAGGACAGAAACTAACCTGTTAGCCTTGAGCGGCACACTAACGATGAACAATAACTGTTACTATATTGCCGGTGGTATACCAGCAACTTTTCACGATATACGACCGACAGAATGGAGTGGAGGTTTCGCCGGCTGGACAACCCGCATCAGCGGAGACACAAGCTCTATTGAAGCTAATCCGGTTCTTGATGGTAATTATATGGCAACTTACTCAGGTTGTACCAGCACGTCCCCGGTAATGGGGATAACAGTTCCCCTTAATTAGTAACGCTTGGTTGACTGAAGGCAGCCGTCATTTTTCTAAAATGGATTATACAAATTTTAGCATGGAGATTAAATAATGAAAGTTAAAAGAACTAATTCTAAATTTTACTCACTGTGTTTCTTTGCAATTTTCTTCTTAACCGTAACACTCATGTTCTGCAATGATTCTTCTGCTTCCGATGTATCAGATGATTTGGATATACCGTATGATCTAACTGTACTACCACCCGGTTTTCACGTTACAACGGCAGGTTCGGCAGGCGGTTCCGGCACATTAACTTCGCCATGGGATCTTAAAACAGCGCTTAATCAGCCCGCCGCTGTTCACCCCGGCGGTATCATTTATATTCATGGAGGGACGTACTACGGCGCTTATAAATCTAACCTTAACGGAACAGCCGGCAATCCCATTACTGTCCGCCCATGGTATGACGAAACCGTCATCATTGATTCCAGCAAAAACGTACCGGCAGGAGCGGCTGAAACCCTCGAATTCAACGGCTCTTATACTCACATCAGGTGCTTAACGATAAGAAACTCAAATCCAAATCATTATGCTACAAGCGGCGGACTCGAAGGTGTCCGTTATTACGGACATCACAATAAACTCATTAACTGCATCATTCACGATAATACCGGCAACGGCATAGGTTTTTGGAGCAGCGCCATCGGGTCGGAAGTTGCAGGATGCATTATCTATCATAACGGCACAATCGGCAGCGACCGCGGACACGGCCACGGGCTGTATATTCAAAATGACAGCGCTGAATATAAAATTATCCGTGACAATATTATCTTTAATTCATTTGGGAAAGGCGCGCAAATCTATGGCACAAGCGTACAAGTTAGAAACGTTAAAATGGAAAATAATATCATCTTCAACAGCGCGCTGGCTGCATCAAGTTCCATTGAGCAGGGCATTATCGCCGGAGGCGTAAAACCTGTCGATAATATGATCCTGAATGATAATATCTTTTATGTTTCCCCGCAATATACCAACATAGCTGCATCCGCTAAATTTGGTTACGAAGATGTAACAACAAACGGTTACGGTGAATTTAAAAATAATGTTTGTATCGACGCTTATTTGCATATCACAAAAAATTGGAATAAAATTACGACAAGCAATAATGCCTATATCTCAAAATCAACCAAAACAAAGATGGTTTTTGGATTTGATAAGCTCACATTCGTTACTACCCGTGATTATGACAATAACAAGTATTACCTCGGACAGATTGGCGAAAATGGTGGAAGCTGGAACGGCTTTACCCTCTATACACTTAGCCAGATTCAAAATAATTCCACCGCGGCATACCGCACAGAACTAAACAGCGTTTATTACAGCGCCCTCCCATCAAGTGATATGGTTGTCGTCCGGTCCAATCCGTACCAATCGGACAGAGCCCACATTACCATCCACAACTGGACCGGCAAACAAAAAATCTCAGTAGATGTCAGTTCTATACTCGTTTCCGGCGATACCTACGGGTTGTACGATGTGACATACCTATCCGGCGGACCCATTGTTACGGGAAAATACTCAGGCGCTCCCATCGAAATACCGATGAACCAGAGCAAGGTTGATAAACCTATAGGGTTGACAGGTAATTTGAGCAGATTCAAAAATACCGCCCCGGATTTCGGCGTATTTTTATTGAAGAAATTAACAAAAACACCCCAATAAGCCATTTGTTCGGGATTACCGGTCACACAGGAATACCGTGATCGTTGCAAACTGTCGGGCTGACCGCAACCAGACGTATGTAAAGTGTAGCGACCTCGCGCATTGGCAAAGCCGCATATCAATTATTTTAAACGTTCTTTTTCCTTAGCTGTCTGTACCCATTTTGGCACAACCGTTTTTACCCAGTTGGCTTTTTTATCGCTAATGGACTTTATATCCAAACCAATATAGGCTTGCGCTTTTTCTTTAGTAGAAATATCCGGCATCGCTACATTCGTTATACCGCGGGCAAAAAGTATTTTTTGAAGTTCCAATTGCGCCAGCAAGGACTTATCAATGCTGTGTGCCAGTATGCGCTGCGTTTCAACAGGGGCGTGGAACGAACCGCCGTGCGAAGCTGCAACATAATCCCAACGCCACTGCGCCTGACGAAGTAATTTCATAACCGGCGCCATTTCGGTTTCAGATGCGCCTTTATCCCATGCAGCTTTTGCCATTATATGCGCTTTCACCAATTCAGTTTCAACACGGTCACGGATTTCAAGCGCTTTATCTTGATTTTGGTAAACATAATTGCGAAGCTGTTCTTCCGAATCGCGGTGACAAACTTGGCAGGTATTTGGAATATCTTTTAATGGGCTTGTTACCTGATGATTTGAATACTTAATACCGCCCTCAGATGTATATGGCATGTGGCAGTCGGCACAGCTTAATCCGCGTTGAGCGTGAGGACCAAAAAGGAATAACTCGTAATCAGGATGCTGCGCTTTAATCATTGGCGCTCGGCTTATGGCATGTGTCCAATCTTTAAAATCTGTTTTGTCGTAGTATTTTTCCATATCTTCAACTGTGGTACCGTTGTCCCACGGGAAAGTGACGTATTTATCTCCGCCTCCTTTGAAGTAGTACTCAACGTGGCATTGCGCGCATACAAGTGAACGCAGTTCCTGCGGAGTAGCGTCTGCAATATTGCGTCCCTGCCGCTCAAAAGCTTCAATCAAAGCAGGACGTGTAATGGTCAGGTCCATTGTTTTCGGGTCATGGCAATCGGCGCAGCCAATCGGATTAACTATTTGGTTGCCCAAATTGCTCCACGGAGTTTTGTAAAAGTTTTCAATTCCTATTTCATGCATCATACGCGGAACATCAGGGCTTTTACATGTCCAGCAAGAGGCGGTTTGTATGTCTTTTATATTTTCGTCAGGCGTACCTGTACGTAAGCTTGTCCGTACATCCTCGACTGCATACATGTGTCCTCGCGGCGTCTTATAATCCTGAGCAAAGAGATATCCTGCCCAAAGTACTACCATTTTCGGACGGTGCTCCAGCGCATCTTCAAGCGTATTTCCCAAATGCTTGCTGCGGAAATCCATATTCAATGTTTTTTTCCACGTGTTATATTCGCGGGGAAAATTTTCTGACCAAATTTCATTACGCGATTCTATACCCGTAATTTCTACTTTTCTATTATTTATGAGCGCGATTTTTTCAGCCCGTCTTTCAGCAATAGATGCTGCAAGAATTCCCAATATAAATACTGCTGCCATGACAGCAAAAAATATTCCCCAACCTATATTGGGTTTTTGTTTAATTTTTTCTGTTAGTTGTTTTAACATAGCTTACCCTGCTTTATTATTTGATTTTTTTTTCATAATTTTTTTCAGCCAATCGGGCACGGGAGATTTGTGCAGCGGCACAATCGCATTAGGCGACGAACTTAGATTGCTTATGCGCGTATGCGGGGTATGCATATGGCAATCCCAACAGGGTTTCCCTTGCCCGTTTTTTGCTTCGGAATAAGTAATCATTCCCGTTTTTGCGAGATTTGTAGTCAACTGCGTATGACAGCGAATACAGTTTTCCATAATCACATTGCTGCTCCCTTTTGTCGGACGGAGCGCCTGAGATTCCATCCTTAGCGTAAAAATAGTCGAATGATATAAACCGTCTCTTGCCTTAAAAACATATTTTGATAAAATATTGCTGTTCGGCACATGACAATCATTGCAATTTGTCCATTGAGTATGCGAACTGCGGTTCCACGATTGGTAATATGGGATCATGATATGACAATTAATACAGGCAGAAGGTTCGTCTGACAAGTAAGAATATACCCTCGATCCATATATGATATAAGCGCTCAAACCCGCCAGTAAACCTCCGATAATAAAAAGCGGAAGAATTATCCTGCTTGGAATTTGATTTAGGAATTTATTCATGAATTCTTTATGATATTTAGGCAGCAAAAGTATATTTTTTGTTAGGGAGGCTAACTTAGCGAAACAATTATAAATAATCGTCTGAATATAATTCCAACATTTCTTTATAACTTTCATTATTATCTCTAATTTTTATAGTTATATTTAATTACAAAATGCCGTACATTCCTTCAAAATTCTTATTTCATTTACATAGTTAATTATAAACTATGCTCACAATTTGTCAATTTTTTTTTATTTTTTTTGAAATTTATTGATTCTACATATCCCTGATAATAAATTTAAACACACTTACCAAAAACCAACATCCATCACAACCCGGAAAATCTGTCCATTGCTTTAATGACATTTTCCCTGCTGTTAAATGCGCTGAGTCTTATAAATCCTTCGCCGCACATTCCAAATCCTTCACCCGGAGTACAAACAATACCAAGCTTATTCAGCAGCATATCAAAAAAGTCCCATGATTTTGTTTTGGTATTAATCCATATATATGGCGAGTTATCCCCTCCTGTACATCTATATCCCATTTCACTTATTTTTTCTTTAATTATTTTAGCATTCTCCATGTAGTAATCTATGATCTCATTAACCTGTTTTTTTCCTTCAGGAGAATATACGGCTTCGGCAGCTCTTTGTACCGGATAGGATACTCCGTTAAATTTTGTTGTATGCCTCCTATTCCATAAATTATTAAGGGAATGACTATTCCCGGCAGAATCATAAGCAACACAGTTTTTTGGCACTACAGTAAAAGCACACCTTGTCCCTGTAAATCCTGCAGTCTTTGAAAAACTTCTAAATTCTATAGCAACCTCTTTTGCTCCATCAATTTCATATATAGTCTTTGGAAGAGATTCATCGCGTATAAAAGCCTCATAGGCAGCATCATAAAGTATGAGCGCTCTGTTTTTATGAGCAAAATCAACCCAGCCTTTAAGTTTTTCTTTTGTTATTACTGCGCCTGTCGGATTATTAGGAAAACAGAGATATATAAGGTCAACCTGTTCTTTAGGGAGTTCGGGGATAAATTCATTTTCAATTGTACAATCCATATAAACGAGATTTTCATACCTGCTGCTGTTCATGACACCTGTTCTTCCTGCCATAACATTTGTATCAACATATACCGGATATACAGGGTCCGGTACTGCAACTTTAATATCTGTAGAGAACAGTTCTTGAATATTTCCCGTATCACACTTTGCACCGTCACTTATGAATATCTCGTCTGCTGCAATATCAGCTCCGCGGCTCATGTAATCATTTTCAGCTATTGCGTTTCTTAAAAAATCATATCCTTGCTCCGGTCCGTAGCCGCGGAATGTTTTTTCCGAAGCCATATCATCAACTCCGTTGTGAAATGCCTTGACTATTTCTGAAGGCAGCGGCAACGTTACATCGCCAATTCCCATGCGTATTATTTCAAGCTCAGGATGATCTTTTTGAAAGTTTGATACTCTCTTTGATATTTCCGAAAATAGATAAGAAGATTTTAGTTTAAGATAATTTTCATTAATTCGTATCATTAAATTCTCCAGTAATATTCTATGCAATCTATATGACACTGTAAAGCAATTCTGCGTATGACGGCAGCGACCAATACTTTTTAGCGACAAGTGTTTCAAGTTCGTCAATAATAAGCCGCATATCCGACATGCCAAAAAGAATCTGATCACGGTAAAAGCGCGCTTGAACAAAAATTTCCTGTTCTTTCTTAGTTGCCAAAAGCACGTTTTCAAAGGCAGACAGTTTTTTCAGCAAGCAGGCAGACAGTTTTGCAATGCTGCTTAATAAATAATCTTCCACCGAAATGTCATATTCACCGCATGCTTTTTTTCGCTCAAGAAGCTTCGCCAAATCATTCTGGTAGTCTATACAAGCGGGGATAACATAACCCTTGATCATATCCGTCATTGTGAGAGCTTCTATGTGGATGATTTTGCAGTAGCCTTCCATGAGTATCTCATAACGCGAGTGGAGCTCCGATTCGGTGAAAACAGAGTGCTTTGTAAACAATTCAATACTTTTTTTAGAAATATATTCGGGAAGCGCATCAACTGTGGTCTTTAGGTTTGACAAGCCGCGGCGTTTAGCTTCGGCTGTCCATTCATCTGAGTAATTGTTTCCATTGAAGATGATTCGTTTATGGTCATGGAAAGTCTTGTTTACAAGTGACGCCAGATCGCTTTTAAAATCGTTCGATTTCTCCAAACAGTCTGCAAACTGACGCAAGACCTCCGCAATCGCCGTATTCAATATAATATTCGGATCTGCTATTGAAAGCGCTGATCCGAGCATTCTAAACTCGAACTTATTGCCGGTAAAAGCGAATGGTGATGTGCGGTTGCGATCGGTTGAGTCCTTGTGGAAATGGGGAAGTGCAGTTACGCCGATCTCCATGTGCTGCTTTTCTCTATTGCGATAGTCCGCACCGGATTCAAGAGCTTCAAGAATTTCCGTCAATTCATCGCCTATGAACATTGACACGATAGCAGGCGGAGCTTCATTTGCGCCGAGTCTGTGGTCGTTCCCTGCGCTCGCCACCGAAACTCTGAGTAAATCCTGATAATCGTCCACTGCCTTAATGACCGCGACCAAAAACAATAAAAACTGGGCGTTTTCATATGGCGTCTCTCCGGGTTCGAGGAGGTTTATGCCAATATCTGTGCCGATAGACCAATTATTATGTTTCCCGCTTCCATTGACGCCGGCAAACGGTTTTTCATGAAGCAGACATGCAAGACCGTGGCGGTTTGCGATGCTTTTCATCAGCTCCATCGTAAGCTGGTTATGGTCGGCAGCGATATTAGTTGTCGTAAAAATCGGAGCAAATTCGTGCTGTGCCGGAGCGACTTCATTGTGCTTGGTCTTGGCATAGACGCCGAGTTCCCAGAGTTCTTCTTCAAGTTCTCTCATAAAAGCAGCGACCCTTGGCTTTAGGCTGCCAAAATAATGGTCGTCAAGTTCCTGACCTTTAGGCGGACGCGCCCCGAACAGCGTTCTGCCCGTATAAATCAAATCGGGACGTTTTAAGAGCACTTCCTTATCAATCAGAAAATATTCTTGCTCGGAACCAACCATTGTGGTAGTGAATTTTGTAGATGTGTTTCCGAAAAGTCTGAGTATGCGCAGAGTCTGTTTATCAATAGCCTCCATGGAACGGAGCAGTGGGGTCTTTTTGTCGAGAGCCTCTCCGCTATACGAGCAAAAGGCTGTTGGGATGTACAGCGTGTTGTCCTTTATAAAGGCAAATGAAGTAGTATCCCAAACGGTATAGCCTCTCGCTTCAAATGTGGCGCGCAGCCCGCCGGATGGAAAGCTGGACGCGTCAGACTCTCCGCGAATGAGTTCCTTTCCAGAAAACTCCATGATTATCTTACCGTCTCCCGAAGGAGAGATGAAGCTGTCGTGCTTCTCAGCAGTAATGCCGGTCATGGGCTGAAACCAATGGGTAAAGTGTGTCGCTCCTTTTTCGACTGCCCAGTCCTTCATGGCGTTAGCGACCACATTGGCTACATCGAGTTCCAAATGCATGCCCTGCGACATTGTCTTTTTCAATGCTGTGTAAATATCCTTTGGAAGCCGTTCCTGCATGACCAAATCATTAAAGACCATGCTTCCAAACAAATTCGGAATATCCTTCATCTCAAATACCTCTCAATAATTCAATGCAGCGGCTAATTTAAGCTTTTTTTATAAGCCGAATGATCTGTCGGACCTATGAATTGATTAAGCTTGAACGAATGACGGATCGCTTCTGTAATAAATTTTTTTGCGATTAAAATAGCGTCGCGCATATTAGTACCTTTAGCAAGCTCCGCAGCGATTGCGGCAGAAAAAGTACAACCGGCGCCGTGTGTATTGTTTGTGTTGATTTTTTCGACTTCTAAAACCTCAAAATTTTTTCCGTCATAAACAACGTCAATGGCATTTTTATGTTCAATGCCTTTTCCTCCTTTAACAACAACGCATTCAGCTCCTAATTCTTTAATTCTCAGAGCGGCTTCCTTCATATCGTTTATTGTTTCGATTGTTTTAATGCCGCTAAGCTGTGATGCTTCAAAAATGTTTGGAGTTACGACCGATGCCAGAGGGACGAGCGTCTTTTTATAGCACTCCGTATTATCAGGATTAACAGGTTCTCCTGCCCCTTTACAGACCATAACAGGGTCAACTACTACATTTTTTAAATTATGCTTTTTTACTATATGTGCAGCAAATTCAATAATATCAGATGTCGGCAGCATTCCGGTTTTCATCGCGTTGATGCCTATTCCAACTATAATTGTCTCAAGTTGTGACTTAATAGTATCCAATTCTATGGGAAAAATCTGATGATCCCAATTATTATAAGGATCCATAGATACTATGACTGTCAGAGAGGTCATTCCATAAACTCCCAGCTCTTGAAATGTTTTTAAATCAGCCTGTATCCCTGCTCCGCCGCTTGAATCTGAACCGGCAATCGTTAATACTTTATTCATGATGGATCTCCTAATAATCAAGTATATCTTTCAACGCTTTTTTTACCATATCAGGGCTTCCTACTCCGCCTAACTTTTTCATAACCTGCCCCATTAGAAACCCAAATGCTTTCACCTTACCTCCGCGGTAGTCGGCAACAGCATCAGGGTTGTCTGCCAAAACCGTATTTACCGCCTCGGCAATAGTTTTGTCATCAGTAAGCATCATCAGTCTATTTTCTGTAATATAGGCTTCAGGATCAACATTGTGCATAAATACTGCCTCGACTGCGTCCTTATAAGCATTTCGGTTTATCTTATTGTCAGAAACCATGGAAATAAGAACCGACAGCTTGCGCCCGTCTAATGATAATTCCTCAGGCAACGTGTTTGTATAATTCATCAGCCGCATAATCTCACCTGTAATCAGATGCGCTGCCTCCAAGGGTTCTCCGCTTTGCTCGGAAACAGTTTCGAATAAATTGGAGATGTTTTTATGCCCTGTGAGAACCGATGCCTCAAATTCGGAAAGTCCAAAAACGCGTACGTAGCGCTCCCGTTTTTGATGCGCCAATTCGGGAAGATTCTCTTCAATGCGTCTAAGCCAGTCATCGGCAATAATTATCGGCAATAAATCAGGCTCCGGAAAATATCGGTAATCCTGAGCGTTTTCCTTAGAACGCATACCGAAAGAAACGCCCTTATCATCATCCCAGCGCCTGGTCTCCTGTAAAATTTGCCCGCCGTTTTCCAAAATATCAATCTGACGCGCAGCCTCATATTCAATGGCGCGCCCGATAGCTTTGAACGAGTTTAGATTTTTCATCTCTGTACGCACACCCATCTCGCCGCCTGTCCGGCGTACCGAAAGGTTAATGTCGGCGCGAAGGGAACCCTCCTGCATTTTACAGTCGCATACATCGAGATAAAGCAGCGTTTCACGCAGCTTCTCAAGATAGGCAAGTACCTCGCTGCCGCTCCTAAAATCGGGATGTGAAACTATTTCCAAAAGAGGCACGCCGCAGCGGTTGAAATCCATGTGGGCGTTGCTGCTTTGCGGGTCATGAATGAGCTTGCCTGCGTCTTCCTCCATGTGTATTTCGCGTATGCCGATTGTCTTCTTATTTCCGTCAATCTCAATCTCCAGATGCCCATCGCGGCAAATCGGGGCATACAACTGAGATACTTGATAGGCTTTAGGCAGATCGGGATAAAAGTAGTTTTTACGGTCAAATTTACAGTTTTTTGTAATCTCGCATCCAAGCGTAAGACCTGCCCGCACGGCGTATTCTACCACAGTGCGGTTTAGTTTCGGCAGCACACCGGGCATTCCGGAACAGACAGGGCAGACATGAGTATTCGGCTTACCTCCGAAAGCTGTAGTACAGCCGCAGAAAATTTTCGATTTTGTTGAAAGCTCGGCATGAACCTCCAGTCCTATAACAGTTTCCCAACTCATACTGTTTCACCTCCCGGCTTTTTTGTATGATAGTCGGTACGGCGTTGATAAACCCGCGCTGCTCTGACGAGTTTATCCTCTGAGAACGCGTCTCCGATAAGCTGAAAGCCAACAGGCAAACCGTGTTTATCAAATCCGCATGGAAGCGCCACAGCGGGAAGTCCTGCCAGATTAACAGACACAGTATATATATCTCCCATATACATCTTCATAGGATCTTCCACATTTTCGCCAATCTTGTATGCTGTTGTGGGCGCGACCGGAGAAAGTATAATATCAAAACGCTCAAACAGGCGGTTATAAGCGTCCTTAATAAGTGAGCGTGTTTGCAGAGCCTTTTTATAATAAGCATCGTAGTATCCGGACGAAAGTACAAACGAACCTAACATTATTCTTCTTTTGACCTCCAGTCCGAATCCTTCGCTGCGTGACAGACGGTAAACCTCAGACAGAGTTTTTGCGTCTGCGCTCCTGTAACCGTATTTCAATCCGTCATACCGCGAAAGATTGGACGAGGCTTCGGCGCAGGCGATGATGTAATATGCCGGAATCATATAGTCCATTAGCGGCATTTCAAATTCTTCAACATGCGCGCCCGCCGCCTCAAGCTCTGCCGCTGCAGCCATAACTGTGCGCTTGACATCACTGTCAATGGCGCTGTCAAAATAATTACGCGGAAGACCTATTCTAACACCATCGAGTCTCTCGCCGCAGATTTCACCGAAATCAAAAGGTTTTTCTATTACACAGGTACTGTCCATGTCGTCAAATCCTGAGATTATCGACAATAGAGCGGCGCAGTCATCTATATTCTTTCCAACAGGACCAATCTGATCGAGAGATGATGCGTAAGCCACGAGTCCGTACCGTGATACCGAACCATATGTGGGTTTTATACCTGTGACGCCGCAGAAGGCACATGGCTGACGTATGCTGCCTCCGGTGTCAGAACCAAGCGACAACGGGATCTCTCCTCCGGCTACAGCTGCGGCGCTGCCTCCGGATGAACCTCCCGAAACGCGCAAAACATCCCACGGATTGCGTACCGGACCAAATACTCCGGTTTCGCTTGAGCCGCCCATTGCGAACTCATCCATGTTGAGTTTTCCAATGACAATCATGCCTGCTTGTTCAAGTCTATCAACTACTGTGGCGTTAAATACCGGAATATATCCGTCAAGCATTTTAGATGCGCAAGTAGTCTCAATCCCCATCGTAGATATGTTATCCTTCAAAGCGATAGGCACGCCTGCGAGCGGGGAGAGAGTATCACCTGCATTGATTCGCGCTTGTATATCTTCAGCGCGGGCAAGGGCTTTATCTTTTGATACTGTAAGAAATGCGTTAAAGTTCCTGTCGGTTTTTTCTATCAAATCAATATATGCGTTCAGCGCCTCGGCTACGCCAATCCTTTTAGCCTTTATAGAAGCCGAAAACTCCAGAGCGCTCATATTAAACATTACGGATACCTCCCTGCTTACTCGACCGTTTTAGGAGCAATGAACATTTCATCGCTCCTGTCCGGAGCGTTCTTCAGAATAAGTTCCCGGTCAAACGAAGACAGCGCTTCATCATTTCGAAAAGCATTCACGTTATCAAAGGGGTGGCTGCGTTCTGATACGCCATCGGTATTCAATTCGCCGAGCCGTGCCATACCGTTCAGAATTTCTTCCAAATCTCCTATCAAACGGTTTTTTTCATCACTCGAAAGCGTAAGACAGGATAAATCCTCTAAATACGCTATCAGTTCACCGTCAATTTGCATAGCCTTTTCTCCTTAGTACGTTTTACCTGCTTCACTTGTTATTTTACAAATTATTTCAATTGTAATAGCGTATAAATCTTATACTGCGCCTTGTTGCAGCATTGCTTCCGCAACTTTCTTAAAGCCTGCGATATTCGCGCCGACAACAAAGTTGTCTTCTTGTCCCGCCTCTTTTGCCGCTACAGAGATGCTGTTGTAAATGTTTACCATAATACCTTTGAGTTTTTGGTCCACCTCGTCAAAAGTCCAAGAAGTTCTCATAGAGTTCTGGCACATCTCTAACGCTGATGTTGCAACGCCGCCTGCATTTGCCGCTTTACCCGGCGCGAACAATACCTTATTCTGTATAAAGACTTCAGTGCCTTCCAAGGTGGTCGGCATATTAGCTCCTTCACCAACAGCTATACATCCGTTTTTAACCAACATTTTCGCGTCATCTTCGTTCAATTCGTTCTGTGTTGCGCATGGAAGAGCGACATCACACTTAATACTCCAAATGCCATTGCCTTCTGTATAAACGGAATTAGGACGATATTTTTTATAATCGGATATTCTTCCGCGTTTTACCTCTTTTATCTCTTTAACCGCAGCAAGATCAATGCCTTCGGCGTCGTAAATGTATCCGTTTGAATCTGACAGAGCAACCACTTTGCCGCCTAACTGATGTACTTTTTGAACAGCGTAAATGGCAACATTGCCTGAACCGGACACCACAACGGTTTTGCCTCCAAGAGATTTTCCGTGCTGACGAAGCATTTCGTCTATCAAATAAACAAGACCATATCCGGTTGCTTCCGTACGCGTAAGAGAGCCTCCATATGTTAAGCCTTTGCCTGTTAGCACGCCGGTAAACTCATTGCGCAAACGTTTGTACTGACCGTACATAAATCCGATCTCGCGCCCGCCGACTCCGATATCGCCTGCCGGAACATCAGTATCTGCGCCGATGTGCCTTGATAATTCCGTCATAAAACTCTGGCAGAAAGCCATGATCTCACGGTCAGATTTGCCCTTAGGGTCAAAGTCCGAGCCGCCTTTGCCGCCGCCTATAGGCTGTCCGGTTAATGAATTTTTGAAAATCTGCTCAAAGCCCAAAAACTTGATGATGCTCAAGCTCACACTCGGATGGAAACGCAGTCCGCCCTTGTATGGTCCGATAGCGCTGCTAAACTGAACCCTGTAGCCTTTGTTGACATGTACTTTTCCGGAATCGTCAACCCAAGGCACTCTGAACATGACTACGCGTTCAGGTTCAACCAGACGCTCAAGAATTCCGTTTTTCTCATACTCAGGACGCGCATCAACAAAAGATTTAAGCGTAGTAAGAATCTCCGTCATCGCCTGATGGAATTCCGGCTCATTCGGGTTTTTCCTTATGGCTTGTTCTAATACTTTCATAGTGTAAGACATACACAATACTCCTTTTATAAATTTATTAAAGGCGTTCATCAACGAATTATCAAAAAGTCAGTTGTCAATAAATGCCTTTGTTTATTCTAATTATTAAGTACAACTTTTGCTTTTTTAAACGCGAACGCCTATGTTGTTTTGAATCAGATACTCTTTAAGCTCGCGGACTGTAAAATTTTTCTCCATTCTTGGCGAGTAGAGCATACTGCTGATTATTGCCGCCTGAGCTTCCGTATCAATAAACAATTCCTTCAAATGTTCCGGCGCTCCGGCTCCGCCGGAAGCGATGAGCGGAACAGATACGGCAGCTTCTGCAAGTTTCATAAATTCAAGGTCATAACCTGACAGTGTTCCGTCCTTATCTATGCTGTTTAAGCATATTTCTCCTGCGCCAAGATCCTGCCCCTTTTTTATCCATTCGATAGCGTCCATGCCTGTCGCTAATCTTGCTCCGTCTATATACACCTCATATCCGCTCGGAGTTTGTCCTGTCTTTTTCACTTGAGTGGACAGCACAATACATTGCGAGCCAAAGGCTTTTGCGCCGTCTGAGATAATTTGGGGATTTCTCACAGCCATTGAATCAATACTGATTTTTTCGGCTCCTGCTTTAAGCGTCTCATACATATCATTTAAGTTCTTGATTCCGCCGCCGACTGTAAAAGGGATAAAGACTCTGCGCGCCACCTTCTTTACTGTTTCAATGTCGATTTCTCGTTTCTGAGCGCTCGCCGTAATATCGTAAAAAATCAATTCGTCGATCTGAGCGTCGTACATAGCTTCTGCCAGCTTATCTGCCGGAGCGACATCTATGTTATCCTGAAACTGTACAGCCTTTGTCACAATACCGTTTATGATATCAAAGCAAGCAATTAGTCGTTTTGTCAACATTTCTTAATCTTCACTCCTTAAGACAGAGAAAACCATTTAACAATGCAAGCCCTGCCTCGCCGCTCTTTTCAATGTGAAACTGAGTGGCGTAAATATTATCTTTGCAAACCGCAGCTGCGAACGGATCATTATAATCCGCTGCCCCCCATAAATCGGACTCATTCTCCGGCTTCGCATAATAGGAATTGACAAAATAGAAGAAATCGTCCCGGGCGCTGCATGGCGCATTTTTTACAAACCGAACCTTATTCCAGCCCATCTGGGGAACTCTGACCTTTGAAGAATCAAACTTTACCACCTGTCCTTTAAGCCATCCGAGGCAATCTGTGTTTTCCTCCTCGCTGTGTTCAAAAAGGATCTGCATACCTATACAAATGCCTAAAAACAAAGTCTTCTTCTGCGACACCGCTTCATTCAGCGCTTCTGTTAAATCCATCTCGCGCAGAGACTTCATAGTCGCACCGGCGCTGCCTACTCCCGGCAGGATGATATGCGTAGCGTCTGCCATATCCCGCGGGTTACGGACAAAAACCGCCTCATATCCAAGACGATTAACTGCGTGCAATACGCTTGGAGCGTTTCCGGCTTTGTAGTCTATAATTTTTATCATCGTCCTAACCGCTAAGCCTAATCGTCATTTTTCGCTTATATTCGTTCGACTCGTGAATTTTTCTATATCAATCATCGATTATCTCTTTCTCGAATGGTATTCCTGTAATGAGTACACATTGTCGCTTGGTCTCTTTATTTTTTCCTCGATTCCTTTAGCGCCTGCCAGCGCTGCAGTCAATGTCGTTATATATGGAATATTATATCTAATAGCCGATTTTCTGATATAAGAATCGTCAACATTACTGCGCTTACTGCTACTGGGCGTATTAATAATCATATCCAACTGGTGATTTTTTATAGCATCTTCAATATTCGGTCTGCCTTCATACAGCTTGTTTATCACCTCAGCATTTATGCCTTTGGATGAGAGGTATGTATATGTCCCTCTTGTAGCAAAGATTTTGAATCCGAGATGCTCAAACTGTTTTGCAACCTCTACAGCTTCATCTCTGTCCTTGTCGGCTACTGAAATTAATACAGAACCTGAGAGAGGCAAAATAGTCTTGCTTCCCTCAAGCGCTTTATAAAAGGCAAGTCCAAACGAATCCGACAATCCTAAAACCTCGCCTGTAGACCTCATCTCGGGACCTAAAATCGGATCAACTTCCGGGAACATATTAAATGGGAAAACCGCTTCTTTGACGCCGTAATAGGGTACTTCAGGTCTTCGCATAGTTGACAGATCAATTTTTTCTCCAGTATATTCCGCCATAATCAGCTTTGTGGCAAGATTTGCCATGTTTAGATTACATACCTTGGATACAAGCGGCACAGTTCTGGATGCGCGCGGATTGGCTTCCAAGACATATACCTTACCCTGGTGAATAGCGTATTGAATATTCATCAATCCCACAACACCCAGCTCCCTGGCAATTTTACATGTGTAATCCCGGATAGTTTCAGACTGCTCCTCTGAAATATTGATAGTTGGGATTACACACGCAGAATCTCCGGAGTGAATACCTGCGTACTCAATATGCTCCATAACAGTCGGCACAAACGCATGGCTTCCATCAGCCAGAGCATCCGCCTCGCATTCCAAGGCGTTATCCAAAAATCGGTCGATAAGTATAGGCGCTTCATCACTGATATACTGCGTATTGACATGGATATAATTTTTTAGCTGTTCATTCTCAAAGATAACTTCCATAGCGCGGCCGCCCAGCACATAAGATGGTCTGACCATGACAGGATAGCCGATTCTGTTTGCAACGGCAACAGCCTCTTCATAATTGCATGCCATACCTGAATCCGGCATGGGGATATTCATTTTATTCATTATCTTTCTGAACAGATCCCTGTCCTCAGCCAGAGCGATTACTTCGGGCGTTGTTCCCAATATCGGTATGCCGGCTTTCTTCAGCTCCATAGCGATATTGAGCGGAGTCTGCCCTCCGAATTGAACAATTATTCCTAACGGTTTTTCGTGCTGACAGATTGATAAAACGTCCTCAACTGTCAACGGTTCAAAATAAAGCTTGTCCGAAGTATCGTAATCTGTAGAAACAGTTTCAGGATTACAGTTTATCATAATTGTTTCAAATCCTGATTCGCGGAGCGCAAAAGCCGTATGTACGCAGCAGTAATCAAATTCAATACCCTGCCCGATTCTGTTTGGTCCGCCGCCTAGGATGATAACTTTTTTTTGGCTGTCCGCTTTTGCTTTGATTCCGCGTTTTTCCCTTGACGCAGTCAATTCGCCTCCTAATTTGCCCAGACCATTGTAGGTCGAGTAAAAATATTCAGCATCAACGCCGCTGACCGGCACGACATCCCATTCTTCCTGCATGCCTGTAACCTTTCTGTGCAACCTGATATATTCCTCCGGAACCTCAAGCAGCTTTGAAAGATATTTATCCGCAAAACCGTCTCTTTTCGCTCTTACAAGCAACTCATCGGGCAAAACCCTTTTTTTGTATGTCAAAATTTCATTTTCAAGCTCAACCAATTCTTTCATCTGCTCCAGGAAATATCTTTTGATCTTTGTTATATTATAAATTTTATCTACACTGACTTCCTTGCGCAGCGCCTCATATATGGCAAAATATCTTTCGCTGTTTGGGGCGGCTATCTTTTGAAGCAGTTCTTCTACCGAAAGTTCATTAAAATTTTTGGCAAATCCAAGTCCGCTCCTGCCGATTTCCAGCGAACGAATCGCTTTCTGGAATGTCTCTTTAAAGGTTCGCCCTATACTCATAACTTCTCCGACCGCTCTCATTTGCGTTCCGAGTTTGTCTTCAATTCCGCCAAACTTTTCAAATGCCCACCTGGCGAATTTCAAAACAATGTAATCTCCGTATGGCGTATATTTTTCCATTGTACCTTCTTTCCAGTACGGTATTTCATCAAGCGTGAGTCCTGCGGCTAAAAGAGAGGAAACATAGGCAATCGGGAATCCTGTAGCTTTTGAAGCCAGCGCAGAGGAACGGGATGTTCTTGGGTTGATTTCAATGATGACGACTCTGCCCGTGTCAGGATCATGCGCAAATTGCACATTTGTTCCGCCTATAACTCCGATTCCCGAAACAATGCTGAATGCAATTTGTCTAAGCCTTTCTTGTAAATCTTCTTTTATTGTAAGCATAGGCGCAGCGCAAAACGAATCTCCCGTATGAACGCCCATTGGGTCAATATTTTCAATCATGCAAATTGCGATCATCTGATTTTTTGAGTCTCTGACAACTTCAACTTCAAGCTCTTCCCAGCCCAGAACGCTTTCTTCAATTAAAACTTGTCCGATGATTGACGCCTGCAGCCCCCTGTTGGCAACAATCTGCAATTCTTCTTTGTTATAAACCAGACCGCCGCCGGTTCCTCCCATAGTAAAAGCGGGTCTAATTACCACAGGGTATCCCAATATATCGGCAACCTCTACTGCCCGTTCAACCGACAGCGCCTCAAAGCTTTTCGGCATTTGTACGCCAAGCTTATCCATGGTTTTTTTGAATTCAATACGATCTTCTCCGCGTTCGATAGCGTCAAGCTGAACTCCAATCACTTTAACATTATATTTTTCCAATACGCCGGCTTTATGAAGTTCAAGGCTCAAATTAAGACCTGATTGGCCTCCCAGATTAGGAAGCAAAGCATCGGGTTTTTCTTTAGCGATAATCTCAGTAAGTCTTTTAACATTGAGCGGTTCAATGTAGGTTATATCGGCAACAACCGGATCTGTCATGATGGTGGCTGGGTTGGAGTTGACCAATATGATTTTATATCCTAAACTCCTAAGCGCTTTACATGCCTGCGTTCCTGAATAGTCAAACTCGCAGGCTTGTCCAATGATTATGGGTCCGGATCCAATAATCATAATCTTATGAATATCAGTTCTTTTCGGCATTTTCAGATTCTCCTAATTATTCTTTTGTTAAATTTTCCCATTGACCTTGAAAAAGCTCCATTAATCAAAAGCGCATTTTTTTATGCTATATGTTTTTATATAAAATTATATATACATATTTTTGTATATTTTTTAACTTTTTCATGCTAATATAATCCCATCGGTTATCTGTATTTTTTGTCTCTTAAAAGACATATTTGGAGATTATTTAAATTTATTATTACAAGTAATAAATCGATTGAAATTATATAAAGAAAAAAATAAATGTAATCTAATTTTTTTCATATTTGCGTTATGCTGATTTTTATATGATTCGTTTTTTAATAGTTTCACCTATGAAGCTGAATAATATTGTGAGAAATTCTGTCAGAATGATGGATGAGTTGTTTTAGATTACATATTTTTAGCGTAAACATATTTCAGTATGAGACAACTTGAAAAATAATTGATTTATAATGCGTTTAAATAATACTTTTACAAAAAGAGGTCTAATAAAATAATGAAGATAATAAATAAGATAACACTGATATTAACATTTATATTAATTGTAAATACAACTTATCCGGCAAATACTAAAAGTGTAAATCTTAAAATATTTCCGGCAGAGTATTCCATAGAGATAGACGGAACAGCAGTAACGCCGCAAAAAGCGGATAAGTACATTAAAAGGGTTACACTCTCTGAAGGAGATCATCAATTTTTAATTAAGTCAGACGGCTATATAGATAAAAAGATGTCGGTTAAAATTGATAAATCCGTATCCGAGTTAGAGATTAAGCTCGAAAAAAAAGATTCCATGCTGCAACAGATTGCTGTAATAGAAACAGGGGCTCATCCTAAATCTGTTGAGTTTACGCCTGATGGTAAATTCATGGCAAGCGCTCTGCTTGAGGGAACAGGCGTTGATCTGTTTTCAACTGAAACATATCAGCACATAAAAAGAATTGAGTTTCCGGAACAATATGCAAAAAAGAAAAATTTTGTAGAGATAGTTTTCATTCCCAAAAAGAATGAGATGTGGGTATCTCAAATGGCTGCAAATGCCATCCATATAGTAGATATGAAGGATTTTACATATAAGACTACAATCCCGACTCTCGGCGTATGGACAAAGATCATTGCATTTTCAAATGATTATAAATTGGCGTTTGCATCAAACTGGGAGTCACATGATGTTTCTATAATAGATGTTGATCAGTATAAGACCATAAAGAGGGTTAAGGTTGCCGGTATTCCAAGAGGAATGGCTGTTACAAATGATAACAATTATCTATATGTCTGTATATTCAGCACTGGGGAGATGCAGAAGATTGACTTAAATACCTTTAAGATTGTTAAGACTATAAATTTCCCAAAAGGCGCAAAGAGACACATTATATTGGATAAAACTAAAAATCTTTTTTATGTGTCTGATATGTATAGAGGCAGCATATATGTAATATCTCCCGTTGATGATAAAGTAATTAAAGAGATACAAGTAGATTCAAAACTCAATACTGCGAAGTTGACCCCTGATGGTAAATATATTTTTGTCTCATCAAGGGGACCAAATAACCCTCAGTCATATTTATTAAAAGGTCCGATCTTTGGAAAAGTATATGTCATAGATACGTCAAACTATGAGATTAAGGAGTGGATATGGGGGAGGAATCAACCTACAGGGTTGGATATTTCGCCAGACGGGAAGTTTATGGCATTTACAAATTTTTTAAATAATGAGATTGAACTTTATAGGATAAATAATAAGAAATAGTTTTTTAAAGTATCAATTCTCCCTATAATAAAAATCTACATCAAAGCCGCCGTAAGATGATGTAAAGGATATATTAACATTATCATAAAGCGCTTTTATACTTATAGGATCGTCATTAAATTCCGGCGGAGAGAGAATAAGATTATGCTCTGCATACTGCATAAGATTAGCAAATGTACCTGTAATAAGATTAGCAAGCTCTCCTGCTATATCTACACTTGTACTCTTTGAGACCTTTGTATTTGGATTGCCAATAAATTTTTTTGATATTTGATTAAGTGTTTTTTGCGGTATATTAATAATTAGCTCACCACAAAGCGTCCCTTTAATCTCAACAGCTACTACCGGGTCGTTTTTATTAGCCTGACTTTCATAAACTTCAGCTATGTTGTTATCATTTAGGAATTTTTTAAATATATGATTAACAGATTTTGTTAAAATTTTACTGTATGCTTCATACTCTTTCATTAAATTACCTGTATCAGTATTTTGTATTATGTCATATTGAATCAGAAATTAATTTATGGCAATATTTTTTCTATTTTGGCTTATATATTTTTTGTATGCTTATAATTACAGAAATGAATGAAGGATTATATTTGAAAGCTATACAAGGTGTCTTGTCAAATAGAGACAAAATAATTCGGATTTATCTCGGATTTACATTGACAAAGAAATAACATATAATGATTCAATTTAATATTTATAAATTCATTTTTAAAATAATGTCAGATTATAAACTAATAGCAAGTTGTTCATTCGGAATTGAATCTATAGCAGCAAGAGAGTTAAAAAATCTTGGTATAGATGATTTAAAAACCGAAAACGGACGCATTGAATTTACCGGAACTCTAAGTGATTTAGCGCGATGTAATATTCATTTGAGATGCGCAGAAAGAGTTTATGTAAAACTGTCTGAGTTTAAGGCAATCGATTTTGAAGAACTTTTTCAGGGAACTCTTTCAGTAAATTGGGGCGATATATTGCCTAAGAACGCCTTTATTCATGTAATAGGAAAATCTGTAAAATCCAAACTCCACAGTGTGCCCGATTGCCAATCTATTGTAAAAAAAGCAATCATAACAAAAATGTCGTCAAAATACGGAATAAAACTTTTTCCTGAAGACGGAGCAGTTTATAAAATTGAAATTTCAATATTAAAAGACACTGTAACGCTTTCTCTCGATTCAAGCGGAGTCGGACTTCATAAACGAGGATATAGAGAAGAGGGCGGAACTGCCCCTTTGCGTGAAACTCTTGCTGCGGCATTGATTGATATTTCAAGATGGAAATCTAATCGAACGCTTGCTGATCCGTTATGCGGTTCGGGAACTATTGCAATAGAAGCCGCATTGATAGCGCGAAATATTGCCGCAGGCATAAACAGAGATTTTGATTTTGAAAAATGGGGTTGGCTGCCGCATAATACATTAGCCGATATTAGAAACGATGCAAAATCTGCAGAAATAAATCCCGAACTTGAAATTTTTGCATCTGACTTTGATTTGAAGCAATTTAATCGGGCAAGAGAAAATGCCCGGAGAGCCGGAGTTTTAGACTCCATAGTTTTTCAAAAAAAGTTAGTTTCCGAATTTAGCACTAAGAAAAAGTATGGCTGTATTATTACAAATCCTCCTTATGGAGAAAGAATAAGCGATGTAAGGACGTCAGAAAAATTATATATTGAAATGGGTAAAGTATTTCAACAGCTTGATGAATGGTCTGTATTTGTAATTACCGCTCATGAGAATTTTCAAAAATTATACGGCTGCAATGCTGATAAAAATCGAAAACTATATAATGGGAAGATTAAGACTTACTTGTATCAGTATTTTGGGAAGCTGCCGGTTAGAGAGGTTTAATGGATTCTAATGTAAGTAAGATAGTATTCAATAAAAAGCTTAAAAAGAACCCGCAAAAATTATATTTAAAAACAACAAATTATATGTTTTTTGCTTGTATTTCTAACTTTATAAAGCAAACAATGCTATAATTCTATGTTAATGGAATGTTTTATAGTTAAAATTTAATTTTATCTGCGATTATCATTACATCATTATAATATAATAAAAATTTTTTGCTAATGAAGTTTATTGAAATAAGCAGTTTATAAAGCAGGCTCAAAGTAAACTTAAAAGATAAAAATTACTATCATGACTGATTAGAATTTTAAGGAGGATATTAAAAAATGCCGTTTAATTGGAATGAGGAATACAAAAAAAAATTAGTATCGGCAGATGAAGCTGCAAAAATAGTAAAATCCGGAGATTGGGTTGAATACGCCTTTGGAGTGTCATCAAGCTGCGTATTTGATGAAGCATTATCAAAACGCAAAAATGAATTAAAAGATATAAACATTCGCAGCTCTATGGGACTTTATCAACACTTCACGCGTGAAGCTGATCCAAACGTAGAAACCTTTAGATGGAACAGCTGGCACTCGGCAGGAGTTGATAAAGATTGGGTTGATAAAGGATTATATTATACCCCAATGAAATTTTTTGAATATCCGTCATTAGTCAGAAATAACAGCAAACCAACTAATGTCTTTGTAGTAGGTGTAAGCTCAATGGATAAACACGGCTATTTCAGCTGGGGTGTAAACACTTGCGGAGCAATGACATGTTTTGAAACTGCGCAATACTGTGTCTTAGAAGTAAATAAAAATCTGCCGAGGGTCCTGGGAGGAGCGCTGGAGTGCATACATGTAACTCAAGTAGATTACATAATAGAGACAAATGCTCCTATCCCTATTCTCTCATCTGCAACTCCGGGCGAAGCAGATTTAAAAATTGCCAAAAATATAATAGACCGATTAAGGGATAGATGCTGTATACAATTAGGAATAGGCAAAGTGCCTGATGCAGTAGGAAATATGATAGCGGCATCAGATCTTAAAGATATTGGCGTACATACTGAGATGTACACAAACGCCTTTTTGGCGATGGTTAAAGCCGGCAAGATTACAGGCAGATACAAAAATATAGATAAATACAAACAGGTATTCTCATTTGCAGCGGGAAGTCAGGAACTCTATGATTATATTGATGACAACCAGGGATTAATGGCATGTAATGTGGATTATACCAACGACCCTGCAATAATAGCTTCTCTTGATAACTTTGTTGCAATCAATGCTTGTATAGAAGTAGATCTCTATGGACAAATATGCTCAGAAAGCGTTGGGACAAGACATGTAAGCGGTACTGGCGGTCAGTTAGACTTTGTAGAGGGAGCATACAGATCTAAGGGAGGACAGGCTTTTGTCTGTACACCATCAACAAAAACATTGAAGGATGGTTCAAAGGTTTCTTCTATTGCGCCAATATTAACTCCGGGAGGAATTGTAACCTGCCCAAGAACAGCAACCCATTTCATAGTAACAGAATATGGCGCTGCGGATTTAAAAGGCAAGACTACATGGGAGAGAGCAGAAGCTCTGATAGATATAGCTCATCCCGATTTCAGAGATGATCTGATTAAAGCAGCTGCGGCTAATAATATATGGATAAAATCCAACAAGTAATCATTTTTTTAACATCTGTGATTGCGGATAATGATCTGGCTTTGCGTGGTCAAGTCCGCAATTATATATGTCAGCCTCTTACTATGTTTCCAATCGCATATAACGGATAAATATCTATAGCCCCATAGCGTCCAAAGTTTTCAAGTGATGTCCGCACGCCTTTTTCAATATGCTTTTCTTTCATAAAAAGACTGAGGCTTTGCATGCTGCCCTGGGTTCCGGATTTAACTTCTATAGGAATAATACTTGACCCCTTCTGAATAATGAAATCAATCTGGGCTTTTCCGCGTGAAGCAGCGGAACCGGCAGAGCGCTGCCAGCAGAATAGTTCCATCGGCATATAGCATGAAGCGGCTTTTATCAATTCCAGACCAACAAAAATTTCAGCCAAAGAACCACGATTAACAGCAGAAAAATCAGCAACCGGCAGTATTTCCGAACGGAGACCAAGTGTATGCAAAAAAAGTCCGGTATCGCAGGGAATCATCCTGCGGTATTTAACATTTTTTTCGGCACCGAGAGGAATACCATTGGCTGCAGTATGGGTTACAGGATGAACAAGTCCTGCCATAATGAGAAGTTCAAGCGCTTGCCTTACAGTTGCTGTTGAGGTTCCCTGAGCAGCGCGTTCATATACAAACTTTCCTTCGGTTTGACGCATGACCGACTCAAAAACTTCATTAAGAAGCAAAAGAGGCGTTCGTTTACGGTACTTGGCAAAATCTGTCTTGAGTACTGTTATGAGATCGTTCAAAACAAGTTCACCGTTAAGCAGATCACGTTTCCGTACATATTGAGAAACCGCCTCGGGCATTCCTCCGCAAATCAAAAAGATGTTTAGCCTGCCTATAAGCTGCCTGTGAATAGGCTCGGCAAGAGGTCTCTCAGGAGACGCTGCCTTAATCGCTTCAGAGAGAGCATCTTCATTGTTTTCATCGAAGTTTATCTCGACAAAGTGTTTAAACTGCTTACTTAGTTGTCTTAAAGCCGAGGACTTTCCTACCTGTCTTGCTCCGCGCAAAAGCAATGGTTTTCTGTCTGGTGGTCTTTCTTCGCTCCAGTCGAGAAGAATTTTGTCGATATTTCGCTTTAGGTACTGGATTTCCATATTTTACTACCCAAAAATGACATATATTATGAGAAAATGCAACCCTAAAATCAGCATATTTTTAAGAAAATGCAAGGCAAAAAACGATAAGTTTTGGGAAAATTATAAAACTAGAATGAGCACTTTTAATACGAAAGGTTTTGTATTTGATAGAGATGAAGCCAATGCCGGATTATGATTGTTTAATATTATCTTCTGCCTTTAATGTATCCGGCATAATTTTGCCCGTAGGACAATATAGTATTATCATGTATTTTTTTTTATAAACTTAATTTTCTATTGACATAGAACAATTCATATATAATATTTACATAAATATAGAACAATATGTTCGGTATTTGCCGGTTGAAAATACTTGACAAAATAATCGATACTGCTACAAACACTGTATCCGAAATAAGTACAATCTCTACTGCTAACTGGGGATCAGACAGCACTGCCGTCGTCGGAAACAAGGTCGTCATGGGACCCGGAACCTCCGGAAACTCCATACTTATCATTGATACTACAACAGACACCGTCATGGAAAAAGACGGTACAAATTAAAAGGAAACAAAAAAGTCTCGGATTTTTTATGATGCTAAAACTTTTTTGCGATATAAAAACAAACGAAGGTAAAATGTATGAATAACAGCGATAAAATTGAAACAAAAAAAAACACATCAAAAGGAGACACAGTTCACACATATTGCAATCAATGTGAAAACTACACAAATCATCAAGTTATAACGGATTATTGCAAGAGTGAAATAACTGATTATACCGTAAATTTCAAAGCCGATTATCAAATCGTTAAATGTTCCGGCTGTGATACTGTATCATACAGGAGCTTCTATTCTTTTTCTGAATACCAGAATATTGATGATGATGGAACTTGGGAAGAAAGATTCCCTGTATCAAAAACAAGGATGGAAAAAAATTTCGAACATCTCCCTTCTGTGCTTTCTCAAATATATAAAGAAGTTATTATAGCATATAACAATGGCAGTTTCCTCTTATGCGCCGCTGGGATAAGGGCTATATTAGAAGGTGTCTGTAAAAACGAAAATATAACCGGTAAAAATTTAAAGGAAAAAATCGAAAATTTGTATGAGCATAGATTTGTAAGCCAACAACATAAAAACATTTTACATAGTCTGCGTTTTTTAGGAAATGCGGCTCTTCACGAATTACAAGAACCTATAAAAAAAGAAATTGAAGCGGCTTTAGACATAATAGAACATATAATTGAATCTCTTTACGAGATTGTAAAGAAAGGAGAGTTAATTAAAAAAGACAATGGCGTGTTAAAAAAAGAGGTGTGATTTTAGCATTAAGGGCAGTCTGTCTGCCGCGTGGCGACTCGAAGAAACTCATTTTTTTATCCACGGATTACGCGGATTTTCTAGTCCTTTTTATCCGTAAACTTTTACTCGCTGTTTAGCATTATAGAAGAACAGTAAATATATTCTTTTATGGTTCGCACTCCAGATTATGTATCCAAATTAAAAATTTATTACACACTCTTTGGAATTTTCTTTCTCTGGTATTTTATCAGAATCTTCTAACAGGCTAAGCTCGTCGCAGGTTAATGAAGAATCAACTCCCCAGTAAAGATCAAAATATCCTCTCTTGTCATATTCTTTAGTGAAATCGTACATTAAGTCTTCATACCTTTCTTCATTAGAAATATCCAGAGAATCAATATAAACTAAAATGTCATAGCCAATCATTTCAACTGCAATATAAAGTTCAGGATACATCTCTTTTACAATATTTATATGTTTTTTTAACAGTTGCTTAACCTTCTTAGTCATATTCATAAATTTATCCTCATCAATTGTATTTTTTCAGTTTATTAATAAATATTTCAGCTAACTCAATTGCATCTTTCAAGTCTTTTTTACTAATAACGGTTTTTTTATAATCACCACTTATTCTCCAAGAATAGAGTTTGCGGTAAGTTGAATACATTTTTTTTATAAATCTTAAATCATCTTGATTGTTAAATCCGTTATTTAACAAAAAATATTCTAATGCGATTCTTATACTGCCGTGCGCATAATCCCTTTGCGTCCTGGCCTTAGGCTCATTTTTTTTAAACTTTTTATAATCAAAACAATTTTTTTCAAGGAAATATTTTGTTGCCTGAAAAATTGCATAATACGCCCTTGAAACACCTATAGAGAAAAAGTTTTCATCTTCCTTTTCTAAGCATAGCTTTACAATTTCCAGATTTGCTTCTGATTTTTTATTCAGCATATAATTAACTCTGTGTTTATAATATTTTAACTTAATTAATTATATATACGCTCCAAGTTGATTTTTTTAAAAAATTTTTTCTTAACAAAGACTTTTTTTAATCAAAAATCTGCGTGAATCATGACCGTCTGCGTCATCTGCGTGCAAATAAAATAAATTTTTATTATTAGTTACATCACGAATAGCGCCTTTGAAGTTCAAATACCAAAAATTTTACTTTACAGTAAAGAAACAATCCAACTAAATACAATTAACAGGACATTAAGAGTTGATAAAAAAAGGTAAATGTATTCTGCTCTACTCAGGCGGATTAGACAGTCTCTTGGCAGGAAAAATTCTAATAGACCTAAATGTAGAGGTCATTGGATTTCATTGCCTGTTGCCATATTATCCCCCTGACACTGATTTAGAAAAACTCGAGATATACATCAATGCTAAGCAGATTGGACTTAATGTTATTTTCCATAGATGCGGAGATGACTATATTGATATATTAAAAAATCCTGCTAATGGTTATGGAAAACATATAAATCCGTGTATTGACTGTAAAATATATTTTATCAAAAAAGCTGTTGAAATGATGCTAAAAACAGGTGCGGATTTTATTGCAACAGGAGAAGTTATCGGACAAAGACCCATGTCGCAGCATAAAAATTCACTCAACCTTATAGAGAACAGTACGCTTAAGGGCAAATTACTCAGACCGTTATCTGCAAAACTCCTTAAACCGACAATACCTGAAATTAATGGAATAATAGACAGAGAAAAACTCTATGATATTAATGGCAGAGGAAGATCAAGACAGATTGAATTAGCTGAAAGTTTTGGAATCAAAAACTTTTCTCAACCGGCAGGGGGATGTCTGTTCACCGACAAATTTATTGCTGCAAGGGTAAAGGATTTAATTGATTATAACCCTGAATTTAAGCAGGAAGAACTCTATCTCTTAAAAATCGGGAGACACTTTAGAATCAATCCCTCTCTTAAAATTGTTGTATCAAGAAACGAGGGGGATACAATACACCTTGAAAAATATGAAAAAAACTCCGACTTCTTCTTTAAACCGGATTTTAGCGGACCGTCCGTATATGTAAAAGGCGCTATGAATGAGTATGATATGGATATAATCAATTCAATTATCTCCAGATACGGTAAACCCTCTTCAACGGGAAATCTCATAAATATCTATAAAAATAAAAATTTTTATAAAACTATAAAAGTTATTGAACCAATCGATGACAAAAAATTAGAAAATTATAGAATAGAGTAATAAAATGAAAAAAAAAATTGTGTCATTTCTTGTATCCGGTAACGGATCAAATTTTCAGGCTGTAGCTGAAAAAATTCTTAAGGGTCATATATATGCAGAACCCGGAATTATAATATCAAGTTCACCCGATGCATTTGCATTAAAGAGAGCAAAAAAACTTGGGATAAAATCAATTGCAATTGAACCTAAAAATTTTAAATCAAAAGATGATTATGAGGCAGAGATGATTAAACACTTAGACCTCTGCGCAACAGATCTTATAGTCGCTGCAGGTTATATGAGAATTTTGTCTCCCAAATTCATACAAAAATTCAGAAATAGAATAATCAATATTCATCCGTCATTACTTCCGGCATTCCCCGGGAAAAATGCGCAGCAGCAAGCTTTAGACTATGGCGTAAAAGTAACAGGATGTACAACACATTTTATTGATGAAGGAGTAGATACAGGGTCTATAATAATGCAATCGGCAGTCTCTATTGATGTAAATGATAATATAAACACACTCTCTGCTAAAATTCTAAAAGAGGAGCATAAAATATTAATTAATAGCGTAAAATTGTTTTGTGAAGAAAGATTGATCATTGAGAATAGAAGGGTATTTGAAAAAAAATAATTCAAAATTAATACTAAAAAAGATAGATTATTTATTAGGAGTATTTTAAAATAGTCTAATTTTATGTTGACTTCATAAAAGAAAAATTTTTTATTGTTTTTATGTTTATATGCCTAAAATCTATAATAAAAAATAGGCAATAATAATATTCTTTTAAATTTTATTAGGAGGTTCTTCAAATGAAGAAATTATTTCTGATTGTGCTTACTATTTCAATGGGATTAGTTTTTACTCTAACATCATGCAGCAGTAAAGGGAACAAGCTTGGCGGTACGGTTGAAGGTGAAACATACAAAACTGAACAGTGGGTTGATAAGGATACTTATAGAATCGCAGCTGCAGGCGTATCAAATTCTAAACTGACCAACAAAATCCAAAGAAGAGAAAGTGCAAAAAGAGCTGCTATTCTTAACGCACAATACCAAGTTCTTGAAAAATTTAAAGGCTCAACAATAGAAGGAGCTGCAGGTATGTCTAATTTTGAAAGTACAGGTATTGCTATAGCTCAAGAGGTTAGCGGTTATGTAAAAGGCGGATCAGTCGTTAAAGCAACTTATGATGATGAAGACAACTGTGAAATCATCTATGAAGTTAAAGCAAAAGATTTAAAGAAAAAAGTTGAAGCTGCCAGCTGGAAATAGTTTTTATTAGTAATATCATTCATAATTAAAAAAGCTGTTTTACCAAACAGCTTTTTTAATTATTTCTTCAATAATTTACTTATAACAAATATCTCTTAAAAATATTACTTCTGCTTTTCTTCTTCATTTAATTCATTAATTTTATTCATAGTAGCATAAATTAAATTCATTGCAATTGTTAGCACCATTGCAATTGATCCTAAAAATAAATTCTTGGCATAAAAAAAGTAGTACAAATTCATAAACAAAAATAATAACGCAACTGCCAATACAATCTTATTCATAAAATATACCCCTATTATTAATTATCGGATTCAGAAATAACTGCAAAATCCGAAACAAGATCACTTCCGCTTAAATCAAGTAATTTAATTCCTACTGTAGATCTCCCTTGTGTTGAAATATCTTTTGCGTGAAGTCTTATGGTCATTCCGGATAGAGATGTAATTATAACTTCATCAGTATCTAAAACAGATCTTATACCTGCTGCCGAACCGTTCTTTTCCGTTATTTTAAGATATGCCATCCCTTTACCGCCGCGGCCTTTATTTACAAAATTATTATACGCTACGCATTTACCATAACCTTTATCAGAAATAACAAAAAGTGAAGATTTATTCTTAACAATATCCATTCCTATTATATAATCTCCTTCGGATAAGCGCATCCCTATAATTCCGGCAGCAGTACGCCCCATTGACCTCATCTTTTGGAGATTAGTTCTAAGCAGGAATCCGTTTTTAGATGCAATAACAATGTCGCTTGCCTTTTCAACAACCTTTACATCTACAAGCTCATCATCCTTTTTTAAATTAATACATATTATTCCACCCTTTTTTGCATTAGCAAAATCTGTTATCCCGGCCTTTTTTAAAATACCAAATTTTGTAGCCATACATAAAAAATCATCCGTATCAAAATTCTTTATAGCGCACAGAGCTGTAATATTTTCTCCCTGGGATAGATTGATTAAGCCTCTTAAAGATTTTCCTCTGCTTGTTTTACTTGCTGGCGGTATTTCATATGTCTTAAGAGCAAATATCTTGCCCTTATTTGAAAAAAGGAATATTGTATCATGATTTGTTGCAACCGTCATCATCTTTACAAAATCTTCTCTCTTTGAAGACATTCCTATTACGCCTTTGCCTCCCCGCCCTTGCTTTTTAAATGTATCAATAGGCATTCTTCTAATAAAAGAATCATTTGTTATTGATACAACTACGCTTTCATCGGCAATTAAATCTTCAATGTCAAAATCAGTAGAAGCCTCAGCGCCAAGAACAATATCCGTCTTTCTTTTATCAGCGAATTTTGTTTTAATCTCAGTTAATTCATTTTTCATAATGTTATTAACTTTTACTTCACTTTTAAGAATTGCCTTAAGTTCGGCAATAAGATTTATCAATTCTTTAAGTTCATCAATTATCTTTTTAATCTCAAGACTTGTAAGTCTTTGCAGCCTCATATCTAATATTGCTTTAGCCTGAATCTCTGATAGATTAAATCGCTTAATCAGCTTTACACCGGCTTCGTCGGGAGTCTTTGAAGCTTTAATTATTGCTATGACTTCATCTATATTCTCAAGGGCAATTTTAAGTCCTTCTAATATATGCGCCCTCTCCTCAGCTTTTTTGAGATCATACTTAGTTCTTCTAATTACTACTTCACGGCGGTGAGCTATATAGTGAGATAAGACTCCTTTTAAATCAAGAATCTTTGGAACTCCGTCAACAATAGCAAGCATTATTATACCAAATGAGGTTTGAAGAGCTGTATGTTTTAGAAGTTTATTGATTATAACACCGCTATTTGCATCCTTCTTTAAACCGATAAATATCCTCATGCCATTTCTGTCGGATTCATCTCTAAGCTCAGCTATGCCCTCTATCTCTTTCTCATTTACAAGCTCTGCTATTCGCGCAATAAGTGACGACTTATTGACCTGATAAGGTATCTCTGTAATGATTATATCCTCTCTGCCTTTTTTATTCTCTTCAATCTCATATTTTCCGCGAATAACTATGCTTCCGCGGCCAGTACTATATGCCTTGATAATCCCGTCATTCCCCATTATTAAACCGCCTGTAGGGAAGTCCGGACCCTTTAAAAATTTAGTAAGATTTTTGACATTAGCATCGGGATTATCTATAATATGGATTGCAGCATCTATAACCTCGCCAAGATTATGAGGTGGAATCTTAGTTGCCATTCCAACTGCAATACCTTCAGACCCATTGACAAGGAGATTCGGATAAGCAGAAGGCAGGACATTTGGTTCTTTTCGCGTATCATCGAAGTTCGGAGAAAAATCTACAGTCTCCTTATCAATATCCCTCAAAAGTTCTTCTGCAACTCTATTAAGCCGAGCCTCTGTATATCTATATGCGGCAGCTCTATCGCCGTCAATAGAACCAAAATTACCCTGGCCGTCTATTATCGGAACCCTCATGGAAAAATCCTGAGCCATCCTGACCATTGTCTCATAAACAGCGCTGTCGCCATGGGGATGATAGTTACCAATAACCTCCCCGACAATTTTAGCAGATTTTACATATGGTCTGTCGCTTCTCCATGCCCGCTCATTCATTGCATGAAGAATGCGTCTATGTACAGGTTTAAGACCATCTCTTACATCAGGAAGAGCTCTCCCCACAATTACACTCATTGCATAATCAAGGTAGGCTTCCTTCATTTGATCTTCAATTTCTACATCTATAACTTGAGATACGGCTTCATCACCTTTATCTTTTTTTGATGTCACTTCCTTTACTCCAATAAAATTTTAATTGATCTTTTATAGATCGAGATTATGAACCTTATGCGCATTATCCTCTATGAATTTTCTTCTTGGTTCAACAGAATCGCCCATTAAAACCGAAAAAACCTGTTCGGCTTCAATATCATCATCTATTCTAACTTGAAGCATTATTCTCTTAAGAGGATCCATTGTTGTTTCCCACAACTGTTCCGGATTCATCTCTCCAAGACCTTTATATCTCTGTATTGTTGTTTTTTGATCTTTCATTTTTTTTAGGTAAGTATCTTTTTCTTCATCGCTAAAAACATAGTGAACATCCTTCCCTGCTTTAATACCATATAGTGGCGGCTGCGCTATATATAAATAACCGTTTCTAATTAAATCCGACATATATCTAAAAAAGAAAGTTAAAAGCAGGGTTCTTATATGTGATCCGTCAACATCCGCATCTGTCATTATTATTATCTTTTTATATCTAGCCTTATTTATATCAAACTCTTCATTGCCTATTCCTGTTCCTATTGCTGTTATTAAGGTCCTGATTTCTTCATTGCCTAAAATTTTATCAATACGGGATTTCTCCACATTGAGGATTTTACCCTTCAGCGGAAGTATTGCCTGAAAATTTCTATCACGACCCTGTTTAGCAGAACCACCTGCAGAATCACCCTCTACTAAAAAAAGTTCACACTTCTCAGCATCCTTTTCCGAACAATCTGAGAGTTTACCCGGCAGGTTATCAAATTCTAAGGCATTTTTTCTCCGCGTAAGATCGCGAGCCTTTTTTGCTGCTATACGCGCTCTTGCGCCTAATATACATTTTTCTATAATTTTTTTTGCCTCTTGAGGATTCTCTTCAAAAAAGAGGGAAAGATTTTCATGAGTCGAAGACTCAACAAGCCCCTTAACCTCACTATTCCCAAGCTTCATTTTAGTTTGACCCTCAAACTGCGGTTCAGGTATTTTGACACTGATTATTGCAACAAGTCCTTCTCTGACATCATCACCGGAAAGCTGAGTTATAGATTTATCATATTTCCCTTTCTTAAGATAATCATTTATAACTCTTGTTAAGGCTGATTTAAATCCAATTAAGTGTGTTCCGCCTTCGCGGGTATTTATGTTATTTGCATATGTATAAACATTTTCATTATATGAATCCGTATATTGTATTGCAGCTTCAATATCAATTTTATCTTTTATTGTATGAAAATATATAGGTTTTTTTACAATAGGATTTTTATTCTCATTGAGATATTGAACAAAAGATATTAATCCTCCTTTAAATTGAAAAATCTGTTCTGTAGTTTTAGCTGTTTTATCTTTAGTATCCCGCATATCTCTTAGAACAATTTTTATTCCTGCATTTAAAAAGGCTAATTCTCTAAGTCTATTTGCGAGTGTATCAAAATTATATTCTATTGAATCAAACACTTCATCATCAGGCCAGAATTGCGTTTTTGTTCCTCTATTTTTTGTAATGCCGACTTGTTTTACATCATGAGCAGGAATGCCCTTTTTATATGTTTGAATATATTTTTTTTCATCACGGCAGACTTCAACAGTCATAGTTTTGGAAAGAGCGTTTACCACAGAAACACCGACTCCATGCAAACCCCCTGATACTTTATACGTATCATTATTGAACTTTCCGCCGGCATGAAGTTTGGTTAAAACAATCTCAAGCGCAGGTTTTTTATAAATCGGATGTATGTCTACCGGAATTCCCCTGCCGTTATCCTCTACCTCAATTGAATTATCTTTGTGAATAGTCACAGTAATTGTATCGCAGAATCCGGCTAAAGCTTCATCTATTGAGTTATCAACAATTTCATAAACAAGATGGTGAAGACCATTAATATCAGTTGTACCTATATACATGGCAGGTCTTTTTCTTACAGCCTCAAGACCTTCTAAGACTTGAATATTATCTGCATTATAACCCTTAGTCATTCGGTTTTACTCCAAAATAATTCTTCTTTTTTTATTGCTTCTCTTTTTATTATAGTATAAGAACTTACTTCCGATTCTATTATATTATTCTTTATATCCAATGATATTGTTTTATCATCATTGCTAATATTATTCAGCATCCATTTATTGTCATCTGATAATCTTAAAGTTTCTATATTAAATATACCAACACATCTACCGGCGCTTACAAGAATATTATTCCCCAAGTGAATATACATTTAAGATTTTCTCCATCTGCTCTTTTTAACTTCAAACTTAACAGCTTTTATAAAATTTTCTCCATAATCTCTCTTTATTTTTTTTAATATCTCTCCTGTATAAATTGACAATTCTCCGGCATATACCGAATGATCAACATTAATAAATAAATTTTTATTAAAAATTCTTTCAGGAAAACTATGTGTTGATAATATATTTCCTACATAGAATGGCCACTTAGATTTTAATTCTTCAATTATAAAAGAATCTTTTATTCCAAGATCATCCATTAAATCGGTAACTAAATTACTAAAACCGATTAATCCGTTTTTTCTATCTTCGCCAAATCTAAACTTCAATTATAAACTCTCTATCATCCCATTTTTTATTAAAAGCTGCTTTGAGTCCAATAAGATATCTTTTTTTAAAAAATTATTTACCATTGTGAATATTATTTGCCCTTCATTTTTTAATAATTCTATCATGCCATCTCTTCGCTTTTCATCAAGTTCCGAAAAGATATCATCAACAAGTATAATACTATTTTTTTGTTTTATCTCTTTTATTATCTCAACCTCTGAAAATTTTAAACTTATACTTGCTGTTCTTCTTTGACCTTGAGATGCATAATTTATAAATCCTATTCCATTACCGTTTCTAATAATATAATCGTCTCTATGAGGTCCATAAACAGTATTTCCGCGCCTTAAGTCAATTTTAATATTAGAATTAACCTCTGATAATATGCCTTCTATATTCTCAGATTTTAAAGATGATAAATAATAAATTTCCGGTGAATTTTCCTCTTTGCTTATGTTTAGATAGTTTTTATAAAAAAATTCATTAAATTTCTTTATAAAAATTTTTCGTTTATTTATTATTGATAATGCCTTTTCTGAAAACATTTTATTCCATACTTCTAATAATTTAAAATCACTTTTATTATCTTTTATTTTTCTTAATAATAAATTTCTGGAAAAACATATATCCCTGTATTTGTTAAGTTCATCAATATAATCCGGAAAAATCTTTGAAATTACCGAGTCAAAATATCTTCTGCGTATATCAGGCGCACCGTTTATTATATTAATATCGCTTGGAATAAAACTTACAGTTATAAGTTTTCCATAATAATCAGAAACTTTTTTTATTTCAGCTCCATCAATTTTAATTTTTTTTTTTGGCTTGTTGTTTTGTATAGAATAACCAACTTTAAACTTTGAGTACTCTGAGTCTAATACTTCTCCGGAACAGTAATATGAATCGTTATTCCATTTTATTATATTACTATCATTAATATTTCTAAATGATTTAAGGTTTGATATTATTGAAATGGCTTCAAGTATATTTGTCTTTCCGGATCCGTTATCTCCTGTGATACAATTAATTGTAGGTGAAAAATTTATTATTATATCAGAATAATTTCTAAAATTAACAAGTCTAATGTTTTTTAAAATCATATTATTCTGTAGAGGATTTTATTTGAATAGGCATTATGATAGATATAAAGTTATCATCTTTTTCAGGGATTATTGTTATTGGACTCATCTGCCCTGTTATTCCACATGTAAAATTAGGCGAGTCTATCTGTTTCAAAGAGTCATGTAAGAAGTGTGCATTTATACCTAAAAATATTTTCTCTTTGTTGTTAGATTCTATAGTTAATTCCTCTTCTGCTTGTCCTAATTCTGCTGTATTTGCTTCTATATTCAATATATTATAATCAAATGTCATTACTATTTTATTTGCCGGTTCACGTGTGAAAATAACAGCTCTTTTTATTGCATTAATGAGCATTGATGTTTCTATAACCATTTCATGACTATATTCCTTTGGAATAATCTGTTTATAATTTGGAAATTGTCCGTCTATCACTCTTGATATTATTTCTGTTTCATTTATTTTAAAATAACACTGTTTGCTATTATATGATATTGTACATGTACCTGAATTTGTTAATAATTTTAAAACTTCATTTACTGTTTTTAATGGAATTATTATCCCTTCTCCAATAAATGATTCACTATCTATATTTCTTGTTATAATAGAGAGTCTTCGTGAATCAGTTGCAACTGCTGTTATTGTTCCGGGTTTTTCAGAAACAAGATATATACTGTTAAAAACAGGTTTTATCGTATCTGTAGCTGCAGCATATATAACTTTTTTTATCATCTCTTTAAAGACAGCTTGTTCTATTGTAATTGAATTTTCATTATTGACAGCCGGAAGTTGTGGAAATTCACTAGAATCAGTTCTATGAAATCTATAATTTCCTTTAATCCCTGAAGACTTTATATCAATTATTGATTTATCTATTGTAAGTGTTATATCTTCATCAGGAAGTTCCTTTATAACATTATATAAATATTTTCCATTAGTAGTGAATGATTGTTCTTCATCAGTTGATGCGTCTATTTGTGTCTTTATTGCTATTTCATTATCTGTTGCTATTATTTCTATCCTGTTTTTGCTAATATTAAAAAGACAATTAGATAAGATTGTATTTATATTTTTTGATGATACAATTGAGTCTGTAATATTTATAGCTTTAAGAAAGATTTCTTTGTTTACTGTTAGTTTCATTTTAATTTACCCCTCTATAAATATATTAAATTAATAAATTTATTAATAGCCGTAGTAGTAGATTATAAGAATATGTTTATAAGGTTTAAAACATTTGATCTAATCAGCTATTATTATTTATTAGTAAATGTTGATAAATTTATGTTAAAAGCCTGTTTTTTTAACTATTTTTAATTATTAACAGTTATATCAACAACAATTTAATTTTTAAAAACATTATAAATTAATATTAACAACTAAGCTTTATAAAGTTAACATATTATTAACTCTTTAATTCCGTGATTATTTCTTCTATATGTTCTTTGAAATCAAGATCATTTTCCATGTCTTGTTCAATTTTGTTTATTGCATTTACAACTGTTGAATGATCTCTATCGCCAAATTGTTTGCCAATGTCTGTTGTGGTCATGTCTGTTAATTTTCTTGTAAGATACATTGCAACAAATCTGGGCGTAACAATTTTACTTTGTCTGCTCTTTGATATAATATCTTCTACTGAAATATTATATAGTTCCGAAACTTTATTTAATATATCATATTGCGTTATTCTTTTATTGGATTCTTCATCGAAGAGATGTTTTAAATGTTCTTTAACATGCTTTATAGTTATTGGTTCGTTATAGAGATCATATACCATTCTTAAATTTGCAAGGGCAGACTCAAGAGCTCTTATGCTTGATGTTATTCTCCTTGCAATGTAATTATAGGCTTCATCTGATATTATTATATCTTCCTTAGCAGCTTTATTTCTTAGAATTGCTTCTCTTGTTTCAAGATTTGGAGTTTGTATATCTGTTAACATACCCCATTCAAATCTTGTTTTTAATCTCTCAGTAAGGGCAGAAATATGTTTAGGCAGTCTATCGCTGGATATTATTATCTGCTTTTTATTATTATAAAGTGTCTCAAATGTATTAAAAAATTCATTTTGAGTCTCTTCCTTTTTTTCAAGAAATTGAATGTCATCTATTATTAATATATCAATGTTTCTATATTTTATTTTAAAGCTCTGTTGTGTATTTGTTTGAAGCGAATAGATAAATTCATTAATAAATTGCTCTGTCGGAATATATAGTACTTTCAAATATGGGCGTTCTTGAAGTATATGGTGACCGATAGCCTGAATTAAATGGGTTTTACCAAGACCTGAATCGCCATAAATAAATAGAGGATTATATTGAGTTGCAGGCGATTTTGATACTGATCTTGCCGCAGCATGCGCGAGTTGATTATTTGGTCCGACAACAAAATTTTCGAATGTATAATTTTGATTGAGCATTGAATTATTGTTTTCAATTTTATTATATGAGTTTTCCATAGCATCAATATTAGATGGTTTTATATCTTTAAATTCAACCTCAGTTATAAAATTACATGAATATTTCTTACCTGTTGTTGACTCTAATATCTCCTCAATATCTTTTAGATATTTATCATTTAGATGCCTTACAGCTACATCGTCTTTTACTCTAATTTGTAAAATATCCCCATTTAAAGCGATAGGTTCTGTATCTTTCAACCACATGCTAAATGATTGTTTATTTATTTTTTTTTCAAGATCAGTTAAAACATTTTCCCATATTATATTTGTCAAGGAGATACCCCGTATTTATCAACAATTGTTGATAAGTATGTTTATAAACATACTTATATATATTCTATAATTATTTTTATAACTGTTTTAGCTTGAAAGAATAATTCACTTATAATAAAATATCTGCGTCAATAATACTGGACTGAAAAACAATAAAAAATATTTAGTTTTTGAGATGGTTTTTGGCAACAAATTAATCAAAAAAAAAATTACTATGATAAAAAAGTGAAAATATCTTTATAACCTATTTATAATATGTTTATAATATATCATTTTCGTTAATAATATGTTAATAATATGTTGATGAATTGATTTAAGATTAAAAGATTTTATCTAAAAACAGATTGATTAAAGCGTATTATCTATTTCTACTGATTTTAACTTTTTTATTTTGAGGATAAGTTATGGCTTTAACATATAAAGATTCCGGTGTTGACGTTGAAGGCGGTAATAGATTTGTAAAGAGAATTGCGCCATTTGTAAGGGCTACATTTTCAAAGAATGTATTAGCGGATATTGGAGGTTTTGGTTCTCTCTACTTAGCTGATTTTAAGAATATGGAAGAGCCTGTTTTAGTCTCAGGAACTGATGGAGTCGGTACAAAACTTAAAGTTGCGCAGATGATGAATAGACACGATACTATTGGTATTGATGCCGTAGCAATGTGTGTTAATGATATAATAACAAGCGGAGCTAAGCCGCTTTTTTTTCTGGATTATATTTCATGCGGGAAATTAAAAGAAGATATACTTGTTGATGTAGTTAAAGGCATTTCCGAAGGGTGCATTCAGGCTGAATGTTCGCTTGTAGGCGGCGAGACAGCAGAACATCCGGGCGTAATGGATGTTGATGATTATGATATTGCCGGCTTTTCTGTTGGAGTTGTAGATAAAAAAAATATAATTGATGGTAAAGATATTATCCCGGGAGATTTAATTATCGGATTACCTTCAAGCGGAATACATTCTAATGGCTATTCTCTTGTAAGAAAACTTTTCTTTGAAGAAAAAAAGTATAATGTTAATACAAAACTGAATGATCTCAATGATAAACTTGGTAATATTCTTCTTAAACCGACAAAGATATATGTTAAAGCGCTCCATAGAGTATTAAATTCCGGTTTTGATATTAAAGGGGTTGTTCATATAACCGGAGGCGGATTTTATGAAAATATTCCAAGAATTCTTCCGGCAGGAACTTCGGCAAAAATCTTAAAAAATTCTTTCACAGTTCCTCCAATATTTAGAGTTATAGAAAAGGAGGGCGATATTTCAGAGAGGGAAATGTACACAACATTTAATATGGGTATTGGAATGATGCTTATTATTTCAAAAGATATTGCTGATAAGGTGTCAGAGCTTCTCTACTTTGATGAGATGGAACCTTGCATAATAGGCGAGATTGAACCGTTAGACAAAGCAATGGTAAAAATTCTTTAGAAAAAATTGATACATATTATGTAATATGCCGATAATGAATTAGCATTATTACTATTTTTTTGAGGAATTATTATGCGCCGATTATTTATTTGTTTTTTCATATTATCTTTAGTATCAGCGGCTTTTACTCAAGTTAATCAGAAACAAGCTAATGCAGATGCTAATCAATCGGGAAGTAATATTGAAAAAATTCCCGATGGGTATGGAGATTTAACATGGGAGATGTATCTCTCCGATGCAAGAGATAAGATCAGCGGCGTATTAACTTATTCGGATGAGAAAACAGTAATAATATCAAAAGACAAGGAACTGGAATATCATTATGGATTCTTTTATAAAGAACCTGCTGCAGATCAAATAAAAACAGATACTAATCCAAACAATAATGAAACAGAAAATATCCAAGAGAAAGATGAAGGTAAATTATTCTATGTTTCTATGAATTTTCCATATCTTGGCAAGGACCAGGTTTATGATAAGATACAGAAAAAATATGGGAAACATACAAGTGAAAATGTAAAGGATAATAAGGGAGCTATTGCGTGGAATTCTGACAATACAATTATTATAATGTGGGTAGATCAATATGAAAGAAAGCCATACTGCAGAAGAATAATCTATGTAAGCAAAAAGGTGTCATTGGAGCTTAATGATTATACTTATACAATATTTAATAAAACTGAAATTGACCTTATAAAAAATATGAAGCCATAATTTAGAGTTCTTTTTTTTGTACTATTTTTATCGCAAATTTAACTATCATTGATGTGCAACAAAAATTGGAATTAAATCAATACCATCTTCAATACCATGAAGAGCCTTTCCTATTACTGTTCCGATTTTATCAAAGGAATCGATCTTTCCAGACATACCACACCCTGTAGTTTCGGATGTAACAATTAAATCTCCGGGTTTTATAGGATTATTTCTGGCATCAACTTTACAAAGAGTTTTTCCTGTTAATACAATTGGATACAGTTTTTCCTCTTTGCCGCTGTTATTTATAACAATAAACGGATTACCTGAAACTATCCCTACAACTGATTTACTATAACTTTTTTTTGCTTTAGAAAGGATCGAGTTTCCTTTTTCACTTATAATAAGAATATCCCCCGGTGATATATATTCGGTTTCATCTGTCTCAAAAAGTTCTACTACGCTCCCCGGGAAATTTTTTTCCTTTCCATCTCCCTTGATCTTAATAGCGCCTTCAAATTCAGATGTTCCTGCAACTAAAAGAGCTTTTCCATTTCCTATTAACTTTATATTGTCATCAAATTTATTAATAAGTGAACCTGTACCATCTGCAATAAGAGAATATTCATGTTCGCTGGCAAAAATTCCGCCTGCTCCAAACCTTGATGCTCCGACTATACCTGCTCCCGAACCTTCTATACCCGAAGATTGTCCTCTTACTCCAACATGTGAACTATGACCTAAAATACCGTATGTATTTATTTTTTCCTTTGATAGAACGCCGGAAATACCTGTAATCCCGATTGAAAAGTTTTTATCGGATGTATTTTTTCCATATATAATTGAAGATCCGTCTAATGGAGGCGTAATTTCATAGAATGGTTCGTTTTTTTCTCCTTTAATAGAAATAGTGCCGGCATGGCTTGAGTATTCATGGATAATAGGAGCATAATTATGCTCATGCGGCAGAGGTTCTCTTTTATCATTAAGCCTAATATCGTCTGCCTGAACAGCAAGATAATGACCTGATTCACCATTAACTGCAAATCTTAAAATACCTGCATTTTGCTCGGATGCATTTTTCAGACGTCTATCATTACCTTGAACAGCAACGCCCTCTTTATCTTCGCCGTCTTCGGCAAGCTCAACAATTCCCTTTGAGAGAGTAGTAGCGTCTTTGAGTCTTTTATCATTACCTTGGACAGCAACTCCTTCTTTGTTTTCACCGTCTTCGGCAAGTTCAACAATTCCCTTTGAGAGAGTAGTAGCGTCTTTTAATCTTTTGTCATTACCTTGGACAGCAACTCCTTCTTTATTTTCACCGTCTTCGGCAAGTTCAACAATTCCCTTTGAGAGAGTAGTAGCGTCTTTTAATCTTTTGTCATTACCTTGGACAGCAACTCCTTCTTTATTTTCACCGTCTTCAGCAAGTTCAACAATTCCTTTTGAGAGAGTAGTAGCGTCTTTTAATCTTTTATCATTACCTTGGACAGCAACTCCTTCTTTGTTTTCGCCGTCTTCAGCAAGTTCAACAATTCCTTTTGAGAGAGTAGTAGCGTCTTTTAATCTTTTGTCATTACCTTGGACAGCAACTCCTTCTTTGTTTTCACCGTCTTCGGCAAGCTCAACAATCCCTTTTGAGAGAGTAGTAGCGTCTTTTAATCTTTTGTCATTACCTTGAACAGCAACTCCTTCTTTGTTTTCACCGTCTTCGGCAAGCTCAACAATCCCTTTTGAGAGAGTAGTAGCGTCTTTGAGTCTTTTATCATTACCTTGAACAGCAACTCCTTCTTTGTTTTCACCGTCTTCGGCAAGTTCAACAATCCCCTTATTTGACGTGGTAGCATCTTTAAGACGTTTATCAGATGATGTAACAACTGCATCTTCTGAAATTTCGCCATCTGATGCAATCTTTACAATTCCTTTATTGTAAACGGATGCATCTGAGAGTCTGCTGTCATTTGCCTGTACAACCGTCCCAATTTCAATACCGCCATCTTCAGATAATTTACATATACCAAACGATGATGTTGTGGCTTTATATAATCTTGAATCATTACCTGATATAACAGAATTTTCTTTATATTCGCCATCTTGGCAGATTTTAACAACGCCAAAATTTTCTTCCGATGCATGCTGTAATCTTGAATCGCTTGCCTGTACTACAGCATTAGAATCTGTCTCTCTATTATAAGCAAGTCGAACTATTCCGGCTTTCTGCTCGGTAGCAGGTTGAAGCCTGAGATCATTTGCCTGTACTGCAAGTCCGGCATCTGTTTCAAAGCTATTTGCAAGTTTAACAATCCCCTTGAATACAGTTGAAGCATCTCTTAATCTGCTGTCTGTTGATTGGATAACTGTTCCGGGTGTACTCTCTCCGTCCCGTGAGAGTTTTACTAATCCTGCGTGATATACTGAAGCATGAGGTGAAATATCACCTATAGTATGTGTGTGTAAACGATCTATAGGAGCTGCTGATATTGAAATTTCTGATAGTTTTATTCCATATTTACCGTTTTGAAGCTGCTTACCATGAGTTTCAAACTTTAAATATCTTATATTTCTTATATCTGCTTCCCAGGAATATGTAGTATTAGGTTCAGCATCAAAATTTTTTTCATTTATAAGAGTTATCCAAATTTCATTATCTATAGAGGTTTCAATATGGAAGCTTTCAGGAAATCCTTCGTTTACTGAACTCAATTGAATTCTATTTATACAAAAATTTTTGCCAAGATCAATATTTAATGTTTCAATGTTGCTCTGATTGTTTTGAGCAGATTCCCAGTAACTATCAGGTGTGCCATTGAATAATTTTTCAGGGGTATTTAGACCAAGATAACTACTTGCAATTACTTTTTCTATTCCATATATACCTACATTAATTTTACCTATTTCCGAATAATAGTTTGAGCCTAATACTGCCGGCTCGGTAATCAATATTTTTAAAAACCGAAAAATCATTAAAGGGATGTGTATTTCATGTATATTTGCTTTAAACGATGTATTATTTTCACTATAAAAAACATCCCATGATTGACCGTCATTGCTCCCTTCAAGGCGAAAACTATTTGGAAATGTAGATGCTCCCTCTTGTGAAGCAGTTATTTGTATATAATCAACAGGGACCTCTTTTTTGAAATCTATTATTGCAAATTCCTTAGTTGCAATGTTACTTTTTTTTGTGCACCAATGACCTTTGTCACTGAGCATATTATCAGCTTTAAAGAAATTGTTTTCACTGCTGGAACTGCTATGTATTATTCCTATGTGAAAAATTTTTTGAGAGATATTGATAAATTCCATTTTAACTCCGGTATTATTTTATTGGCAGAATGAAATATCTAAAAATAGAATAAGATATTATAATTGAAAAAAAAAGATTTGTGTCAATGATAAAACTGGTCATAGGAGTTGTTAAATAATAATTCTATTATTGTCAAAGTTATTTGAGTTGATCCCAAAAAAAAGCAATAGATATTTATAAACCATGTATGGAAAGCCAGTCCGTAACTTTTTCAGAAATTTGGATAATATCTGATTCTTTTGTTAAATTATGGTCGCCGTCCTCAATTATTAAATAGGAGCAAGTAGAAGGACTATTTTGAATATATAAATAGAGATTTTCCACATCTACTATACTATCATTTTGACCATGAATAAGCAGTGAAGGGATATTAATTTTTTTAACTGCATCAATCATATTAATATTAAAGATTTCTTTTATGAAATGATTATTGACTAAAACGCCGTCTATTGATGTAAAACCGTCTGCATTCAGTGAATTAATATCATTTTCGTTAAATTCCGGAATTAGCTTTTTAAATGATAAAGGGGTTGCAATCAATATAATGGATTCAATACGGAAGATATTAAGTGATGCAGTAAGTATAGTAATTGCAGCTCCCATACTAGACCCCATAAGGTGAATCTTTTTTATTCCTGTCTCTTTAAAATAATTGATTGCACATTTAAGATCATCAATCTCTTCTTCAATTGATATGTCTTTTATACTACAGGGTGATTCGCCTGAAAATGTAAAATCGAATGTCATGAGATTAAATCCCGAATTGACTATTGCTTCAGCCATCTTTGTTATTTTATAACCGTCTTTACTTGAAAATAGTCCATGGCTAAAGATCACTCCTGACAGACTATTATCGTTTCTGTAAATTCTTCCTGCAAGTTCGATATTACGATTATTTAAAAATTTAAAGTTTACAATTTCCATTATTGACCTGAGCAGTTGAGTTTAAAAAATGGTTCAAAAAATCCTTTAGAATCATTAGCATCAATAAAAATTTTCTGTGGACGCAATTCTAACTTTTGTTTGTTAGATTCTATTGTAATACGCGCGTTAAATACAAAGCAGGAAGATTCTATTTTTGTAAAACCTTTCTTTAGATTTAAATTTTTAGTTTTTTCTTCATTTTTCATTTCAGATATATTTATTATTATTGTTGAATCATTTTCTATACTATAAGTTCCGCGAAAAATTGTAGAATTTGTATTTAGATAGAGAATCACAACAGCTTTATTATCTTTATAGAATTTGAAATTATAACCATAGTCATTTTCATATAGTAATGTCCAATTACCCCATAAATTACTTAATTTTAAAGGCAATAAGTTTTCTCCATTAGCTTTAAAAGAAAATTGTATAGAGACAATTAATAAAATTAAAAAGATGAATATTCTTTTTCTAAATGTACAATTATTTATCATATATTCCTTGTAACAATTATAATTATTCAATACATATATTTTGCATATTATATTTGACGGATGTATGTCAATTATGATTTAATGTATTGACAAGTATTAGCCCTATTTTATGATATTTTAAAATCTTTGCAGGGGACGACTTGGTTTCGACTGCAATAGTGTTTCTATAGCTGCATGCCGAGCGCGCTGTCATCTCGTTAATCATGGCGGACTAAATTTAATTGCAAACGATAACTTTGCACTAGCAGCTTAATACCTGCTATGTCTTTAAATATTCTGCTCCTCAGGGAGATTTAAAGGCATAAAATTACTGAGGATAGCCTGATTCAATGCTCTTGTGATGAGGGTGAAATTTTAAAGAGATCGGTTTATAATATAGCGCCTTTTCCTAGATTGTAAACTTAAATTAAATGAAAAGGATAAGCATGTAGATGTTATAGGGGTATGTTGTAGGACGCGGGTTCGAGTCCCGCCGTCTCCAGTGATAAGATAATTCGATAATGTTGTATTTTTGTACGCGCAATACACAGCCGGTTTGTCACCACGCTCAACACCGTCATCAGTGGTCAAATGTTATTGTTTGAGTAGTATTTTTTTAAAATAACACTGATTTTTGGATAGTATTTTTACGGAAATGATTGTATATTTGCCCAATATTTTTACGTGATAAAATATATGGATTATTTTAATAGAAAGATTGACCTCAGTTTACAGCAATGGAGCAGCGAAAAACTTCGTAAACCGTTGATGCTTCGCGGTGCGCGGCAGGTGGGCAAAACTACTGCCGTTCGTAATTTAGGCAAACGCTTTACGAATTTTGTAGAAATAAATTTTGAAAATAAAGACCACGCGTCTGCCAAAACGGTTTTTGCGCAACATTCGGACCCGAAGATAATTTGCAGCGAACTTGCTGTGCTGTTTGACAAGCCGATTACGGCAGGTGAAACACTGTTATTTTTAGACGAAGTTCAAACTTGTACGGAGGCAATTGCCGCTTTACGCTTTTTTTACGAGCAAATGCCGGAACTTCATGTTATTGCAGCAGGATCGCTCCTCGAATTTGCCCTCGAAGAAATTCCTTCGTTTGGCGTAGGCAGGATTCATTCAATGTTTATGTATCCGTTTTCATTCAGTGAATTTTTGTGCGCTATGGGACACGAAAACTGGGTAAAACTTATTGATAAGGCGGCACCAGAAAAACCTGTTTCTGATGCAATTCACGGAAAAATTGTGGAGCAGCTGAAAAACTTTTTAATTATCGGCGGAATGCCCGAAGTTGTTGCAGAATTTGTCAGAACACGCAATTTTTTGAATTGTCAAACGATTTTGAACAGTTTGCTTGTATCGTTTCGCAATGATTTTGCAAAATACAAAAAACGCATTCCTTCGGCGAGGATTAACGAAGTATTCAGTTCTGTTGCGCAGCAGGCAGAAGGAAAATTTGTTTACGAACACGCTTCACAAAATCTTAATAACGAGCAGGTTAAAAAATCGTTGGAATTATTGCTCATGGCAGGTTTGTGTTATCAGGTTACGCACTCTTCGGCTGAATGTGCGCCGCTCGGAGCAAGTATAAATCCGAAATACCGTCGCATAATTCCTTTTGACACAGGTATTTACCAGCGAATTTTGAATCTGGATATTTCGGGCATTTTGCTTTCAAACGATTTTGATACCATCAACAAGGGCGCAGTTGCCGAGATATTTGCTGGCTGCGAACTGAAAAAAAGCGCCTCATGCTACTCCGATGACGAACTTTATTGTTGGGTCCGCGAGAAAAAAAATGCCAGTGCGCAAATAGATTTTGTTGTTCAACGCGGCGAAACCATTGTACCTGTGGAAATAAAATCGGGCAAACAAGGCAAAATGCAAAGTATGTGGGTGTTTTTGGAAGAAAAAAAACTCAAAGAAGGTATTCGCAGTTCACTCGAAAATTTTTCCGTGTATGATAAAATACGCGTTTATCCATTGTATGCGATAGGAAATATTAAATCCCGGTAAAATCTTGTATTTTTATTCAAGCAAACATTAAAGAACAAGACGCAATGAAATTTGAAATGTCAATGCTTGAAATAAATTTAGCTGACCAAGAATTTCAGTAAAATTATAAAAAAATCCTTGACAGTCTTGAAGAATGTAGTTTTTTAAATATATGAATCAGACAAAACTCGATAAATTAGTTGATATACTAAAAGATGCACCTGACGAGGTGTTTATTCAGCCTCACAATGTGCCTGATCCCGATGCCATTGCTTCAAGTCTTGGGATGTATTACCTTCTTTCCCTGCGTGGGATAAAAAAACTCGCTATAGTTTACGATCAGGAGATTGAGAAAGCTAATTCTCTCAGGATGCTTGAATTATTTAAGGTGCCGATTATACAGGCTTCCAAAGTCGCAACTTTAGGCACAGAGGACTGGGCAGTGCTGATTGACGCCCAAAAAGGCAATGCCAATATCACCGACCTTCCCACTGATGAAGTGGCAGCCATTGATCATCATGAATTTGTCGGAGATAAGGGATATCGTTTTATGGATATACGACCCGAAGTGGGAAGTTGCAGCGCCATTATTGCGGATTGGTTTTTTGAAAATAATATTGAACCTCCCAGAATGATTGCCTCAGCCCTTCTTTACGGAATCCTTATGGATACGGACAACCTTACACGGGGAGCCTCTGATTTTGACATCGATATGTTTTACAGGCTTTATAAACTTTCCGATATAGAGATGATTACAGAACTCAAAGGAAATGAACTTTCTTTCAAGGATTTGGATTTATATGCGGAGGCTTTTAAGACAGTAGAAATTTATGACGAGCTTGCATTTCTGCGCCTGCAGAATGTAAACGATTCTCTGTTGGGCGCTGCAGGAGATATTGTTGTTAGTGTCGCAGGTGTAAATATTGTAATTGCCTATTCTGTTCGTGAAAACGGGATAAAACTTTCAGTCAGGAGCGCCTGCGAAAAAATCAAGGCTAATAATTTGGTCAGGTACTTAGTGGATGGCTGCGGAGTGGGCGGCGGTCACGATAATATGGCAGGCGGATTCATCCCTAAGGAAAACTTAAGTAACTCCAGAGTATTGGACACTTTTATAAAACATCGGGCTATTGCGTACTATGAGGATCGAATCCACGAGCATTCCGCTCTTGCCATTTTTGAATTTGAACGGGCTATTGCGTACTATGAGGATCGCATCTGCGGCGACAAATAAATCCGGTTCAGGCTGATTGGAGAAAAAGCCTTATAACCCAGACCCGTATCTATAAAAATTTCGCTGTTCATTGTAGATTCCCAGATTCAAATAATAACGATATTCCTGTATTTTATCTCAAAAAATCAATAAAAATTGAGATTATTTTGATGAATATAAGATTAATCGCAATTCTTTGAGATTATTTATTGTTTTGTCTTAATTATGACTATTGTCCGTAGGACTTTAATATCAATAGAAAAATCGTTATCCTTTCACAAATAGTCCGTAGGACTTTAACCGAATGTACCAAATATTTTGTTATTTAATCAGTTATTTGTTTATCATTCAGTCATACCCCACCTTTTTAACTTTAATTTTAGAAGCCTTTCGCATGGACATGACTAATGTCGTTGGTAATTAATCTGTACGGTTATGCACGGAAGATGATGGTTAGTTTGTATATTTTATGTTGTATGACAAAGTGTATAAGTTCACAGTTTATTCGGGTTTAGGGTGGTTAGATCGCCTAAAGGTTTTCACGCCATCCTCCCTTTATTGTCAGCACAGGAGAATATGAAGGAAACACAACTGTAGATTACTAAACACCGACCCATCGCGTATTATGATAAAATCGCATCAGATTAGAAAATGTAAATTAAAGGCTTGACAGGCAATTATAAGCAGGTCGTATCATAACTATAGAGCGAGCGGTTTTATCAGAGGCTAAACACAATGCGCTTATTTTTAAATAAGATACCAGATAAATACTTAAAACGTTTACCGGAACCTGACAAAAGTCGCATAAAAAATGTTCTGAATGGACTAAAAGAAGAACCGCCTCAGGGAGATATAGCCCCTATAATAGGGCAACCCGGATTTTTCCGTGTAAGAGTAGGCAGTTATAGGATATTATATAAAATTGAAAATGGTATTATATTTATTACGCATATAACCTCAAGGGGACAAGCGTACAATAAAAAGACGAGGAGGAAAAAATGACAAGAGCAACAGCTTTGAGAAAAGAGCTAAGGTCTTATATTGACATTATGCCGGAGCGGGATTTGCAAATGTTAAAATCACTTTTAACGAGATTAGCCGAACCGCCTTACATCATTGAACCGGCAAATAAAAAAGAAATAGAAATGATAGAGAAAAGAATGGCAGAATATTATTCAGACCCGTCAAGTTTTGTGGAATTTGAGGATTAACTAAAAAATGAAGTCTATGCCGGAAAGAGCCTACACTATCCGTTTAATTATCTCCCTGCCGTAATCTTCTATTGAAATATATACTATTTCTTTATCGTTTTTATCGGTGTAATTTATAATTCCAAAAAAGTTTAACCATGTTATTAAATAGAAATCCAGAAATGATATCATAAAAAAATCATTTTTTTCTGCTATACCTGTAATTTCAAAAAAATCATTTGATATATCTTCAACACTTACCTCTGTGTAGAAACCAAGTAGTAATTCTGCAAAAACATCCCTTTTTTCGTAAAGTTTGGAAGCATTTTTTGGCGATGATGGAAAAATCTCGGTCCATTCAGTTTCATTCCAAAAAGATTCAAGAAGTCTGCAATAGAGGCTCTCCCTGTTTTGAAAATTTTCACATATAGAGGCAATATTTTCTTTAAACAATATAATTTTGCCCCTTTTCATTATATTTGCCATCTGCTTAAGGTTGATGATGCATAATTCTTTATCACCGGTCTCGCTGATAATGGTCTCGGCAGTCTCATTATAAAAAGATTCGGGCAGGGAATTTTCTTTACCGGTAACTATCTCTTCCGATAACAACTTGTTACTTATTGCATTTGCAAGAGTTAATGCATAACAGTCTTTTATTTCCATAAAGCTAAATGATTCGTTGTTATATAAGGATGAATGAAACCTGTATATAGAATTAAAAACATCTAAAGCCGAATTGTTAAATTTTTTGTCATCATTCTGCTTTTTTGTTTTAAAAAAAGTATAATTAATATTTCTTTCTTTCTTTTCTATTTTTTTTAAAAAAGTCATTTTTTATTCTACATGATTATTAATAATCTCTTAACGGTATATGTTAAGGATTGTAATAAGGTACTCCTTCTCTAAAGGTTAATACTGATAAGATTAATTTTAATACTTAAATTATAAAAGAATAAGTTAAAGTCAAGTGAAAATTATTATCATTGATTATTTTTTATCATATTGTTAGTTTTTTTGTTGTTTCATAGTTAATATTACCCTGCATTTCTAATGCATATCTGGGGTTGCTGCGAATTATAGCAGTAGTATTTTTGCTTAATTCCTGAAAGTTATTATTTTTGTTAATACTTCCCATATCTTTTAGATAGTTATTTATTTTAACATTAAGTTCGGAGACAATTGTGTTTAGATTTATTGTTATAGGTTCAAAATCTTTTGGCGTCATCGATCTTCCAGATTGAACATCCGTAGCCATATCTCTTAAGCTCGTTAAATTTTCATTAATCCCGATTTGTTCATATCGTACCGGCGGCTGTGTATTACTGCTTATTGGTGCTGAAACAATTTCTCCATAGTTTTCGATTATGCTGTTTATACTTTGTATCTGATTAGATAGTTGATTCTTATTTATACTCCCTGTAGCCATAGCATCCGAAACAAGACCCATAAGCTGTGACGATATGTTAAGCGCTTTTTGTATAATATCTCTTGAAGATTGTGCAATAGTTAATGCATCTATAATAGTTCTCTCCCTCTGCATCCTTGGGATGATATTTTGCGAGACTTTTGCGTTTACATTTTGATTATTTGTAGATACCTTTCGCAGTACATTTTCATTTGTTTTTATGCCGGTATAATTAACTTCACGCATTATTCTCATAATTATACCCCCTCCTTACGTATAAAAACTTATGTAAATAATTATAAAACAATCTTTGATTATAATGTCAAATTTATTTTATGTTATAGCAAATGAATTTTCAAATATATTAAATTTATCTTGAAATATTATTGTAATTTAATATACAATTTATTAAAAATATTAATAAATAGATGGCTATAAACGACATAATCATTTTTAGTTTATAAAAAATAAAAAATATTTAAGAAGTGAAAAATGAAACGTATAATTTTTATTATTTTTTTGTTAATATCATGGAATAACGTTTATGGATCAATTGCAGTACTTCCATATAGAGATAATGCATTTGATTCACGGATTTCCGGGAAAGAATATGCAAAGATGGTAGCGCTTGGGATATTGCTTACAAAGGATATTGATGTTTTATCGCCGGAAGAGGCTGAAATTGGGATGAAACAGCTTGGAATAAATCCTGACGGCGCTGTTGATGCCGATGACCTTAATGCATTTGGAGCAAAATATAACCTTTCGTATATTTTACTTGGTTCTATAAGTAAAAAAAATAAAGAGTTTGTTTTTGATAATGTTCTTTTTTCGGTAAAAGATCGGAAGATACTTTCGCGTAATAATAACAGCTCAGGCGATATTTACAGGTTAGTACAGATTGAGATTAAGGATACATTTGTTAATTTTGGGAATATTAAGTCCTCCGCAATAACAGTAAAGGACCAGGCTGACATTGTTTTTCTAATAGATTCATCATACAATATCTCTGATGAATGGGCTGATATTAAAAAGGCTGTTTATGATTTTTCATCCGCTCTTATTGGGAAGCATAATATTGATGCAAGAATCTATTTGGCTCCATACTCGGAAAGAAATTCTTATGAATCAATAACACTCCATCATAACAGTATAAAAGATCTGAATACTGCATTATCCAAACTCAATTCCGGCGGAGCGGCTAAACTTGATAAGTTTCAAAGCCTTTTGGATTATACGGTTAAAAACATAAAATGGAGAATTTCTGCTCATAAAGAAATATTTATTATCAATAATTCAAAATTTGAAAAATCCTTCACACCTGAGAGAATTGCTGCTGAAGCGGTCAAAAAGGGGATCCGTATAAATACTATATGCGCAGGAAAGATAACTGACGAGACTTCAGATGTTGAGAGATTGGCATCTCTGACAAAGGGGATGAATTATAGTATTTCATACCATCAAAGGGTCTTTGACAAATCCGGCAAAAAATATGAACTTTACTTGCAGAGGGGGAGAATTTTTCATTCAATAGCAGTATTCCATGAATGGAAAAAAGGTATTCTCTCCACAGGTAATAGTAATCCCAAATATGTAAAAACTCCTGATATGCTTGATGAGATTTATCATACCAAATCATCTTTGGCTCCTGATAAACTTATTCAAACCTTTTCTGAGTTTACAGGCGTTTCGGTCATGCAGAAGGAGGCGCTTCAGAATAATATTGGTGAGATTCTTTCATTTATGTTAATAACAAAAAATTCGGATGCTCTTTATTATGGGCGGGCTTTAATTACAGATGGTAAAATATCTTTTTGGGTCAAGGTGAGAGATAAGAAGATAATGGATGTTTTTGATAAATATGGTAAAAACGGATTTTATTTGAAAGCAGGATTTAATATCAGGAAATCGGCTTCCGAAGCGTATGGAATTGAACTTATTCCTGCGAGAACAGATGTATCTAAGGATTATATTCCGAATCTTGCAAGTACAACCTTTAATGATATTGTAAAAAATCAGGATTTTTTTACTGCTAAGGGACTTGGCTCTCCTCCTGTATGGTTTGTAGATATAAAAGTAGAAAATGTTGAGCGTAATGAAAAGGATGATATAAGAGATTAAAGTAGAATTGAGATGGGTTTGATACATATATATACAGGTACCGGAAAGGGTAAGACCACAGCAGCGCTTGGTATATGCTTTAGAGCTGCAGGATGGGGATTTGAATCAGCCTTTATTCAGTTTATGAAGGGACAGGATAGCGGCGAACTCTTTGCCGCAAAGAGATTTATCAGCGCTATGTTATTTGAACAGTATGGGAGTGAAAAGTTTATAAATAAAAAAAGTTTCTATGATATGGGAGAACATAAAATTCTGAGCGAACATAAAATTTTTGCAGACAGGGGGATTGTCAGAGCTAAAGAGTTGTTGTTGAGCGGCAGATATAAAATAATAGTTCTTGATGAAATACTTAACCTTTTGGAGTTTGAATTAATTACCGAAGATGAAATTTTAGAATTAATGGAGATGAAAGGAGAAAGTGAACTTATACTGACAGGAAGGGGCGCTACGGATAAGCTTATAAAACGCGCCGATCTTGTAACAGAAATGAAAGAGATTAAACATTATTATACTGAAAGGGTTGTAGCGCGTAAAGGTATTGAATATTAGCATTAAAAGATTATTTTCTTTTTAGAGCCTGTGAAATAAAGTCTGTAAATATAAAAAATATATAGACTTCCTATGATTGATATAATATAAAAATTTATAGGAGATTTCATTATGGCGAGAAGAAAAGGCACAGGTTTGTCTCGTCCTGAAATAGGTTTACACTAAAAAAAACTAAAGGAGTAAACCGATGTTAGGATTAAGAGATTTTAAAGTAGAAGAAGTAATTCATTTCAGCGAATTTGAGAAACGTCAAATTATCGAAGATTATCTTCAAAGTGACTTGACTAAGCA
>Ga0268262_10000439_pt1 | contig 55186 bp, 57 predicted proteins | sample TergutNc150P3_FD_190354 | JGI IMG/M metagenome (GOLD analysis project Ga0268262, IMG submission 190354) | Nasutitermes corniger P3 segment gut microbial community from laboratory colony in Florida, USA - Nc150 P3 (SPAdes) (version 2) | ecosystem: Host-associated > Arthropoda: Insects >... | reverse complement strand
GTTACATGAAGATTAAAAAACGAATGATTAATATCTTTTATAAGAGATGATTTATTGCGCCGTCTCTCTCTCTTATAATAGAAGAAAAGCTGTTTTTCATAAAAACTTTCACCTTTTTAAATAATTAAAATATAATATAAATAATGTTATAAAACTTTGATGCTGAAAAGAACCTGTGTAAAATTAAACTCTACTTATTCAAGTGTCAACAATTTTTTTTGTTTTTTTTAAAATAAACAATAATTATGTTTAATGACAAAAGTATTTTGGGGAAAAAATAATTGACGATAGACCGATTTTATAACAGTAATATCATAAGCACTATATAATTTATCCAAAAACAATGAGTACGCAAGACTGCCTCAGATTTTTGTAAATTTACTTAAAGACAGGGAAAATAAAAAAAATAAAGAATGAATCGTGAAAATTCAGAAATCATTATCTATCAAACCGCAGACGGTTTAACCAGAATCGATGTGCGTATGGAGTCCGAAACGCTGTGGCTTACCCAAGCGCAAATGGTTGATCTTTTTCGAACATCAAAACAAAACATCAGCTTGCATATTAACAATATTTTTAAAGAAAATGAACTTGATCCATTGTCAACTGTCAAGGAATACTTGACAGTTCAAAATGAAAGTATGCGCGAAGTCAAACGCAGCCTTAAATTTTACAACCTTGACGTCATAATTGCAGTCGGTTACCGCGTAAAATCGCCGCGTGGAACTCAGTTCAGGCAATGGGCGACACAGGTGCTGCATGAGTATTTACAAAAAGGCTTTTCCATGAACGACGATTTTTTAAAAAATATGGGCGGCGGATTATATTGGAAAGAGCTTTTGGAACGCATACGCGACATCCGCACAAGCGAAAAAGTTATGTACCGGCAAATACTTGACCTGTATGCTACAAGTTTGGACTACAACGCAAATATGCCTGAAACTTACGAGTTCTTCAAAATCGTACAAAACAAACTGCACTATGCCGTCAGCGGACACACTGCAAGTGAAATCATATTTAACCGGGCAAATGCTAAACTGCCGTTCATGGGCTTGACGGTTTTCAAAGGAAAGCGTCCTGTAAAAAGCGAAGTAACAATTGCTAAAAACTATATGACAGAAAAGGAACTCTTTGCGCTGCGCAGAATGGTAAACGCATTCTTTGATATGGCAGAGTTGAAAGCAGAAACGCGCCAGCCGATGTATATGAAAGACTGGTTAGAAACGTTAGACAAATTCTCACAAGACTTTGGCTTAGGCGTTTTGAAAGATGCAGGCAGCGTCAGCCATATTGAAGCTGTGGAGAAAGCCGGCAGCGAATATGATACATACAGAGCGCAGTTATCAGATGATTTAACCGATGTGGAAAAGGCATATTTAGACACCTTGAAACAAATGCAGAAGAAACTAAAAACGCAGAGACGGCAATGAATAAAAAAAAATTAATAATATCTATACTTCTATCAATAATTATTCTGTCTCTATGCCCAGAATGCAAATTAACATATAGCGGCATATCATTTGAATACTCACAAGAAAGCGAAGAGAGTATAGGAAATTTTGCAAGGGATAATTACGGATACATTATCTATGATATTGAATCCGAAAAAATAGTCAAAGCTCACAACATCAACCGGGAATTTATACCTGCATCAATTACAAAGCTGTTCACGGCATTTTTTGCAAATGAAGTACTCGGCAATGATTTCACATTCTCCACAGAGTTGTCATATAGCGGAAGAATATCCGACAATACACTTTCCGGCAATCTCTACCTTACAGGTTCAGGCGACCCTGAGCTTTCATTAGACGGATTGCTCTATCTGGTAAAAGACCTAAAGAGAACAGGAATCAGCGAGGTAAAGGGAAACTTTTATATTGATGAAACACTGTTCCCTCCAAAAGAAGAAATCAGTCATGATATGTCATATTATGCTCACTATAATGCAGGGATTGGTCCTCTGTCTTTTAACAGCAATACCATCTATGTATTACAGAGAAGAGATAATAAGAATAAAATTATTTCGGCAGACTTGGTTCCGTCTCTACCGTCTTTTGAATCATATATTTATGATTTTGATAAATCTTATCCTCCAATAAGATTTAATTATAAGGATGGGAAAAGCGTATGGTTATTACCAAACAAAAATGTTTGGGAAAGCAGACAACCATTACCTGTGAAGAATCCGGGATTATTCACCGGCGAAGTATTTCAATACCTCTGTAACGTTCATGGGATCAATATTCCGCAGCCAAAAAATGTCGGCGAAAAATACAGCTCAAAAAATATTTCAAAATACAAAAGCAGACCTCTGTATTTAATCAATAAAGACATGATATTCTACAGCAACAACATTACAGCCGAGTTGATTTGCACTGCTGCATCAGACAACTATATTAAAGATAAAACCGGCGACGCAGAAAAATTAAAACCGATGGAGATTTTTTACGGCAAAAATTTTACAGGTATTGATTGGAGCAACTTTAATATAGCCAACGGTTCGGGATTAACTTCATTAAACAGGGCTACTCCTGCACAGACAGCCGCAGTTCTATTATTTATAGAAAAGTCCGATAAAAAAAATTTCAGATTAGAGGATATTCTCCCTGTTTCAGGATGGAATGGTACTATGATGGGAAGGCTTAACAAGCCGTATATGCTCTACAGAGTATATGGAAAAACAGGGAGTATTTTTTATGCGTCAGCTCTTGCAGGATTATTTTATGCTAAATCCGGTAAAAGATACATTTATTCCGTCTATGTAGATGATAAATCAAAAAGAAAAGAATATGATCTTAAAGCGGATAAGAGTGATACAGATCAGGGCAAGGCGAATCTCTGGTCAAAAGAAGCTGCGGCGGCAATTGACGAATTTCTCTTTAAAATAATTGAGGAACTTTAATCAGCGCCTCAAGTCTATATGCTTGACAAAAAATGGTAATATTAGAATATCTAATTGTAATTATACGATGAAAAAAATAGTACTGACATATTTAATATTTATTGCTCTATATTCAAGCGCGATTGCAGCTAATTATTATGGCATGGGCCGCAGCGCCTATACTTATAAAAATTTTGATAAGGCGCGGGAATACTTCCTCTTAGATATTAAGGATAATCCCGACAGAGGAGATTCCTATTACTTTCTGGGAGAAATCGAAAAAATCTCAAAAAATTATGACAAAGCCTTAGAATACTACCAAATGGCTGTTGCAAAAAAAACAACGGGAAAATATTTAAGTAATTCATACTGGAATATTTTTATTTTAGCTGAAGACAAGGGTGACTATAATACCCTCATTAAATATTGCCGTGATCAATGGTTTCGCACAAAGGACAGATCTGCCAAACAGAAAATAGGAACAATAATAAACAAGCAGTTGTGGACAAGTAATGACCGCGCAATTGAAAAATACAATCAAGGGATTGAACTTGCTAAAAAAGGCGACAGCGCAGGAGCGGCATCTCTATACAAAGAAGCGCTCGAAGCAGACAGCTCTTTCCTTGCCCCGCGTTTTGAGTTAGGTATGAAGGCATATAATTCGGGAAATGAATCTGAGGCATTGTATCAATTAAGCTATATTGGAGAAAGGATTCCATTCTATGCTGAAGTTCATATGATATTGGGAGAACTTAATTTTAAAAAAAAGAATTACAGTGCTGCAATTAATAATTATACATCTATGATCAACTTTGGCTTCATAGACAAAAGCAGTGAATATAAAGCTATGCTGAAAAGAGGTGCTTGCAACTACTATTTAAATAGATATGATGAAGCTGAAAATGATATAACATCTTCTCTCAACTATATTAAAAATGACATTGAGCCGCTTATTATGCTTTCGGCAATATACATTAAAAAGAAAAACTTTGATGAAGCCCTAAAACTTCTAAACAGAGCCGAAACATTATCAGCCAGTAACCCTATGATACTATTCCAGACAGGAAGTATATACTATCACAAAAATGACTCACAGTATATTTCATACTTTGACAGGCTGTTTGATATAACAAAAAAAGATGATGCCGAGCTGACCAAATACATCAAAGCATTCAAACTTCTTCTATCTGCCTACTTCGACAAAAAAAATTACACACGTTCGCTTGAAATAGCAGAATCAATCAACAGAATACCAAAAGACAGCGATGTGATTATCATTGGAGCTAAATCAAGCTACAACCTCAAACAATATGACAAATCCATCAGGCTCTTTGAGCAAGTACAATTAAACAACAATATCAGACCAATGTTGGCATCGGCTTATGCTCAAGTCGGGAATAAAAGCAAAGCTGTGGAGATTCTAAGGAGTTTATTAAATGATGAATTCGCAAAAAAAGAGGCAATGAAAGACCCTCTTCTAAATAGCTATATTAAAGAGATAGAACAGGAAAACCAAAGCAGCTCAACAAATGATTTTCAGCAACGATATTAAAATATTGTTCTATCCGAAAATTTAATGAAGGTAATAAACTTCATGATAACAATAGAAAATCTAACATACTCCATCAATGACAAAGCGCTGTTAAATAATCTCTCCTTAACAATTAATAATAATGAAATCATCGGTATAACCGGAGGTGCAGGTTCTGGGAAAAGTATTCTCATGGATATATTAAGATACAAGATAAAAAAATTTCAAGGTGATATTATAATCAATGATTGCAATATCAAAAACATCGACAAAAAAAACTTTAATAGACTGACTGCATATTATTCATTTCGCTATGATTTAATTAATCAAGAAGCTGCAGTAAAAGATTGGATACTTGGGGGACGGATTAATCACAAAAAAAGACTTAATCCTTTCTCTGAGATTGATAAAGAAATAGCATACAAAGTGATGGAGCAGTTTGGTCTTGCTGAGTTGGCAGAAACAAAGATTAAATATATATCCGAAAGTTTAATCAGGATGGCAGATATTGCAAGGAGATTTGCCTCCCAATCGAACGTTCTTCTGCTGGAAAATCCTGAAGCAGGATTAAATTTAAATCAAAGCGTACTGCTTGGAAAAAATATTAAGAAATACACAACATCAGGGGATAGTATAATTATCTTAACATCAACATCACTGAATTTCATTGCAGCAACATGCGACAGGATCATTGTTCTGGCTGATAATTCCATTGCCGAATCAGGTTCACACAGGATTATTACAGATGAGTTTGTAAAAAAATATTTTAAGATTGAATCTGTTGTAACAAAAAATATTTATACAGGCTTGCCTGAAGTTCAGGTGATAGAGGAGAATTAAGATTAAATATAATACTCAATCTTTGTCTTAGCCTCTTCAAAGCTTTCGGCAAAAATAAAGTGTCTGTAACAATCTACAAAATCAATTAAATCAACTAAATCATTATCAATATGCATCAATATTACACGATTCCCATGTTCTTTTGCATAGTAAGAGACATCTACAAGAGCATTTATTCCGGATGATGTTAAAAAATCAATGCTCTCCATATCAATAATGAGACTATCTCTTTCTGTTAAATTATGCAATGCAGGAATAAGAATATCAAAACCAATAATAGTAATAGAGCCTGACAGCCCAAGGATACGAATTCCATCCAATTCTTTTAAAGAATAATCTAATCCCGGAGAGAGTAACATGATTTAAATTAACTATCCTTCCATAATTTGCCAATATATTTCATCTTTGCTCCATAGTCCATTATTGAAATCAGTTCATTATTTATAGGCGGGAATATTTTAAGATTTGGAATCTCTTCTCTTTTAAAAAATTTAAAATCATGAAGCCGAAGTTCATTACCAAGTATAAATTCTCCCTTTGAATATCTGCATAAAAAAAATATATTTATTATATGTCTGTCTCCTGCAGGATCTATTGAGTCTGAGATCAGAACCGGATCATCTACAGATATCTCTATGTTCAACTCCTCTGTAAATTCCCGTATCAAAGCCTCACTCAATGACTCGCCATAATCAACTCCTCCTCCGGGCAGGAGCCAATATACATCATTATTCTTCTTGTGCGCAATGAGGAGTATCCCATCATTAGTGATTAAAATGCCTCCAACTCTAACCCTAACATCTCCTTCATGATCCATCAAATTCTATCAATCCTTTATTAATTTTTTTGAGTATATTTTCTGCTGCCGTCATTTCTGCCTTTCTCTTACTGCTTCCTGTTCCTCTTGCAACCTCTTCCCCATTAATTATCAGCCGAATAATGAATTCCTTTTTATGATCCGGTCCCTTCTCTTCAACAACCTCATAAACAGGCCTCTCTTTATATTTCTTCTGCACATATTCCTGAAGAGTTGTTTTTGGATCCCTTAAATATGTCATGCTATCAATTCTTTCGATATCTTTTTTTAAAAGCGTTAGTATAAAATCCCTGCAATCCTTTAAACCTCTGTCAAGATAGACAGCGCCAATTAAGGCTTCAAAGGAATTAGCTAAGATAGAAGAACGCTCTCTGCCTCCATTCAATTCCTCACCTTTTCCCATTAATAAAAAATTCCCAAGATTTATTTCGTGCGCTACTTTTGCCAATGTAGCTTCTGAGACTACCGCGGATTTTATTTTAGCAAGGTCTCCTTCCGGATAATTTTCAAATCTCTTAAAAAGATATTCATTCACCACAAGACCAAGAACCGAATCTCCAAGGTATTCAAGCCTTTCATTATCTTTAACTTTCTTTACTGAAGATTCATTAACATAAGATCTGTGAATTAAAGCTCTGTCTAAAAGATTTTTATCTTTAAACTTCACATCAATTCTTTTTTGAATAATACCAAGCTGTTTAGAACGTGACTTTATATCCTCTTTAACATCTTTTTCTTTTTGATTTTTTTTAAGATTCATACATTTATATTATCATTACTTTAAAATTGCATTCTCAATATATGTACATATATCTTTCAGAGAATGAAGTTTTTCTGCATCCTGTTCCGGAATCTCAATATCAAATTCAACCTCAAAGGCTATAATAAGCTCAACGATTTCAATTGAATCAGCACCAAAATCCTTAAATGTTGCGTCATCAGTCAACATATCAGCTTCAAGATCAAGTTGATTTGCTATAATTCGTTTAACTCTGTTTTTAACATCACTCATAGTTTCTGTTCCGAATTTATAAATTTTATAATTAAAAATCAAAAAAAAATAATTCTGTCAAGATTAAATAAAAAAGGGATACCAACCGGAACCCCTTTTTTAGAATATGATTTAATATATATCAATCACCTATTTTAACCTTTTTTTCAATAACAAGAGTATCTTTATAATAACCACATTCCGGACAAACCCTATGAGGCATTACATATGCCTTACACTTAGGACATGGTCTTAAGTTTGGAACTCCTATTGCTTCATGAGCTCTTCTCATTCTGGATTTAGATTTTGATTTACGTCTCTTTGGTACAGGCACTTTAGCGCTCCATTTATATTCAAATTTCTATACTACTCAATTTAATAAAACTAAAAATTCTATTTTAGTATATTCAATATCATAAACTTAATCATACATCATTCTGTCAAGATATATTTTCTACCCAAAATTCATTTATTTTACTGCAGATATAAGAAAGAGCCTCTCTCTTGAACGATTTGCATATACCGATTCAGGATATTCATCAATAACATATCTAAAAGAGTCTCTTGCTTTTATCTGATTATTGTTCAGCAGATAAAGCCTTCCCAGATTATAGTATATTTGATCCATATTGATTTTATTTTTACTGTCGGTTACATATCCGCTTAAAAAAGTAATGGCATTGTCGATCTGACCGTCTTCTTCAAGACATATAGCTGCTTTATTAATTGCAATTGGAACAATTACATCATCTGATGATTTTTTAATGAAAATATCAAACGCCTGATAAGCCTCGCCATACCTTTTCTCTTCAAATAGAATATTGCCAAGCCAATAATGACATATCTTATAAACAAAACCATATTTAGTATCTGAAATAAGATTATTCAGTTCTGTAATAGCTTTATTATTAGCTTCGGAAATTGTCTTTTTGTTCAACTCACCGGCAGGCAAGGAGTTATTCTCGGCATTAATATTATTTTCACGAACTGCCTTATTGTAATCGTCAATTATTATCTCCAGTCTAACCCTCTCCTTTTCTGAAGACCTGGCGAGTAGTAAATAAACTGTTAATGATAGAGCAAACAATACTAATATGATAACCGCTGAATATATCGCTTTTCTGTTGTGAACTTTTAAAAAATCTTTAACATACATTAGAAATCTTTCTATAGGATTTCGTTCAATTTCAATATGGCTCTTTTTTTTAATCTCCGGCATCTTTACTTTCTATCTCCAAGATCGAAATTAATCATATCACCAAGTGTAACCTTGTTAGGACTGGTCTGTCTTAATATCTTAGTTACTTCCTCTTTTTCCGACATTATCTCATAATGTTTTATGCTTAGTGATAATCTCTTCTTATCAACATCTACATCAAGAACTATTGCCTCGACAGGATCGCCTATTTTAAAGCGTTCATCCAATCTTTCTACCCTGTTTCTTGACGCCTCTGAAATATGGACTAATCCTTCAACATCATCATCAAGTTTTACAAATATTCCAAATGAGGTTATACCTGATATTGTCCCTTTTACTATTGTCTTTGGAGGATATTTTCCCTTAACAGTCTCCCATGGCGATTTGGTCAACTGTTTCATCCCGCAGGAGATTTTCATATCTTTTTTATTTATTTCAAGAATCTTAATTTCAACTTCATGTCCGTTTTTATATGTCTTGGAAATATCCTTTTGCTCATCCCATGATATATCAGAAATATGTACTAAGCCGTCTATTCCGTTTTCAAGCTCAACAAACATCCCAAATTTAACAATCTTCTTTATCTTTTTCTTATGGACTGAGCCTACAGGAAATCTTTCATCTATAGTATCCCAGGGATTGGGCTGTAATTGTTTATAGCCGAGATTAATTTTTTTATCATCCGTATTTATATCTAAAATCTTAAAATCCGCTTCAGAGCCTTTTTCAAAATAATCTTTAACATTTGCATTATTCTTAATCCACGACAACTCGGAATTGCTTAAAAATCCCTCTATATCCTCGTCAATTTGTACAAAAGCGCCAACCGGTGTAATTGTAACAACCTTTCCCTTTACATTATCTCCCACACTATGTTTTTGAGCAATATCAGCCCATGGATCATTTTTTAACTGTTTAAGTCCAAGAGAAATCTTATGCTCATCCTTGTTTATATTGATAATTACAAAATCCCTTACCTCGCCCTGTTTAAGAATCTTCCTCTGCTTAAAAACTTTTTTCCATGACATATCATTTCTATGCAGCAAACAATCAATCCCTTCAACCAGAACAAATGCGCCAAACTCTACAAATTTTAAAACTTCGCCTTTTACAATATCACCCTCTTTATACTTTAGGATAAAATCCATATAGTTTTTTTTATTCTTCTCATCGAGATAATCTTTTCTTGATATTATAACAGATTTTTTACTAAAATCGACTGTTTTAATTACAAATGAATACTCTTCATCCGATGAATTAATAGTCTTCAAATCTGCAGTAAGAGAATAAGGCAGAAATGCATTAATACCTGAACAGTTGACTATTTTACCCTTAGAACTGGATGATATAACTCTTCCCGATATTTCTCTACTGCCTTCATTATAGTGTTGGGTAAAATCTTTCCATCCCATCTCAATATCAGCTGCTTTTCTTGAAAAATGATAAACTCCATCAACAAGTTTTTTATTCATGAGTTTAACATTAAAAATATCTCCTGCTTTTGGAATTTTTTCAAATTCTTCAAGTGGGACTCTACCATCGGATTTCGCACCCACATTTACATATACAAAAGCAGAATCTACGGTTACAACCCCTCCTTTAACTATCATGCCGACTTCAAGATCATCAAGAGCCGAATCCGCAACAGATTGCATATCAATAGCTTCGAGGTTATCTTCTGTAATTTGAGTCATACATATACCTTATCAATAATATATTCATTTATTTGACTTTATTAACTCTATTATCTTCTCAATCACATCGTTAAATGACATATTTGAAGTATCTAAATAGACAGAATCATTACTCTTTTTTAAAGGTCCAAATTCTCTATTTTCATCATTAAAGTCCCGCTTTATAATCTGATTTCTGATTGAATTTTCGTCAACTTTTTTTCCCAATTCGGCATATTCTTTAACCCTTCTTTCAGTTCTTACATCAACCGAGGCATCAAGATATACTTTTAAATCGGCATTTGGAAAAACAACAGTACCTATATCCCGTCCATCCATAATAATAAAGTTTTCCTTTGACCATTTTCGGAGTAGAGAAGTAACATAATCTCTTATTTCCATATTATCTGAAAAAAAACTGATTTTTTCCGCTATTTTTTCCTCTCTTATTGCTTTGGAAACATCTTTATTGTTTAATAGAGTCTTAATATCCCCATTTTTCTCAAAAATTTGCTCAATATTAACATTGTTAAGCTGATCTATAATATTTTCTGTTAATAAATCATCTCCATGCTTATCCATAAAATACCATGTTATAGCCCTGTATATGGCGCCTGAATCTATATATTTTGCTCCCATTTCAATAGCAACTCTCCTGCAAACACTGCTTTTCCCTGAACCTGCAGGTCCGTCAACTGCTACTATGTATTTATTTTTATTCACTTTCAAGGGAAAACTCTTTTATTTCAGACAATTTGGGAAGATCTGATAATTTATTGAGTCCAAAATATCTTAAAAACTCATCAGTTGTCCCATAAGCTAATGGTCTGCCAGGAATATCTTTACGTCCTACAGGTTTTACCAAATTTCTCTTCATGAGATTTGCTATCATCATTCTTGAAGAAACACCGCGTAATTCATCAACATCAGCAAGCACTAAAGGCTGCTTATAAGCAATTATTGCAAGAGTTTCAAGCATCCCTCTTGATAGACTCTCTCTCCTTCTCAATCCAAGTGTATGTCTAAGCTGTTCGGCAAAACGCGCATTTGTTACAAACTGATACCCGTTTGATAACTCTGCTAATCTAATCCCGCCGTCCCTCTCTTCATATTCATCAACAAGCGAATCTATTATTATTTTAACCTGCGTTGGGTCTATCATAAAATTTTTTGAAAAAAATATGACTGGTATAGGTTCGTTACTCAGGAAAAAGATAGCTTCAAAAAGACTCTTTAGATAATGCTCCTTACTTTCTGTATCTTCAATTACTTCATTTACATTATTTACATCATCTTCTGATGTACTTTTACTGTTAATCCGGCTGTCCTTTTTCATATTACCCATAATTAACTCATTATTTCTTTAATAAAATTATTTTTAGCATCTGATTTAAAAAAGATAACCCATGACCTAACACAATTATAAAAAAAATATTGAGTTTTATTTATTACATAATATTCAACTATTGAAACTTTCCAGTGAAAAATTTCGGAGTATCCTTATATCGCCAAAAATTCTGTGCTGCTGAACCTTAATTATTCCGCTCTTTGACATTTCTAATACGGCAAGGAATGAAGCAATAATTTCGCCTTTTGCAGCTTTCCCAAAAAAAATCTGACTAAAAATTATAAATTCATTCTCTTTTAGCATTTCAGTAATATACTCAATCTTATCGCTTACCAAAATTTCGTCAAATAATATTTCCTGAGTCGCGATAACTTCTGTAGAATTCAAAACATTAGAAAATGCTTTTATAAGTTCATATAATGATACTTCTAAATAAAGTTCTTCATTTTCAGAATTTTCATATATATTATTTCTTATATATACATTATTCTGTATTTCAAATATATCTCTGAGTTCGTTTGATACTTTTTGAAACTTTTTGTATTCTAATAATTTCTGAATAAATTCAGGCGGCAGCGGCTGAACAAAATATTCATCCTTCATTTCATCTGCGGGAAGTAAAGCTCTGCTTTTATAATAAATTAATTCTGAAGCCATAAGTATAAAACTTGATGCTATCTTAATATCCATATCTTCCATCAATTTTAGAAATGCGACATATTGTTCTGTTATTTCTGAAATGGATATTTCGGTTATATCAATTTTTGACTTTTTGATCAACTCCCATAATAGATCAAGCGGACCGCTATACTTATCGATATTTAAAATGTACGGACTTTCATGCCCATATTCATTCTGATTTACTAATTCTTCGCTTGTCATATTATTATCAAGGATTTATAAAAAAATACCCCTTCTCAAACAAGGGGTTGTAATAGTTAGTTTAAAAATTATAAATCAATTTTATGCCAGAGCCTTTTCTGCTGCTTTTTGGAGTCTTTCAGGCGGAAATGGCTTTACAACAAAATCTTTTACTCCCAGCTTAATAGCTTTTGTAAGGAGACTCTCCTGTCCCAAGGCTGTAACCATTATTATTCTTGCTGCGGGATCTGATGCAAGAATTTCTCCTGCAGCTTCAATACCATCTTTCTCCCTCATTGTTATATCCATAGTGACAAGATCCGGCTTAAGCTTTTTATATAAATCTACAGCCTCATTACCATTTTCTGCTTCTCCCACTATTTCATGCCCGGCAGGGACCAAAGCGTCTTTTACAAGGGTTCTCATAAATTTTGCATCATCAACAATCAAAACTCTTGCCATCTTATTACTCCGTTTAATTTTATTTAAGTATAGATAGTAATAATCAAATGTCAATCTATTATTTCAAAAAAAAACCTTTTTTTACAAATTTAAAATTACTACATTAAGAAATCAATCAATAATATTCAAATATGTTTAACTATTCTATCAGTAATCTGCCATAGAGGCACTATTTCATTAACTGCTCCAATTTCAACTGCTACTTTATTCATCCCGTAAACAATAGATGTCTCCTCATTCTGAGCAATAGTATAACCGCCTTTTGATTTTATTTTCAGCAACCCGGCTGCTCCATCTCTGCCCATACCTGTCAAAATAACTCCTACTGATTTACTGCCGGCATACTCGGCTACCGAATCAAATAAAACATCTATCGAAGGCATATGACCCGATACTTTAGGAGCCTTAAATACCTTTAGCTTGAATTTATCCCCTTTTTTCTCTACGCCCATGTGAGAATGACCCGGAGCAACATAGCCATGACCGGAAAGGAGTTCATCGCCGTCTTTTGCCTCTTTAACTTCAAGATTAGAATTATGATTAAGCCTGTCTGAAAAAGCGCCGGTGAATCCCTCCGGCATATGTTGTACAACCACTACAGGAGAGGGAAATTTCTCAGGGAATTTATTAAATATGTTTATTAATGCTGACGGTCCGCCTGTAGAAGTTCCTATAGCCACTATCTTGTCGGAAACTTCACTAATAACCGGCTTAGTTTCTGTATTAATTAAATTTGTTCTATTTATATCTGTTCCCAATTTGTACGCATTAAGTCTTGATTTTGCTGCAGCCTTAACCTTAGTTATCAATAAAACGCCCAAGTCTTCAATCGACAAGGATACGTGGGTCGATTTTTTAGGTATAAAATCTACAGCTCCAAGTTCAAGCGCTTTAAATGTAGCATCAGCGCCATGCTGAGTCAAGGCGCTCATCATAATAACAGGTTTTGGGTTTGTCGACATTATCAGCTTCAACGCTGACAGCCCGTCAAGTATCGGCATTTCAATGTCTAATGTTATAACATCAGGGTTCAACTCATTGTTCATTAAAATCGCAGCTTTCCCGTCATTAGCAGTACCAATTACTTTAATATCCGGATCTTTTTCAAGAATATCTGAAACTATCTTCCTGATTAAAGAAGAATCATCAACAATCAAAACCTTAATCTGTTCCGACATTACACTTAAATCCGTTAACCAATACTTTTAGCGAATTAGTATCAGGGAGTAACATTAAATCACCAACGACCTGATCATTTTCAAAATAGAATGCTGTCTCCATCACAATTGCATAATCATTCTTAATATTTTGCACAGCAATCACTGTATCAATTATAGACTGAAGATAATCATTTACAAATGTTGGGACATTCGGTTTTATCAGCATTTTAGATTTCTCTGCATAAACATTCAATATCGAAGAACCTATAATATTAGTCATCTCCTTAAGAGCTGATATTCCATCCTCCCCAAGTTCTTTCTTGCCTGTTATCTCTACGCCATAGAGCATATCAATGAGTTCAAATCCTGTTTTTTCCTGAAGCAGCAGCAGCAGTATCCCTGAAATTTCACCTTCTATTCCAAGCACAACACACATATACTGTTCATTTAAATCATTAAAATAATCAGGAATTTTTTCAACAGGAGCTAATTTCACATCCGGAATAGACAGGTCTATTCTTTTATTTAATATCTTAGATAAAGATTCGGCTGCATTTGCTGCGCCCATATTTGAGAGAAGATTAAATTCATTCAGCTCTTCTTTGCTTATATCCAATTCTGAAGTTATATGGGAGTCCGGCATTCCTACGCTTATTGTATCATTTATATTCTGTTTTAATTCCTCTTTAAATTCAGACAGAACCATTTTAACCTCTAATTCAACATCACCGCTGGTCTGATTTACATTAGGCTTATCTTTAACTGTTTTTAAATCATTTGCAGGAATATTAATTACTTCCTCTTTTAAAGCATCAGGTTCAATATCTCTTTTTTTAACATCTTCTGCGTTTTCTTCATCAAAGGTTAAATCATCAAGGGTTATATCTTCATACATACGTCCGGAGCCAATATCCTTTAACAAGAGTTCGTCTTCTATTGTTATCTCGTCAGGTGAAAATTTATCTGAAATGAAAGTCTTCTTCGATTTTTGATCAGATATTTCTTCATCATCAACGTCAACAGCATTATTTATCATAATCCTAAGTCTCTCTTGCTGAGTAAGCTTTTCCTGCTGAGTTATTACTTTGTTAATCATTGCCTGTATATCAAGAATGAGACAGATACTGCCATCGCCTAAAATTGAAGCGCCGGCAAGCCCTTCAACATTAGTATAATTCTGCTCAAGAGATTTTATTACAATCTCCTGCTTCCCCTCAAGGAAATCGACAATAAGACCGATTTTTTTAGATCCATATCCTACAACTACTACAGGTACTTTTTTATCTGCAGACAAGCCGCTTTTTAAACCTATAAAATCATTAAGCCTTAGCAGAGATAATATATCACCTCTAAGATTTATTACTTCATGTCCCTCTATTGAGGTTATATCTGAATTTGAAATTTTAATTGTCTCAATAACATCGGATAATGGTATAGCATAGATCTCCCTTCTAACCCCGACCATGATTGCAGGCATTATAGCAAGTGTAAGAGGGAATGCAAGAACAAACTTTGTGCCAAATCCGGCTTCAGTCTCTATGCTAACACTACCATTGAGTTGATTCACAGTTTCACGTACAACATTCATGCCAACGCCGCGGCCGGAAATATCTGTAATTGTCTTGGCAGTTGAAAATCCGGGTATGAAAATATAATTGTATATTTCATCATTATCCATCGATAAAAGCATCTCAGGCGTTGCTATCCCTTTTTCCAAAACTTTAGCTTTAATCGCTTCAAGATTAAGCCCTCTGCCGTCATCTCTTATTTCAACAAATATCTGATTACCGCCTTGATAAGCTTCAAGCGTCACAATTGCTTTTTTAGGTTTTCCGGCTGCAACTCTCTCTTCCGGAGATTCAATTCCATGGTCTACTGCATTTCTAATTAAATGGAGAAGCGGCTCGCCGATAATATCAATTACCTTCTTATCAAGCTCTGTATCTTCGCCTCTTATTACGAGTTCTACATTTTTATCATGTTCTCTTGCAAGGTCCCTCACAAGCCTGTTAAACCTGCTAAAAACCTGTCCAACAGGAACCATCCTTGTTTTCATAATTCCCGTTTGAAGATATTTTGTTATTCTTGACATCTGTTCAAGACGATTCTTAAATTCGGTTGATAAAGCTTTTAAAGCGGGAATTCTTCTAAGATCATCATAAAGTCTATAGAAGCCTGAATTTGCAATTACTAATTCACCAACATTATTCAATAGAACGTCTAACTTATCAACTGATACCTTTACAGTCTTTAACATCGGCGTTTTTCTTCTATCGTTATCTACCGGTCTCTCCTCTTTTCTTCTATCAAATATACTATCAGCTAATTCTTCGGGATCAGACGGATCATCAAAAGTAAAATTCTCTCTATAGGCTCTCCCGGCGCTCTTCTGTTGTTGACCGTCAATCTTTCCGGTTCCTGAAGATGCTTCGCTGTTTTCTCCCGGCTGTATAGGTTTATTAATCTTTAATAATACTTTACCGTCTCTTTCTACTGTGGTTATGCTTCTTAATTCAATTCTATCTATTTGATCTATATCGCAGCTTCTGTATAATTGCATTGAATCCTTATCGGTGACGATAATAAATTTTACAATCGAGATTGTTTCATTTGAACTCATTTCATCAAGAGACGGGAATGTTTTAATAATACTTCCTTCTTTCTCTAAATTAGCGGATATAAGATGACCCTTGACCCATTTCATTTGCGCCGATTCTTCTATCATTACTGTTATTTCATAACATTTCATCCCTTTGGACAATAGATTTATAATATCTTTACTTTCAGAAGGTGAAAAAGTAGTTTTACCGGAAGTGGGATTTGTCGGTTTAGCTGTTGGAGTTGTCTCTTTATTATTATTATTATTATTATTATTATTTCCGCTTGAGTTTATCTTTGAATTTTCATTAGCGATATTAATCTGATCAGACAGAGATTGTAAAAACTGAGGAGGCTGTTTGCCTTCCGCAACAAGATCAATTACTTCATTTATTGTATCAAAACATTTAAATATTACATCTACAATCTCTTGTGTAATAGTATTGGTTTTATCCCTTATCCCCTGAAGAAGATTCTCCATCCTGTGGGCAAGATCACTTAAGTCATGAAGCCCTACAAAAGCAGCAGAGCTCTTCAGCGAATGTGCAGCTCTGAAAATATTATTAATTATCTTTTCATCTTTAGGATTTTTTTCTAACACTAAAAGATTCTTATTAAGCTCTTGAATCAATTCATCAGCTTCTTCTAAAAAAATATCCCTGTATTCTCCAAGGTTAAAAGACATAACAATCTACTCCATTCTATTGATTATCTGAATTTAAAGATGACACCTCTTTGGCTCCAACTTTATCTTCAAGAAAAATTAAATAAGACATTTTAAGCAAAATAATTAATCTATCATTAAACCGCCCTATACCGGAAATAAATTCTTCAGATACTCCTGTAATTATTTCTGACGGGGGATCTATATTTGCAGTGGGAATTCTTACAACCTGATAGACATTATCTACAAGAAGCCCTATCTGTTTTCCTCCTGTATCAACTACAATTATACGCGTTAAATCAGTAATACTCCCCTTGGAAAATCCGAATCTAAGCCTCACATCAACAACCGGAATTACATTTCCTCTAAGATTAATAACGCCTCTAATAAACTTTGGAGTATTTGGAAGTCTTGTTATTTCAGGATATCTAAGTATCTCATTAACAACAAGAATATCAACTGCATATTCGGTTTCATCAATCAGAAAACTAACTAATTGCGCCACATCACTGCTTTGAGCAGAATCCGTAGACGTCTCTATACTTATTATATCTTCATCTTTTACTAATTTTCCATCATTTGCTGATTTTGTAACTCTATTAGTTTCCATATAAATTACCTGCGAACTCAAACATTTTCAACTTATTGCTTACAGCTCAAGTTAAAGAGCTAAAACAAAATAGATTTAAGAATATATAATAAAAACTGAATAATAATTCAATTAAAATAAGTAAAAATAAAATTTTTTATTATAAATACTATAACTTGAGAAAAAAAAATATGAATGAAACATCTTAAGTCAGCTATAAAAATTTGATTAAAGTAAAATGGTCGTTTTACATATTATGTCGTTTATAATTTACATCCATTCCGAACTATAAAATTAAATCTGACCCGGAAAAAGTATCTCCAATAATCCCTTCATCTAAAAGCGTTATTAATTCTTTTGTTTTACATTCAAGAACGCCTTCAATCCCATTAGTGATTTTCCTGCTCTGGAAACATTCATCAGCAATATTTAGAGCAGCGAGAATAGCAATCTGCAGAAGATTTCCGTTTACAACATTATCACTTATCTCTTCAATTTTTTTGTTAACATAATCAGTAAGTTCTAAAATATATTCAGGAGATGTATCACCTTTAATATTATATGTTTGCCCAAGAATTGTAACTTTTACTTTACCAGATTCCATAATTCACCTGCTATTTTTCATCATCTATTATTACTATAATATCGTCATCTTCATATTCTACAGCTTTGGCATCGCTCTTACTCTTACCCTTACTCTTTGTTTCTGCAATAACATCATTATCATCTATTAAAATACCATCTTCATCTTCAAGTATTATAATATCATCTCCATCTTCATGCAGATCGCTCTTCCCTTTAACCTCTTTCTTAAACTGAATATCATCTGCATCATCTATAATTATTATATCATCATTTTCCTCAAAATGCGCAGGCTCACCTACATCAATACTCTCAACTTTGATATCTTCATCAAGCTCCCCAATGTCAAATTTGTCTTCATTGACTGCAGGCTCATCTACTCGTGAAGATGTTTTAGATTGTTGTTGAATTGGAATCCCGCTTTGGAGAACATCAAGCTTCCCAAGAAGACTTATTATTTTCTTCTCAAGAATTTCTTCTTTTTCAGTCAGTTCTTTAAGCTCCTTAGTAGTAACATCAAGCTCTTTCTTGATTTTTTCTATTAGTTGTTCTTTCTCCTCAAGAGTAAGCTTTGCCTCTTCTACTTCTCCTTTTAGAGCTTCATTATCATGTTCAAGTTTTGCATTCTCTGTCCTTAATTCGCCAATAAGATGTAAAGCCTTTACTACTCTGCTTTCAAGTTCTTCAAGCTGCTGCATTGTTATCATATATTACCTCCAATTATTTCCCATTATTAAAATAATTATTTATAATTAAAATATACAACTTTTAACATAAATTTGAGCACTGTAAAATCAAATATTTACCTCTATAATACTTATCGGAATCAATATAAAAAGTCATTAATTCGGAAAAGACTACACATAAAATAACATATATATTAATCTCCGTAATAATTATATAAATAGTATAGTAGTAATAAAAATTATACGTCAAGCAGAATTACATAACTATTCTAATTTAAAAAAATATATTTATGCTAAAATCCGATCTGCTTTTAATATATCCGGTGTTCATCAATAAATCAACAACTTCCGCAACCTCTAAGTAGAGCGAATCTGAAAAAAAATATTTCATGCCTAAAGATAGCAGCAACGGATTTACATTGTCTCCCTCTATATTAATCCCCTCACAGCCGTCTTTACCTTGATATATCCTTGATGAATAGTAAATTTCACTATAAAAAATCCATGGATATAGCCTTGGTGTTATTAATCCAACTGCTATAGCAGCATAATCATTTTTAAGCCTCTCCTTGTCTAAAAACGAACCCCTAAAAAAAGGATTTAAGCCAAAAAACGATTTATATGTATTATTTTTCACAGGATTAAAGTTAAATCCTCTATAAAAATCCTCCTCCCTTGCTCCTCGAAAGGTATAGCTTACATTAAATATCATCCTCTCTCTATCTGTAATCTTATTAGATAAAACTGCAATTATCTTTAATTCGTCATTTCCAAAGGAGAGATTTCTATATTTTTCATCTATATAGGCATCCCTACCTGCAGGAATCCTAATAGTCATACCAATACCTGAAGTTATAGAATTATTATAAAAATCCCCTAAGAAATGCCATAAATCAAAAAAAATATCGCCAACCTCTCTTATATCCGTTTCATAATACTTACTATGAATAAGAGAAAAATCAAATCCCATGGTTGTTTTATCAGAAATACCAATATCAAAAGAAAAAACATCCTTCCTGTTCATATTATCTATATGGACAAATTCTTCTTTAAAGGTTAAATCAATTTTATCGTCAGGTGTGGTATAGCAGCTCCTTGTTAGAGAAAGGGGGTATAGGTCTGATAAAAAAAACAGCGCAATAACCAACGCGCTGTTTAAAATTACAAAAAAATTCCTCATTCAACTTATACTTTAAATTTTGTTGATTCAAGCAGCTTTTTTCACATTTTCTACAATTTTTCTAAATGCATCCATATCTCTAACTGCAATTTCAGCCAGCATCTTTCTATTAATATCAATATTATTACTCTTCAGCGCTCCCATAAGCTTACTATAAGACATACCGCAAGCTCTTGCTGCAGCATTTATTCGCATAATCCAAAGAGATCTGAAATCCCTTTTCTTCATTCTTCTATGTTTATATGAATTTTGAAGAGCTCTTCTTCTTGCATCCTTAGCTGTTCTAAAAAGCTTACTCCTTGCTCCTCTATACCCTTTCACATCTTTAAGAATTTTTCTTCTTCTCTTCTGGTGTACTATTCCTGTTGTAGCTCTAGCCATTATATCCCTCTTCCATCTTTACAAATATTATTAAACATACGGTAACATTTTTTTTACTTTTGGAACTTCTGCTTCCGAAATCACACTTTGCCCTCTTAAACCTCTTTTGCGTTTAGATGATTTTTTCTCTAGAATATGATTTTTAAAGGCTGATCCGCATTTAACTTTACCATTCTTTGTTATAGTGAATCTCTTTTTAGCTCCACTATTAGTTTTAATTTTAGGCATTTCTTTACCTCTTATTTCTCATTCTTTATCTATGATTTTTATCTATTTATTAGATGTCGGCATCATATACATTGTAATATTTCTTCCCTCTTGGATCGGTTTTTTCTCTATTGTTCCAATATCTTTTAAAACATCTTGTATCTTTTCCATTACATCAAAACCGAGTTCAGGGTGAACCATTTCGCGTCCTCTGAACATTAATGTAAATTTTACTTTATCCCCTTTATCAAGAAAATCTTTTGCTCTATTCACTTTATGAGTAAAATCATTATCATCTATTGCAGGACGCATTTTAATCTCTTTAACATGAACAATCTTTTGTTTTTTCTTTGCCTCTTTTGCTTTCTTTATCTGATCAAACTTAAATTTACTATAATCAACAATCTTAACTACCGGGAGTTCCTGATTTGTGGTAATTTCAACAAGGTCTAAATTTTTCTCTTTAGCAATCGAAAGAGCCGCGCTTATGGATATTATTACAGGCTCACCCTCTTCTCCTACCAATCTTACATTCTCGGATATAATCTCTTCATTAATCCTGAATTTATCAAACTTATCCTTATTTGAACCCTTACCTCTATTTTGCAAATTATAACACCCCCAAAAATCTTATTTTTTGTCAAAATGACCGAATAATGTTATTAAAATCAATAAAAAATTCATTTAAAAGCATATTTTTTCAATTCCGTAGTAAAGACAAGGCATGCCATTGTCTCTACTACGGAATTTTATTCACAATATCGTCATTCAGTATTTTATAAAACTCATTAAGGCTCATAGTCACAGAGTTATTCTCACCCCTTTTTCTAACGGAAACCGTTCTGTTTTCAACCTCATTTTTCCCGAAAACACATATATAGGGAACCTTCTGTAAAACCGCTTCTCTTATTTTATATCCTACGGATTCATTGCGCAGATCTGTTTCAGGTCTGAAACCCATATCTATCATTTCGGATTTTACCTTCAAAACAGCAGCAGACTGCTCGTCTGAAACACTTATAAGTATTGCATGAACAGGGGCAAACCATGCAGGAAATTTACCTGCGTAATGTTCAATGAGGATACCGATAAATCTCTCCATAGATCCAAGCAGCGCTCTGTGTACCATATAGGGCCTGTGTTTTTGGCCGTCCTCTCCGACAAATGTCATTTCAAATCTTTCCGACATATTAAAATCAAATTGAATTGTGGTCATTTGCCACTCTCTGCCTATTGCGTCTCTGATTTTAAGATCTATCTTAGGACCATAGAATGCGCCGCCGCCCTCATCTAATTCTACCTGAAGATTTTCACTCTCAATAGCCTTTCTTAGCGATTCCTGAGCAGTTATCCATCTATCGGGATCTCCCACACTCTTTTCGGGTTTTGTTGCCAAATATGCCTTAATATCCGTAAATCCCAGAGTTTTCCATATCCATAAAGAAAAGCGCAGGACCTCTCTCACCTCATCATCTATCTGTGCCGGCGTACAAAATATATGGGCATCATCCTGTGTAAATCCGCGAACCCTGAGCAGTCCGTGTAATACGCCGGATTTTTCATATCTGTAAACAGTTCCAAGCTCTGCAAATCTTAGAGGGAGGTCCCTGTATGAACGCAGTGAATTTTGATATATCTTAATGTGAAAGGGACAATTCATCGGTTTAATAAAATACTCACTGCCTTCTATATCCATCGGAGAGTACATGCTGTCTTTATAAAATCCAAGATGACCTGAAGTTTCCCATAGATGCGCTCTCCCTATATGAGGCGTGTAGAGTATTTCATAACCGTTTTTATAATGTTCCTTTCTCCACCAATCTTCAATATTAACTCTAAGCCTGCTCCCCTTAGGATGCCAATGGATAAGTCCCCCGCCTACATCTTCATGCGAGCTAAAGAGATCAAGCTCCTTCCCAAGTTTACGGTGATCCCGTTTTTTTACCTCTTCTAAAAATTCCAGATGCTTTGTTAATTCTTTTTTATCTGTAAATGATATTCCATATATTCGCTGGAGCATTTTATTTTTTTCATCGCCGCGCCAGTAAGCGCCTGCAATGGACAGCAGTTTAAATGCCTTTAATTTATCGGTATTTATTACATGGGGTCCGCGGCAGAGATCGGCAAACTCTCCCTGCCTGTATAATGATACTCTATCATCTGGAAATTCGTTTAAGAGTTCTACTTTATAGATTTCACCTGTCTTTTTAAAATAATCTATAGCCTCAGACCGTGACATGTCCTCTCTTTTTATATCAAGCTTCTCTTCAACGATTTTTTCCATCTCTGCTTCAATTGCCGTCAAATCTTCGGGCGAAAGAGATTTTTCCATATCTATATCATAATAGAATCCATTCTCTATTGACGGACCTATGGCAAACTTTGCATCAGGATATAGTCTCTTCACTGCCTGTGCCATAAGATGTGAGGTTGAATGCCAGTAGAGACTCTTTCCCTTATCGGAATCAAAGGTTATTATATTAATCCCGCTGTCGGCTTCAACAGAGGTTGACAGATCGCACAATATGCCGTTAACCTCAGCTGCAAGCGCAGCCTTTTGCAGAGACTTTCCTATCTGACCGGTTATATCATATAAGGTTGTACCTTTTTCAACTTCTATCTTTCTTTTGTCAGGCAATGTTATTGTTATTTTATCGTTCAAATTAATGGCTCCGCAGCTAATTACTTTTTACCTTAAATCTCGAAATCTCAGTTCGTATTGGGTGATACTGGAGTCGAACCAGTGACCTCCTGCGTGTCGAGCAGGCGCTCTAACCAACTGAGCTAACCACCCTCATAAATATTAACTCAATATTTTTAAGCGGATATCATTGTCAATATATTTTTATTAATTTATATATCCGGTCAAATTACAAAAATTACAGGCTCTGACCCTACCCCTACACTGTAGATTTATTTGGGTTGTGGTCCGAAGCCCACTTTAGATAAAGACGAATTAGAGCAAGTTTATTGAATATACTATTTCAATGCGTTATTCAACCTGCTATAATCTTTATCAATTTGTTGTTTGATGTCTTCCATACATTTCGTAAAAACAACTCTGTTACTATTTGCTGCCGGTTCCCAATAACCCCAAAATATAGCAAAATAACTCGTATGTTCGTGATAATCAGATGTATATTTTCCTAATATACAAATATACAAAATATTACACAAAATAAAATTATACCGCCGTTTTATTAACTGCGCGCAACCCTAAAGCCAATGTAGCCGGTCTTATTAGACGGGGCTGAGTAGTTCCGATAAGCCGAACGCAGGTACTGCCCGTTACTAAACCACGACCCTCCGCGCATAATGCGAAAGTCGCCGGAAGCCGGACCATTAGGATCAGATGAAGGACCGGCAGAATAATAATCAGCGCCATACCAGTCCCAGCACCATTCATACACATTTCCATGCATGTCATATAAACCCCAGGCAGGCTTAAAGGTCCCTACTTGAATCGTCTTTCCTTTGTATTTTCCCGGCATACTGTTATTGTAAAGCTCAGAGCTTCCTATGGGATAGTATGCATTAAAATTCGCCTGATCGGCAGTGATATTGTCTGTTCCCCAATTAAATGCAGATGCTGTTCCTGCACGGCAGGCATACTCCCACTCAGCCTCTGTAGGCAATCTATAACCATTAGCTCCGTTTATCATTACAACATCGTCCCACGCCTTAAGTTTATCTACAGGCGTTGGTCCCCACTCGTCAGGATTAATATTTTCGGATATGCTATATACAGGTTTGAAGCCCTCTTTTATACTCAGCTTGTTACAGAATACAATTGCGTCATACCACGATACATTCTCCACAGGGAGATTATCGCCTTTAAATTTGCTGGGATTTATCCACATCACTTGTTTCCATAATTTCTGAGTTACCTGAAACTTGCTCATGTAAAAGCCGTTTGTCAGAATTACTTGATGTTGAGTTTCATCATCATAACGACCCGGCTCAGTCACAAGACTCCCCATCATAAAAGTCCCGGCTTTTATATAGACCATCTCTATTTTAAGGTCTTTAGAATCGCCTCCGCCTGCAGTCAAAATAAGCGCAGATAACAAAATAATGATTGGTGAAATTATTTTAAAACAAAAACTTTTTTTCATATAGCCACCCGGTTTATTATTTTAAATTACATATACAAATACATTAAACGGATTAAGTTTTTTAACATTTATCCTGTTTAATCTTAAAATAAAATACTTTATAAAACATGTCAATTAATTCTTATGTCAATCCTTTAATATTATATGTGAGGTGTAACAAAAACCTCTTTTTTTATTATTCTTTGTTGCCAGCACTTATTAGACAGCCTCTTTGCACGATTACAACGCGGATACAATTATCATAATAAAGATAATTATTGCAGTTAGCCGCCTATATACAGACAGGATTCAAACATATACAATTATCATAATAAAGATAATTATTGCCGAACCAATTAATTATTGACGGATTAATATGAAAAGAATTAATTATCATGAATAAAAATTTATAAGGTTAAATCAATGTATTTAGATGAAAAAATTGAGACTATGTCTCGAAACGAACTTAACACATTACAGTTTGACAGATTAAAAAAAGCGCTTAATGCAGCTTCACAAACAAGATATTACAACAAGTTTTTTAGTGATAAAAAAATTGATGTTTCAAAAATAAAGACTTTAGAGCATATAAAGGATTTGCCGTTTACAACAAAACACGATCTTCGCTTGAGTTATCCTGACGGCATGGTCGCTGTTCCGGCTTCCGACATTGTAAGAATTCATGCCTCGTCCGGAACAACCGGCAAGTCCACTGTAATATATTATACTCAGAAAGATATTGACCATTGGGCTAATCAGATTGCAAGGGCTATGTATGCTACAGGTACAAGAAAGGAGGATGTTTTTCAAAACATGATGGGGTATGGTCTCTTTACAGGAGGACTTGGTTTGCATTATGGAGCCGAAAAGCTCGGCTGTACCGTTATTCCGTCGGCAACAGGAAACAGCCTCAGGCAGATCCAGCTTCTTCAGGATTTTAATACAACGGTTATTCATATAACGCCAAGCTATGCGCTCCACTTGGTAGAGGTAATAAAAGAAAACGGAATCAATCCCCATGATCTGTCATTAAAAAAGGCATATTTCGGCGCAGAGCCCTATTCTCAGGCAACTACGGAAAAACTTGAGAATTTATGGGGGATTGATGCCTATAACAGCTATGGGCTCTCGGAGATGAACGGTCCGGGCGTTGCAATGGATTGTATTCATAAAAAAGGGATGCATGTTGTTGAAGATTCTTATATTGTGGAGATAATAAATCCTAATACCGGGGAACAGCTTCCCGACGGAGAAGAGGGCGAACTTGTCATTACGCACATAAACAGAGAGGCAATGCCGATAATCAGGTATCGCACAAGGGATCTTACACGGATTATTCCCGAGCCGTGCGAATGCGGAAGAACACACAGGAGAATTGAAAGGATAAAGGGAAGAAGCGATGATATGATTATTGTCGGCGGTGTAAATGTATTCCCGTCACAGATTGAATCTGTCTTAATGAACATACCGGAAATAGGAAACAATTATGTCATAATCATTGATAGAGAAAACGGTCTTGATAGGATGCATATACAGGTTGAATTATATTCCAAATTATTTCAAGGGGATATAAAGGCGCTTAAAAGACTCAATAAGGATATAGTCGAAAAACTCCGCGCAATCATTGTAATCAATCCGAGAGTTGAATTTATGGAGCCCGGCTCTTTACCTGCAAGTGAAGGTAAAGCAAAAAGGGTAATAGACAATAGGATAATATAGGAGGTTATATATGCCGCATCAGGTATCTGTCTTTGCAGAGAACAAGCCGGGAAAATTAAACCGTGTTACTGAAATTTTGGGAAAAAATAACATTAACATCAGAGCCATTACAATTTCGGACACAGGCGATTATGGTATTATAAAACTACTCCTTGATAAGCCTGCGGAAGGAAATGAGTACTTACAAAACGCAGGGATTGCATCAACATTAGTGAGTATAGTAGCAATAATAATTGATGATACACCCGGAAGTTTACATAAGGCGACATCCATTCTTTCAAGTAAAAACGTCAATGTTGAAGACGCGTACGGATTTACCATACGGGGAGAGGATAGAGCTGTTTTTGTATTTCAGGTAAAGGATGTTCATGCAACGGAAAAAATCTTAAAAGACGCAGGCTTTACTATAATTTCGGATAATGAACTCTATTATTTGTAGATGTCTTTTTTCAGTGTAATTATACCGTCATTTAACAGAAGAGATAAAGTAAGAAATGCAATACGCTCTGTGTTAGAACAGAGTGATAATGATTTTGAGATAATTCTAATAGATGACGGTTCAGATGACGGAACTGCAAATATTGTTGATGAATTTGAAAATAAAATCACTTATATATTTCAAAAAAATTCGGGAGTAAGTTCGGCAAGAAATAAAGGCATTATAAATTCATCCGCACCGCACATTACTTTTTTAGACTCGGACGATATATGGCACAGAGACAAGTTAAGCAGCCATAAAAAATTTATTGAGAACAACCCGAAAATATTAATTCATCAAACAGAGGATATATGGATACGCAACGGCGTAAGGGTAAATCCGAAGTTTAAGCATATAAAACCTCAAGGGGAAATATTTATTCCGTCATTAGACCTCTGCCTTATAAGCCCGTCATCAGTATGTATTTCAAGGACAATCTTTGAAAAATACGGAATGTTTGATGAAAAACTCCCTGCCTGCGAAGATTATGATCTTTGGCTGAGAATAACCCCTTTTGAAAAAACAGGTTTAATAAACGAAAAATTAATAACAAGATACAGCGGGCATGAAGATCAACTGTCATCAATCCATTGGGGAATGGACAGGTTTAGATTATATTCAATTCTTAAAATACTTCATCTTTACGGAGACAGCTTGAATACAACTTATACGGAAGCGGCAATCAATACGGCTATAAAAAAGTGCGAAATATTATTAAACGGAGCAGCAAAGAGGGGGAACGAAAAACAGTCAATTAACTTATCGCAAATAATCACTCAGTTGAAAGACGGATCTTATATGCAAGCAGATTATCAGAGCCTCTTAGGAAAATAAGATCGTCACGAATAATTCCGCTTAAAAATGATTCATTTGAAAAATCCTTTGCATAGAATATATCTCCGTTGCTTTTAAAAACTACCAACTGTGATTCGCCCGTATTTTTAGTATAACCCAGCACATATATCCCGTTTTCAAACGACAATGTGGAAAAACCTGCTTTCTTTTTCGGAACATCCAGTTTAAATTTAAGATTGCACCCTTTATCAAAAAGCAAAATTTTATCATTATCAAAAAAAGCTCCGTCACCATCATCTGTAATATTCATTGCTGTCCTTACAACATGAACATTTTCAAGTGAAGAATCATAGCTCCTGTTTTTGTTTATATTTACTATCCTAACCCAATCCTTTGTTGTATTGCCGTAATGTATAAATCCGTATTTGCCGTTGTTACTGATTTTTGTACCTTTAACCGAGTTTTTAACAGGCACTCTGCCGCTGTTTATAATTACGCCCTGCTCGTCGGTAAAGCAGTAATGACCGTCAATAAATCCGCACGCGCCAAAATCGTTCTTTCCGGAAAATTCAATTGATGTACACAGTCTCCCGATTATCTGCTCCGATCCAACGGAATTACCGTTTGTATCAAAAATTCTTATACCGCTATGATCGCCATTGAGCAAAAAAACAATCTTACCATTATATGATATAAAGGGCTTCTCTCTGGAATCTTTCTGCCAATATCTCTCGCCCTTGATTCCGAACAGCTCAATCTTTGTTCCTATTCTCCCATATTTGATATAATAGTCACCATTGCCGCTAAACTCAATCAGCTCGTCACCATGCTCTACCGTTCTCACACAGTTTCCGGCAGTATCTACAAGTATGAGTCTATCGACCATAGGAACAATAAATGTATTAGGATTACTTCTGCTGTCGCTAACAATAGAATCGAATTGGAGCGGATTGTAGAACTCAGGCATAATCTCAGATGCCGAAGCGCCTCTAAATAATAAAAAACCGGCTATTGTTCCTATTAACAATCCGGCAAGTAGGTATTTCATCTATTAATCCTGCATAAAATTATGTAGAGACAAGGAATGCCCTTGTCTCTACGCATCTTTTAAATTTACTTAATTTTTTGGAATCCTCAATACCCAGCCCGGTCTAATTAAATCAGGATTCTTGATTTTATCTTTGTTTGCATTATAAATCTTCTTCCATGCTTTTGGATTTTTATAATACTGCTCTGCAATTTTTGAAAGACATTCGCCGCTTTTTTCCCAAGTCTTTACCTTATGATAGTAATAATTATCATCGTCGGCATTTTTGCCCTTAGTTTTTGTTGCAACAGCATCATCATCAGATTCAGTGTCAGCATAATCCGAATCGTCATCCCCTTTAGCTACGACTGTTGTTGAACCCTTTCCTTCTTCCGTAGCTTTATTAGCTAACCTGATTGCCTCATCCGAATATGTGATAGAGTCTTCATAATTACCTCTACCTCTGGAAGTTCTAGCTCTTTCTAAGGCTTCATTAGCCGCATCTATATCATCTTTATTAGCGCCTGCTTTTTTCGCCTGATTTATAGCATCTTCAGCTTCGCTCAATTTCTTTTCTGAAAGTCCTTTCATTGTTGCTGCGTATGCTGCATCTGCATTTATTTTAGCTATTTCAATCGCTTCAAATCCGCTTTTTATAGATTCGCTGTTATAACCTCTCTCGGCATCTCTCAATTTTCCGCTGGCAATATTAAATTTATCTCTTGCATACGGTTCATAATCATACTTCTTCACTTTCGCAAGCGTAGAGCGTACCTCGTCGATTTTAACCTTAAGCTGATATTTGCCGTCAAGAGCTTCCTCTTTTGCCTTTACAGCAGAGTTGTATGCTTCATCTGACAAAGCAATTGCTGCTGCGTAATCTTTGCTCTCAAACTTCCCATTTGCAGCAGAGTATTGCTCTTTAGCTTTTTCATAATTGTCCGGAGACAATTTTTCAGCATAAGCAGCATCTGCTTCCGAAATTGCCTGTTCTGCCTTTTTAAGATTATCGGCAGCATAAACAACAGCAGACTTATTATAAGCCTCCATAGCCTTATCATATGCCTTTCCTGAAAGAGCAACAGACTCATCATACTCTTCATCTTTAACAAGCGCCGAATGAGCTTTTACCAATTGCTCATTAGCTTCTTTAAATTCTGCCGGACTATACTGATCTGCGTTAACAGATTTTGCCAAATCAATTGCCTCTCTCGCCTTGGAGAATTCTTTAATTGGAATTTCATCCTCGCAGGCAATAATAAATAATGACATGAATAGTACTACAAAAGTTATTAAGTTTAATTTTTGTTTCATAGGTACCCCTTTTAAAATTTAATTATTATTCACCAAATTAATGTTCAAAGGATTTAATTGCTTCTTCTTCACTATCATAAATATCAAAAAAAGATGTTAAATTTGTCAATTCAAAGACTTTTTTTACAGAGGAGGCATAAACATTGATTATTTTCAATTCACTTTGATTCTTTTTTAAGCGTGATGAACATGAAATAATTGCCCCTATCCCTGAAGAATCTATATAAGAAACATCTTTTAAATTGATTACTACGTTATATTTTTGATTTTCAATCACTTTATCAATCGTATTAACAATCTCAGACGCATTGTATAAAGTAATATCTCCGGAAATATCAAGTATAACAACCTTACCCTTTTTTCTGGAATTTATTTCCATTAAGATCACCCCTCATTACACACCGCCTAAGACATGTACTATACTCTTCAACTTCAATAGATTGTCAAGCTTTATAAACATAAAGAATCTGTCAACTCTATATATAATCTCTTCAACTTCAATAGATTGTCAAGCTTTATAAATCTTTAATTTGTGAAGATTAATATAGTTTATTTAAAAAATCAGAGTATTTCTGATATTTAGTTACTATTTTATATAAATAAACCGGCATATTAGCCCTAATATTTATCTTTTTGTCTCAATGTCTATATATAATAACTTATTATTAAAAAATTATAATTTATAAATTTTAATACAAAAACAAATCAATTTATACACAAATTTAACTATAAATATCATACCATTTCCTTTCTATCTCATTAAATCTGCCGTCAATTATAGATTCTCTGATCTCATCCATAAATTGTTTCATAAAATAAAGATTATGATACGTATTATAAATTAATGAAGTTATTTCACCTGCTTTAAATATATGACGCAAATATGCTCTGGAAAAATTTTTGCAAACATAACAGGGGCAATTTTCATCAAGTGGAGAAAAATCGGTTTCATATTTGGCAGATTTAATATTTATCCTCCCTGTTGAAGTATATAGCGTGCCATTTCTTGCTATGCGTGTAGGCATTACGCAATCGAACATATCTACTCCGTGTTTTACTGCAAAAAGTATCTCCAACGGACTCCCGACACCCATCATATATCTTGGTTTATCCTTTGGTAAATGAGGAAGAAGATTCTCCGTAATATCCCTGAATATCTCTTTTGGCTCTCCGACAGACAGCCCTCCGATTGCATATCCGGTAAAATCAAGCTCAATGAGTCGTTCGGCGCACTCTCTCCTTAAATCATTAAAAAAACTCCCCTGAATAATAGCAAAACATCCCTGCCTGTCCTTATCAAATGTGTTGTCATAATGGAACTTTGATTTTTTTGCCCATGAGATAGTTGTCTCCATTGCCGTTTCCGCATCTTTTTTTTCTATGGGATAACCGGTACATTGATCAAGAACCATCATAATATCAGAACCTATAATTTTTTGTATATCCAAAACTTTTTCAGGAGTAAAAAAATGCCTTGAGCCGTCCAAGTGTGAATTAAACTCAACCCCATCCTCTTTTACTTTACACAGGCTGCTGAGTGAAAATACCTGAAATCCGCCGGAATCGGTTAATAATGACTTTTCATAATTCATAAATTTATGCAATCCCCCTGCTTTTAAAATAACATCAGGTCCCGGACGCATAAAGATATGATAAGTATTTGATAATATTATTTCAAAGCCTATACTTTCTATATCAAGATTACTTAATGCGCGTATTGCACCGCGTGTTGCAACAGGCATGAATACTGGGGTCTTAATTATACTTCTTGCAGTTTCAAGCTCGCAGGCTCTGACCCCTGCCCTGTTATCATCTTTTATTATAGAAAAATTCATGGTGTAATAAATAGAATAATCTGTAATGATGTCAATAGATTATATAAGATTTAAACAAATCGAGACCAGATACAAATTACAAATGTGGCTTATTTTTCACTATCCATCAGGCTCTGACCCAACATCATAAACTTAAAGAAAATAGTCTACGGATTTCATGGATATTTACGAATAAAGACCTAAATGCTATTGAAATATTCGTGTTAATTCGTATAATTCGATGTTAAAAATCCTTAAGTTTATGATGTTGGCTCTGACCCCTTGATGGATGACCCCTTGATGGATTCATCATTAAATTTATCTGCAATATGCTTTTTTAGAGTGAATATGTATATTTAACTTTATAATATAGCGTTAGATTGTTTTTTTCGTATTTTTTTTAGTATAAATTTCATAGTGAGGAGCAGTTAAATCTAAACCAGCTTGAGCAAAAACATCCTGAATGTTTTGGTGCAATTCCGAATAAACTTGCACAACTTTTTCAATTTCTTTTGTATAAGCATTGATTTCATAAACACAGTAAAAATCGTTAAGTGCCTTTTGCAAAACAAAAGGTTCCGGGGTTTTTTCTATGAATTGCGTTTTTTTTGCAGCCTCTATCAATAATTCGTGTATTTTGCGCCAGCTAACTGCATAGTTGTATGTAATGTCCGTGTGAATTATTAAACCGTTTTCGGATTCATTTGATTGACTGAAATTTGTTATACTTGATGTTAAGATTGTAATATTTGGAAATGTAATAAATTCTTTTTTATCGGTTTTAATCTTAACCACCACAGCATTTTTTTCAACAACCATGCCGACACTTTCGCCGACTTTTATTCTATCTCCGATTTTGAATGGACGCATATAGGTTATCATAATTCCTGCAATCAAATTGCCGATTGCAGATGTGGACCCAAACGAAACTATTATTCCGATAAATATGGAAATTCCCTGAAAAAAATGCGATGACGAATTCGGCAAATAAGGATAAATAAGCGCAATCGTAAATATGTAAATCAAAGATTTAAACAAAAAATATGTCGGCTTTGCCCAATCGGGATAAAAACCTTTTATAACAAGTCTGCCGTTTTCAATTTCATTACTAAAAAATCTCAACATTTTTATAAGATATTTTACCGCGAACAGAATCAGAATGATGGTAATGAGGTTGGGAATATAATTTACTATACCCCAAAATATTGCTTTTGCGGGCGACAAAAAATAGCTCCAAAAAGTAGCTGCAAATTTATGCGTTTGAGGAAAGATTCCGAAAATCAGCGGGATTGTTAAAAATAAAATCAACAATGAAAGCGCATATTTAATAAAATTCAATAAAAATAGAACTCCCTCCAAAATTTGGCGCTCATTCAATATATTATATTTTTTGAATTTTATTGATTTGATATATCTTTTACTGTTTAAATTTATAAATTTTGAAAAGCGATTAAATAACAAACGAACTGCGAAAATAAGTAAAATTGATATGACAAATATTATACTTGCCTCAATTATTTCGCCCAAAAGAATTACCTCTCTGCCTTGAATATCCGACTCGGTAGCTTTCGATGCAGCGTCGGTTAAGGGATTTGCGGTTTTTTCATCAACTATAATTTTATCTTTAGGATCAGGCATAAGAGAAGACGACAAATCTGTAACTTGAGTATCAGGCGTATTGTTATTCAAGGAGTCTGCCGCTATTTTCTGTGAAAACAAAAATGTGGGAATAACTATAGAAATAACTATAATTGATAAAAGCATTTTACAAATATTCATAGCTCCTCCTAAAATAAATTTAAAAACTGTGAAGTACGCCGTCTTCTAAAGCATATTTTAAATATGGCAATTTTGCTCTTAAATGTCGAGCCATTTTTTATGCAAGGCTCTGACCCCACTGTTTATAAATTACAAATTACAATGTACAAATTACAAATGCACTAGCAGGCTCTGACCCCGCATATATTTTAACTCTTTATAATAGCCTTTGTGCGATTAAAGTACTTTTATAGTACAAGGCTCTGACCCCCTATATGTATCACCTTGTTGCGCACACATATTTTTTCATAATGCTCTGACCCAACATCATAAACTTAAGAAGGATTTTTAACATCGAATTATACGAATTAATACGAATATTTCAATAGCATTTAGGTCTTTATTCGTAAATATCCATGAAATCCGTAGACTATTTTCCTTAAGTTTATGATGTTGGCTCTGACCCCTATTTTGCTGTGTTTCATGTTAAAACAACATAAAAATAACTTATATCAATAATGAGAGAGAGAATGTGTGTGTAAATACTTATGCAAGTGTTTCATTTTTTTAATCCTCCTTTTATAATTACAAAAATTTTACTCTTTTTTAATATATTATAATACTTTTGTCAATAAATTTTTATTAGCAGATTTTTTAGATATTCATGATATAATTAATTATTTGACTTTTATAAATATGATGGATTAAATTAAGGTTGCAATAGATTAATTCAAGCTGAAGATGATTAATATTCTGCTCAGATTTTATTTTGCAGAAACAAAGCATGCCCTGTATAAAAGCAATCTGTGGAAATTAGTTGACTTTCTACAGCGAGAATTAAAGAATAGATAACTAATAGCAGAGGATACTGTGCACAAGCCTAAAATATATTTAGAAACAACACTGTTCAACTTTTATGTTGACTCAAGGTTAGGCGATCATCATACGGATACCGTCAAGCTATTCAAAGAGATAGCCGCGGGGAAGTATGAAGCATATACATCTGACTATGTAATCGATGAACTTGAGCGGGCTCCGGGGGAGAAACGCAATAAAATGATAAGCCTTTTTTCAGAATATGGAATAAAGGTATTAGAGCCTGATATAGTTGCGAGCAAATTAGCGGATTTATATGTTACAGAAGGAGTTATCCCGTTAAAATATCGCACTGATTATCTGCATATTGCAATTGCAACAGTGAGCGGATTGGATATGATAATCAGCATGAATTTTGAGCATATAGTCAAACGTAAGACCGTAAAAATGACCGGTGCAATTAACATTTTAAACGGTTATCAACCCATCGAAATATATTCACCAATGGAGGTGATCGATAGTGAAAACATATAAAACTATTGAGCAGGAAGTAAATCAAATCAGATTAAGGATATATGAAGAAACCAAGGACTTAACACCGGAACAATATACAGAGAGAGTACGCAGAATAGGCGAAAATGCCGCTAAAAAATATGGCTTTCAACATATTACCAGAGCCTCCGGCGGGTCTAATCCAAATTTTGTGTAACCCCAAAAATCTGTGTTATCTGCACGCTCATTAAATTTATGCCCGCCATGCGTTTATAATGTTAAAAATTAAATAAAAAACAAGTTGACACTACTATATGAATAATTAAAATAACATAGAGGATTAACTCGCTCTGTTAATCACACAAAATCACAGTCCAAACCGGAGATAAACTATGCTGCTTGGAATCGATGTTGGCGGAACTCATACAGATGCTGTCCTGATTGATAAGAACGGTATTAAATCAACTTTCAAGGCTAAAACCGATACAAAGGATCTTTTTAATACCATAATTACCGCTCTGAAAGAGGTAATTTCCGGCGTTAATGTTAAAGAGATTAAGAATATCAACCTTAGTACGACTCTTTCTACAAACGCAATAATAGAGAATAAGCTTGAAAAGACCGGTCTCTTCATATCGTCAGGTCCGGGAATCAATCCTGAAAATTTTAAGATAGGCGATAATACATATATCATAGACGGGTCAATAAACCACAGAGGGAGTGAAATCTTAAAGTTAGATACAAGTGCGCTTGAAAAAGATATAAAAGCATGTGTTAAAGACGGGATAAAAGTATTTGCAGCCGTTACTAAATTTTCTACAAGAAATAATATGCAGGAATTGCAGATTTCGGACTCGCTAAAAAACAATGGTGATTTCATTACAATGGGACACCTTCTTTCAAGCCAGTTAAGTTTTCCAAGAAGAGCAGCAACAGCATATTACAACTCGGCAGTGTGGAGAATCAACTCTAACTTTCTCATATCCGTTATTGATGTGGTAAAAAAAATGGGGATTAATGCCCCTGTTAATATTCTTAAAGCAGACGGCGGTACAATCCCTGCCGAAGCTTCAAAGTCCCTTGCCGTAGAATCCATACTCTCAGGGACCGCAGCAAGCGTTATGGGTATTACCGCTCTCTGCAAAATCACAGACGATGCCGTAGTTTTGGATATTGGCGGAACCACAACAGATATAGCGCTCTTTGCATCGGGAGTACCCCTGATAGAGAAGGACGGCATTTCAATAGGAAACATTCCCACTCTTGTACGCTCCCTGCAAAACAGGTCTATCGGTATTGGAGGAGATTCCGTAATATCGATTACAAAGGGCGAGGTTAAGGTTGGACCTGAAAGAAAGGGACCAAGCGCAGCAGAAGGCGGAACCGAACCGACGCTTATAGATGCCATGAATTTTGCAGGTATAACCAATCATCAAAACAAAGAAAAATCTATTGAGGCGATAAAAAGCCTGAGCGAAAAAAATAAGCTATCCCCTTCGGATATTGCTTCAAAGTCAATAGACTTTGCCGTAAAAAAAATTAAAGATGAAATAGACCGCCTGTTGTTTGATGTAAATCAAAAACCCGTATATACGGTACACGAAATGCTTCAGGGGAGAAAAATCATACCAAAAAAAATTTATATTATCGGCGGTCCGGCAAAAGCTTTTGAACAAGTGCTGAAAGGGGATATTAAAATTATTGTCCCTGAAAATCATGGCGTTGCCAATGCCATAGGCGCAACGCTTGCAAAGACAACCTTTGAATCCGAACTCTTCTCAGATACAGGGAAGGAGAAAATGATGATCCCAAATATCGGCATAAAAGAAAAGGTTTCCCAAAAATATACGCTTAAAGATGCTGAAAAAGATCTCATCTCATATACCCGAAAATACCTTGAAAATCTTGGCTATAGAGATAGTGATCTGAATATAGAAGTTGTTGAATCTTCAAGCTTTCGCATGATTGAAGGTTTTTATTCTTCAGGAAACGACATAAGGGTAAAATGCCAGATTAAACCTGGCGTAATGATGAATCTCTATAAATAGAAGCGAGGACATTATGCTAAAAGCAAAAAATAGATTAGGCTTAATATTTTTTCCGGCTTATGACTGGGCAATATCTCCGACACACCCCGAGAGAGAGGAGCGGCTACTATATACTCAGGACCAGCTAAGAGAAGAAGGGATATTTGATATAGACGGTATTGTTGAACTAAAACCTGATATTGCAACTGAGGAAGATGTTATGCGGTCGCATTCCTGTTTCCCTGACGTTAAAAGCGTTACGACAGAATCGCACATGATTTCAGCCGGCGGAGCAATCAGGGCTGCAAGAGCCGTATTGGATGGAGAAGTAGATAAGGCGTTTGCATTAGTAAGACCTCCGGGCCACCACTCCATGAAATCAGTACATGGGAACAGAGGCTTCTGCAATATCAATAACGAATCCATAATGCTTGAATATATTAGAGAAAAGTATAACAAACGTAAAATTGCCATAGTTGATACGGACTGCCACCATGGAGACGGAACTCAGGATATTTTCTGGCATGATCCGGACGTACTCTTTATATCTCTGCATCAAGACGGAAGAACGCTCTACCCCGGTTCGGGACACCTTAGAGAGCTTGGCGGACCAAATGCAAGAGGAAAGACCATAAATATTCCACTGCCTCCAAATACGTCAGAGGAGGGTTTTATATACACAATTGATAAAATGGTGCTGCCAATACTTAAAGACTTCAAACCTGAGGTAATAATAAACTCCGCAGGTCAGGACAATCACTATACCGACCCTATTACTAATATGAACTTTACAGCCCATGGATATGCCCTGCTAAATGAAAAACTCAATCCCCACATTGCCGTTCTTGAAGGAGGATACTCAATACAGGGAGCGCTCCCATATGTAAATTTAGGGATTGTACTTGCAATGGCAGGAATTGATTATTCAAGCGTTAAGGAACCGGATTATAACAAAAACTATGTACCTCAGAGTAAAGATATTACGGAATATATAAAGCAATTAGAGGAACACGTCCTGAACAACTATTTCAATCCTGCGCCGGATATAGAAAGAGCGCCCGTTGGAGAATTTACAGTAAGGCGCAAAAATATCTACTATGATACCGACGGCATACAGGAAAGCCAGCAGGAACATATTTTAATCTGCAATGACTGCCGCGGTGTTCTTATGATTGAATCAACAGCGTCAATAAACCCGCCCTGTATAGGTATTGAAATACCTGTCAACGGCTGCAAAAGATGCCAGGAAGCAGGACACAAGTTATTTGAACAGGCTGTTAAGTCTAAAGAATATATGACCGTTTTATTAACAGATAGAGTAAACAAAGTTTATAAGAATGTCACACAATAGAAGCGCTGCACCCAAAACCGCAGGTATAAAAGCTCGATAGGAATAAATGTTTTCCAACAATGGATAACGTGTCGTAGATATGCGACATTATACATGTTTTTCATATATTTTCTTATACGACCTGATAGATTATTGGTCGATATTGCGGTTTTGGAATTGGTAAATTACTACTTTTTGCTTCTTCGAGCCAAAGTTTTTGAGATATTAAAACCTGCTGCAAAGCCTCGCTGGGAGTCGTTCCAAAAGCGCTACAATTTTTTAAATCAGGAATATCGGCAATATATCCTCCGTCTTCATCACTATAAAAAATATTGATATGATAATCTTTCACAGCTATCCCTCCATTTTTAAATTATATTTTTCAACCAAAGAAAAGAATTGCTTTATCTGATACGGCTTAGCTTCACCATTGACATTTTGGATATTGATGATTTCATTAACTGAATTATTTTTGAATATATTATGACTTCCACTTGTTCTTGTTCGAAAAAATCCAAATGCTTCGAGAATAGTTACAAAATCATTAAATTTAACATTCTTTTGATTATTTAATATTTGATAAAGAAGTCTTTGTTTATTCAATAGTATTTTTACCTTCCTTCTTTTCATTATCCCAGAACGGAGAAATAGTAAGCAATGTATTGATTACATTGGGAAGAACCTGCAGCGTATAATCAATCTCATCATCTGTAGTATATCTGCTGAGACTAAATCTTATAGAGCCGTGAATCTTAGAAAACGGAATATTCATAGCGCGAAGTACATGTGAGGGTTCAAGTGAACCGCTTGAGCAGGCTGATCCGGTTGAAACATAAATCCCTTCCTTATCAAGATACAGCAAAATCGATTCTCCCTCAATGAATTCAAACGATACATTTAATGTATTCGGCGTACGGGGCACATTCAGACCATTAACCGTTGAGGTTTTTATAGTTTTGAGAATACTGTTCTGAAGTTTATCACGCAGCATCTCTATATGGGGCATATCTTTAATGTGCGCAAGAGCCAATTCGGCAGCCATACCTATCCCTATAATACCGGCTGTATTTTCAGTGCCGGGGCGTCTGCTCTTCTCTTGATGTCCGCCAAAAATTAAAGGCCTCATCCGTGATCCCCTTTTTACATAGAGCGCTCCGACACCCTTTGGTCCGTGAAATTTATGAGCAGATATAGAATAGAGATCACAGTTGAGTTTCTTAACGTCAACAGGGATTTTCCCTGCTGCCTGAACTCCGTCAATATGGAATATTACATTCCTCTCTTTTAAGAATGCGCCTATCTCTTCAACAGGCATAATAATGCCTGTCTCATTATTTGCATGCATTATAGATACTATTGCAGTATCATCCGTTACGGAATCTTTAAGCTGCTGCAGATCAATAACGCCGTCACTGTTGACAGGGATATATGTTACACGATAACCCTCCTTCTCTAACTGTTTGCAAAGATTCAGCACGGCAGGATGTTCAACCGTAGAGGTTATGACATGTTTTTTATCTTTATAGTATGATGTTATTCCTCGTATTGCAAGATTATCGCTCTCGGTAGCGCTGCCGGTAAAGGTTATTTCATAATCGTTCTCAGCGCCAAGAAGTTCTGCTACCTGATGTCTTGCACGAGCCAGGTCCTTAGCAACATTTCCTCCAAATGAATGCATGCTTGAAGCATTGCCGTATCTATCCTTTAAGAACGGCAGCATGACATCAAACACCTCAGGCGCTACCATCGTTGTTGCATTATTATCAAGATAAACATCTCTTCTCATATAATCCGCCTATACATGTTTAATGACAATTGATTTTGAAACAGATTTGCGAAGCTCTTCCTGAACAAAATTTTCAAGTGTCATTGATGCAGTCATACAACGGGAACATGCGCCCATGAGCCGAACCGACACATCGTCTCCATTAATATCTATAAGTTCAATATCACCGCCGTCACGCTTAAGACCGGGTCTTATTACATTATTGATAACATCTTCTATCTTTTTCATCTTCTGAAGATTTGTCATAGAATCATTGCAGGACCTGTCGGTTTGAACACTGCATCGCCCCTTTTCCTCTTCAATAATATCTTCTATCTTGGGAATACATGTTCCGCATACCGTTCCCGAGCCCAAATGTTCCATCATATCATCAATATTTACAATACCCTTTTTATGTATAGCCTCCCGTATTTGAACGTCCGATATATTCATGCAGTGGCATACAATCTCGCCCGAAGGTTCATCCTCAACTTGAGGTTTCTCTCCTCTGTAATCTGCTATTGCATTGATTAAGGCTTCGGAACCCATAACAGAACAGTGTATTTTCTGGTCGGGGAGACCTCCGAGATATTCAACTATATCGCTGTTTGTAATCCTTTCAGCCTCTTCTATTGTCTTACCCTTTATCATCTCGGTAAGAGCCGATGAAGACGCTATAGCGCTGCCGCACCCAAAAGTCTCAAACTTAGCGTCTGTAATTATCCCGTCCTTTACTTTAATGTATAGGGTCAGAGCATCGCCGCATACTACGCTGCCTACATATCCTACTCCGTCAGCATCTTCTATTTTACCGACATTCTTAGGATTTGTATATAATTCTTTAACCTTTTCAGTATATTCCCACATGGTGTTTACCTCTTAATATTATATTTAAAAAGTTATCTGCTTTTATGAGTCAACTCAATTTTTGATGCAAATTACAGAAGACAAATTACAAATTACAATGTACAAATTACAAAGTGCAGAGTACAAATGTATGCTATTTTTCATTTAATCTTTTATCCTTTATTTGTACATTGTACATTGTAATTTGCCCTATCTCCCCATAAATGCAAAATTGAGATTTCTTCCCTCATCGCCAAATCTATGGGAAAAGAAATCTCTGTGATTAATCCTGTTGCATATATTTGTATTATAGATGTTCTCGTGTTTTATCCCGGCTTTTTTTAACGAATCCTCAACTGCGCCCCATAAATCAACATACAATTTACCGGCTCTGACTATTCTGTTTGCAGGGAAATGAACTGCAACATCTTCATTAACCTCATAAGATTCGGGACCTATGGATGGGAGTATAAACGCTTTTATATCTAACGGGTCGGAAGCGTACTTGTCAATCATCTCCATTACGCATTTACCTGCAATATTAAGCGCAGAACCTTTCCATCCCGAATGGACTGCTCCGAGTTTCTTCTGCTTCTCATCATATAAAAACAAAGGCACGCAATCGGCAGTTCTGATTACAAGAAGTATCCCTCTTAATCCTGTTAATAAGCCGTCTCCGTCTCCGATACAGGGAAGGTCTTCTATGGGATTATGGGCAACATCTATAAGCCGGTCGCCATGGACCTGATTAAGCATAATAATCTTTTCAGGCTCAACTCCGGTTATAGCGGTTAGAATTTTTTTCTCCTCTTCTCTGATTCTGTTAGTCGGCAATTGATAATTTACAGAATTTATTTCTCTCCCCACAACTCCGATGTGAAGATTATCCGAGCCTGTATTTACTATATAATTACCTGTTTTAGATTTAAAAAATTTTTCCATAAATTTTATCTGCTTCGATTTTTTCGTTTCTCCGAACAACCAACTTTGAGATTATAATTGATATTTCATATATAATCATTAACGGTATTGCAACCAATGCCTGAGATAAAGGGTCAACCTGCGGAGTTATGACTGCTGCAATAATCCATATAATTACAACTGCATATTTTCGTTTATTGCTTAACATTGCAGGAGTGATAATTCCCATGCGGGTTAATACAAAAACAATTACAGGCGTTTCAAAAAAAACGCCCATTGCTAAACTGAAAAAAATTATAAAACCGAGATAATTATCTGCGCCTATTGTAGTCTTAAAATATGCCGAGATAAAACCCGTCAAAATATCAATCGCCTGAGGAAGGAGGAAAAAAAATGTAAATGCTGCTCCTCCATAGAATAATAAAACTGCAATGGCGATTGTTATCACTGATAAAAGTTTACTGCTTTTAGGCATTGATGATGAGAAGACGCTCCATATTTGATATATAATCAAAGGTATAAGAACAAAGAACGAAGCTGCTGCCGAAATTTTAAATCTCAGCATAAATCCGCCCATTAAGGTAAAGATATTAAGCTTATTACCCGTTGCAAGAAAGGGCTTATTAATATAATCGAGCATTATATCCGAGAAAGAGAATGCAACAAATATCAGAATAACAAAAAGAATAACCGTCACTATTATTTTAGATCTGAATTTATCAAGATAACCTATTAAGCCTGCGGTACTAATTAAACCTTTATAAGTTATAGAATTTTCATGAGTAGAATTTATAGAGGTCGAATTATCCGGAGACTTAGAATGATCCGTCCGGACAATGTCCTTCCGGACGATGTCTTTCCGGGCAGCGCCTGTCTTTGCGGCTTTACGGGGAGAGGCATGTTTATCCGACTTTACATTCTTTCGAGCTGTTTTTTTAGGAACAGATTTCTTTTTGACAGATACTTTTTTGTCATCATCTCTTTTCAAAATTTTCACCATTATGTTTAGACTAAGTCGTAAAAAAAATATTATTCTGTCAATATAAAATAACTTATCAAATAATGCGGAGCATGTAAATTGAAAAATGCCGTTGGACGATCTGCATTTGCAATATGCAGAAAATGCATATTACTTTTTTCGTCAAGTTCCTCCTCTTTGAATATATTAGAAATATGGCGGGAAATAACCGATTGATTTCTGTCCTGTAAATTTTTCCGTCATTTGCAGTATGTTCCAATAAGATATATCAGATTAAAGAAATTTGGTTTCTATCTTTATTTTTATCAATTTCCCTTTTTTAAATTCAAGATAAAGGCGATAGTAAAACATTTCAATTCTTTCTAAAGCGCTACAATAAGTGCTATCACAAGCGTCGTACGAATACACATACGTAGTATCACCATGGGACCAATCGGGTTTTCCAAATAATCTCTCTATATCTTTTATAGTTGTCTCGGTGTTTAGTCCATATTTTAAATCCGCATCTGATATGGAGTATATAGAAATTTCTCTAATTACTTTAAATTTTTTATTAATTCTTTTTCTAAATTCTTTTGTATATTCTTCTAAATCTCTTGTACATGAGTGTATTATAAATCTATATTTTTCATCATATTCTAATAGAGTTTCCTCTACTGCAATCAATCCGCTATTATCACCCGGATACACCTGTCCTCTTTTAAATTCATCAGGCTTGCCGAATTTTTTTAAAAAGTATTTTACGAAATCTGTATTTTTCTCAATCTTCTCATTAAATGGACACTTCACAAAATCAGCTAAATTCAATCTATTCTCTTCTGTTGTTAATACTGCTTCCTTAGTACATACGCAAAATAAACAACACTGAACAAGTAATATAATCTTTACCAAGTTTCTTACATGATTCATATTTAAACCCCTTATCTTTTAAAAAATTTTATCTGCCCTAAACAAATGGCACAAAATACCGTCAAAAAATTGCAATTATCCGTCTCTGCGCCGCGCAACAAATTTTGAAATCAATATGGAAATCTCAAATATAATCATAAGAGGAACTGCTACCATAGCTTGAGATAAAACATCAGGCGGAGTCAAAAGCGCTGCAATTATCCATATAATTACAACGGCGTATTTTCTTTTACCTGCTAACATTTTCGGAGTGATGATTCCCATGCGAGTTAATACTAAAATAATTATTGGAACTTCGGCAATGACACCCATAGACAGGCATAGTAAAAGTGAAAAGCTGAGATAACTATCCGCCCCTACAGTACTGAGCATATCTGCGTGATTAAAACTCAGCATCATTTCAACCATCATCGGAAGAAGTAAAAAAAAAGCTGCCGCAACTCCTCCATAAAAAAATATTACTGCTGCAATAACGATTACTTTAGAAAACATTTTGCCTTTTTTTATTACACTGCCGGAGACGACACTCCATATCTGATAAATAATCAACGGTATAAGGACTAATAATACCGCTGCTACGGATATTTTAAACTTAAGCATAAATCCGCCCATTAAGGTAAAAACATTAAGTTTATTTCCTGTTACAACAAACGGCTTATTAAAATAACCGAGCAGCAGCCCTGAAAAATAGAATGCAACAGGCGTTAGAATCATAAACAGCAGCAACGTAACCAAAATTTTATATCTGGCTCTGTCAATATAACCTGCCATATCTATTGAACTCACACTGTCTATGGAACTCACGCTGCCGGACCCTATATTTTTCTTTTCCTCAATAACAGTTTCTTTAATAGCAGTTTCTTTAATAGCAGTTTCTTTAATAGCAGTTTCTTTTTTAACCGCAGATTTCTTTTTGGGGACAGTTTTCTTTTTTACGGATACTTTTTTGTCGTCATCTTTTTTCAAGATTCTCACCTGACATTTAATATGTGAATTAAACAATGATATAAAATTTATGACATAGTCGTGTCAACATAATATTATAGCGTATTTAAAAAGATATTTCATATCAATTTAAACAAAAAATTTTCATAATAATATCACGACCGTCGTAATATTATTATAGAATAATGCTATCATGGAGGAAATGAATAATCTATGCCTTTCAATCCAAAAATCCATCACCGCCGCAGTATCCGTATTAAAGAATACGATTATTCGCAAGCAGGATTGTATTTTATAACGATATGTTGTCGAGACAGAATATGCCGTTTCGGAAAAATAGAAAATGGCGAAATGATTTTGAACGATTTGGGAAAAATCGTAATGCAATGTTGGTTGGATATTCCGCAACATTTCCCCTGCGCGATTTTGCATGAATATGTTATAATGCCCAATCATATTCATGGTATTATTGAATTAACCGTGGTAGGGGCACAAAATCTTGTGCCCCTACAAATACCACAAATGCCCCTACAAATACCACAAATGCCCCTACAAATACCACAAATACCCCTACAAATACCACAAATACAAATACCGCAAAAAAACGCATTCCAAAAAATCATCCCGCGTTCAATCGGTTCAATTATCCGCGGTTTTAAAATAGGCGTTACAATAGAAACAAAAAAAATTTTACCAGTATATTCTGATTCTGTTTGGCAACGCAATTATTACGAACAGATTATTCGCGATGAACAATCACATAAAAATATCGTCAATTATATCATCAACAATCCGACAAATTGGAAAGGATAAAATTTTATGCATAAAATACAAAAAAATACATACGGAATAAACAAATAACATTTGATTAATTATGCGGTTATAAAAATATTGAAAAATCCGTTTAAAAAAATAGGAGCAAAAAATGTTTAATAAAGAGATTGAGTGTATGCCGGTAAAAAAGCTGAAAGAACTTCAGCTTGAAAGACTAAAATGGTCAATTCGCCATGCATTTGATAATGTGCCGTTTTATAAAAAAAAATTTGAAGCAGCCGGATTCCACCCCGACCAGTTTAAAGACTTTGATGATATGCAGAGAATCCCATTCCTTACAAAACAGGATATGAGAGACAATTACCCATACGGATTATTTGCAGTACCGCTTAATAAAATAGTTAGAGTACACGCGTCTTCCGGCACTACGGGGAATGCTACGGTTATAGGTCATACCAAAAATGACCTTAATGTTTTTTCCGAACTTGTTGCAAGGAGTTTATCGTCATATGGAGTTACGGGAGATGATATAATTCAGGTAGCCTACGGCTATGGGCTGTTTACCGGCGGACTTGGTCTTCACTACGGGTCTGAAAGACTCGGAGCGCTTACTGTTCCGATGTCAGGAGGGAATACTCCAAGGCAGCTTATGTTCATAAAGGATTTCGGCGTAACAGTATTCGGCTCAACGCCGTCTTATGCGCTGAATATTGCGGATTTCATTGAAAAGAATATGCCCGATTTTAAGATGGAATCTACCAAATTAAGGATAGGTGTTTTTGGAGCAGAACCATGGACAGAAGGGATGAGGAGCGAGATTGAGAGAAGGCTTAAAATTGACGCCTATGACATATACGGTCTCAGCGAACTTATGGGACCGGGCGTATCATACGAATGTAAGAATAAAAGCGGACTCCATCTCGGAGAGGACAACTTTTATGCCGAGATAATAAACCCTGACACAGGCGAGCTGCTTCCCGAAGGGGAAAGAGGCGAGATAGTATATACCTCTCTGACAAAAGAGGCTTTACCCGTAATAAGATACAGGTCGCGCGATATTACAAGGCTGTTCCGCGACGGATGCAGCTGCGGCAGAACGCTTATTAAAATGGACAGAGTAACGGGAAGATCGGACGATATGCTCATAATCAGAGGCGTTAACGTATTCCCAAGTCAGATAGAATCTGTTCTTATGAAATTTGAAGGAATTGAACCGCACTATCAGATCATTGTTGACAGAAAAGGTCCTTTAGATGATATTGAGGTAATGGTAGAGGTAAATGAAAGATTATTCTCAGATGAAATTAAGGTTATGAATGATCTTTCAAAAAATATATCTAATCATTTTAAAAGTTCTCTTGGAATTTCTGCAAAAATAACGCTTGTAGAACCTCAGACTATCCCAAGAAGCGAAGGGAAATCTGCAAGAGTTATTGACAAAAGAAAAATTTAAAGGAGGAGCCTATGAATGTAACACAGCTTTCGGCCTTTGTTTCCAACAAACCGGGACATCTGCAAAAAGTCCTTAAAGTATTGGCAGAAAATAATATTAATATTATCACACTCACGATTGCCGAGACAGTTGATTTCGGTATATTGAGGATGATAGTAAATGATGCAGAGAAAGGGCATAAGGTTTTAAAGGATAATAATATCACTGCATCGATTACCGATGTTTTGGCTCTTGAGATTGACGACACGCCGGGTTCTCTATATAAAGCATTAGATGTTTTTGCCAAGATGAACCTCAATATAGAATACATGTATGCCTTTTCGGAAAAACGGCAGGGTAAGGCAGTAATGATTTTCAGATTTGAAGATATAGAGGCTGCCAAAACAGCATTACAGGATAATGGATATAATATAGTTCGCAAGATTGATATAATTGGAGAAAACTAATGACTCAAAAAATTATGTTAGGAAATGAAGCAATTGCCCGCGGCGCATGGGAAGCAGGATGCAGAGTAGCTACAGGTTATCCCGGAACTCCAAGTACCGAGATAATAGAGACAATTGCAAGAGACTATAGTGAAATAAAATCACAGTGGTCGCCAAATGAAAAAGTTGCCCTTGAGGTAGCTGCAGGCGCGGCAATTGCCGGAGCAAGGTCTATTGCGACAATGAAGCATGTTGGTCTTAATGTAGCTGCTGATCCGCTCTTTACCTTTTCATATACAGGAGTAAATGCAGGATTAGTAATTATAAATGCAGATGACCCCGGAGCATGGAGCTCGCAAAACGAGCAGGACAACAGGCACTTAGCCAAAGCTGCAAAATTGCCGATGCTCGATCCGTCTGATCCGGCTGAGGCTAAGGAGTTTACAAAGATTGCTTTCAAAATGTCCGAAGAGTTCGACAGGTCTGTTATAGTAAGAATCACTACAAGGATTGCCCATTCGCAGGCGCTTGTTAATATCGGCGAAAGGGAAAACGTGCCGTTAAAAGACTTTGTGAGAGATCCGAAAAAATATGTAATGATACCTGCCCATGCAAGACCAAGACATGTATTTGTTGAACAGCAGCTTATTAAACTTAAAGATTACTCAAACGAATCGGGTCTTAACAAAATAGAATGGAGAAGCAAGAAAAGAGGCATCATTACTAACGGCGTAGCATATCACTATGTGCGCGAAACATGTCCCGATGACTCGATTCTTAAAATAGGGATGGTTTGGCCTCTACCCGATAAACTTATAAAAGAATTTGCATCGCAGGTTGAAGAACTCTATGCAGTAGAAGAACTTGATCCGTTCATTGAAGATTATGTAAAGAGCCTTGGAATAAAAATCACAGGAAAAGAAATAATACCGATCTGCAACGAGCTCACTCCGGAGATTGTAGATAAGGCTATGAATAAAAGAGAGGCTCCTCCGGCAACGCCTCAATATGAGGGAAATATTCCCGGAAGACCTCCCGGGCTGTGTAAGGGCTGCCCTCACGCCTTTGTGTTTAATGTTCTAAAAAAACATAACTATGTTGTTAACGGCGATATAGGATGTTATACTCTGGGAGTTCTTCCGCCGTATTCATCAATGCATTCCCAGGGGTGTATGGGCGCCAGTATAGGGATGCACATGGGATTTGAAAAAGCCAGAGGCGATGAGATGGCAAGAAATTCCGTTGCCGTTATAGGCGATTCGACATTTATCCACTCAGGAATTACAGGGCTTATTGACCTTGTCTATAATAAAGGAACAGGTACCGTCATAATCCTTGATAACAGAATCACGGCAATGACAGGTCATCAAAATAATCCGGCGTCAGGCAAGACACTATCGGGAGAACCGACTTATGAACTCGATTTGGCTATGCTCTCTAAGGCGTGCGGAGTAAACCGCGTTACGGTGATAGATCCAAGAGACACAGAGCTGCTGGAAAAAACAATAACAGAAGAGGTCGCAGCAAAAGAACCTTCGGTTATTATAGCAAAGAGAAAATGTATTCTGATAAAGTGAGGATTATATGAAAAACGTAATATTTGCAGGAGTAGGCGGACAAGGAGTTATTCTTGCCAGTAAGGTACTTATGGAGACTGCAAGAAAAAAAGGTTATGATATAAAAGAATCGGAGGTTCACGGAATGGCTCAGCGCGGAGGGAGTGTTGACTGTCATATACGTTTCGGTAAAGAGACTTTTTCTCCTCTGATACCAAGGGGCGGAGCAGACTTTGTTATCTGTCTTGAACTGTTAGAGTCCATGAGAAAACTTGAATACCTTCATAAAGACTCTGTGCTGATTGTGAACAAGGAACAGATCAATCCTGCACCGGTGGAAATAGGCGCAATGGAATATCCGTCTGATATTGAAGCATGGCTTAAAAAAAATTTTGCATCAACAATAACCGTTGATACAACTGACGTCCTTAAAGATGTCGGAACAAAAAAAGCTCTGAATATTGTAATGATCGGATGTTTGTCTAAATTCCTCGAATTTGAAGAGAAAGACTGGATTGAATCAATAAAGACCTTAATCAACGAAAAGTTCCTTGAACAGAATCTTAAGGCTTTTCAGTTAGGAAGGGAACTGATAAAGAAATAGTAAAGACAAGGTACGCCTTGTCATTAGCAGGGGCGGATAATTTGTCCGCCCGTAAATTCGACAGGAGATATATATAATGAAAAAAACAATACCCTGTATTCTTCTATCCTTAATTATTGCAGCATGTACAACAATGCCGGCAGAGATAGATGATAAGTATTTAGCTAAAAAAACAGATGCCGAATCAAAAAAGATCTCTTCAATAGAAAACAAAATCATAGAAAAGAATAAAGAGAAGCAGGAAATAGAAAAGAGACTGAATGATCAGGCAAAAATGCCTTCCGAGACAGAGAAGGAATTAACGCTTTTAACAAACGAGAATGACATTCTGAAAGAACAAGTTAACCTTTATGAAAAAAAGAAGGATGCGGTAAACCTTGAAGCAAAAAAAATGCAATTAAAAGAGAATGAAAATCAAATAGCAGCAAAAACCGTTCTTCTAAAATATCAGCAGGCGGAGAATGATTACATTGAGGCTGAGATTGATTTAAGAAATGCAGAACTTGCAAAATATATTGCAGAACTCAATCTTGAAAAATCAAGAATAGCAGCAGCATATCGTAACAAAAACGAACCTGAACAACCTGAAGAAGAGGAGGGTTTCTTTTCAAAGCTGTTCAATAAAAAAGATCCTAATGATAAATACGGATATAAAAAATACAGTGAATATTTAGACAAGACCGAGAAAGATAGATCTAAAGCCGAAACAAAGTTCAAAGAGGCAGAAAAAAAATACCTTGAAGCAAAAGCAGATCTTAACAAATTAAAAAACTAAAGCATGGAGATTTGTATGTATAGAAAATATAATAAATTCCTGTTCTCTCTATTTCTAATACCGCTCACAGTAATAGGGGCAGATGGAGCTATATTCTACACACCGTCTGAATATAACGCACTGTATAATGAAAAGGTAGCGCTTCAGCTTGAACTAAAGACTTTAAACAGACAATGCCAAAATGAAAAAGCAGAATTGGAAAGCAGGATTAATGAACTCCAATCAGAAATATACGGTTTGAAAAAAGAGATTGAGCAGCTTAAGAATACGTCTGCCAGTCAGAAAAAAACATTAGAGGCTAAAATTGAAGAGCTGCAAAACATGGTTAACATTTTAAAACAAAAAAGCTCGGAGACAGAGAAAAACTTAATAGAGAGCAATAGACTCCTGCAAAAAAAATGCGAAGATAACATGAATGAAGCTCAAAAAAGATGGGATGACGAGAGGTCTAAACTCCTTAAAGAAATTGCAGATTTAAAATCACTCTATGAAAAAAGAATACAAACTCTTAAGAATGAAATAAACAATCTCAATGAAGAACTTTCAGACATGAAAAAATTAACGGCGCAGCAAAAGACCGAGCTGTCAAGGATGGAGAGCCAGGCGTCGGAGCTTGAAAAACAGCTTGAAGACGAAATAAAAAAAGGCGATATACGCCTAAAGAAATTTCATAACAGACTTGTAATAAATCTTGATGACAAAATAAGTTTTGATTCCGGACAGGCAGACCTGAAAAGGGAAATACTGGGCTCTCTTAAAAAAATAAGAGAGATTCTATCACAGTATCCTGAGTATGATATTGTCGTTGAAGGACATACAGATAATATACCGATAAAAACAAAAAAATTTAAAGACAACTGGCAGTTGTCTTCCGAAAGAGCCCTTGCAGTACTGGAATATTTATTGCAGGACAAGAACCTTAATCCGGTGCGCTTTTCGGCAGCAGGTTACGGCGAATACAGACCCCTTGTGTCAAATGATACAAGGGAGAACAGAGCGTTAAATCGAAGGGTTGATATCGTTGTAATACCTGCAGCAGGAAAATAGCAAGAGACTCTATTGCATTATGTTACAGTATTTTTTCAAATAAAAAGAGGCTGTCATTTACTTTTCAGACAGCCTCTTTTTGTATAACAAAATATATTTCTGAAATTTTAAAATGAATAGCCGGCGCCGATATATGCCGCTACTCCGGTTAGATTTGCTTTTATTTTTTCCCAGTTAGAATCTGCTATATAAAATTTTTCATCTTTATCAAATTCATCAAACCGTACATACCTTGCTTTAATGCCGCCAAAGATTGTGAATCCCATATCAAAAACATAATCATATTCTATTAGAGCATGTAATCCTATTACAGTTCTCGTTCCATCATTACTATCCATCCCTGCAAGTCCATACATATTATTTTGCCATTTAAAATCAACAGTCATTAGACCAAAATAATATCCTATTCCTCCGCCAAACAATACAAAACTGTTTGATGATTCAAAGTTCATCCTATAAAATAGAGTTCCAACAATCGGAACAACAGATAATTCATAAGTAATATCAATTCTATCTTTATCAGGGAAAGAAGCGCTGCTCACTTCAGATTCTGCTTTTGCAGTATGATAACCCACTTGCAACCCAATGCCTATATTATCAGAAAATAACCTGAAATCAATATCGACGCCAACAGGTAAATTCGCCTTTTTTGAATTAATTTTATATGGATAGTTAATGCCATAATAATAAAAATTTAGCGCTTCCGCCTGAAATTTGGCTTCATTTTCCGCCGAAGCATTCATATCTTTATTATTAGCATAACCCATAACTCCCGAAATAAGCAATTGATATTCCGTTTTATCGCCGGAACTATCGGAACTATCTGCAAAGCCTGAGGCGTTGTAGATAAAAAAGACAAAGATAAGAGCGCTTATAAATACGAGCTTTTTCATAAAATTTCTCCATAAAATATTTAACCTGTTTATAAAACATATTAAATATTTTAGAGATTTGGTCAACTAATTTTGGTATAAACACAGAGGTATGTAATATATTATTTTGCATGTTAAATTATACCATAAAGGGATATATTCAAAACTGCCAAATATGGTTATACTTTATAACTAAGGTATAATATTGCAAAGATAATTTGCACATTGTAATTTGTAATCTGAAAAAATGTTCCCATCAGGCAGATGTAAAAAAATCATTTTGTCACTATACAAAAAAAGACTCTCACTTTAGAGAGCCTCTTTTTGTATAACACAATATATTTCTGAAATTTTAAAAAGAATAACCGCCACCGATATACAATGCTACACCTGTTAATTTTGCTTTAATCCCCGATCCCTTAAAATCACCATTAAAGTCATCAAATTCCACATACCTATATTTTGCTCCACCAAAGAGAGTAAGACCAATATCAAAAACATAATCATACTCAAGGAGCAGCTGAAATCCTATTTTAGATTGTTTACCGCTATAACTTTCAGAAGGAACCATATTTGGCTTAATATCATATTTAAATTCACCAAAATAATATCCTACTCCTCCGCCAATTAGTACAAAACTATTTGATGAATCAGAGTCGAACCTATAATATATATTTCCAACAATAGGGCGAACGGTTAATTCGGCAGTAACAGTAGCTTTATCTGGAAACTCACAAGTCATTTTAGATTCGACTGTTAGCGTATGTGAACCTATTTCCAAACCTAAACCAATATTGCTGCCTGGGAAATACCTGAAACCAAGATCAAATCCCATCGGTAAAACCGCCCATAGTGGGATTACAGTCTCCTCCTCCCACGCTAAACTAGGAGCAAAATAGTCAGCATCATCTGACGTCATATCAATCAAATTTTTGTTATATGCAAAACCAAGGCTTCCCGAAAGAAGCACTTGAAAATCAGGTTTATTACTATCTGCAAAACCTGTTACATTTGCAATAAAAAAGAAAAGCATAAAAGCGCTTATAAAACCAAGTTTCCTCATAAATATTTCTCCATTTTTATTTATACTGTTTATGTATAATAAAACCATTATTGAATATTTTGCCGTTTGTCAACAATATTCTATATAAATACGGATATCAAAAAGATATGTTTTAAACTGCCAAATGAGGCAGTCTAATAAATTACATTTCTACACCATTGCTGCATATGTCAAATAACATGTCGGGCTTAGCGCGATTAGTTACATTTTTTTTAAATCATTGGCACTTAGGCTGAAAGCCTTACAGTCGTTAGCGTAGGGTAGCGCCCTACGAAAAAAATTAAGTGCGAAATAATAGCCCTGAGTGGGCGTAATCATTAACAAATATTTCCGAATAATTGGCGTTTTTAAAAAATACATGGCTAATATAATGAACTCTACATGTCAGGCTCAGCGTGATTTGCAGGAATAAGATTTCGCCACGCTTACGGCTTTAGTTATTATACATAATTTTCGCAGGCTGTTGCCCTACGCTATTGATAACCAAGCTTTGTATGGTCAAATCCGGCATGACGGTTTTATGAAGTCATGCCGGAGTGAACCTGCAATTTGATATAGAACTGGTGTTACTTATCAGACACTTCCTTTGTTATATATGATGTTATATATCAATATATTTCTCAAAAATTTTAAAATGACATGCCGGCGCCAAGATATAATGCTACACCGGTTAGACCTGCTTTTAGATTTTTACTAGTCCCATATTCATGTAATATATAACTGCCATCTTTAAATTCATCAAACTTCACATATCTATATTTCATACCGGCGAAGAAGGTAAAGCCAACATCCATAACATAATCATACTCAACGAGGACATGATATCCCACTTTAGATTGTTTATAATCATTGCTACTACTATGATAGGGCCACGAACTAGGAATAATTTCTTCTTTATAATCAAAATTCATGTTTCCAAAATAATATCCTACTCCTCCGCCAAGTAATATAAAATTATTTGATGACTCCAAATCTATCTTATAATATAGAGTTGCAACAACAGGAATTACTGATAATTTAAAAGTAGAAGTTGTTTTTTCTAAATAGTTAGAATGTGTTGCTTTAGCTTCTGCTTTTGTGATATGATAACCTAATTCTAAACCAAGTCCAATATTATCAAAAAAATACCTAAAATCAATATCCCCTCCCTTTGGCCAATTTGCTGTTGAACTATCAACATCAAATCTAGCTGAATAGAGCGAATATATTAAATCTACATCTTCTTGAGCGCTATTTTTTGCAGAACTATTCATCCCCGGATTTTTCCCATAACCCATAACTCCAGAAACAAGCAACTGCATTGATAGTTTATTATCATCTGCAAAACCTGTTGCATTTGCAATAAAAAAGAAAAGCATAAAAGCGCTTATAAAGCCGAGCTTTTTCATAAAATTTCTCCATTTAATATTTAATCTGTTTATAAGAACATATTAAATATTTTATGGCTTGTGTCAAATAATTTTTATATAAATCAAAGCATATGTTATATGTTATATGTTATATGTTATATGTTATATGTTATATGTTATATGTTATATGTTATATGTTATATGTTATATGTTATATGTTATATGTTATATGTTATATGTTATATGTTATTTTGTATATAAAACATTTATGAAGCGTGAAATCGTAGGGGCACAAAATTTTGTGCCCTTATTTGTGCCCTTATTTGTGCCCTTACAGCGTATTATGAAACAGGGGATATTTTATAATATGACGCGTATGCTGCAACAAGAAATATAACACGTCATTGCGAAACCTGTTAAAGTTCACCTGATTTTATATGTTTTGCTTTTATTATTGATCCCGGGCAGATTCAAGTTTGAAGTGCAACGGTAGGTAATAAAAAGGATGACATCATAAGGGGTAAGTATCCAGAGAGTTAAGCACCACCAAAATTCAAAGGAGGCCTTATGATGTCATATAGACATATTGA
>Ga0268262_10000438_pt1 | contig 55210 bp, 37 predicted proteins | sample TergutNc150P3_FD_190354 | JGI IMG/M metagenome (GOLD analysis project Ga0268262, IMG submission 190354) | Nasutitermes corniger P3 segment gut microbial community from laboratory colony in Florida, USA - Nc150 P3 (SPAdes) (version 2) | ecosystem: Host-associated > Arthropoda: Insects >... | reverse complement strand
CGCCCATCGTTCTTTGTTTGTCATTTCTTCTACAGACTTGCCAATGAAGGCTTCAGCTTTCTCCAGTTCAAGCGTGATTATCCATAATTTGAAGTCCAGTGATACATTGGTCTGCGGATCATAAAACTGAAAAGTGTGCGTAAGGCTTTTATCAGAGAAAAACAATTTTTGCGCCAATATCGAAATTTGATAAGTGTCTTTCAAATCGGAATAAGACTTATCTATCCCTTGTATCTCCTGCCCTGCGAATAGTCTGGTCGCAAAATACCCAATCCTGTTCAGTTCGTCGTTAATCGGATGAAATGACATCTCGACATCGATTGGTTCTCCATTTTTACTCATACAGGAAATATCGTACCTGATTTTCTTCTGCCCCAGAAAACTGGTAACAGGCTCATTAGCGACAATAGTTTTCACCACAACAGTACGCCCGATAAGTGCTGAAATCAAGTCTGACAATGCAGTTCTTGACTCAGATGTGTCTCTGGTGAATACGGCTTTGAACACCTCATCATAACGGATGTCCAAGATACGTTCCCAGCCCTTGAAAGGGAAGGTGGGGTCCCACTCGTACTGAGCAGGATTTTGATTGTTTGTTTTCATAAACAACTCCTTGAAATTATTTATGTATATATGGCGTGCAGATGCGTGGCGCTTGACCGAAAATGAATTATTTAAAAAAAATTCTCACAAAGATCACGAAGGAACGAAGATCACGAAGAGGGAAGAAGGGGTTTTTGTTCGAAATCTTAGCTTTAGCTTTACGATAAGATTACGGACAAAAATCACCCTGATTCTTCTTTGTTTCTTGGTGAACCTCAACCGAGACCGAAGGTCGAAGGTTCCCCTCTTGATCTTTGTGTGAAACCTTTCAAATAAAATCCTACTAGACACAAATAAAAAGCTTGCATATTGTTAATATTATGGACTACGACAAATTTACCATTAAAGCTCAGGAAGCTTTAAACGAAGCCGCGGGTATCGCGCAGAAAAGCGACCACTCTCAGATTGAGAGCGAACATTTACTGTTAGCATTGCTGCGGCAGGAGAATGGGATTGTTACGCCGATTATTGAGCGGATAGGGGGAGATGCCGCAAAGCTTTCCGCCGATGTTGAGGCTCTTGTTAATAAAACGCCAAAGGTTTTTGGGGAAGCGGCGCAGGTTTTCTACTCGCCGGCATTGTCGAAGGTTTTGGCAAAAGCTGAAGTTGAGGCTTCGGCATTGAAAGACGAATATATCTCCACAGAGCATATCTTAATCGCCATTGCGGCTAGCGAGAGCAAGGCGGCGGATCTGTTAAAAAAAGCGGGCGTTAACAAGGACGCGATTCTTGGCGCGTTGAAACATGTCAGGGGAAACGCGCGCGTGACCGATCAAAACCCCGAAGAAAAATATCAGGCGCTGGATCGATACTGCCGCGATCTTACCGCTCTTGCGCGTCAGGAGAAACTTGATCCCGTTATCGGGCGCGATGAAGAAATACGCAGGTGTATGCAAGTACTGTCCCGCCGCACGAAGAATAATCCTGTCCTTATCGGCGAACCAGGCGTTGGAAAGACGGCGATTGTCGAAGGGCTTGCGCGGCGGATTGTTGCCGGCGATGTGCCTGATGGATTGAAAGGAAAAAAACTTCTCGCTCTGGATATTGGCGCCCTTGTCGCGGGAGCGAAATTCCGCGGCGAGTTTGAAGAACGCTTAAAAACAGTTATTCACGACGTTCAGGCGGAAGACGGAAAAATTATTCTTTTTATTGACGAGCTTCATACGCTTGTGGGAGCCGGAGCCGCGGAAGGAGCGACAGACGCTTCCAATCTGCTTAAGCCCGCACTTGCGCGGGGAGAACTGCGCTGTATAGGCGCGACTACGCTGGACGAATACAGAAAACATATCGAAAAAGATGCGGCGCTTGAACGGCGCTTTCAGCAGGTGTATACGGCGGAACCATCCGTAGAAGATACGATTGCTATTTTGCGCGGGCTTAAAGAGCGGTACGAAGTCCACCATGGAGTGCGGATTAAAGACGAGGCGCTTGTGGCGGCTGCAACATTGTCCAGCCGTTACATTACAAGCCGCTTTTTGCCCGACAAGGCGATTGACCTTGTTGATGAAGCCGCAAGCCGCCTTAAAATGGAATTGGACAGCAGACCTACGGAACTTGATAAACTTGAGCGCAAACTTTTACAGCTTTCAATAGAAAGACAGGCTCTTTCGCGCGAAGATGACGTAGCTTCCAAAGACCGCCTTACAAAACTGGAAAAAGAAATCGCTGACCTTTCAGCCGAGCGTAACGCGATGAACGCCCGCTGGGAAAGCGAAAAAATTGACATTCAAAAAATACGCGAAATTAAGCAGCGGATAGAAGAGCTGAAAATTGACGAGACACGGTATGAACGCGAAGGGAATCTCTCAAAAGCGGCGGAAGTAAAACACGGAAAAATTCCCGAAGCGCAGAAACAGCTTGCCGCGCTTACGGATCAAATGGAGAAAAAGAGGGAAAGCGCAAAAGGCGGCGGGGCTTCCGCGTTGTTACGCGAAGAAGTCAGCGAGGAAGACATTGCGGGCGTAGTGTCAATGTGGACGGGCATTCCTGTTTCAAAGATGCTCTCCGGCGAATTGCAAAAATATTTAGACCTGGAAAAAGCTCTTGAAAAACGCGTTGTCGGTCAGGATGAAGCCCTTGCCGCAGTTGCCGACGCAATTAGGCGGAACAAGTCGGGGCTTTCCGACTCGGCGCGCCCGTTGGGGTCTTTCCTCTTTTTAGGACCGACCGGCGTGGGAAAAACCGAACTCGCCAAAACACTGGCGGATTTTTTGTTTAATGACGAAAAAGCCCTCACCAGAATCGACATGAGCGAGTACGGAGAAAAACATTCGGTAAGCCGCCTTATTGGCGCGCCGCCCGGTTACGTGGGGTATGAGCAGGGCGGCCAACTGACTGAGGCAGTCAGGCGGCGGCCTTACAGCGTGATCCTTTTTGACGAAATTGAAAAAGCCCATCCTGAAGTGTTCAATGTTTTTTTACAAATACTCGACGACGGCCGCCTGACGGACGGACAGGGCCGCGTAGTCGATTTTAGAAACGTAATTATCATAATGACAAGCAATCTGGGATCGGACTTGATATTGGAAGCAAAAAATCCCGAAACCTTGCGTAACTCGCTGATGGAACTTTTAAAACACAGTTTCAGGCCGGAATTTATCAACCGCATTGACGAGACGGTAATTTTCAACCGGCTTGGCAGGGGCGAAATCGGCAAAATAGTAGATATTCAGCTAACGCGGCTTTCCAAGCGGCTTGCGGAGAGAAAGATCACCCTTACGCTGACAGACGCGGCAAAAGTACAACTTGCGGAACGCGGATACGATCCGCTATTCGGCGCGCGCCCGCTCAAACGGACAATTCAAAGCGACCTTGAAAACCCGCTTGCAAAACAGATCATTGCGGGAGCCATCCGCGAAGGAGACACAGTTACCGCAGATGTTGCCAAAGATAAGGAAGGAATTGTTTTTAAGAAATAAGACATCCGCTAAAACTGCAGCAAAGTAAGTTTGACGAAGAAAACCTAACCCTTCAAAATAAACGACCGGTTTTTTTATACATTTAAAATCTAAAATCAGTTTGCTTTTTGAGGGATATTTGGCGTGTATTTTTACTTGTTTTTTGGTTAAATAATTGTTTTTATGGAATATACCATTCGTGAAGGAGAGGCGGGCGGTGAAGAATCCGCGTATGGGGAAATAACCGTAGAATTTAGTAATGGAATCGGTACTGTAACTATCGATAACTAACAACAACGCTAAAAATGGTCGCTGTTCAGAACAGGGTATACGTTTTTTGCATAAGGTTTTTTCAGTATGTTCTCTATTCTGTTTATCAGGTCTTCTCTATTAAACGGTTTAAAAATATAATCTGCCGCGCCTATTTCTTTGGCGCGGTTTTGTTCTTCTTCGCCGTGAACGGATGTTAAAAATGCTATTGGAACATCTGTAATATTACTTAAATCTTTTATTCGGCTGAATGTTTCCCATCCATCCATTTCAGGCATTATCAGATCCAATAAAATTAAATCAACATTACTAAAATGAAGCAAATAATCAAGAGCTTCTTTTCCCGATTTAGTCGGAAGAACAGTGTATTTATCCTGTAACAGGGCTTCGATTAAATCAAGATCGATTTCACTGTCATCTACTGCAAGGATTTTTTTCTTTTTCTTTAATGAAAATGCCATAACACAGATACCTCATAATAAATATACACATATATTGAGTAATATGTCAAGTAAAATATTATCAATAAATACAGTATATACTAATTAGTTAGTAAGGGTAGCAAAATAAAAATATCACGCATTTCTACGCGGGGTACTACCCAAGTTTTTAATTTTCTATCCCTGGTATTAAAAACGCATTGTATATGAAACCAGTACCTTATCAATTTTACCGTTTCTCGCCGGAAGCGCCGCAAAACTCCATGCTGTAGGATCTATTAATGACGCTATTTCAGTTCTTGGTTTATGATAGGTGGCTGATCTGATTATGTTATAAATACCATTGATTGTATACAGTAATCCGCCTACGGCTATGGCAATATAACCCGTTAATATATTTTGTTCGTCTACTTTTATATAATCATAATTACCATAATAATCATCATAGGGTATCGAATAGAATCCTCCATAAATGCTGCTTATAACATATACAACCCCCCCGATAATAAGCGCATCTGAAAGAATTCCCATTAACAGTTGGCTTGTACCACCCCATATATCGTTCATTAAAACATAGGAACCAAGACCCGGTATTACAAAAGCATTAAGCGCCCAGGTTCCAAAACGTAAACCCCCGCTAAAGTCCTCATAATTCCCCGCCGCCGCAAACGCAGAAACAGGCGAATTTACTCCGCTGCCGCTAATTAATAACGCCACAGCCGAATCATTTTGAGTATTCTCGGAATAAACATTATTAAGAGGCGCCGTCTGGGCGTATACCATTCCTGTTACGAATACAAGTACACAAGCAAATATTCTTTTCATTAAAATTTGATTATTCATTGATCTATCTCCATATACTAATATAACATCTTTTATATTAAAAAAGTATGAAAAAAACCACAAAATTTTGTAGTTTTTTGGGTAATTGAGCCGTTTTTTTAGTCAATTGGTTTAATTATCAATTTTTTTAAGTATTGTAAGAAGTTCCGCGCCTTTTATAAATTGAGTTGGGCGGAAATTACGTCCGTCGGGGAGGGATAATAGTTCCGTCTCCACACAGCCAAGGATTGAATCAAAAAACGGCGAAAGCGCGGGCGTATCAGCGATTGGACTGCGGGGATTCGGTCCTTTCGCATAACGCGCGGAATAACGGGATAACATTCCTCGTTCCCCGCGCGCCTCTGCGTACAGATGCCAGATAAAAAACGCGGCCCCGGCGCGAGTTACGGCTTCGTCAGGTTTTGGTCTTGCCGCCGGCCATTGAGTTGTCGTTATATCCTGGGTATACGGAATAAAAGCGCGATCAACAAGGCGGGTAAACATTTCCGCATCTGTAATATTTCTGCCGCCGGTGATAAACCTTAAAAGCTGCGTCTCGTTTTTTGCAAGAGAAATACAATCGTTCCATGTAATGGTTTCGTGTCCAAGCAGACTGAGAGATCCCGCGTTCACTCCGCTTGCATTGCGAAGTTCCCAGGCGCGGTCTCTTTCCTGTCCGTAACTGTCTTTATAAACTTTATTAATTTCCGAAGCAAACGCGATATCAAAGGCGCCAACGGCTTCTGAAAATCGTTTCAATTCAACCAGAGTATGGCCTTTTTCAATGTTAAGCTCTCCGATACCCAAAGACCTTTGCCCAATCAGAGCCAGCTCTTTTTCGATTATTTCCAGTTTTTTTGCAGGATCGCCTTCAAGACGGATAGATAAAATAATCGCCGGAATTGTTCCCGGTGAAACAGAAATGGACTGCCGGTACAAACGCATGGCTTCACTGTACCTGCCTTCCAGAATGGCAAGCCTGCCCGACCATGCGATTAGCCGGCCTGAATAATCAACGTCGGCGGACTCTTCCTTCTCCATCTGAGTAAGTAATTCTCTTGCCGATGTGATTTCTTTCGTCCTGTTACGCGCTTCATTTGCGCCAACCGCTTCAAGGGGAATTATAGCTTCTTCAACAGCATTAAGATTTCTTTCAGTCTTATTTCCCTGAATGTTAATTGACAAATCTTTTACTGTGGTACACGCGGAAAGAAACGCCGCTATGACAAATATTATTACAGTTTGAAGCTTTTTCATTTTAATTCTCTCCGTTATTTGAACTGCCAGCGATATAAACGCTTATCCATTCCCATGCCAAAAATTTCCGCTTTTTTGTTTCCCTGCGCCGGAATAAATAAAGGTCTGCCCCACACAGGAAGAGGGAATCCTTCAAGAGAACGGAAATTACGCGTATATGCATAAAGCGCGTTGCCTTCGCCTGTGATAAAAATTTCAGGAACTTTATCTCCGTCGCAGTCAAAGAATGTTATATAACCTTCTTCTTTTACGGAAAAACCGGAAATGTTCTGGTACAGAACCTCGCCTTCTATACTTATCCTGAAAAACGTTCCGTTAGACGAAATAAGCCACATATACTCTCCGTCAAAGACAGGCTGTTGGTAGAAAATACCGTCAAGCGCAACAGGGAAAGGCGGAACAATAACCGCGTCTTCATCGTAAACTATAAATTGCCCCGATTGATTCACAAAGGCGGTATAAATCCTGTTGTTTTGTGCAAATAAAAGCGGCGATCCAAAACCAATGCCAACGCTGCCGCCGCCTTCTTCATTTTCATTTTCTATGGCTATTGAAGCAGGCCAATTTGGGAGCGTTCTTCCCTCGCCGTCAAGCAGCCAAATTTCTCCAAAGAAACTTTTCGGATAAACTGCCGTATATATGCTGTTTCCTTTTTTACCGGAAAGTAACAGAAATGACGGCGGAGAGCGGAGAGCCGAAGTAAATGAAGTTTCCCAAACGCCCTGTTTGCCGGTTGCGTCAACAGTATAAACTTTGCCGTCTTCATCGCAAAGGTAAAGCTTTCCCATAAACGCCGCGGGAGCGGAGGAAAGCTGAAGCCCCGTAAGCATCGGGAAGCCCTGAACTATTTCCATATTGCCGTCTACGAGCGTTACGCGCCCCCGATCCGTAACAACCCAGGCGAATACCGTTCCAACCGCGTCTTTTACCGTAACATCGACGGCGGGAATAACCCAATGATTGCCCTGACCGGTAAGTTCATTTGTACTGTTATCTGCAATTTTTAACGAGACGGCAGTGCCGCCCGAAGAATAGAATACCCTGCTCTCTTCCCCCTTGCCCGCTCCGTAAACGCGGTTAGAAGGCCTCCCGCCGGCATCCAGCGGATAACCGCTTACAAGATTTACGCCGCCGCCTGAACCGGGAACAAGGGACAGAGAAATTTCAACAATACCCTTGTTAAAACTCATGCGGGCAAGCCCCTGGCGATAGAGGGACAAAAAACCGCTAAGTGAGGTATTTTTTCGCAGAAAGAAAGGCACTGAAAGATCCAGAGAGTAGTACAAGCTAAAAGAGCTTGAAACCGTTTTTCCTCCCGCAATATTGCGCCAGACGGCGGTTTTTGGCAGCACGTCATTTCTTTGCATGGCACGTAACGCAGCAAGAAGGGCTTCCGCCGATTCGCTTACAAGAAAATAATCTTTGTAAATTGTGTAATAAGGGGAAGGTATAAAAATATCCCAGCGTCTTAAAAGAGATTGAAGAAATTCGGGAACCTCGATACGCGGAATACGGACTCCGTCAAGATTTAATCTGACATTCTCGTTAAGCGCTATGGATTTAAACGCACGATCAAAAATTCCCTGCCGTTTTTTCTCATCGGCAATTTGAATCATATAAATAGGGTGAGGCCTCCCCTCAAGCCCAAAAGCGGCAAATTCATTTCCCGACCAGGAAAAAAGAAGATCGTTCAGGGATAGGCCCAGAAGCATTTTGGAAGAATTGTCCGCCGTCTTGAGCGCGCTATCAAGTCCCTGGGTAAACACAAGAGCGGTCTGATAAATTTCTTCCAATGTACCCGCGGAAAGTATTGTCGCGTATTGCGCGTTTGCGGGAATTCGTTCCGCTATGCCGGGAACGCGGGAACGCTGTCCAAGCAGACGGCTTAAACCGGCCTGACCGGAAGACAACGGAGCCGCCAGATTGATTTCAATCTTCTTGGGATATATTGAAAATCCCGCTTCAACCTTTGAATCAAATACAATGTTATTCAAAATTGCCGCGATACCCGAGTCCTGATCTGATAAAAGAGAGCCGATAAATTCATTGGAAAGCATAAACGCGGCGTCATAATCCGAGGGCTTGATAACATTAAATGCTTTTACGTTATTTGAAATTGCGGTGGAGCGGGATTCAAAAAGACGCGAATTATCGGTAGCAAATAGCAGGTTGCGATAAGGAGCGATGTACAGTACCCTGTCGCTTAAGCGGTATTCAAAACGCGAGTTATTCCCGGCTTGCACATAATAAAGATCGGAAATATTTACAAATTTTAAAATTGTAGGAAGAAGACGCAGCAGTGGAGAGAAAAAACTAAAATCCCAGGCAGCTATTAATATATCGGATTCAGAATTAGAAGGCAAAAGGGCAAGTTCTAAATTTCCATGCATTGCAAAACGTAAAAACCTGTGATTAAGGATATAATTATCTTTTATCATTATTAATACAGAGGCAATTTGAGCCAATGCCGGCACATTGGAGATTTCTTCCAGAGATTCATGAGTTTGAATCCCATCAAGCAAACGCACGGGGTTAGGTATGCTAAGACGAAGACGGGCGGAATCGGGAATAACAGAGGCCGCGTTAACTCTGCCAAATAGTGAAAAACCAGTCCAGCCAAGGAAGAGTATGGCAAGAATAATGAGGAGAGTTATTAGAAATCTTAAGAATTTATTCGGTTTTTTAGATGTGGAATTATTGTTACTCATATAAAAATAGTAAATTATTATGAAGAAAAAATAAAGCTCGTATGAAAAAGCCTAACGTCTCCAAACGCGTCGTTATTCTCAAATTTAAATAATCCTGTCAGGATTTCGACTTATCAGAACGAGACTGGTTCCCGGATTCTGACGAGTTATTGGTGGATTTGGCGAAAACTAACGCCTGGAGAATACCCATAATATAATCCTGCTGCTCTTCATTGAGTAATGAAAAGTTTTTACAAACTTTTTCAAGTTTTTCTTCCTGAATCATTCGACCCTCAATTGAATACTCTGTATGTGAGAATATTATACTATTTTGTGAGAATTGTAAATACTCAAATTGTAAATATCAACATTGCATAGTGAGTGGTTTTGTCGTATGATATGGATATGACTATTAGCAAGCGCATAAGACACATACGACAGACACTCAATATGTCGCAGGTAGAATTTGCGAAAGCAATCCATATAAGCAACGGGTATATTGCGGAGCTTGAATGTGAACATAGAAAGGTCAACGACCGTATCATCCATTTGATTTCGCTGACTTTCGGCGTTAACGAAAAATGGCTGAAAACCGGCGAAGGCGATATGTTTTTTAAGACCTTGGGAGAAAAACTCCAACGCATGGTAACCCTGTTTAACGAATTACCTCCAAAATTCCAGGATTACGCAATGCAACAAATCGAACAGCTTTTGAATGTAACGGGCAAAGAGCCCGAGAATCCTACGGAAATACCGGCGGAAATACCGAATGATTCCCCTATACAAGCTTGAAAAGCTGCCCCGTACCCAAAAACTCAGAAAAATTACAAAAATCTTTACAATGGCGGAAACAAGGCTCTCTAGCTTGCTTGCAAACAATTTTACAGCAGGAAAAGGCGCAGATGTTTTTAACAGTCAGGAAACAGCCTTTTTTGCCGATGCCGCCAAAAAACTGACGGAAGACGGATTTTTCTCGGCGGATGCTAAAAAAGCGATTATTGAGTCAACGGGGATTTTTCAGGCGGCAATTACGGCTCCAATCAGTGATTTATCAATGTTTCTTCGCGCTTTAAACAATGTCAAACACATTTTGCTAGCGGAAATAGGGAAAGATCAGGCTGATTGGGATTTTACAGGCAGCGATGGACGCCTTGATCCCGATAAAAGGCAAATTTTCAAAGGAATGTGGGTATACTTGGAAGATATACGCTCCCCGTTCAACGTAGGAGCAATGTTCCGCACCGCGGAAAGCTTCGGCGTAGAGAAAATTATCCTGTCCCCTCTTTGCGCCGACCCGCGTCACAGGCGTGCTGAGCGGACGGCTATGGGTTGTGTAGACATTATCCCCTGGGAAAGGCAGGAGCTTTTTCCCGCCCAGGAAAACACGCCAACCAACAATTTTACGGAAACTCCACCAATTTTTGCCTTAGAAACAGGAGGCACTCCTTTAGCTGAATTTCGCTTTCCACGCCGTGGGATTATGATAATCGGTTCCGAAGAGTTGGGGGTAAGTCCCCGCGCGTTGACTGCGGCGGACGCTTCGCTGGGGAGGGTATCAATTCCCTGTTACGGATCAAAAGCGTCGCTTAATGTTTCGGTCGCTTTTGGGATAGCGATTCAGGCTTGGGGGGAGGTGATTGCGAGGGGGGTAGATAATTGAGAGGATTTTACCACTAACCGGTACGAACCAGCATGAATAATGCGTTAAGTGGTTATAAAACTGTCATACAAAGTGTGGTTTATAATAATAATGTTTCTATTAAATTTCTATATTCTTCTAATGTTAATTCTCTAGAATATTGATGACAATATACATCTATAGCTGCTTCAACAAACCCTTTTGCTCTAGTATTAATTAATTCAGAAAATATAATTGGGGTTTTTATTGTTTTGATTGTTTTAAATTCAAATACTCTATTAAATCTCCATTTGTTATTATTAAAAGAATCTTTTACCCATAATTTTTTATTATATGAAATATCTTTTAATTGACAATACTCTAATCTGTTAATAATTTTTGAATTTACTTCTGCAATAAATAATTCAGTTAATGTCCATTTGTTTTTAATTTTATCAAAATTATTTTGAACTTCTTGTGTAGATCCACCAGTTGTCTTAATAAATAATATCCTATCACCTTTTGTCAAATCAAAATTAGTCAAATTTTCAGTTGGACACCATATATGACTTTTTCTAGCAGGTTTATTATTCTTGTCTTCCAAATTAAAATTTGGACCTTGATACATAACCCATACTTTATTTCCAGTATGTTGATTGATTTGTTTATTTAATAATCTTTCAAAATTTTCTCTACAAAAAGATGAAAAATCATATCTATCAATTTCATATATTTCCATGTTTTTTATTTTTTCAAAATGCTTTGGAAAATCATCATGGCTTAGTGTAATAATAAAACCATTATTTTTTATAAAATCCTTAAATTTTCCTTTGTATTTATTATCATTATGATAATTAAACATTGATGTTGTAAATTTTATTTCTGCTTGTCTAGATTTTTGTTCTTTTTCTAATTTAATTTTTTTTATATCTGGAAAATCAGTTCCATCAATAGGTGTTAATTCATCAACTTTTTTCCAAATGTCTTTTCTTATTATTTTATTGTTTTTATATATTATTCTTAAACGCAAAGATTTTAATTGAGCTTTATGATTTAAATATTCATAAATTGTCCATTCATGTATAAAAGGCCAGTTTTTTTTATTCATTATTCACTCCAAATTAAAAGATAATTATAATCAAATATTTTGTCAATTATTAAATAGAATCTCGTATAATCTTCTGGTTGCAGCTGAAATTTGTGGAAGGTATTATAGTGTTGCGGACTTGTTATACTATACATTTCTCTATTTTATTTACCAGAATTATATTTAACTAATTTTTCCCAATCTATTGAACCATCGTTACCACAAAATAAATTTATGAATTCCTTTGTAAATTTATTAATCATTTGCGCATATTGTTCCATATACTTTTCATTACGTTCTTTGGCTTTATGTCTTAATGGTTCAATAATATCTATGTAAATATCTTCATTACCGCCAATAAATTCCCAAAAACGTTGACCGCAATATTTAAAATATGTACCTTTATCGGGATTATTATCTTTTCCATAACAACAACCATTGATACATTTAATTTGTAGATTTAAATTACTTGTTCTTAATGTCTTAATAGCAGCTTTAAAATTGTTTTCCATTTCTTCTATTTGGGAACTATTTCCCCAATTAGGATCATATTTTATAGAAACTATATTTCTAATATTCAGATTTTCAAATTCTAAATCTATACCTTTTATTCCGGATTTTTTACCACCATATACTTTTTCATTGAAAAATATTGCAAGTCCTTCAAGCCAATCTCTAAACATTTTTTCTTCATCAGAAGAAAGTTGTTCATCAATAAGTTTTTTAACAATGGTAGCAACAGAAGTAAAATCATTATTTATGGAAAAAAGATATATGTTTTTATTTTCAAAGAGATCGCTTAATTTCATTTTTGTTAAAAGATTACTTCTTTCCTGCACAAATGGACAATTATTTTTTTCATATTGGTAAATTACTTCATTATTGTAATTATTCATTAAAATATTCCTCATTGGTATTTATGGGAAAAAAATATTTTTTCTATGCCATTCAATAGCGTTTTTATGTGGACGCAAAGAAATTCCATCAGGAAGTAATATCTTTTTATTTAATTCGAGACTATTTCGAAAAAATTCTAATCCATTGGCTTTACCAAAATCATCTGGAATGTCCTTGAAACGCGAAGAAAGCAAAATTCTATATTTATTAGATAATGAAAACCATCCGACATCAAAAGCCCAGTGATGCAGACGACAAAGAGCAACACCATTCCATATATCATCTTTGCCGTTTAGGTTATGGGGAACAATATGAGCGGCTTCAACTTCCCAATATAGAGTGTCTGGAGAATTTATTTTTAAACCACAAACACAGCAAGAATAATTATACGTTTCAACAACTGCTTTACGAAAACTTCTTGAACGAATATTTATCATTTTTGCAGGCATATTTACTGTTCGTTTTACTTCAAAAGGTATATAATGCTCAGGTCGGTTTTTTTCTTTAATTCTTTTTACTTCCTTTTGAATCTCAAAAGATTGGATAGGAAGGGTTTCTTTCTGTACAAAAGGTATATTCAACAACTCAAGTGCACGATCAATTCCTTTTTCGGTCAATAACCATTCTTTTTTATTTGTCAAAAATACTGTATCCGTAGGTTTCGTAACCAAATTCTCTTTTGCAAGTTCATTAGCTGCACGGTAAAGTAAACGATGCCAAAGCGGTGTTTTTACTATTCTGTTTTCTTTTCTATATATTCTTTCCAATACTGTTTCGCGTTGATCTTTATTTAACAAAAACAAATCAGCAATTTCAGTAACAATTGTTTCACCTACAGCAAATTCTTTAATACTACCATTATGTTTAAATAGCGTTTTTATTATAGCATTTTTTACTTCTTGTCTTGCTGGCATTGCCAGCGTTTCAAGCATATTTCCTTCATAACTCATAGTAATATCTTCCATAAAAAAATACGCAATTTACTTCTATATCTTGGAGAACATCGGCAGCATTGCCGCAAAAAATGTCTGTATTGACTTCCATAAGATATTTTATCATATTAATACTATTTTGTCACCTTTATTCATATTGTTTTCACGGTAAAAAATAGAAAAAATAAAATATTTTCACTTTCAGTCAAACAAAATGGTGATTCGCACTCATATAAGGTTGCTTTTGGATTTACAATTCAAGTGTTGGGAAGGCTATTGGTGGGAGGCGAATTGTTATTATCCATCTTTTTAAGTTTATTCCTAGTAATTATCTTTTTTATCAATAATATTATGCCAATAATGTCTAAAATAAATAAAACGGGCATACCTATAATTCCAACTGCTAACATCATTCCAATTAATGTTAAAATATAAGTAAGAAATATAATTACTATTTTATATGAAAATATTTTCAATAAAATTCTAATAATTTTATTTTTAATTTTACCAAATATTTTATATTTACTAAAAAACAAATAACTATAAATCGCAGACGCAATTAATGCAAATGGGGCTAATATAAATATTGTAGTAACTGCCATGAATATCTCTTATCTTAATTATATGATATTTCTGTTTTTTTCTCCATTTTGAGTTATTACAACAGAGTTTTTTGAATCCTCTGCATATTTTACAATCTCTGTGGTATGAACCTTAACATAAGAAATAGACATTAAATCCTGAACCAAATTTACCATAATTACCCTCCATAAAAAACAAGTCTGTCTCTTATACTAAATATTCTTCTATATTGTTGTCTTTATTCACGTTTTCCGCCGAAAAAATTCGTAAAAAAAAATAAAAATATTTTTATTTTCGGTCAAGCAAAATGGGGAGTTCGCACCCATATAGGGGAAATCTTTCTCAGGAGTTGCTTATGAAAATTAAATTTATTTTTTTGCTTTTATTTATTTTGATTTTTTCAGCGTGCGGCGGGAAAAAGGTTTCCGAAGCGCAGTTGGAAAAAAGGACATTGGCCGAACCTGCGAGGGCGGCTGATTTACCGGCGCTTTTTCGGTCTCTGGATGAAATCGCGGAGATTGAAAGAACCGGAGCCTGGTTCCAGGGATTGTCCATAACAGAGTCCACTATTCGGGAAAAAACCGGAGACTACGCGGGGTCTGTGGCGGCGGCTTATAAGGAGTTGGCGTGGGCTTATGGTATGGGACTGATAAAAAAGGAAGAGCTTGAACAGGGACTTAATAATGTGCTTGCCATACAGGACGATGAAACAGTCACTCGCGCGGCAAATGCGATTCTTTCTTTTTTAAAAAGCCAATGGGATGACGCCGCCGCAGGATTCGAACCGCTGTTTAACGAATTAGACGAGCCGGATGGATTTGGCAGATGGTTGATTCTTGTCTGCGCTCTGGAAAAAGAGAAGGCTGCCTCGTTAAAAATTGATTCATCTGCGGCAGATTTATCTGCAACAGACTCATTTGCAGAAAACAGGCGAATTAGCGCGGCTTACAAGTCTATTCGCGCGCGTTATTCGCAATTTCCCGAGTACTGGTACAGAGGGGCAAGAGTTTTTTCAGGCGGGATAGCCGCGCAGTACGCGGAAAATTGCATCAATTTGTCTCCTCAGGGGCCATTTGCGGATGAATGCCGATCAATATTAGCAGCTAACACGGGTTTAAAAATTGAAGACGGATTATCAATAAAAACCAGAAAAGAAATTGAAACGATTATTTCACAATCTGTTAATTCGAGTAACCCGCAGATTCTTGATTCTTTGCTGCCGTTAATTAGTCTGCCGGATAACCCTTACACGGTTTACGCGGTCAGCGCGCTTAAAACATTAACAGGCATTCCAAAGTTTAATGATTATTTTAACGGACACGCGGCTGTTTCCAGGGGACGCCTGGCGGAGCGGCTTTCCTATATTTGCCGAAGTTAGGTGAATTATGGCAGGTGTTTTATGAAAGAAACAATTTTTTATAGAAGCGTTATTTCTCTATATTTAATTTTTTCGGTTTTTTATGCCGCTTCATGCGTTAAATCGCCGGATACGGAAACTATTCGTCTTTATGTCCGCGCCTCTGACGCATACGCTCAGGGGAAGTTTGCCGAAGCCGCGGAAATTTTGCATAAGCAAAATAATTTTCCGCCCGCGCTGGTACTTCGGGCAAAAGCGGAATATTTTTCTGACAACTTTGATAAAGCGGAGAAATCATGCCGCAGGGCGGTAAAATTGCGCCCTTCCCTGTTAGAGGCAAATTTATATCTTGCAAGAATTCTACGCGAAAAGGGCGATCTTAAAGGCGCGGGAATTGTAACGGAATCTTTGTTAGCTGATAATCCGCAGGATATTCGCGCTCTGAGGCTTGCGGCGGAACTTGCCTCTGATGCGCGTAAATTTGACGAAGCCGCAGTCTTTCTGGACAGAGCAGCTGAATTTTCCGCGGAAAGCGCGTTGGTTCTGCTTGACAGGGCAAGACTGCGCTGGACAGCGGGAAAAAACGCCGAAGCGTTAGAAGATTTAAGCCGCGCAAAAGCCATGCTTCCGTGGGATACTCCCCTGTTACGCTCAATATCAAATCTTGAAAAGACAATAAAAGGAGTAATGTGATGCGAAATATTTTTTTGGTTTTATTTGTGTTTATTGGCGTTTGCGCATATGCAAATGACAACAATCAACATACGTTGACATTCGCGCAGGCTGCGAAACTCGCCGTCGAGGCCTCCGTCGATTTAAAACATTCACGCGCTTTACAGCCTCTTTTGGAAGGGGCGTGGGCATGGGGTTTACGCGCGTACTTTCCGCAGATAAATATAAGCGTCTCTGAAAATGACCGTTTGCAGCAAATTGGCGCGGATTCATTTATGAAAAATTACAATATCAGCGTGGAGCAGTTGGTTTGGGACGGCGGTAAAATATCAATGTCCAGAAAACTTGAACGAATGGAACTTGATCTTTCATCTGCAAGACTAAATAGGTCGGCTAATGAAATCGCCGAGTCAGCAATAAGCGCGTATCGCAAATTAATGTCATCAAGGGCGATCCTTGACATTAAAAAGAGAGCGCTTGTCATTCTCGAAGAACAGCGGAAAATTTTAGACGAAGAAGTGCAGCTTGGACTAGCGCTTTCTGTTGATCTTGCAGGCGCGGATATAAATTTATTAAACGCAAAAATAGACATTTATTCACTGCAACTGGATATTGCCGAAATGGAAAATCAATTTATGGAACTTCTTGGACTTGAATCCATGCCTGTTCTGACGGAAAAAATCGATTTAAACTATTCAGTTGTACTCCCTACGGCTTCAGCGGCGGCTGATCTTGCAAAAAAGCAAAATCCCAACTTAATTGACGCCCGTTATTCGATAATGAAAAAACAAATTGAATTAAAATATATCTCCTGTTCGTGGATACCCAGTCTGCGCCTTACCGGTAATTTAGGCCTTACCGGCCCGCGTTATCCGCTAACGCGTTATAATTGGTCTGTCGGAATATCAGTCGATTTTTCAACTCCTTTGTTTCAAAACCGTTTTGGCGCTCAGGCGGGCTGGGAACCGCCTTACGATAATACTGCAATGATTCAAAATAATTTCTCTCTTTTGCCGGATCCTGCGTCGGGTTACCAAAAAAGACAGGCAAAAATCGCGCTTACATTGGAACAGGAAAAATATAAAACCGCGCTTGAACAAATCGGCAGAAGCGCGTCGGCCTCTGTGGAAAAATGCGCGTTTATTGAACAAAAAAAACTCCTTGCGATTGAAGCCTCGACTATCGGCGCTGAGCGCTGCCGCATTGAAGAAATAAGGTTAAATCTTGGACAAATAACAAGATTAACATTAATGGAAACATTTATCGAACAAACTCAAAAAGAAATTGCCGTAATAGAAGCTGTAACCGCGTTACTTGAAGCGGAACGCGAACTTGAGCGTTTTCTTGACCTTGACCCCGGAGAACTAAAAGAATTTGCGGCTTCATTTACAGATTCAACTATAACGCCGTCAAAATCCAGGAGGAAATAATGAAATTTAAAAAACTTTTAATTATAAGTCTGATATTTTTATTTTGTTTCGCATGTAGAAAAAATGCAAACATCAACGATGAACCAAAAAGTGTGCGCGTAACGCCTGCGGTTATCAGGAAACAGCCCGATGAAGCGTCGGGATTTGGCAGTTTGTCTTTTCTTACCAAAGTAGACATAACTTCCCCACAGGAAGCGGTAATAAAAAAACTTTATTTTCGCGAAGGCGATTATATACAGCAAAATCAAATAATAATTCTGCTTGAAAACCCGCAGATCAATTTAGCTGTTGAACGCGCGGAAAACAATTATACACAGGCTTTGGCGGCGCGAAATTTAGCCGTTTCAAGGCTTCTTGAAGGAGTTTTTCAGGCCGAAGCACAGCTCTTAAGCCTTGACAAATCTTCCGCGGAACTTGCTCTGGCTAAAAAGAAATGGGAAGAAGACAAGCGCAAACATCAAAATCAAGAAATACTTTTTGAAGCGGGGGGCGTTCACACGGAAGCAATTCTTGTAAGCCGCTTTAATCTTGATTCCGAATGGGAACAAATTCAGCTAATGGAAAAAGACATTGAGATCAGGCGCATTGGCTGCCGCGATCAGGATCTTGTTAAAGCGGGCATTCCCGTTCCGTTAGACGCAAATAAGCGGCAGGACGCTCTTGTCTCGCTTATGACATCAAGTTTAAAAGCGGAACTGGAAGCCGCAAACGCGAGACTTGACGCGGCGGAAAAAGAGCTTACATCCGCCAATATCGCTCTTGCGGAGCTTACGATAAGGTGTCCGGCTTCGGGCATTATCGGCGCGCGTTATCTTGAAGAGGGAGAACGCGTCCGCGCTCAGGATAAAATCTTAAGCCTCATTGATATTGCTTCGTTATACGCAATTTTCCCTATTCGCGAGAAAGACGCCCTGCGGATGGAAAAAGGAATGACAGCTTCCGTATTGATAGACGGAACGGGCGAAACAAGAGACGGCGTTATTGATTTAATTTATCCGCAGGCGGACAGTCAATCCTTAAGTTTTCTTGTGCGCGTTTTACTGCAGAATACAAATGTAACAGATAACAAACTAAAGCCGGGAATGTTTACGCGCGTTACGGTAAATCTGGGACCGCCAAGAAGCGCCGTTTTTATTCCTGAATCTTCAATCTTTAACCAGAAAAACAACGAAGGCAGCGTTTTTATTGTCAATGGCAGATCATTAACCGAGCGAAGAATAATTATTGGCGCCGCTCATGCGGAAGAATGTGAAATAACATCGGGATTAAGCGCAGGAGAACTCGTTGTCCTGCGCCCGGACCCGGACTTAAGGGAGGGAACCAATGTTTCGATTTTGGAATAAAGTTCTGATTTTGTTATGCGCCATTCCAATTATTTCATGCGAATTTATCGATTTAAGTCAAATTGATTTTCATCAATTTGTCGATTTACGCCCGATTGGAATTAAAATTGAACCTGATGAAACTGATTCACTTTTACCCGACTTTTACAGTCCTGTGATTCTCAAGTTTGACACAGAAATGCAAAAGGACGACGTTGAGGGAATTATGCAGATAAATTCAGATATAGGTTCGGTCAGGGGAGACAAACACTGGGAAGAAAATAATCTTTATTTTGTACCCGCACAGGGATGGACGGCGGGAGTACGTTACACATTAAGTCTTTTAGGAACTTTTCGTTCTGTTGATAAAAGGGAAATGCGCATTGAACGTTTTGTCTCATTTTACGCGGTAAATAAAAATTCTCCGCCTGTCCTTGAAAGTTACAGTCCCGTAAACGGATCATCAATCGGAACAAACAACGCCGTTTTTGAATTTCACTTTTCCCGTTCAATGGAAAAAAATACGGTTGAATCAGCCCTTACGTTTGAAGGAATCGGAAATAAAACTTTTGAATGGCTGGATAATGATAAAACATTAAAAGTTACTCCGGATAAATCACTATCTCCATGGATAATGTACATTTGGAATTTAAAAGATTCCGCAAAAAGCGTTGACGGAGTTCCCTTACCAAAAACATATTCAGGCTATTTTACAACCGATTTAGATCGGACTTTACCTAAAGTAACAAGCGTGTATCCCGCGCTTTTTTCTGACGGCTGCTGGTATCCAAGCGGAACAAATCTTGAAACCGGCCTTCCTCCCGGACACGGAATCGCGGTTTCGTTTAACAAACCAATGGGAGAAAATGTTCTTCGTTCTCTTCGATTTGAACCATCACTGACAGGCAGGGCGGAAATGTTGTCTGAAAAAAGCATTGTATATATTTTTACAAAAAATCCGGAACCTGAGTCAACATATACTTTGATTGTTTCAGGCGACGCAAAAGACAGCGAGGGGTTAAAAATAGGAAGCGATTATAAATTAAATTTTAACGTCGATATTCCGTATTTAAATGTTCTGTCCATCAGCGCAGGCAATAATCAGCTAATGGAAGATTTTTCCTCAACAAATAATGTATTCCCTGTTCATGTCGATCAGGCGACAAAACAAATCACTCTTTCAATATATTTTTCGCTAATCTTCAGTCTTGAAGAAAAACAAAATACTCCGCAAAAAATAACTCTTTTGCCATTCTTCCCAAGAACTATCGCTCCTTCAGCTTTACGTTACGTTCACTGGATTTCTGACGACCGTCTTTTATTGGAATGGGAAGGATTAAGCGCGGAGGACGAAGTTCCTCATTATTACAAACTGACGATTCCCGGCGGAAAAAACGGAATTATTTCTGATTCGGGTTTTTATATGAAAGAAGACGTGATTATTTATCTGGAGGCGATTAAATGAAAAACAAACTATACCTTCTTCTATTAATTAACATATTTTCTTTTATTTCCTGCGATATATTAAGGTCTTACCTGTTTGAAGTAACATCATGGACTCCCGGCAGCGGTTATCAGAGCGAACTTGAAAAAATAATTATATCGCTTGATTTTTCCGGCAATCCTGATAAAGCGAGTATAGAGAAAAATTTTTCATTAACGGGAGACGGAAACCGCGTAAGAGGAACTTTTTTTTGGGATGACAGAAAAATGATATTTTTACCGCTTACTCCATTAGAGATAAATACCGATTACACGATAACTCTTTCAGCAGACGCTCATGATACCGAAGGTCTTTCCATGGACGAGGCATTCAACCGTAATTTTACAACAAGAGCGGGAAACATCCGGCCTGTTCTTATATCGAATTATCCTGAAATGTATTCTGAAGTGAGTGACGCAAGAGCGGAAATAAAATTGGAGTTCTCCATGCCGATACCGTTAAAAACTTTATATGACAATGTTTCATTTATTCCTTCAACAACAGGCGTTTGGCGTTTGGAGAACGAAGGAAAACTTGCGGTTTTTACGCCCTTAGAGCCATGGAGCCGGCAAACCCGTTACGAGATAAAATATTCCGTTTCATTGACAGATAACAACGGAATGAATATTGGAAATGATTTTTCAAGCGTATTTACAACAAAAAGCGATATTGAAATTCCGTATCTTGTAAATGCAAAGCGAATAACAAATAAAAATGAATTATTTTTATTATCTCCAAACAAAGGTTATACCGGCGCTGCAGAATTACCGGTAGAGAACCATGATTGGGAAAAGGATGACAAATTGATGCTTGTTTTTTCAAAACCGGTAGACAGTATATCAGTTAAAAATTATATAAGCGCTGATGACGGTCCAAACTTGATAATGGAAACGTCATCAGGTTATAAAACCGAACATATTTTAAAATTTGACATTGCGCCGGTATATGAAAGCAGATTTACGTTCAGGATCAAACCCGGCATTAAAGACGCTACGGGCAATGAAAGCAAAGAAGAGTACAGCTTCAGGATTTTTGCTGACGGAAAATTTTCTAAACCGCCGACGCTTGCGGGAATCAGAATACCAATGGCTCCTGATAGCGATACGGATAATGAATTAATATTTTTTAATACTGATTTACTTTTTAGTGATTTTCCCATAACGGATGAAAATTATCCGTCCGGCGAAAATATTAATTCATGGGTTGAACTATATTTTGAAACTGCGGAAGGCGCGTCTATTGATTTATTTTCCTTGATGGAACTTTTCCGTATAGAAACAAGTAATAACGTAATTTCTTTTTCTCCGCGCCGGATGAAAAATACGAATTTTACGGCGCCTTATCCGCATAACGGTATGGAAACTTTTCAAAGGATCGAAATTACAGGCATTTTAACTAACTCAACAAATTTTGGAGTTGTAACATTTTTAATAGCGTCAGGACTTAAAGACACTTTAGGAAACCGAAATGATAAATCTTTAAAAATTTCATTGTTAAAGTAGGATGTTTATGAAAACGATAATCACTCTTTTTATCCGTAGGCCCGTAACAGTTATTATGATACTGGCGGCGTTAATTTTTGCGGCTGTTTTTTCCCTCATTAATATGCCTGTCAGCAGATTACCGGTATTCTCAGTGCCAAGAGTGACGGTAGAAACATTGTATTCCGGCATGGCCGCTGATGAAATAAGAAACATGGTTACCATCCCGCTGGAAGACGGTCTTTCACCGATTAAAGGGCTTGAAAGAATGCGGAGCGTATCACGCGACAACAGGTCTCTTATCAGCCTTGATTTTCGCTGGGGTACTGACACGATGGCGGCTTCCGTCCTTGTCCGCGAAGCAATTGACGCGGTTTATCCCGGGCTTCCTGAAAGGGTAAGCAAGCCGACAGTAACGTCAGCGGATACGGGGAACGAAGTTCATGCCATAGTTGCAGTTAGTTCACATAACGGGAACGGTGAATTTGCGCGCAAGCTTGCGGAATACGAAATACAGGCGCGTCTGCGAAGAATAGACGGAGTCGGCTCCGTGACGCTTATCGGCGGTGAAATTAACGAACAGCGTCTTTCTCTTGACGTGCAGCGTCTTGCCGCTCTTGGCGTCTCCCCCTCTGACTTTACAAACCTCGTCATGCAGGAAACCGCTGATATTCCCGCCGGAAACGCGCGTGAGGGGAACATGGAATTAGTTGTCGTAAGCTCGGGAAAACCTGATTCTGTTTCTTCACTTTCACAAATTATTCTTTCCGCGGGCAGCGGCTCTTTTAAGATTGAAGACGCGGCGGAAATTTCAAATTCCGGCGCCCGGCGGGAAAGCATATTTGTTTACAACGGTAAAGAAGCCACAGGACTTGAAATTTACCGCAGGCCCGGCTCCGACCCGCTGCGTCTGTCAAAAGAAATAAAGAAAACAATTGATGAAGCCAACTCTCTCTTTTCCCGTGATGCGAAAATTGAACTGGTAGCGGATTCATCTTCATCGCTTATAAGCGGAATAACAGGACTGTTAATATCCGCCGCTCTTGGCGTAACGGCGGTAATAGCGGTTCTATTACTTTTTATCCGCCGTATAAAATACAGCCTGCTGGCGGCGCTTTCAATTCCCGTTTCAGCCGCGGCGGGCATTTGTGTTCTCGATGTTTGCGGAAAATCCTTAAACAGCATGAGCCTCGGCGGACTCGCAATGGGGATTGGCCTTGTTTCAGACATCAGTGTAATAATAATTGATCTGCTTCATCAGGCTTTTGAAAAAAGAGAAATTATACCCGAACCGGAAGAAATTGGAAGCAAAGCCGCGTCAATAGCGGGATCAAACATCGCTTCTACCATTACAACATCTCTTGTTTTTATTCCGATTATTATGCTGCCCGGTCCCTTAGGCAGTCTCTTCGGCGATATAGCCATCGCCCTTGTTACTTCGGTAACAGCGGGATGGCTTTACGCCCAATTTTTTCTTCCTTCTCTTTATTCCATGTTCTTTGACAATCAACTAACAGCCAATAAAAATAAATTAACTAAAATAAAATCAGTTTTTATAAATGGCAGTCTTGAAAAAAAGTATGTTTTTTTGCTTTCAACTATTCTCCGCAATTCGGGCAAGTTTTTGTTTGTTTCCGCATTGTTAAGCGTTGCCGGTTTCTTAACTCTCTTGATGCGTCCGGTAGTTTTTATTAATCCTGATGAAGCGGAAGAAGTACAAGTTTCGATAATGTACCCCCACGGAACTTTGTTGGAAACAATAATAAATGACACACAAGATAACTCCAAAATAGTGTCAGGACTGCCGTTTGTAAAAACTGTATATGGAATAGCGGGCGCGGAAGAAGGTGATGTAAGCCGCAGGGCGGATATTGATTATAAAAAAGAGGAGCTTATCTTGCATTGTATTCTTGAAAAGGGATATAAACCGCAAAGTGCGTTAGTTGAAATTAAGAAAGCCCTGGAACAGCGCAATGAATTTTCTTTTTCGGCGTATTTTCCAAAAGACAGGATTGAAGTTCTTTTGGGATTATCGGCGGAGCGGACTTTTGTAATTAAAGGCAAGGACAGGGAAGAACTGCTTGAACATCTTAAAACTGCGCAAAATGAATTTAATTCCGCGACGACAGCGGTAAATTTCCGTCCGTGGGGAAAAAGGCCTGAAATACGGATATACCCAAACAGGGAAACCGCCGCGTATCTTTCAATTCCTGCGTCGCAGATAGCGGAAACGCTTTATATTCTTAACGAGGGAGTCGTAACAACAAAACTTGAAATTGAAGGCAAACCGTTAAATGTTCGCGTAACGGGAGCGAGAGGAACGCATAACAATCCGATTAATCGGCTTGAACAAATCCCGTTAAAATCAGGACAGGGAAAAAATGTATATCTTGGTTCACTCGTAAAAATAGAACAAAAAGAAGCGGAAGCGTCTCTTGCGCGGTTGGACAGATCCGATGTCGTCTACGCCGACATAGCCGCCGTAAAGAAAATACCCGCTTCCGTTAAAAAATTAACCGCGCGATTTCCCTGGTTTACAGGAGCCGACGAATCGGTATTCAGCCGCTACAAAAACTCTTTAATTTTTTACATAATCCTTGTGCTTGTCCTCTTGTACATGACAATGGGCGCTCAATTTGAATCTTTTCTGTTACCGCTTATTTTAATGTTAAGCATTCCATTTTCACTTGCAGGAGCGGGGCCCGCGCTTATACTCAGCGGCTCAAAAATTGATTCAGGCGCGGTACTTGGATTAACAGCTTTATTCGGTCTTGTTGTGAATAACAGCCTTATTCTCTTTGAAATCAGCGAACAGAAAATTCGCGCGGGTTTTTCTATAGCGGACTCCGTTTGCAATGGAGCCAGAGAACGCCTTCAGGCGATATTGATCACAATGACAACTACTATTTTCGCTCTTTTACCGCTAATCTTCAGTCCTCTGGGGAATTCGCAAAAATCCATGGCGGCGGCAATGTTAGGAGGGCTGACCGTATCGACTTTGATTAGTCTGTTTGCGATTCCTTCAGTTTTAATACGGTATTTTAACCGGAAACTTCAAAGCGAGGACGTTATATGAAATTTATTGTTTCCCGTTTAGAAAGAAAAAAAATGAGCCTCTGTATTTTAGCGGGAATCTGCGCTTTATCGTTATTTGTCATTGTCAATTCAAACATAAAAATTAAAGAAAATAAAGGAGGGTCTTATGTAATAAAAATAAAACATTACGGTATTGACGCGATTGAAATGGAAAGAAGCGTTACGATTCCGCTTGAGGACGCGCTTTTTTCCATTCAAGGCGTAATGACCGTTCAAAGTTCCAGCGAAAATAGCCTGTCAAGCGTTTTTGTACGCTTTAGGCCGGGAACGCATGGCAGATATGAAGCGATTCGCGACGCGGCGCAAAGAGTTTATGAAACGCTTCCGTCATCTGCGCAAAGACCGGAGATTCTAAGTTCTAATAACTCAAGGATTCCCGTTTGGTCAGCCGCTGTTATAGCGGACGATTCCAACAATGCGTCGCAAATACTGGAAAAAATTGTAAAGCCGCGATTGGAAAGTTTGGAAGGGGCGGGAGAAGTTATTGTCTCAGGAGTGGGATTAAAAGAAATTTATATAATTCTTGATCAGGAGAAACTTGGCCTTCTTGGATTGGAGCCGTCAACAATAATGTCTGTTCTGGGATTAAATGATTCAATTTTTTCAGGTGGAATGGCTGTGCAAAATAACAGGGAAATAATTGTTACTGTAGACGGGCGTTACTCGTCACTTAATACGGTTATAATTCCGCTTGGAGAGGGAAAATATGTCGAGCTTTCGAGTATTGCCGTTATCAGTGAACGGGAACGGGAGCCGGATATTCTCTCGCGTTTAAACGGAGAGAAAACAGCAAGTATCGCCATTATGGGACGGCATGGCGCGGATTTGCGCAAATTATCTTCTGATATAAAAAAGGAATTATCATCTCTTTCCCTGGAGACAGAATTTACAATTTTATCAGACCTTGGAGCGGAAGAAAGCGCGGCTTTTAAATCTGTTCTAAACGCCGCATTGTTGGGCGCGGTTATGGTCGCGTTAATAAGTTTTCTGTTAAGCGGAAAAAATAATGTAAGCATCGCCGGTTTTTTCTGCGCGTTATCAATACCGTTAATTTGTTTAATATCAATCGCAATTCTTATGATGATTGGCTTTTCGCCCGACAAAATTCTTCTTGCGGGAATTGCCGCCGGAATCGGCGTTGCAATTGATGCTGTTATTCTCTGTTCCGAAAAACTGCGAAAATGCCTTAACTACGAATCCGCACAGGCGGCTTTATCCGCTCTTACCGCGCCTCTTTTAGCGGGAGGAGCGACAACTATTGTCGCTTTAATTCCGCTTTTAACAATGGAAGATAATTCAAAAATTATCGCAAGCGCAATAGCTATTGTAACTGTCACCGCGCTTGTATTAAGCCTTACGCTATTACCGCCGCTTCTGCTCTGGGAACTAAATACCAATAAACAAAAATATTTTTATAAAACTCCGCAATTATTGATCACCACGGGGCGGCGGATTTCACATCACATGTGCAGATGTCTTGCCGCTGTTGTAAAGTACTGCTCTCGTTACCCGCTTGTAATTTTATCAATCTGCACTACTATCTCTGTTTTTACAATTATCGTCTTGTCAGCAAAAGGCGTAGACACATCCGGTTACAGTTCGGAAGATTCAGTTTACGCTCAAGTTGAATTTATCGGCGGCCTTCACGCGCAGGAGACAGATCGCCTAATGGCGGCTTACAGCAAACAGTTAATAAAGCAGCCGGGAATTAAAAACGTGGAAACAAGCGCGAGAACGGGCTCAGGTTCTCTTCTTATTTCTTTTGATCCTAAACAGACACAGGTTAATCTTGTCAGGGAAGCGGCAAGAGAAATTTATATTCCGGGCGGATTTGTATTCTTTCATGAAAACTCAGGCAATGATCGGTACTGGGAAATATTTATTTACGGCGATGAAGATAAAAAATGCAGGGAATTTGCCGAGACGCTTGCGCGTATTTGCGCGGAACATCCGCTGGTTCGCGAAAGAGTTCTTAATTTTAAACAAGGAAGCAATAAATTAATTCTGCTGCCGGACAGAGAAATATTTGCGGAATCGAAAGTTAGTTTTTATTCCGCTGCGTCTAAAGTCCGTCTTGGAGTATACGGTCCTGTAGCGTATAAAAAAATTGATCAAAACGGGGAAACGGACGTAAGAGTCAGTACAAACGGAAACGGAATGTATCAATCAAGAGAAGGAACATTGAATTTGCTTGTTTCGGCAAAAAATAAAGAAGGTATTTCTTATTTACAGATTGATTCCCTTATGAAAAAAAAAGAAGAAATAGAGCCGTCAAGCATCAGAAGAGACAGCCGCCGCAGATTTGCCTCTATAACAATTATTACTAAACCTATGGATCCCCGCCGCGTAAAAAAGGAACTAGCAGGCTTATTTAAAAAACTTGAACTTGATCCCGGCTATTCCGTGGAATTTGATCCGGATGCCATTAAACAAAGTGAAAATTTATCAGCAGCCGTATTTTCTTTTGTTTTGGCAATTATTTTCTGTTACATGATCATTGCGTCAATTAATGAATCATTTACTGTTCCTTTACTCGTTCTTTCGTCAATTCCGCCTTCATTGTCTGTTCCCGCCCTATTTTTAGTTCTGACGGGAAACTCGTATAATTCCGCCGTCGCCTGCGCGTTTATTGTCGTAAGCGGAATGACAGTTAACGCGGCAATTTTATGCGTAGACGGCATTCGCTCAAAAATTAAAAAAGGAGGAGAAAAATCAGCATTAAGTATTTATTATGTTATCCGGTTAAAGATACCCGCCCTTATTTCCACCACCGGTACAACCGTTGCCGGCGCAGTTCCGTTTCTTTTTCTGACAGAGGGCGCTAACACATTGATACGCACTATATCGCTGGTCAGCGCTCTTGGAGTAGCATGTTCATTTTTTTGTTCAATTACTGTAATTCCGTCAATTTTATCTATCACACTAAAAAAAATTCCGCTTGTGCGGGATAAAAAAAATTTGGGAGAATAAAAATGTTAAGTAAATTTAATAAAATAATTTCATTAGTATTAACAATAATCTTTATAACCGGAATATTTCCGCCGGTTATTTTCGCGCAGCCAACATCAACGCCTCTTGGAGAAGTTAAGGGATTTAACAGAACCGTTATAGACAGCCATTTTAGCAGAGCGGACAGAGAATTAAATCCCGAACGATGGCTTGCGGAAGCAAAATTTGGCGTAACACAGGCGATATGCGCGTGGGAATTAATCGCCGGCAGCCTGTACGAAAATCCGCTTCTTTACGAAGAAGCAAAAGCGCAGATTGTAAAGTGGAGCGATGAAGAACTGGAAAAACGTTTTTCACAATGGCTTATAGGCAGATTCTTCGGCAAAGCTGCGGAAGAAGCGTTGCTAAATCTGTCGTCAATGCTTAATGAGTCTCAAAAATATTATTCATGGCATCTTGATGAAGGGGGAAATGTCATTTTTGACGAGAAGACAGGCGATCCTCTGATAATACGCCCAAATGAAGAAGGCAGGGAATTTTCACGCGATTTAACATTATGGCGCAGTGAAACCGACGACATTGTAAAAAATACAAGCGCTTCATTTAACAATGTTATAAATAATTTATACCCCGAACTATTGGCGTATATTCCGATTGAATCGCGCGAATCAATAAGCGCGGTTATTAATGAAACTTTTAACGTTAAAAACAATATTATTAAACGCGAGTTTGAAAATATCGCCGCCAGAGAAGAAAGAATTTTTACAAATCGGCGGACAAGGGATATATGGAGTCTGCGAAAAAAAAGCGACGATGAAGCCGCCAGAATGTTCGCTGAAAAATTAATTGCGGAAACGGATGAATCATGCAAAAAAGGCATTGAAGAGTTAAACGCAAAAATAGAACAAGCTTCCGCGGGTACAGGCGATCTTGCGCTATTGGGCGAGGAGTGGCTTAGCTTGTACAAAGAGCAATTTGAAAGAGGGTTAAAAGCATGGGAAGACGCGGAAGAAAGATTTTTTATAAGGCGAATTGAATGGGAACAGGAATCATTTAAATTATTTTCAGAGGGAGAAGCTGTCTGGCTTTCAGCTTTTAATCAATTTGAAGAAGAAAGACAAAAATGGGAATTAAGCGCGAAAGAATTATTCAAGACCGGCGAATCCCTGTTTAAAAACATCTCTAAAGATTTTGAAAAAACTATTGCCGATGCAAAAAAAGAATTTGAATTAAACGCCGCAATTCGCATAGGAGAAGGAACAAACAGGGTAAAAGCATTAATAGATATGTATCTTGTCAGTTCTTCAGCGGCCATTTCCTCAATGGAAAATATAAAATATTGGCAAAAGCAAGTCTATCTTGATGAAAAAAACATAAAGGATACTGATTTTTCAGATTGGATATCGAAAGAAATAACAAACCTATGGAGACGTCTTGAAAAATCATATATAAACGATCCATTTTTTAATCTTAAGCCTTCTAATAATTTATTATTATTACAAGTACAAAATATTATCGCGGGAGAAATGACATTATCCGAGCAGATTGCTTTTGCAAACAATATAAATAGTTTATATTTTAATAATAATAAATTTAATGCTCTTATTGAAATACAAAACTCCTACAATATGTATCTTTCATATACGGAAAAAAGCCTTGATGCGCGCGATAGAATTTATGAAAATTACGCTGAACTTTTCGGAACAGGAGCGTTAAAAGACGTACTTTCATCTGATGTGTCAAGCGATGATTTTTATCTGGATGAGTATCAGATCGCATTAATCCGCGCAAAAGCGCTTGTTCTGTATTGGGAACGAAAAACATCAATTGCAAACGCCGTAATGACTTATGCCGGAGAATTAAGTTCGGGAAGAATGACGGAGGCTGAGGGATTACGGGCCTGGGAAGAAGCAAAAGCGGCTTATAATAAATCTCTTGCACTTTATGAAAAAGAGTTAAGTAATCTGAATAAAATAGGAAGTGATATACAAGAACAACAAAAAATTTTAAATAACATAACCATACAAATGCAAAGGGAAGAAGAAAAACTTAAAAATTTATACACTGATTATTCTTCGCTTGCTTCTATGTCCGTAGGAAATCTTGATTATCTTTACTCTTTGGATTTTAATAAAAAATATGATAATCTTGCCGAAAAATATAATAACTATCAAAGAACAGGCGTCAATTCAGTTTACTTTTCCGCTCTTGAATACGGACTGTCATGGGAAATAGCAGAACAGCGGGAAGCTGCGGAAGCAATTAGAAATTTATTGGAAACAAATGACGAGCTCTCGGAAGAAGAAATAAATTCATATAATAACTATTTAACTTCTCTTAGTCCGGAGTTCCGGAGTGATCTTTGGATTAATGCCTGTAATTCTTTATCCCGATTATTTAGTGATTATAAATTGCAAACAACAACGAATATATTTCCGGATGTTCAATCACTTTGTCTTGAAATCATTAAAAGACCCGGAGACTTTATGGAAAATACGGCAAAATTTCTGACGGATTTTGATAATTGCTTCCCTACGATTCATACATGGCTTCAATATGAAATAAACAACTGGAAAGAATCTATTATTAATTATATTACAACATTCGCTTATTTTAATAATATTCAACCGAATAAAAGCGCGGCGGAACTGGCTAAGTCATATAATGATCTATTGGTTGAATATAATGTTCTGTATCAAGCCATAACAAACGATAATACTGAAACTGATGATGATGAAATTGATGATGATGTAACAGATCAAATGAATACCGCTTTTAAAGATATTTATGATCAGTTAAAAATATTTGACTATAAAATTAAAATATCAGAATCATTTGAACTGATGAAATTAACCGCATCAAACGAGAATGAAATGCACTGGCGTCAATACTTGTTAGATGAATACATTACAGATAATAACAGCTCTCTTCAATTAGCTTCATCATGGAAAGCCGGTATATTAGCGGACGCATTGTATTATGCGTCATATTACACAAATCGTATTAATGATTCGTTTAATATTTATTCTAAAAAGGACAGATATAATACAGATATAGACTCAGAAATATTATACGATCTGTATTTGGAAAAAATAAATAAAATAACAATGGATTTTAATTTATTAAATTCTCAATTTAACGAAATAATTAAAGCGGCAAAATTAATAGAATTTTCAAAACTGTCTCCAAATGATATAAAAAATCAATTATCTGCAGTTGAAGAAGCGATAAACAATCAGGAAAAAGCGGTGAATTTATTCAGGGATCGCTATTTTATTGAAGCAAATAAATTTATAAGTATCGGTTCTCAATACGATAATCAATACAATATTTTAAAAACTGCTTTTAACGACACCGATAAAAAACGATTTGAATATGAAAAACAGGACGCCATACAAAGATGGGCAAGCACTTCATATATAAATACCGATAATATTGATCCTGCCAATTGTAGGGCCAATTTGTTAAAAGCGCAGAATGTCTTAAACGTACTTTCCGACATTTCGAATAACACCAAAGAAACATCAAAAAATAATTCTAAATATGATGCGTTATATGCGGCTTATGAACAGAGCTTTTCAAAAAATATTAAAGTAAATGAAGCTATAGAGATGTTATCATCCGCTTATATGAAAGAAAGATTGAACAATGAAAATATTTATCAGAAATATCAGTACTGTTTATTTAGGCTTGGAATAAATTTTAATTATCAGAATTATTATTTGCCGGATTCCGAAAGCGAATGGAAAATTGAAAACATAATTACAATTAATAACGGGCGTTTGGCTTTTTCAAGAGATGAATCCATGAATCTTATTGGCGTAAATTCAACAGAAGTAATATCCATAATCGACTTTTTTTACAATACTAAATATGTAAATGGTGAATATATTGATATAACCGGTTATGAAAAAGCTCTTAGAAACTTAAGTCAAAAATTGTCTGAATATTTTAATGATCAGGAAAAATTCACGCAATGGAGTTATGCCAGAAATTATTTAATCTTATCTCTAATAAACGGAAATACTGACGTTAAATTCCTAAATAATTATCTTTCATTGGAAGGTGAATTAAGTAACGAAGGATCTCTTGCCTCTTCATATATCAAGCCGAAACCTTTAGAAAATAAAGTTACTCTTTCTTCTTATATGGAAAATAATTATTTTAAAAATAATTATTCTTTGTTCCAAAATGCATGGAACAATTTAAGCGCGGAAGAAAAAGCCGATCTTGAATTTTATATTATTCTGACATTAACTACAGGCGACGATTACTTTGCAGGTTTTAAAGATATATATACTAATCAGGCATACCAATATGCGGAAGCAAAAACTAACTCTTTATATATAGAAGCGCAAAATGTTTTAGACACATGGTATCGCTTTCTTGAATGGTTGTTTTGGATTGAATCAAGAGATATAAATAAAAGTACAAATAACAGAATAATAGCGCCTTATCAGGAAACAACCAATAGCATAAATATTTGGATTAATGAATTAAATAGTAATTTATCTTCTATTAATTATTTAGCGGCCTTATACGCGTCATCCTGTAAAAAATTAAATGAACTTGAAGGAACAAAAACAGAAAACTCAAATATTACTTGGAATGATATTAGATTATCTCTTATAAAAACCGCAATGAAACAGGAAAATATTGCCATTTTAAAAACCTGCTGGGATGCAATGCAAATAAACAATGCAAATGCGGAATATAAAAATATTTATGAAGCGCTGATAGCCATTTTAAATTGGACAGATAATGAAGTATACTACGCAAAAAACAATCTGGAAAACTGTCTGTCTGCGGATATGAGAAACCAACAATTAAATGAAAAAACTTTTTTATCAATTATAGACGATTATTTTAAAGGGACGACGGATATAAAAACTGTCAGAACCGCGGCGGAAAACGCTTACGGTAAAAATACAGTTTCAGCAAAATATTATCTTGATAATTTATACAATGCTTCAATAAATAATTTATCAATGTATATGACGACAGATTATGATTTAACTACATTATTTAACAGCATGGGAGAAGAAATAATTTCATTAACTGAAAGAACAATAAAAAACAAATATATAGCCGAACTTACAGCCAGAGAAGTTGAATGGGAAATGATGAGAAAAGATATAACGGAAAAATATAATGAATGGCAAAATACAGCGGCAAAAATATTGGAAAACGGAAGAACAGACTGGACAGAGAGTTATAAAAAACTAGAAAACGCATATAAACAATGGAATTTGAATTTTCAAAGCGAATACGAACGCGTCAGTAATGAGTGGAGTTACGCATATCTTGCAGGACTTGAAGACAAGGAAGAATGGCTGCAACAGGCATCAGATGCCGCCAATAAAGCGTCATCAGAATCATTTTTATCGCTTATAGGCACAGAAGGAGAAAGGTTATCGCGTTTTATGGACACAAGAGAACCTTTAGGAATTAGAGACGCCGTTCCTCAGGCTCAAGAACTTATGACCAGTCTTTTACAATCTTCAGGAATTGTTAATATGGCAAAAACATTTAACTCATTAAATAGTTTTACCAACATAACTTCTCCGCTTGTTAAACGCGGCATAGGAGGCGCTTCTACATGGGATTCCGCGCTCGTAAAAATAGCGGCATCCGATCTTGCAAGAAAAACCAATACGGAAATTTCCAATAACGAATCAAAAAAACTTGCTTACAATGCCCGTATAACCGCAAATGAAGCAATTCAGGGACTGTATGCCTCAGTAAACACAGCTAACCAAAATTTTAAAAGAAATATAGATAATAATTTTATTTATAAAGGCCTCTGGAGAAGAAATGGTGACGACTATGTAAAAGATATAATCAAAGGTTCGACAGTTTTTACGCCTGTTATATCCAAAACAGTAACAATTACAGGTTATAAAAATTACATAATGGAACCGGTAATCTTAAAAACAAATTTGGATGAAAATTATCTTGCCGGTTTAGATACAATTGCAATACAGGGATTAATTAATAATGTTTATATTGAAATAAAAACAATTACAGGTGAAATATTCGGAAATGGCGAAAACACAAATGAAAATGAAAGTGAGCAATCTCCGGGAAAATTCGGAACGCACATAGGATACGGTCCTACGGAAAAGAAATTAAACAAAGCAACCACAAACAGAAACGAAATGTTTCAAGATGAAGGTGCCGGAGAATTGGGGCGTCTTTTGTCAGATTATTACTATTGGGAGACCATTGATAAAATAGGAAGCGCTGAACTATCAATAGCTCCATGGGATAAACGAATGTGGGATGATGAAGGAAGCTGGTTTGCCGCTCCTTCTATTCGCACTGTTGGTACAATTGCGGGTTCAATAGTGGCAGGTATTGCCACAGGCGGAACAGGTTTTGCGGGAATAGCGTTAGCTGTCGGTATTAGTTCCGCCAGTGAAATTACCTTTGGAACTCTTGACTTAGCCTACGGATATAAATCATTTGATGAAGTTGCATTTAACATTGGAAAAACTATACTTGCAAATACCGCGACTTTTGCATTAGGAGCCGTTTTTAGCGGCATAAAAGATACAGAATTTTTAGGACTTACAAATACTGCCATGAATAAAGCAGGCGCTCCCATTAATAAAGTACTTGCGCAAACAATGATGACAGGGGCGCAAACCTTTACAACAGGATTTGCAATAAGCGCGACAAACGCAATTACTTACGACAGCAAAAATGGCTTTGGTTATTCAGGAGAAATATTTTCCGCAGGCATAAAAGGGATGCTTACAAATTCACTGGTATCCATGACAGGCTCTTTTGTCTCTACCGGATTAACAGCCATCAATAGCGGAATAGATTATAGTAAATTAGCAGGTTTTAACAAACTAAATCAATCTGATCTTAAAAATCTTAACGGACTTATCGGCTCTCTTGCGGGACAGGGAGTAAATTATGCGCTAGGAAACGACTTTACCCTGAATGTGCTGAATTTAAGTTTATTTACCGAAAATAATTATAATAGCGGTCTTCTTGAACTTCACCTTGGACGTAACGGCGCAAACATGAACATTGGAACAGGCGGCGCAAACGTCAGCATTGATAACTTAGTCAGCTCTTACAGAGGCGCTCAAATATGGGATGTAAATACAAAAATATTCAATTATGGAAAGGAAAATGATTTTGACGCATTAACAGCATTACGCGTCCAATACGGCTACGGAGACAGTGTACAAAAAGATCAATTTTGGGATATACTTAATGGTAAAACATTAATTAATACCAATGTTAATGGAGATTATACCGCAGAAAGCATAATTAATGAGGACGGAAAAAAAGTGATAAATCTGGCGGGTTATGAAAAAGGCATTAGTAATGAGGATCAATTACTTCTTGGTGTGGTACTTGGGTATGAAGCATACAGAGACGGTTATACTGTTGGACAAATAGATGCGTCAGGCAATTTGATAACTTATACAGCGCAGACAGAAGAATTTAGAAATGCTCAAATTGCAAAGCTGATGATGGGAGACCGTATTCAGGAAGAAAATAAATGGTTTTATGAAAAATATGAAGGGCTGGCGCAAGAAAGTATTTTATTAGGAATTGCACAATTAACTAAGAATATGCAATCGTTTTATGATTATATGGAACTTACTTATGATAATAACAAAGATTATTTTTGTATACATACAGCAACTAAAAATGATTATCAAAATAATTATAAAAATGAACTTCTTTTTGGTTCGTTAGATATAAAATTAGATGAAGAAAAAATAGCAAATATAAATGCACAAAGATTACAGGCGGCTTTTGAAAGATATAATGCAAATGTAAACCCAACTGGTGATGAGCAAAAATCTCAAATATTATATGATGGCTTTATAAAAAGCAAACAACTTAAAGAAGCTTATGGATATTATGCAATGAGCACAACTACTATATCTGACGCCGGATGTATGTTTATGTCTACAAAATATTTAATTGAAGCAATTACCAAAAAAGATGTTAACACACTTGAGTTGCATCAATTTATTAAAGATAAAAAGCTATATATTGGTGATAATGCGTTATCAAAATGGAGAATAGCAGATATCATTAATGCATATACAAATAACGAGTATAATATAAAATATATGGAAGATCTTAGCAATACATTAATCAATGTATATCAAATTGGTGAAAGGTTATTCAAAATGGAAACCAATGAAAATGGATTCATTGAAAGGCAGAAATTAGGACAGCAATTAATTGAAACATTAAATAGAATTGAGTCACCAAATGAAAAATTTGTTATTCATCTAAGAATACAAGAGCCGGGAAACAATAATGCAATTGTTCATTCTGTAACGGTATCAAGCATTGATTATGTATACGATGATAAAAGAAATATTATCGGTATAAAACAAGTAAATGTAGCAAATCCATTAAATAGCAGTACTCATTTTAACGGTAGATTATTCTATTTACCAGAGGAGATTCTTCGTTGGGATGTTTATAAGGTTAATAAATAATAAAATAAATTATCAGGAGGATATATGAAAAGATTAATTTATTTCGCCATTTTTTTTATGGTTTCCCTGTCTATTTTTGCACAAGAAAAATATGACTGGCTTATTAATCATAATTGGTTTCTGGAAACTGAATTATTTGACAGAAATGAACCTTACATAGTTATTTTTAAGAAATTAGAAGCATTATCTGGTATTACAATGTATCATAGTCGTCTTAGAAAAGAAAGATTTTCTTTATTATATCAAACAGATAAACCAGATAAGCTTTTCATTGTGGAAGACACTTTTTCTAACGGTGTTTATGATTTGGTATTTAATGAAAACTATACCTCTTTAGAGTTGGTGAAGGACGATTTAAGTTATGGAAAACAAGACAGGGTTGGTAAACAGGAAAATAAAAATTATCCCCTTGTTGGTATATGGGGAAAGTTACCGTATTTAACTGAATACCGTATTGTTGATTCTAAAAACTGCTTTATCTATATGGAAATTGAAAAACAATTTTTACCTTGGGCTATACGCAAAGGATCTTACCTATTAGAACAAATAAACGAAAACACATTTGAAACCGTATCCTCTTTTCCCGACGGGCGCTTAAGGCTTACGGTAGAGCATGCAGGACGAATCATTTTAACGCCTTTATTCACACTGCCTAAAGATGAACGGGGAAGGCTTGATCCATTGATAATACGCCGTTGGCCATAGCCAAACAAGAATTTATTAAAAATACCCGGGCAAAACAAACGCAAAAAGCCAAGTTTTGCCCGGGTTCATTCCTCTTGACAAAAACCGGACTTGTAAATAATCTGCCATAAAAGGGAACAGGGATATCTATTTGAAAACAATTTTTGTTGTAGATGACAGCGACACAAACCTGGCAAAAGCGGAAGAGGCTCTGGAAGACCATTTTAACGTGATGACCGTACCGTCTGCGGCAAAAATGTTCGCTCTTTTAGGGAAAATTAAGCCGGATTTGATATTATTGGACATAGAAATGCCCGAAATGGACGGATTTGAAGCTCTGGAAAGGCTAAAAGCCGAAAATTGGGGGGATATTCCGGTAATTTTTCTTACAGGAACCATAAACGCCTCTATAGAAGAAAAAAGCTCGGCATTGGGCGCAGTCGGCATTATTACCAAGCCTTTTTCCCAATCAATACTGCTTGAACAGATAAATTTAAATATTTAATACCATTTTTGCCAATAATCGCTTATAATCTATAGTATCTGCCATTAAAATTGCAGATACTATTAAGATATGTGTCATCTGGAGGAGCAATTTGGAGCAAAAAACAGATAAAAACCGCGCAATTAATACTGTAAGTATTCAAATGCTCATCATTGTTATCGCATTTATAATAATGGGCGTATCAAGCTTTATTTTCGCAAGCAGGATTGAACATAAGCATCTTATAAAAGATGCGGAAAATGCCCTTGCTTTTACAGAATCGGAAATAGTTTCAAATCTGATGGAACCGGAAACTTTTCTTGACGGCTACTCCGAAACAATTCGCAGTATGCTCATAAGAGGCGAGAAAGAAGAAGTTTTATCTTCCTACATGGCGGCTATTACCAATTTTATTTTGAGAGATAAAGACCATATAACCGGTTTAAACTCAACCCACGGTTATTTTTTTACCTGGGGCGGAAAATATCTGCCGGGAAGAAAATGGACGCCGCCGGACAATTTTTCACCCAAGAGTCAACCTTGGTATCAAAAAGCAATTGACGCTAAAGGGAAGATCACGCTTTCTGAGCCATATAGAGATTTACTGACAAAGAGAGTAATAATTACGTTTTCACGTTACCTTACTGATGATAACGACAATCCGTTAGCGATAGTATGTCTTGATATAGAACTGAGCAGAATTTATAAACATGCAATATCAATAAATCTGACAGACAGCAGTTACGGAATTTTAATTAATAACAAACTGGAAATTATTGCCCATCCCGAACCGAATTTTATTGGTACAAAATTATATGACGCTGACAGCGGCGTCGCGCAATTATCTTCTGAATTGGAAATGGGTATGAATATATCAGAACGCCGCCTAAAAAACTACATGTACGAAGATTCTATAGTTTATTTCATTAAAATTAAGTACGATTGGTTTTTGGGAATTGTAATACCTGTCAAAGAATATTACAAAAGCGTGAACAACATGGCAATATTCCTTATAATAATTGGTTCATTATTAGCGTGGGGATTGTGCACAATGTTATACTACATTACCCAGGCAAAAATGAAATCTGATATGAGAACCCAGCAAAAAAGCAACTTCCTTGCCACAATGAGCCATGAGATACGCACTCCTTTAAACGCTATTTTAGGCATGACTGAAATTCAAATGCAGGACCTCTCCCATCCTCCCTCTACGAGCGAAGCGTTTATAAAAATAAATAATTCAGGTAATTTACTTTTAAATATTATCAATGACATATTGGATCTTTCAAAGATTGAGGCGGGCAAACTGGAACTTGTACCGGTTAAATACGAAGTTGCAAGGCTGATTAATGACATTATACAATTAAATTATATCCGTTATGTAAGTAAACCAATTGAATTTAAAATTGAAATAGACGAAAACATTCCGGCGTTTTTGGTCGGCGATGATCTTCGCATTAAACAAATTTTAAACAATTTGCTTTCCAACGCTTTTAAATACACTGATGAAGGCCAAGTCACGCTTGCAGTTAACGCTGAATGCGTAGGACGCGGCGGCGGCGCCGTCATTGTTACTCTTATTTTCCAGGTAAGCGATACCGGACAGGGAATGACTTCCGAGCAGGTAAGCAAGCTTTTTGACGAATATACGCGCTTTAATATGGAAGCGAACCGTACAACAGAAGGCGCCGGGCTAGGCATGACCATTACGCGAAATCTTGTGGACTTAATGTACGGAAAAATAAATGTTAAAAGCGCGCTTAACGAAGGCACGGCAATAACAGTCAGACTGCCTCAAAAAATAGACGGTATAGGCATTAGCGGCTTTATCGGCAAGGAAATGGCGGATAATCTGCGTCAATTTAAACTTAATAGCACTATTCAATCAAAGAAAGCGCAAATAACCCGCGAATATATGCCTTACGGATACATACTTATTGTAGACGACGTAGAAACCAATTTATACGTCGCAAAAGGCTTAATGACTCCTTACGGACTTAAAATCGATCTTGCGACAAGCGGATTTGAAGCAATTAATAAAGTCAAAGAAGGCAATAATTACGATATTATATTTATGGATCACATGATGCCAAAGATGGACGGCATAGAAACGACAAAACAACTGCGAAAAATGGGATATACAAAACCAATAGTTGCATTGACAGCTAACGCTCTTGCGGGACATGCTGAAATGTTCTTAAGAAACGGTTTTGATGATTTTATTTCCAAGCCAATAGATATTCGCCAGTTAAATACCACTCTTAATAAGTTAATTCGCGATAAACAACCTCCTGAAGTACTGGAAGCCGCGCAAAAAGAAAAATCCGAAATGAATAAAAAACAGGATCCCGGCAAAGGAGTTCAACAGGCAGATTTACAGTTGGCAAAAATATTCGCAAGGGATGCCGAAAAAGCCGTCGATGCTATTCAAAACTCCATTAAAAATGACCTTAACGACGAAAAAGATATTCAAATGTATATTATAAACGTTCACGCAATGAAAAGCGCCCTTGCAAATATCGGGGAAAAAGATCTGTCCAATACGGCGCTCAGACTTGAACAGGCAGGCAGAGAAAAAGACATTAACGTTTTATTATCGGAAACAAATGAATTTTTAGATAAACTTAACTCGGTAATAAAAGAAATAAAAAGCAAGGAAGAAAAAAAAATAGAGTTAACCGTAGATACCGAAGACGCTATAATTCTATTAAAAGAAAAATTACTGATAATAAAAGACGCATGCGAAATTATGGATAAAAAAACTATTAAGGGCGCATTAAGCGGACTAAAAGAAAAAACATGGTCGCAAAAAACAAATGAACTTTTAAATACGATTGAAGAACATTTACTTCACAGTGAATTTGACGAAATATCAGCAATCATAGTTGAATATAATAAATAAAAAGAGACGCATTATGCAGGAAAAAACATTCGCGCTTAAAACTTCTGAAGTTATCAGTTTTTGTAACAACGCATGCCTTTGCATTGGAACAGGCAGAATGGGACTCGCTCTGCAAAAAGAATATTTTGAACAATTAAAACTTGTGCAGGAAAACATCGGGTTTAAATGGATACGCGGACATGGTCTTTTCAACGAAGACATGGCTATTTACCAGGAGTATAAAACTGAAGACGGCTCTGTTGTAACCGAGTATAATTTTACATACCTTGACTTTGTGGTAGACAGCTATCTGGAGCTTAACATCCGCCCGTTTATCGAGCTTGGCTTCATGCCCCACGCTATAGCGTCCGGTGATCAGTCTGTATTTTACTGGCGCGGTAATATTACGCCGCCGAAGGACTACGCGAATTGGAACAAACTTGTCGCCGCAACATTACAACACCTGATAAACCGATACGGCTCAGATGAAGTTACATCCTGGCCTGTCGAAGTCTGGAATGAACCAAACCTTCCCTTTTTTTGGAAAGACGCCGACAGAAAAGAATATTTTAAACTTTTTCGCGAAACTATACTTACTGTAAAATCAGTCTCCAAACAATTCAGAGTCGGGGGCCCCGCCATTTGCGGCGTTGACGATATTTCCTGGCTTAAAGATTTTTTAAATTTTTGCCGTGATGAAAAACTTCCCCTTGATTTTGTGACACGACATTTGTATAACATCACAGTACCTGAACGTAATGGCAGATACGGCTACCCAAAACTCAGCCCGCTCTCCCGCGCTTTTGCAGAAACAAATCGGTCGCGCGAAATTATTGACAACTACCCCGAATACCGCGGTATGGAAATGCATGTCACAGAATTCAACACATCGTATTCGCCGCGCACTCCCATACACGACACAAATCTAAACGCCGCATACATTGCCTATCAGCTTGCATACCTCGGCGACACATGCGAATCGTACTCATATTGGACATTCGGGGACATTTTTGAAGAATGGGGCGTACCCTTCACGCCTTTTCACGGAGGGTTTGGCCTTGTTGCAAACGGAAAAATATTCAAACCAACATACTGGGCGTTCAAATTTTTTAAGGACTTGGAAAACGGCGAATGTATTCACCGCTCAGAGAACGCCGTAGTTTTAAAGAAAGCAGACGGAACTTTTCGCGGCATCGCGTGGAACATTATAGCAGCTAACAGTTCTTCCGTTAAAGACGATGACAAATTAACGCTTTCATTCATTTTTGAAAGCGGCTCGTTCATGGAGGACGAATACTGTATCGTTACAAAAACAGTTGATGAAGACGTATGCAATCCGTTAAAAGTATGGCATGATATTGGAGAACCCGCTAACCTGTCACAGGAGCAAAAGCTGCTCCTTCGCGAAAGCGCGTCGCCTCTTATTAAAACTCAGCGCGGCTGCGGCGCGCCGGCAGTTAAACTAACGCTTGGGCGCAACGCGCTTGTGTACTTTGAGGTATTTCCCGCGCCAATAACAAGCGATCGCGGATTCGATTATGAACGCGCGGTAAATATTGAATTTGCGGATTAATTTTTAAGGGAGAATTTAATGAAGACAAATGTTTATGTTTTGAAATGTGAAAGCTATGAAAAAGCAGACGAGAAAATTAATGAATTGCTCAGCTTAATGGGCGGAATTGGACAATTTGTCAAAAAAGGCGAAAAAATCACTTTAAAAGCAAATCTGTTAGGCGCTTCCCCTCCTGAAAGAGCGGTCAGCACTCATCCGTCAATAATTGCCGCGGTAGGCAAACTTGCAAAAAAAGAAGGCGCTATTCCTTTAATCGCCGACAGTCCCGGTTCCGGCTATCTGTATAACGAGGCGACGCTTAAAAAATTATATAAAACCTGCGGAATGTACGAAGCCGCGGAACAGGCGGGCATTGATGTAAATATGGATACAGGATACGACAAAGTATCTTTCCCGCAGGGCAAGTTGATGAAACAAATTGACGTTATAAAACCAATAACACAGGCCGATGCGGTATTTAATCTCTGTAAAATGAAAACGCATTTATTTATGCACGTATCAGGCGCGGTAAAAAATCATTTTGGTATTATTCCGGGTCTGTCAAAAGTAGGGTTTCACGCAAAGTTATTCGATAAAGAGCGTTTTGCGGATATGCTGTTGGATTTGTCTCTTTATGTAGCCCCGCGATTATCAATTATGGACGCGGTACTTGCCATGGAAGGCGAAGGACCCGGCGCGTCGGGAACTCCAAGGCAGGTTGGACTTTTACTGGCATCGACAAGCGATCTTGCCATTGATGTCGTCGCGGGTGAAATCATGGGATTGCCCTATGAACACAATCCCGTATTAATGGCGGCAAAAAGACGTGAAATATTACCGTACAAAATCGAAGACGTTAATTTAATTGGCGAAGATCTGTCCGCTTTAAAAATTCCCGATTACAAGTTTCCGACAACCGTAAAAGGCTTTAGCAGAACCGTTGAAAAAAACACTGTTATAAGAAATTTATTAAAATCAACTTTGAGCAAATATCCTGTAGTATCAAAAGAAAAATGTATAGGATGCGGTATGTGCGCGACTGCCTGCCCCGAAAAAATGATTACGATAATTACGCAAAATGAAAAGAAAAAAGCCGTTATAAGCCTGAAAAACTGCATTCGCTGTTATTGCTGCCACGAATTATGTCCGCATAAAGCGATTAACATTAAGAGTAAGTTTATTTCTAGGGTATTGAAGGTTTAGAGGTGGGAGTTTTTAATTAGTATATTAAATTTTAATTTGCTATTTTAAAATAAGTTAAGATTTACTTTATGATTTTTCAATTTTTGTTTTCGTAATATTTGGCGATACTTTTTCAAGTTCTGGTATCAGTTCTTTAATTTTATGCGAGGAACCTTTCTTGCTTATTAAAACCGCATCATCAGTATCAATTACAATTAAATCATCAACATCAATAAGTGTAACAGGTTTATTTTTAGATATTATTAGATTATTTTTCGAATTGTAAATAACATTTTTCGATGTTAAAACATTTCCATTTACGTCAGAATTTGAAATATTATATAATGCTTCAAAACTGCCAAGATCAGACCAGTCTGTTTTTAATGAAACCATTTTAATTTTCTTTGTTTTTTCCATAACCGCATAATCAATGCTATTAGCGGGTATTTTTACCATATAAGATTCCGGTATCTTTATTATGTTATTACTAATTTCACTGTTTTTAAACGCTTCTTGTGATGCTGCATAAATGTCGTTTGAATGATTATTTATTTCATCAAGATATGTTTTAATCTTAAAAACAAACATTCCGCTGTTCCAAAAATATCTTTTTGCTTCTATATATTCTTTTGCCGTTTTTTCATCCGGTTTTTCCCTAAAGGAAATTACATTCTCTCCGTTTGCCTCTATGTAACCAAATCCCGTCTCAGGATACGTCGGCTTTATCCCAAAAGTTACTAAATTATCATTCTCTGCCAGCTTTTGAGCTTTAGTAATTGTATCTATATAATCTTTTCCATTTTTAATTAAGTGATCAGAAGGCGTTACTAAAACAATCTCATCTTTATCTAACGCCAAACATGCGATAGTTATTGCCGGCGCCGTATTACGACCTAAAGGTTCAAGTATAAATTCTACTTTCTCTATATTCAGTTCCTCAATTTGTTTTTTCGCAAAATTAAAATAATTATTATTTGTAACAATAACCGTTTTACTGCACAAATCTTTATTACGAATCATTGTTTCCTGAAATAAGGAATAATTACCTGTTAAATCACAGAATTGTTTTGGATATTTTTCCCGGGAAACAGGCCATAAACGTGAACCGCTGCCTCCGCATAGTATTATATTTGTCATATTAAATGATCCTTAATTATTATTAAATTCTTTTTTTTATTTATTTATCTTATGTTTAATTTTCATTAAAAACAAGTATAACTGTGGAAAATCATTACGTATTTTATCTTTGAATGTAACTTTAATCAAGTTACGTAGATTAAAATATTTCGCTGATGTTTTTGATTCCATCATTTTTGCTTCTAAAAAGTTGAATAAATGCCATCTTTCATTCAATCTGTCAACGTCTATTTCTGTATTTAGTATTTCCTCAAAGAAAGCTTCTATTTCAATCACAGTCTGATCCCATGTATCTTTATATTCTGCTGCTGGTAATTCTTTTGAAAAATCAATGTTGCTAATGATTTCATTTATTTGAGAAAATCTATCAAAAAAGAAAAAATAATCTTTGAATTCTTGAAAATGCTGAAACAGTTCTTTGTTCAGCTTGCTATTGTACACAATTACACGTTTTTTATTTTTCAAAGCAATTGCAATTGGAAGTCCAAATCCTTCATGTATACTGGGAAAAATAACAGCTTTACAGTTAACATAAAGATAACTTAAGAAATCCTCGTTGAGATGCCCGCTATTGTATACGTAAATATTATTCTTGGTATAGCCGGTTTTTGTCATTCCTTTTATTGCTATAAATTTGCAGTTAGAATTTTCAACAGCCAGTATTGTTTCAGAAACGCCTTTATGTCTATAACGATTACCGGCAATTAAATAATACTCATTAAAGGGCAAGTCATATTTTTTATGCAAAAAAGAGTTAAAATTGCTTGCGATATAAACACGTTTAACCGGTTTATTTTGTATTAACTTATCCTCTAAAAAATATGCCTTGTATTCTTCAGTGCTAAAATCACTGATTGAAACAATTCCATCGCATTCCTGAAATCCAAATCTAACAACATCATCCATTATCAAATCTTTATGTTCATTAATAATATAATCACAACGTAACATTATAATGTCAAGCATACTGTACACCGATTTAAGACAACGTTGATTTAAAAAAATATGATCATCCATACCAAATGGCTGGTGAGCGCAAAATCCTAAATCAAATACTCCTGAAATTGTGTCGGGAAATAGTACATTTGGATATTTCTCGGATAAACGATGATATTTGTCAGCCGGACGATTAGTGTAAATATAAATATCATATTTATCGTGAAACAAACGATAAAAAGCTTCCGCAAAGCTCAGTTGGTATTCAGATGTTCCGCAAAACATACATGGCATAATTAAATAATTTAATAATATTTTCTTTTTAACATTTCTTCTTGAAAACAATTCAAAAAAATTATCAATAGGATGCCTTACATAAGTTGAATAAAACTTTTTCTGTATACGTGTATAATAAGGATACCGCTTTAAAAATAATTTTTTATCATCGCAAATATCAACTGTATTTTCAAATTGATTTTCCGTATAAGATAAAAAGATGTGATTGCTTCGCGCGACATTGAATCCAAAACAATTCGCCCTTTGCACAAAGTCCAATAATGAATATGTAAAACTTTTATAACTTGCAGAAAAATTAAGCAATAAATCAATAACTCTTTTTTTTATAAGAACACATCGGATATCAGGTTCAGCTAAAATTGAATAACGCAGAAATTTTTTTAACTGTGTTAACAAATAGTCAGGATCATCGGCATAACCGATTCGAGGTGATACAAATGCATGTTTTTCCGTATAATACAAAACGTCTCTCATTTCCTGAAAAAAAGAGGCGCAGTCAGGAAGAGAGAAAAGTATACTTTCATCCATTATAAATACGTCATTTTCTGTAGAAGTATTTTCATTTAATATGTTATTGTATACTTTTATTTTTTCTATATCATCTTTGCAGTAATAATACGAAAAACCTATAGCTTCCACAATAGTCTGTTTATTCTGTACCCCTGTAATAATGATGTAAATTTTACAACATGCTTCTAAGAATTGTTCTAATATTTTCTGATATTTTTGAAAATTTTCTTTATATATGGATACAATTACAGTCATTGTTTTTTTTCGTTATATTAAAAAATCTAATACCATATTAAATAATTATTAATTTCTAACAATACTTATTATTACATTATTCATTTTATCAAAGGTTTTTTCCCATGAAAAAAGTTTAGCACGTTCTATTCCTTTATCTGTATAATATTTTCGTAAATCTTCACTAAAATATAAATCTTCAAAGGCTTTTATACATGCTTCTTCATCATTGTAAGTGATTGTTATAGCTGCATCACCAACCACTTCCGGTATAGATGAATTATTAGATGTTATTACAGGGGTTCCGGCTTGCATTGCCTCAAGAGGAGGCATTCCAAAACCTTCATATTGCGAAAGATATACAAAAAATATTGAATTACTATATAGAATATTAGTATCTTCATCATCTATATATCCCAAAAGAATTATTTTATTATAATAATATGAAAATTCAGATAAACTTTTATGAAACTGTTTGAAATATTCTTCTCGTTGACTACCTCCTAAATAAAAAAATATATTATCAATTTTGTTTCTTTTAATAAATTCAAAAAAACATTTAATTGTAAAAACCAAATTTTTTCTTGGTTCTATTGTACTAAAAGAAAAAATATATTTCTCTCCTGAATTCAATACAACACCATATTTTTTTAATACTTTATCTAAATTATCTTTGGAATATTTTGGAAAAAATACTCGTGATGTGGCGATAGGCGTTACAATCATTTTTGATTCATCAAGTTGATTTGGAGCTATCTTAAGAAAATCTTTTTTTGTACATTCCGAGATACAAAAATAATATGTTTCCTTGTTGAATTTATGAATAAGTTTAAGAAACCAAAAATTATCATTAATTTTAGGATATGGTATATCTTTTAATACAGGTATACAATCATATAATATATGGAATGTTATTATTCTATTATTATTAATTATAATATCAGGTATTTGATATACCGGGGAAAAAAAAATATCATAACTATCAATATTTAAATTTTGTTTCTTAATATTTAATAATAAATAAATAATATTTTTTATTATCTTTAAATATTTCCATATAATAATAAAAATATTATTTGTATTTTTAATCATATTGCGATGAACATTAATATTGTAATTAAAATTATTTTTCAATTCATGGTTTGAAAATATATATGGCAAACTACTTTTAAAATATTTTATTTTTGGATTTGATGAAAATAATGTTACATCATAATTTTTATTTTTAATAAATTGTTGTAAAATATTATAAGCGACCATATATATACCGGCTCGTCCTTTCCCTTTTCTTTTAACATCAAGTATTACAGAATAGTCAAATAGTACTTTTATTTTTTCCATTTTTATAAAAATTTAATCTTTTTCCGCCAATCGTTCAGTATATCGACAATAGTATTCTGTAAAGAAATCTTTAGTATCCAGATAATTTCTAATGTAATTCGTGTAATATCAACTTGAATAACCAAGGTATCAGAAATATGCATTAATGTAGGATCTTGCTCAATAGTAATATTATTTTTTGTTCATTATTTTTATAAACATTCTAACAATTTTTTAGGAGATCTTTCTCCTTTTTCAATAATTTCATATAGTCGTAATAAACATGGATTAACAAAATTATTTTTAGGAGGAAAAGTCTTAATACCATAAACACTGGATTCTTTAAATTTCATTTGTATAGTATTAAGAACATTTAATAATGAAATAATATCATCATCTTTTACTATCGGAGACATCAATCCATAATCAATTACTTGTGCATTTTTCCCATTCCATAATATATTCCAACTTCTTATATCATTATGATGGTAATTTTTTTCTTCCAGAACAGACAAAAATTCTAAAACATCCTTTGCAACTTTTTCAGGATCAATTTCTTCTTTACCTAAAATATCAGAAATAAGATCGCCATCATCACGGGCAAGTATAACAACAGCGCGATTATTACTTATTTCAAAATCTATCAATTTTGTTGTTTTTATTTTAGATATATTATTTAAAAAGAGCATATTACTAATTTCTGTAGTGATTTGCTTTAGATTATCATCAAATGCATTTAAAAAATATTCTTTTATTATATATTTTTCTGAAAAATAATAATTTCGCCCCAATTCAGGATTTATATAAGGAAGCTCAGAATCATTATATGCAAAATATGTCTTTTTATCATATAAATATAATTTACCATTTATTATAATATTATTTTTCTTTTTAGAAATTTTATAGAGTGGGCGTTGCTTTAATGACAAATGTGTCGAGAATTCTCCTATTTTTTTTATGATAATTTCATCTTTAATAAGATCAAAAATTGCCAATTCATTTTCAGGTTGAGCTTCATTCCAAAATAAAGTTTCATCTTCATTTTTTAATGCTAGTTCTACAAATAGAATTGGTACATTTTCTATTAAATTCTTAATAATTTCCTGAACATATTGTAAACCTTTATAATGAATGATATGATGAAGAACGCTTAGAATTATTACAACATCAAACTTTCCTATATGTATATCATCTAATGTTTCTAAATATAATTCTTTGGTTTTAAAATTTGCAGAGATTCCATTTATTTGACCAATTAGTTTGGCAACTTCAGCATTTTTGGGATTACTCTCCCATCCTTCTGTTACTGCACCTCTATCTGCAAAATAATAACATATATAACCTAAAGAAGATCCTATATCCAATATTCTCAATCCGACAACATTATTATTTAAAGATTTTTCAATAATTCTACATCTATCTTTACATTCTCGTTGAGGAACAAGGTTAATCCCGCCAATCATATAAGCAGGCTGATAATATTCTACTTTACTAAGCATTCTTTTTAATTTAGTTATTTGAAAATCACTATCGGTTAATAAACCAAATGATTGCTTTAGTTCTCTTATTGAATTCCTATTTTCTTCCGATAAACCTCTGTTTTCTTCTGTTAATTTCCTGACATCACCAATTATATTCCTGTTATCATCTGTTAAACTTCTGGTTTCCTCTGTTATGTTTCTGATATCTCCAATGGATTGTTTTGTATTCTCTGTTATGTTTTTGATTTCCCCTGTTAATTGCCTAACATCCCCAATTATATTCCTGTTATCATCTGTTAAACTTCTGGTTTCCTCTGTTATGTTTTTGATTTCCCCTGTTAATTGTCTAACATCCCCAATAATATTCTTGTTATCATCTGTTAAATTTCTGGTTTTTTCTGTTAATTGTTTAATTTCCCCAATTTCTTGGAATTTCATTACTAAATATGGAAAACTTTTTTTTATTATTTTTTTTATTAATCGTCTAAAAAATTTAAACATATTATCTACTCCTATAAAAATACTTAAATATTAAGTTCTGATGCATAATCTTGAATTAGTTTAATAAGTCTTTTTGATACATTTTCTTTACTATAATGCAATGCTCTTTCTTGACCAGCAACTTTCATTTTGTTTTGTAATGTAATATTGCTTAATACTTCATCCATTAAATGTGCTACAGAGGGAAAATGTTTTTGTTTAAATATTATTCCTGCATTTCCTACGGTTTCTGTTACCGCTGAGGAATTATAAGCAAGCACAGGAACACTAAAATACATAGCTTCAATAATTGGTATGCAAAATCCTTCATGCTCGCTCATACACAAAAATAAATCCGCATTACGATAATATGCTACCAGTTCATCAAGCGGAATCATCCCAGTAATATTTACCGGTAGTTTTAAATCCTTCGATAATTGAACAAGGTCATTTTTGTAGTTTTGAAAACCATCATAGCTTCCAACAATTGTTAATTCGCTATTTGTATTTATTCTATAATAATAATAAAATGCTCTGATAATATCTTCAGGTCGTTTGTTTGGTACAACTCTTCCTACAAAAAGAATATTATTAATTCCGGTCTTTTTTATTATTTCTTTACTTGGTCGAATTGTGGAGAAACGGTTAAAATTATATGGAGGATTTGCCACAGCCGTTCTTTTATAGCCTACATCCCGTAATTGCGAGCAGTTATATTCTGAATCACCCCAAGCGTATGAAAAATAAGGCGCCATATTGATTATTTGTTTTAATCCGTCATTAACAATATTTGTTATTTCTGGATTATATTTTTCAAAAAAAATAGGTGGTGTTACATTGTGATATAACAGTACTTTGGGACAATCAAGTACAGAAATCATATTAGATAAAGGCGAAGGCGTAGCAAAATGAAAAATAACAAGTGATTTGGATGTAATATTATTTTTAAGTGTATTTACATCTGCCCATTTTTTTTTATCAAATTCGCTATTCTTATCTATGGATATTGTAAAAAGTTTATTATTTATATTATTTTCAGTAAACATTGTAGATAAACCGTTAATAATATTGCTAACACCATCATTATCATAATAATTGCTATTAACCTGTAATACTTGTTCAAACATTTTCTTCTCTAATTTTGTTTATTTCATTTTTTAGCAGTATAATTTCTTCTTTTTGGATTTGCATCAAAGACATAGTTTCTGAAAATAATATTAATGCTTCATTATTGAAAACGGATTGCGATTCAATCATAGGAGCAATATACCATTTAATAAATTTTGCTATTATTTTTTTTAGTAAAGTTTTAATATTTGAATTATTTTGAGAAAAAACAATATTAGGCGTTAACGAAGCAATCTGTTGTAATTTATATAATTTCTTTTTTATTTTGTCCAAATCACATTTTAAATCAAAAAGACTATATTGCACGGGATATCTTATATCAGATAATTCCTGAATAGAATATCTTGCAGATCCTACTGCATCAATTATTTTTTTTTCTAAATTTATATCGCCTAAACCAGATAATTGAAATTCTATTTTCATGTTAGTTCCTTTTTCATAACTAATTCTATAGCTTTATCAAATTTATCCATTACGATCTCCCATTTATAATATTGCTCAATATACTTTTTTGCATTATTGCACATAACAGTATATTCCTTATCATGATTTAATAAATAATTTAAAACACCTTCAAACTCAAAATATCCTTTATAATAAAATCCAGCATTACTCTTTACACAATGGCCCTTTAAAACTTCACAATGTTCATTGACAAGCACAGGAATACCCAAAGATAATGCTTCTAAAACCACAATTGAAAGACTCTCGAATATTGAATTAAGCCACAATACCTTTGCCCCTGATATACCGTCAAATTTATCTTCCTCAGAAACAAATCCCAAGTGAATAATATCATTGTGTTTAGGTATTTCAATATTAAAAGCATTTTTCCCCATTAGAACAAGCTTAATTTTATTTTTGTTTCTTTTTTTATATTCAAGAAAATAATTAAGCATTGCTTCGCAATTTTTTCCTTGCTCAATACGTCCAACATATATACAATAATCTTCTTTTATATTATATTTTTCTCTGAACCTGTTTCCGTCTATATTGGGTGGCAAATCTACGCCAACCCCAGCAATCCAACTAGGAATAGAATAGTTTTTAAACAACTTATGAATAAAGTTACACTCTTCCTCTGTTAAGAACATAAAAGCTGCTGGCTTAGCATAATTATTATCCGTACCAAAAACACGTTTATAAACGGGATAATATATTAAATATTCATTATGTGCAGTTGGAATAACAATTGATTTCTCTGCAATTATTGGGATTGCCCTGACTGTAGGATAGTAAAGGTATGTTACAGGAAAAAATACATCATATTCATCTTTATACTCTTTAATATAATCAATCAATTCAGGTACAAATGGACCTTGGTTATCTATCCATTTTTCACCATCTTTAGGATGACCAGGAAATCGTTTTTGAGAAGTCGGAAAACGTCTTACAACAATTCCATTTACGTTATGAATTCCAGGTTTATAATAATTCTCCCAAGCATCGTGGCTAAGAGCGCAAGTTGTTAATACCTCTACCTCATGTTTGTTTACTAATTGCTCCGCAATAAGACGTGTATAATATTCACTCCCACCATTTATTTCCACACCATATCGTTGATTGATTAACGCAATTTTAGCCATTATTTAACTCCTCTCCATACTTAAACTAATAGCTGTTAATGCAAACCCTAATGTCCTGCTGTCATCATTTATACCCAGTTCTTTTGGAGAATATGGTTTTGAAATAAGAAATTTTATATTTAAATTATTCTGATTTAATAATTCTTTATCTTTAATTATATATTTACTGTTAAAATTTTTAATTTCTCCATAAGTACGATTATTAATTATAACTTCTACAGTTTGTGATGGCGTAAGCAATTTACCCCGAATTATAATTATTAAATCTGTATTCTTAAAAAGAATTGGAATATTAATTTCTGCTGTCTCTTGATTTGTCCATGTAAAATTATTTTCTGGATCAGAAAATCCTTTTCCTAAATAGTTAGTTGCAAAAGAATTCTTTTTGAAAAATAATTCTTGATTACAATCAACTGGAATATTTTTTACTCTTTCTTCTAACTGTACTATCTGTTCATTAAGTCTTTCAATTTCTACTTTCATTTCACAATTTTTTTCAAGAATACAAAAAACAGAATAATTAATTGCATTTTGTTCATTAATAATTGGCAATATAAAAAACCTTATTAGTTTTCTAATAATTTTTTTAATTAATATAATTAATGGATTACCATTTAATGATTTATTTGGTTGTATATCCCAGGAATTACGTAAAATATCTAAATGTTGTTCTATATCTACAAAATCATTATCTTTAGGAATAAGTGAAAGAAAAACATTATCAAAATTATCTTCAAAACTAAGTTTATCCTTAAAAATTCTTTTTTCATTAATATCTCTACGAATTCTATACAAAATAGATTCAACATCTATTCTTGTGTCTACAATGGTATTCACTTTTGCCACATCTTCAATAATTTCAATCATCTTCCCAACACTTTTTTCCCAACTGAACATTTTAGCCCTTTCCAAACCTTTTGCGATATATTCTTTCCTTAAATTGTCATTGAAATAAAAATCTTCAAACGCTTTAATAATGCCTTCTTCATCATTGTATGTTAAAGAAATGGCAGCATCTCCAACTACTTCCGGTAATGAGCTATTATTACTTGTAATAACCGGAGTTCCCGCTTGCATAGCTTCTAAAGGCGGCATACCAAAGCCTTCGTATTGGCTTAAGAATGTAAAAAATAAACTATTACTATACAATATATTCATATCTATATCATTAATATAGCCAAGTAATTTTATCTTATGTCCAAAATCACCAGCTTCTTCTATAACTTTTTTTATAGTGGACATAAAACTTGTATAAGCCCCTCCACCTAAATAAAAATATAAGTCATGTATATTATGTTTCTTAATAAATTTACAAAAGCAGGAAATGGTAAAAGGAAGATTTTTACGAGGCTCTAAAGTACATAAAGAAAATAAATATTTATCATCTGGATTATGTTTTATACCATATTTCTTAAGAACTTTTATCAATTTTTGTTTATTATATTTTGGAATATATTGTTGGTTCGTCGCAATGTGAGTTACAAACATTTTATTTGCTTCCAATTTATCACCATAATATTTTAAGTAATCATCTTTACAGCTTTGGCTAATGCAAAAAGAATAAATATCCTTATTAAGGGTATTAATTATTGGAATATGAACAGAATCCGCATATTTCCTATATTCTGGCAATATAAATGGTATAAGATCATATAAAATATAATATTTTTTTATATGATCTTGCATTAAAAAACTCTTTGGAATAGCAAAATACGGCGATAGATAAATTTGTGTATTTTTAAAAATTTCTTTATCTTTAAGTTCTTTTCCTTTTATTTTGTATTTTACCAAATGTAGGTAATTGTAAAATATTTTTATGTAATTTTTATTTGTTTTATGTTCTTTTATCTTTTGCTTAATTGCAGTTTCAATATTAACAAATTTGAACTGCGAAAAAAACGGTGCTTTCTTTATTTTTTTTATTTTACCTGAACCTTCATATTCATTTGTATAAACAAGCGTAATATGAAAAGTTTTATTTTTTTGCATAATTTGTAGTACATTCCAAGCTACAAAGAATACACCGCTTCTGCCCGAATTTACATTAAAAAACTCATCTAAGAATATTTTACTATCAAAAAAAATATTTATTTTATTCATAAATCTATTATCCACATGAATAACTCATATAAAATTTCGTGTTTTAAACTGTCAAATTCTAATTTTTCATTTGTCATTTTTGTTATCATTTTATCTCAAATAAATATTTTGGTAAATATCGCTTCAAATTTTTAGCAATTTGCTTCATGTAATCTCTATATGTTTCTAATGAACTATCATAATTAGAATATCGCTGGCACATACTCCACATTGCGTCTTTTTTAAATTTATTAAATTCGTTTTCACTATGACTATCGTACCATCCCAATAAATTATTATGAAGAATTGTACAATCCAAATGATCAAAAGATTTATATTCTACAGGAATACCATAAAAAACATATTCACTAAATAACAAATCCGGGCTCTTGTTTATTAATATATCTAAATTTTTTTCTATGTCGGTGTTTTTTTCCAGCCGTTTCCATAAATAAGCAAGATTTTTCATTGATAATAATTGAAATCCGTTTATATACCTTTTGATGTTATCGGAGTTTGCATATTCCACTACTTGATCGCCAAACTCAGGTAAATCTTTTAATAACATAGCTGATCCAACATACATCTTATAATCCCATTCAGGCTTTCGCTTTTCCGCTATCCAATATAAATAACGAGGTATATTATTCTCAAACAACCTGCTTTCATCCCAATTGGTAAAAGGAAATATCTCACTGTCTAAAATCAACGCATAAGGCGTTTTAATAAATAAATCTGCCGACAACCTAATAAATTGTTGTTTAAACCATCCCTGTTCTCTTAACTTTTCACCTTGAAATGAGAATTTTGGCATTCTAATACCATAATCAATCTTATCTTCATCAAGATAAATAACACCTATATTTATTATTTT
>Ga0268262_10000437_pt1 | contig 55223 bp, 41 predicted proteins | sample TergutNc150P3_FD_190354 | JGI IMG/M metagenome (GOLD analysis project Ga0268262, IMG submission 190354) | Nasutitermes corniger P3 segment gut microbial community from laboratory colony in Florida, USA - Nc150 P3 (SPAdes) (version 2) | ecosystem: Host-associated > Arthropoda: Insects >... | reverse complement strand
GAAGTGTAGGCGACGGCGCTACCTACCAATGGGGAACCGGCTCCACTTGCGGATCGAATATTATTAGCGGCGCAACCGGCGCAACGCTGGAACAAACCATTAACACTGCCACTACTTACTGGGTACGTAGAGTAGGAACAGGAGATTGCAGCAGTACAATTACCGCTTGCGCTACATTGGCAATAACGGTAACCACTCCTCCCACCGCCCCGACAGGCATTACCAGTTCGGCAGGGAATCCGGTATGTACGGGAACAACCACTACACTAACCGCCACCGGCGGAAGTGTAGGCGACGGCGCTACCTACGAATGGGGAACCGGCTCCACTTGCGGATCGAATATCATTAGCGGCGCAACCGGCGCAACGCTGGAACAAACCATTAACACTGCCACCACTTATTGGGTACGCAGAGTAGGAACAGGAGATTGCAGCAGTACAATTACCGCTTGCGCTACATTGGCAATAACGGTAACCGCACCTCCCACCGCCCCCACAGGCATTACCAGTTCGGCAGGAAATCCGGTATGTACGGGAACAACCACTACACTAACCGCCACAGGCGGAAGTGTAGGCGACGGCGCTACCTACCAATGGGGAACCGGCTCCACTTGCGGATCGAATATTATTAGCGGCGCAACCGGCGCAACGCTGGAACAAACCATTAACACTGCCACTACTTACTGGGTACGCAGAGTGGGTACAGGAGATTGCAGCAGTACAATTACCGCTTGCGCTACATTGGCAATAACGGTAACCGCACCTCCCACCGCCCCGACAGGCATTACCAGTTCGGCAGGAAATCCGGTATGTACGGGAACAACCACTACACTAACCGCCACAGGCGGAAGTGTAGGCGACGGCGCTACCTACGAATGGGGAACCGGCTCCACTTGCGGATCGAATATCATTAGCGGCGCAACCGGCGCAACGCTGGAACAAACCATTAACACTGCCACCACTTACTGGGTACGCAGAGTGGGTACAGGAGATTGCAGCAGTACAATTACCGCTTGCGCTACATTGGCAATAACGGTAACCGCAACCAATACGGCAAGCCTACCCTCATCAACCCCAACAGTATGTATCAATACTCCCATCACCATCGCTATTACACATACTACCACCGGTGCAACGGGTATTAATACAGCCACTACGGGTTTACCTGATGGCGTAACGGCATCATGGTTAAACAATACGATAACTATCAGCGGCACGCCAACGGTATCGGGTACTTTTAATTACAGTATTCCGTTAACAGGCGGTTGCGGTACGGTAAATGCCACGGGAACAATCATAGTAAATACACATGGAGCGCCGTGCATTCCTACCATTACCTACGACCCTAACGGCGCTCCCGGCGTTCGTGAAATTAGTATCCAGAAAACCAATGAATGTGAACTAATCCTTGCCCCTAATAATGACGGACTTCTTTTCCACAATCCGGGCTTCGAATTCGTTGAATGGAACACCAACTCTGACGGAACCGGCGACTCTTATTTACCCGGAAGTGAATACTGTGATGACGAAAATTTGATACTCTATGCAATATGGAAGCGGGATTGTAATACCCCACCGATTCGTATCACCTATAAAGGTAAAAAAAGAGAACTTCCACCAAATTAGTGAGTGATTTTAGATTTCACCGCCCGCCGCTTTTTACAAATTTTGACTATAGTAGCAATAAAAAGCTCACTAACAGAGTAAAAGAATATTCTTATTATATTTTTTTACGAGAATAATGAATTTTGATTACAAACATACGCAGTTTGTATTTTTGTATGTTATCAGATATTGATTTTTGTTATACTTTTGCCACCAAATTAGATATAAACGCTTTGACTCAATAATCATCAAATAATAAGAAAATTGCAAATAAATTATTCTGAAATTTTTTATATATCATTACAATAAATACAAATTCAATAAAAGATAACATTATGAAATGTCAAAACAAAATTAAAAAAACGTTTTTTTTATTACTCGCTTTTATGGTAGCCCTAAACTCTTTTGCACAGAGTGGGCAGGGCAGAAATTTTTATGTGGCATTTGCCAGGGATAACGAAAAACCGGTTAATGAGGTTGAATTGAAGTTGAGGGTTGTGACTACCGTTGCCACAACGGTAACACTTTCTTTTACAAGCAACAGCAATTTGAACCACAATTTGACTATTCCTGCAGGAACAGTCTATGACTATACCTTGACGCCTGCGGAGAAAAGCGCTTCTTATACGACAGGATTAATGGCTAATACGAAAACCATTAAAGTAACAGCATCGGCGCCAATTGTATTGTATGCATCAAATTGCAGTTATAAATCAGTCGATATCACCCGTATCTTGCCTGAAGAAGACTGGGGAAAAGAGTATTATAAAAATACCTCAAACAATAGCGTAATACTGATAGCCAAAGAAAATAATACGATAATTGACTTTATATTAAATGGAAGTACTTCGTTTTCTCGTACTTTACAAGCAGGAGAGATGCTTTTTTCGCCGGGACCTATTTACGTGGGAACGAAAATTGTGTCGAACAACAAAGATTTTGCTTTTTTTGAAAATGCATTACAGGGAAGTTCGCTTCAATTTGCACAGTTATTTCCGATTACTCATTGGGGTTTGAAATTTATTGTACCACCTGATATATACAACAATTATAATGCACGTATTATTGCCAGTCAAATAACCAATGTGAATATTTATTATACGGATGGTACTACGGAGAGTGCTCAACTTAACCCTCAGTTCAGTAGTAACAGGTATAAGGACATAGTGAATGGTGCTGGCATCCCCAATGATCCACCGACACAAACACCCAAAAGAGCCTGTTACGTTGTTGCGGATAAACCGGTAGGCGTTTGCGTTTTTCTTGAACCTTCGACTAATCCTGGAATACCTTCAATGTCGCCTGCGGAAACATGGTTACCTCCTGTAGACCAACCGGAACGGAATGTTATGATCAAACCTTTTTCTTTTAATACTACCTATTTATTTGGCATCACGAAACATTACGCAATCATCATTACCCCTGTTGCAGGAAAGGAAAATACTACCGTATCTATCAACGGAGAATTTCCGCAAATATTGAATCACCCTATGACCTGGGTAGCGAATAATGTTGGAAATAGCGGATATTCCATTGCAAGATATGAGTTGGGTGACAATAAAACTCCTGCCGCTATGAACAGTACTTATAAATTTGATAATCCCAACGGCGTGATTGTGCTGGCTTACGGAAATGATAATAATGGAGGTTCCTATTTTTGCACCCCAAGTGGTAGCGGAAGTGTTACGAATTTGCCGGTAGGATTTACCGTGAACGGCATAAGTTGTTTCAATGTAAACGGGACGGTTTATAACAGCGGTACCTCTTTTCTTTTTAGCGCCTTCCCCAATACGCTTTCCAACATTAAGTGGGTGTTGAACGGAACGGAAATAGCAGGCTCTTTCAATCAAAATAACGTGAGTGTAAACGATTTGCCCGATGGATATTATACCCTTACCATGACTGCCCTTTTGGGTTCGGATCCACAAAGTATTTCTACTTTCTTCTATGTGGGAAACAAGCAGATAACAGGCATTCCTAACGGTAACAATGCTAATCAGGGAACAAGATTTTATGTGGCATTTGCAAAAGTTGATACGATTACCACCGTAAAAAAGAACATTGACCAGAATGCAATAAACCATAATGTTGAATTGATATTGCGGATGACCGCTTCTGAAACAACAGATGTAACACTTTCTTTTACGGAAAACCAGACGCTTAACACCACATTTTCCATTCCGGGAGGAATAACCGATTATGTACTGTCGTATGAAAGGGCGTGCGCTGCCTATTCGGGACTATCTTCCTACCCCAACAGGATGAAGAAAACCATCTTAATAACCACTTCCTCCCCGATAACATTGCACGCCATCAGCACATGTTTGGCTTCGGTTGAAGCCACGATGGTTTTTCCCGTAGAAAACTGGGGAAAAGAATATACTAATGTAAGTTTACCTGCAGATATAGATCCCAATTTACTGCCGGATACCTATGCAGCAGGATATATAGTGATTGCGGATGAGGACAACACTAAGATTGATTTTACAAGAGACAATCTGAGTGGATTTCCTAATTATACAAGAATATTGAATAAAGGAGAGGTAGAATATATGTTTCTACCCGGACCTGCGGGTGGTTTAAATTCAATGTCCCAATTGCATATTAGAGCAGACAAACCGGTGGGTTATTTTGAAATAAATACAAAAGCTGTCATAGATACTAATAGAATTGACTGTATATTAGATAATTCTAATATCACTAGTCATACCTTTGAACAAATGGCGCCGCTGAAACATTGGGGCAAGAAGTTTATTTTGCCTACCGGTACTACAGGAAGCAATCTTATACGAATTACTGCAAACGATGCTTCTGCCGTGGTGAATATCTACTATATGGATGGAACTAACGATGTTATATCCCTCGAGGGATGGAATAATCATTGTAAGGATATATGCCTCTCAGGAACCCGTAATTCCGCCTATATTGTATCGAACAAACCGATATGTATTGCTACTTATCACTTATCGGGTATGCAACAGGGAGAATTATTAGTGGGTATGCAACCGGGAGAAGCGTGGTTGCCCCCTGTTGAACAAAGAGTACACAATGTTTTGGTAAGCCCGCTTGATTTGAACGGCTCACACATTTTTCATCCGATGAGACACGCAGTCGTAATTATTACGCCTACTTCCGGCAGAGAGAATACAACCGTATCTATCAATGGCGAACCTCCTCAAACATTGAACCACCCTATGACCTGGATAGCGGATAATATCAGAGGTAGCGGATACTCTTTTGCAAGATATTATCTGGGCGCCAATAAACCCGGTGAGCATTTGAATACTACTTTCAGGTTTGATAACCCTAACGGCGTATTAGTATTGGCTTACGGACAGGGCAGTTACGCCAATTACTATTATGCTGCAGGCTATGGCGGATATGACTTTTCGGTGTCGTTCACTGTTGATGATATTCCTTCTGCTGAAGTGGACGGAAAATATTTCTGCAAATCCGACTACATCTTTGACGCAATAATTCCACCCTCTTTTGAAAATCAGTATATCAAATGGTTTTTTAATGGTATTGAAGACCAAAATGGAAGAGGGCTTATTCATTTTCCAAAAACATTGTCGCCGGGTGTTTATGAAGTTAAATTGAGATATGAGGATACCGATGGATTTATTGATGAGAGTACAACTACATTCACAGTCAATCAAGCCTCCACGCTTACGCGCTCCGGCGGTGACGCCTCACAGACAGTGTGTCAGGGCAGCGCCATTAACGATATTGTTTACACACGTGGCGGCAGTGCAACCGGCGTTAGTATATCATGGTCTCCCACTACGCCCACAGGAATAAATTTTAACTCTGCCAGCGGCACCATCAGCGGTTCTCCGACAGTTTTTGGTACATATACTTATACGGTAACAACAACGGGACATACCGAACCTTGTACGGCTGCTACCGCAACGGGCACAATCACTATCAATCAAGCCTCCACGCTTACACGCTCCGGCGGTGACGCCTCACAGACAGTGTGTCAGGGTAGCGCCATTAGCGACATTGTTTACACACGTGGCGGCAGTGCAACCGGCGTTAGTATATCATGGTCTCCCACTACGCCCACAGGAATAAATTTTAACTCTGCCAGCGGCACCATCAGCGGTTCTCCGACAGTTTTTGGTACATATACTTATACGGTAACAACAACGGGACATACCGAACCTTGTACGGCTGTTACCGCAACGGGCACAATCACGGTCAAAGCACAGGGACCGCCATGCTTACCCACCATTACTTACGACCCTAACGGAGGTATAGGTGATCCTATAGTTATCCAAAAAACGGATGAGTGTCAACTAATCCTTGCCCCTAATAATGACGGACTTCTTTTCCACAATCCGGGCTTCGAATTCGTTGAATGGAACACCAACTCTGACGGAACCGGCGACTCTTATTTACCCGGAAGTGAATACTGTGAAGACGAAAATTTGATACTCTATGCAATATGGAAGCGGGATTGTAATACCCCGCCGATTCGTATCAAATATAAAGGTAAAAAAAGATAACTCCACCGATTAGTGAGTGATTTGAGATTTCACCGCTCACCGCTTTTTACGCATTACAAGTATAGTAATTGCTAAGTCAGCTTTGCAAGATATTATCTGGGCGCCAATGTACACGAGGAGTACTTGAATACCACTTTCAGGTTTGATAACCCTAACAGCGTATTAGTATTTGCTTATGAACATGACGCTTACACCCATTACTATTATGCTGCGGGCTATGGCGGATATGACTTTTCGTTGTCGTTCACTGTTGATAGTATTCCTTCTGCTAAAGTGAACGGAGAACATTTATGCAAACCCAACCACATCTTTGATGCAATAATCCCACCCTCTTTTGAAAATCAGTATATCAAATGGTTTTTTAATGGTATTGAAGACCAAAATGGGAGAGGGCTTATTCATTTTCCAAAAACATTGTCGCCGGGTGTTTATGAAGTTAAATTGAAATATGAGGATACCGAAGGATTTACGGCTGAGTGTGAAACTACATTTATGGTAGTCCCCTCTCCAACCATTAAACTTAAGTCAGTATCCCACCGGAAAAAATGAAGGACTGAAGGACTTTAGTGTAATAATGATAGTGCACCTACTGCACACTGCCTACCGCTTTCATATCCTCCAAATAAGAGTAAAAATGTATATTATTTACAAAACATATAAATTAATTAGAACTATTTACAGCCTTATTTTTCTCCACACCGCCTTTTTTTTCTAAATGCACCACGCGTAATAAGAATATTTTTTCACTCTGTTTGTGAGTTTTTTATTACTACTATAGTCAAAATTCATAAAAAGATACGTACTCTAATGTCATCCATTTTTCATACTGCAAACTTATAAATTTGCAGTATAAAAATCGGAGATTGTTCAGCAGTGTATTTCACGTGCATTATTGTTTTATCAACTTATAAGCCTCTGTATCTATTCTGATAAAATAGATACCGGCAGGAAGATTTTGGATGTCAATTATATTTACGCTTTTGTCAAGTGGCTCTTCTTTTATTTTTGACCCTAAAATATTATAAAAGACTGCTTTTGTTGAATGAGCATCGTTGTAATTGATATTAATTGTTTTTGTAGCAGGGTTAGGATAAATATTTACTGGAGAATTTTTGGCTTCATTAATTCCTGTAATAATAGTAGCACACAACGAAATTTCAACTTCCGGTCTCACCGGATCATTGCTTTTGAGAATAAAACTTCCTTTGTATTCTTCATTTTTAGCATGACCAAAATCATAAGTCAATGTAAGTATTTTGGAGTCACCGGGTTGAACAGTTCCTTTGCTTGGGGTAACCGTAAATTTTTCAGTAGGGAAATCAATATCTTTGATTTCAAAATCAAGGTCAGCATCGCCAAGATTAGAGAGGGTGATTTGGTCTTCAATTACCGTAATGTCATCAAGTGTTACGGAAGAAGATGTTTTATCCAAACTTAAAACAGGAATGGGAACAGGAGGTTCTCCGGTTAAAAAGAACTTGTGCGGGTCGGGCGCACCGATATAGGGGTGGCACTCTCTTCTCCCCGATTCGTCTTTGGTGAAAAGGTAATATTCAATCAATCCGTTGGGTAATCCTGAAACAGTGGTTTCCCATGTATGTCCCGCTGTGTTTGTCATATTATATCCTGTGTATGTGCCGCCATCAACTCTTACATAAGCAATTACAGAATCCTGATAAATCGTGTTATCGCAATAGGAATAAAGTTCCGTACTGAAAGTTACCGTTCCGGTATTTTCAATTTCTCCGAAAAGCGGCTGATGTTTGATGTACAGCATACATCTGTCGGCAATTTCGTGGGTGCGGCAGTGCAGCGCATCGGTGTTTTCCCAACCATTATAATTAATACCTACTACTTCGTATCCGGGCATAGCATTTCGATAAGATTGCAGCGCAGCAGCATCGTTTGTATTTCCGGTTTGAGGAACAAAAACTTTTTTATTTAAAATAAGAGAATTTGTATAGGGAGTGGTTTGAGTTCCACTGCCTCCGGGAGTGTAAACACGATAAACTTCAAATTTCATTCCCCATTCAGACATTTGAGAAGCAAAATAATTGGCTGCATCTTCATAAAATTGATATCTTGGACTTGATGAAGGAACTTGCCCAACCAGTACTTTGTTTGGAGCAAGATATTTTCCCCAACAGTCAATATGATTAATGTATTGTCCCAGCGCATCATTGATTAAATGATATTGTTCTATGCCCATATATTCCAGAAAATGGGACTGTATTTGCTGTATTGTAATTCCGGGATTATCTTCAATGAATTGTTCTAATGCAGAAGCCGCCTGAGTTGCGGCATCGTTCATAAAATTACCGCCGGCAGTTTTAATGGTAGAGGCGTACCGATTTATTTGAACTCCGTCATTGGACAGGTAAGTGGCAAGTATTGTATTAATCTGGTTATCCTGAGGACGGGGGCGGTTGTAAGTGAAATCATACATAGCCACTGCATTATCGTCAACTGCCATAAACCAAGGACCGTAATCACGTGTCCAATAGGAGTTTGTATTAGCAATTAGAAATGCGCAGTTTGCAGTATTTACTCCATTTTGGTTATATTGATTTAAAACTGTATTTTGCTGTGATTGACTTGAAACTATTGTGATTACTTTTGTATCTTTTGCCATCTCTTTAATGAGTGAAATTGGAATACCAAAGGGGTAGCGAATCAGCACGGCTTCCGCCGGTTCAAACTCCGCAATGGGACGCAATGTTCCTGTAGGCGGCGGCGTAGGAACTGTAACTGCTTTTATATTATTATTTTTAGCCCACTCGATCTCTTCATGCGAGGGAGTGTGATACAGGCGAATACCAGCTTCGTTATATATGGGCTGCGCAAACAAAGCAGAAACGCCCACAAAAAATACAATCAAAAATAATAGATTTCTTTTCATACAATAATAAAAAATTTCACTGCAAAGACAATAATAAATGGAGTTGGTTTAATATCTGACTTTTTTTTTATCGGAGTAAAATCATTAAAACTCAAAAAAAATGTTCTACTCTTACAGGTTGTATTACTCTCCAATTTTCACCTCCTTCATAATGTTTGTTGCTTCGGCAAATTTATCAATAATAAACAAAACATAACGAATATCAACGGCAATAGCGCGTTGTTTATCAGTGTTGTAGATGATATTGTTGGTGAGCGCTTCCCAGTTTCCGTCAAACACACAGCCGATAAGTTCACCTTTGGCGTTGAGTACGGGAGAGCCGGAGTTTCCGCCGGAGATATCGTTGTTGGTAATAAAACAAACGGGAAGTTGTGTATCAATGCCGTATTTGCCAAAATCCTGATTATTAAGTAATGTTTTCAGTTTTTCGGCAATAGAAAATTCCGGATGTCCGGGAATATTCTTTTGTATAATACCTTCGGAAGTAGTATAATAACTATAGTTTACGCCATCTGACGGGGAATAGTCGGAAACTTTGCCGTAAGAGAGGCGCGGGGTTCCGTTGGCATCGGGGTACATAGAGCGGTCATTTTCGTAGCGCAACTCCCGAAGCGCGTACAGATATTTTTGCTGCAAAGGCTCCAGCGCCTCCGAATACGCCTTGAGTTTCACTTCCCCTTTTGCCAAATATTCCATATTCAAATAATAATAACGCACTAACGGGTCTCTTTCAAAACGACTTACGGAGGCGTGTTTAAGATATTTTCTGAACATTTTTTCATTAGAAAAGATAGATTGTTTGACTATGGCATCTTGAAAAGCGGCAGCATTTCCATTAAAATATTTTGTGATATAGGCATCTAAAGAGGGGCGTTGTGCGGGTGATATTTTTTGCCAAAGACGATAAGAAGCCTGAATCGTTTTGAGTTCTGTTGCCACATCTATGTTAGCCATTAACTTCCTGTAGTTCTGCATCAAAATATCTTTTTTCTTTGCAGAAAAATATTCTCCTTTTTCGGGTTTTATCCCTTTCAATTGCAGTGGAAGTATAAGCATTTTTGAAGAGAGCAATGAGAGATTGGAAAACCAGAAATACTGTTCGTAAATTGGGTCTAATTCGGTGCAGACTTTTTCAATATCTTCAAAAATATTTATAAACTCTGCGATTCTTGCGGAATCTCTGGCTATCCAGTTTCTAACGCGGTTTTCTCTGGCTTCTCTGCGTTGCATTGCGTTGAATTTCTGCAAACTGTAACTTTCTCCTTTTTTTTGTTTCCAGTTGTTAGCCAACCCTGAAAACCAATCGCTGTATTTTAACCGAATATTTTCGCTGCCGTATATGGCATTTTGAATGGTGGGCAGCAGTGCATCGCAGGCATCAAGAAAAGCGGGATTTGTTTTGGTAAGCAGATTGGATATTTCATACGAAGTCATAAACCGATTGGTAGAGATTGGAAATCCTAATACCATTGTAAGATTGTCTTTATCAATACCTTTTAATGAAATTGTATAATAATATTCTGAATGAAGCGGAACATTTGACGGGTCATATTCTTTTGGTTTTCCGGAGGGGTCGGCATATATTCTCAACAGGGAGAAATTTCCGGCATGTCTGGGCCACACCCAGTTATCCGTTTCTCCACCAAATTTTCCGATGCTAACAGGAGGAACGCCTGCCAATCGGATGTCATTAAATTCTTCATAAATAAACATATAGTAATTGACGCCTTTATAAAATGACTTGATTTCAACCACATAGCGTCCGTCGCTTGAATATATTTTTGTTAATTCATTAATTCTGTTTTGAATCCATACAGCGTACATATCTGCAGAGGTATTTTTGGGAATACTGTTGAGTATTAATGCTGTAACATCTTCCATACGAATAAAGAATCGCGCAGAAAGTCCTGAACATCTCAGTTCCTCTTCTTTAGATTTTGCCCAAAAGCCCGACTGAATCAAATTGCATTCTTCGGTAGAGTTTTGAACAATATATGAATAGGCTGTGTGATAGCCTGTTAATATGAGTCCATCTTCCGAAACCATAGCGCCGGTTCCCAAATTACGGTTAAACTGTACAATCCCGTTAAACAAAGAGTGAGCCGTAGCGCCATACAGAGAATCGCACGGAATTTCGAGTCCGAAACGTTCCAACTCTTTACAATTGTAATCTTTTAAAAATTGAGGAAGCCAAAAACCTTCAAAACTGTTTTGAGGATAAACGGAATATGAAATAATTAGAAGAAATAGTGTTGGGAAGAGTTTTTTTATCATTCCGTCTTTTAATTTTGCGCAAATTAACATAAAATTCTCTAAATTACACACAGACAGATAAAAATGTTTTTCAAAAATTTTTAGAGGAAAGATATAACTTTTTTCGCTTACCGCTTTACTACTTTCACGAAAACATTTTCCGATGTTATTTTAAGAAAATAAAGTCCTGCTGATAAATGGGAAATATTTATTACGACTTCGTCGGTTTCGTAACGAGTGGCAAGTGACGAGTGACTTTGTTTTCTTCCGTAAACATCAAATACCTCAATATTTGTAACGAGTGATGCGTGATTAACCACCCCTGTCTCTCCAAAGGAGGGGAATGTGACGTGCACTTCTCCGCTCGTTGGATTAGGATAAACAGAAAAAGAGGAAATTTTATTTTCAGGTATATGGTTATAGTGGTCTAAATAAATTTGATAGAAGTTCGGGATTCCGTAGCCTGTTCTATCGTTAGGATTGTTGAAACAATCTCCGTATTTTCTAATCAATTGCATAACTTCTGATGAAGAATATTGAGGCAACGCTTGCCATAAACACGCGGAGAGTCCTGCGATAATAGGAGTAGCACAACTTGTGCCGCTACCAAAAGGCATAATAGCTCCCTCTCCATATACGATCCAACTGCCGTGACCGGGAGCAGCCACATCGGGTTTTACACGTCCATCAGCGGAGGGTCCATAAGAGGAATAAGATGCAATTGCACCGTTTTTATCCACAGCACCCACTGCCAGGATGTTAAAAGCATCGGCGGGACGACTGATATAATGCCAGGAATCTGTTCCTGAATTACCGGCGGCAATCACAACAATAACTCCTTTTTGTGTTAAAATAGTAGCGGCGCGGGAAGCAATACTTGACGTGCCATTGTTGTCTGCGGGCATTAATGTATTTTGCCATTCATAGTCAAAGGTTGTATATCCTAATGAAGCAGTACTTACATCTGCGCCAAGACTGTCGGCAATCTCTGAGGCTTGCGCGTAAAAATCTTCTTCTACCGGTTGTTCACGGATAGGGTCGTCCGAGCGAATAAAAAAGTAATTTGCTTTGGGCGCAGTCCCTACCATTTGTCCTTCAATCATACTTGCCATTTCGGAAGTTACCAAAGTACCGTGTCCGTGTTCCGTATAAACATTGTTCATTCCGGGTATTAAATCCCGTGTTCCCCAAATTTGCCCGTTTTCATATAAAGGTCGAAAATAGGAGATCTTATCAAAATCCTCCCATCCCACATCAAATACGCAAATGAGCATATCTTCTCCGCAAAAACCGGCTTTATGCAAAAACTCTCCTTTATGCAAGTGCATATTATCTATACTGCTTCCATAATTATAATCGCAGGAAGGATTATATACTATGGAAGTAGAATTTTGTTCAGGGAGAGAGGTTTTACTGTTTTTAGTCAAATTATAATATGCCACAGGTTGTGCTTCGGTAACAAAAGTAAAAGTAGCCAGTATGTTATCCACAATATTTTGATAATCGCCATCTTCCGGAAAGAAGATGACTATCGAATTATTCCATTTTGATGTGGAAATAATTCGGGTAGGCGTACTGATGGCGTTTTGGATAGAAGTAATATATTGCGGGTTTACGGGTAAATCCTGTACGGTGACAGGAATGTTAAATCGTGCGCGTTTGGCAATGGCGCGGGGAGAAAGAAACTCTTCCGGTCGCTCAATCGAGTAAGGCGAGCCGTTTTTATCCGAAAAAGTGAGACGAAAACAGTTAGGGTTTTGCGCAAAAACTTGCGTAAAAGATGCAAAAAGCAGAAAACAGAAGACACACGCGGTGAGCGGTTTTGTAAAAAGGTTGTTTTTTTTCATAAAGATATGGATTTAAGATTTTTATTACAGACTTCCTTGTATTTTTATAGTCCGGCAAATAAATACAAAAACTTCTAATAATTCAAAAAATAAATAATGATAAAAATTGTCACTTGTAAAGAGTTCGGTGGGGTTGGAAATTCCACCGAACTTTTTTTTATTTTGACTTCGTTAATGCGTAGTCCGGAAAAACAGAACCACCCTTGTGAGGGTGGCTCCCAAAATTATGAAAACAAAAATTTAAAAATAAAGGGTTATTTCTTCCCTTTATCTTTCTGTCCGGCATGCCCGCGGAAAATGCGGGTGGGAGCAAATTCTCCCAATTTATGCCCTACCATATTTTCGGTGATATACACCGGTATGAATTTGTTACCGTTGTGCACGGCAATGGTTAGTCCTACAAAATCAGGGGAGATCATAGAAGCGCGCGACCATGTTTTAATGGTTGATTTTTTGCCGCTTTCCTGTGCCTGAATTGCCCGTTTGTCTAATTTATAATGGATATATGGTCCTTTTTTTAATGATCTGCTCATACTATGCTACTTTAAGATTATTTCTTTCTTCTTTCAATAATATAATTGTTGGATTGTTTCTTTTTGGAGCGGGTTTTGTAACCTTTTGCAGGCAAACCTTTGCGGGAGCGCGGGTGTCCTCCTGAAGCACGGCCTTCGCCGCCGCCCATAGGGTGATCCACCGGATTCATTACCACGCCACGTGTACGCGGGCGGCGACCCATCCAGCGGCTACGTCCGGCTTTACCGGAAACTTCCAGATTGTGGTCAATGTTTGAAACAATACCTATCGTAGCACGGCAGGCGCAAAGCACCATACGGGTTTCGCCCGAAGGCAAACGTAGAATGGCGTACTTGCCGTCTCTTGACATTAATTGCGCATAACTGCCTGCGGAACGCGCCATTTTGGCGCCCTGTCCAGGACGAAGTTCAATGTTGTGAATGGTAGAACCGAAAGGAATCTCTCCTAAGGGCAACGAGTTGCCAAGGTCAGGGGAAACACCCTCGCCGGAGAGAATTACCTGTTCTACTTTTAATCCGTGCGGCGCAACGATATAACGTTTTTCGCCATCGGCATAGAACAACAAAGCGATACGTGCCGAACGGTTCGGATCGTACTCTATGGTCTTTACCGTTGCCGGAATACCATCTTTGTCTCTTTTGAAATCAATACAACGATACATCTTTTTGTGACCGCCTCCGCGATACCGCATCGTCATCTTACCACTATTATTTCTTCCGCCTGTCCGAGGTCTCGGACACAATAAACTCTCTTCCGGTTTATTGGTGGTAATCTCGTCGAACGAACTTATAACTTTAAATCGTTGACCGGGCGTTACTGGTTTGTACTTTTTTAATGCCATGATTAAATACTGCTATAAATGTCAATCTTATCTTCTTTATTCACAAAAACAATCGCTTTTTTAACGGTGTTTTGCTGTCCGTGAATTACGCCGGCTTTGGTATTACGGGTAGTTGCTCTTCCACGTTGAATCAAAGTGTTGATTTTGTCCACGCGAACACCGTAAATATCTTCTATCGCATATTTAATCTGCGATTTGGTTGCTTTTCTATCCACAATAAAGCCATAGCGGTTATATTTTTCTGATACCGCCTGCATCTTTTCACTAATAATGGGCTTAATTAATATGTTCATTTTTGTTATCTGATTAAATGTTATCAATAATTGAGCGATGCGCTATTCTGTCATCCTGTTAATTTCAGCCACACTGTTTTCAAAGATGACCAATTGTTTGGCATGCAATACGTCATACGTGTTCAGGTCGTTGGTACGAATTACCTGAATACGGGGTAAATTGCGGGCAGAAAGATGCACATTCGTATTGGTATCGTTTGCCAATATTAACGTTTTGGTATTTTCTAAGTTGAATTTTTTCAACATTTCCAATATACTTTTCGTTTTTGGAGTTTCTAACGATAAATCTTCGATAATGAGAATGTGGTCTTCTTTCGCTTTGTAGGATAATGCTGAGAAACGAGCCAGACGTTTAATTTTCTTGTTCAGTTTGAACGAGTAATCTCTGGGGTGTGGTCCGAAAACGGTAGCGCCGCCTCTAATAGTAGGCGATTTGATGCTACCGGCACGAGCGCCGCCCGTTCCTTTTTGACGTTTCAATTTGCGTGTAGAACCTGATATGGTAGATTTCTCTAATGTATCGTGCGTTCCCTGTCTTTTATTGGCTAATATGTGCTTCACATCTAACCAAATAGCGTGATCTTTAGGTTCAATGTTGAAGATGTTATCGTTCAACGTAACCGTTTTTGTCGTTTCGCTTCCGTCTGTTTTATATACTTTTAACTCCATCTTTCAATAATTATATATGAACCATTGGGCCCCGGAACGGAACCTTTAACTACTACTAAATTTTTCTCGGGAACTAATTTTACAATTTGGAGGTTGATCATTTTCACTTTTTGCCCACCTGTTCTTCCAGCCATTCGCATTCCTTTGAACACTCTTGATGGCCATGAAGACGCACCCATTGAGCCGGGCGCTCTGAGGCGGTTGTGCTGACCGTGTGTGCTATCGCCAACACCGCCGAAACCATGACGTTTTACTACCCCCTGAAATCCTTTTCCTTTTGATACACCACTTACATCCACATATTCGCCTTCAATAAAAACAGATACGTCTAAAATATCACCGAATTTCTTTTGGTGACCTTCTTCAAAGCGGGTGAACTCTCTTACGATTTTTTTAGGCGTTGTGCCTGCTTTCGCAAAGTGTCCTTGTAGCGCTTTGGTTGTCCGTTTCTCCTTTTTTTCGTCGAATCCTAATTGGATGGCGTTATAACCGTCTTTTTCAACGGTCTTTACTTGCGTAACGACGCAAGGACCAGCTTCGAGTACAGTGCATGGTACTATCTTACCAGAGGCATCGAAAATGCTAGTCATTCCAATTTTTTTTCCTATTAATCCAGACATTGTTAATAATTAATTTGTTATTGTTTATCTGCGCCTTCCGCGCAATAGTTTTCTTGATTTAAAATTTAAGATTTAAGATTTAATGATTTTTATATAAATGTAGTTTTAAATATTAAATATTAAATATTAAATTATTAAATTAAACTTTAATTTCCACATCTACTCCACTCGGCAACTCTAATTTCATTAAAGCGTCAATGGTTTTTGAGGTAGTGCCGTAAATATCCAGCAAACGTTTGTAAGTAGCCAGTTCAAATTGCTCTCTCGATTTCTTGTTTACGAATGTTGCGCGGTTCACGGTAAAGATCTTTTTGTGTGTCGGCAATGGGATAGGTCCTACTAAAACGACCTTGTCATCTTTTACAGCCTGTACTGTTTTGACAATTTTTTCTGCCGATTTGTCCACCAATGTATGGTCGAACGATTTCAGTTTGATTCTAATTCTGTGACTCATCTGTCAATATATTTTTTTATAAGTTACCAAGTTATAAGTGACGACAGACACGTGACTTCTACCGCTTACCTCTCACCTCATACCGCTTCCTGCACGCCGCTTTTTTGGGGCGGCAAAAATATAAAAAAATTAATGCAAAATTATTCAAACAAAAAATATTATAAAAAACTTTATTTAAAACGTTTCCTGTTAATATATGTTTATTTTTGCCCTTCATTTTATCTATATTATAATAATCTAATAAAAATAAAGACAATGAGCGTCAAAGTAGAAGAGATAAAACGGCAGATAGACCAGTTTCGGGTAGAAGCCAGTGAACAATTGGAAGAATTTCGTCTAAAGTTTCTCAGCAAAAAAAGTGAATTGCAAGAACTGGTGGGTGAAATTAAGAACGTTGCACCCGAATTGCGTAAAGAGTTCGGTCAAAAAGTGAACGACTTGAAACAGTATGCACAGCAATTGTTTGATGCACACAAAAGCAGAGTGGAAGATTCTGGTACTCAATATAATAACGATCTTGATGTAACCCGCCCTTCAACGCTTTATTCTGCAGGATCTCTACACCCCGTTTCTATCGTGATGAACGAAGTGTGCGAAATATTTGAAAAGATAGGTTTCTCAACCGTTTCAGGTCCCGATATTGAAGATGACTGGCACGTTTTTTCAGCATTGAATTTTCCTCAGGAACATCCGGCACGGGATATGCAGGATACTTTTTTTGTAAATCTTAATCCCGAGTTGTTGTTGCGCACACATACCTCATCGTTACAGGTACGCACTATGGAGAGTTGCCGACCGCCTATCCGCGTTATTTGTCCGGGCAGAGTCTATCGCAACGAAACGATCACCGCACGCTCCCACTGCATTTTTCATCAGGTGGAAGGGCTGTACATTGCCCAGGATGTCTCTTTTGCTGAAATGAAACAGGTGTTGCTCTTTTTTGCCCGGGAGATGTTTGGACCTGAAACCAAAATTCGTCTCCGCCCCTCCTATTTCCCTTTCACAGAGCCTTCTGCCGAAATGGATATTGAATGTAAAATCTGTGGCGGAAAAGGGTGCAACGTGTGCAAATATTCCGGCTGGGTAGAAATTCTAGGCTGCGGTATGGTTGACCCCAATGTGCTTGAAAATTGCGGCATTAACCCGGAAAAATACAGCGGCTACGCCTTCGGGCTGGGCATTGAACGTATGGCTATGCTCAAATTCAAAATCAACGACATTCGGCTCTATTTTGAAAATGATGTGAGGTTTTTGCAGCAGTTTGCAAATGTTTAAAGTATGACTACCGCTACCATTAACAAATCCCGTATCGCCAAAAATACTGCGCTACTCTATTTCAGAATGCTGCTTATCATGCTGATTCAGGTCTATACTGTACGGGTAGTATTGAATGTACTTGGCGCTGAAGACTACGGAACTTACGATGCTATTGGCGGTGTAGTCATTATGTTTGCTTTTTTAAACAGTACAATGGCAACCGCTTCCCAGCGTTTTTTTGCGTTGGAACTCGGCGTAGAAAATCACACCAAACTAAAACAGGTTTTTAGTACTAATGTATTGATTTTTATTGTTCTCGCTTTTATCATTTTTGTTTTGACTGAAACCCTTGGGTTATGGTACTTTCACAACAAAATAAATATTCCTGTTGAAAGAATGGAGGCTGCCGCCTGGGTGTTTCATTTTGCCGTTTTTACATTTATGGCGAGCATCGTTACCACTCCCTTTATGGCAATTATCACCGCACGCGAAAAAATGAATGTCTATGCCTTCTTAAGCATTCTGGAGGTTGTGCTCCGGTTAGGTATCGTATTCCTGCTTATCTATTTTCCAATGGACAAATTAAAACTGTATGCCGTATTAATTTTTGCCGTACAACTATTAATATCAGCATCTTATATTATTTACTCCACCTTAAATTTTCCCGAATGTAAGATAAAATATTATTGGAACAAAGCAATGTTTAAAGAGGTGTTTAGTTTTGCGGGATGGAACTTGTATGGCGTAATGGCGATGACGATACGAACACAAGGGATAAAATTGACGCTTAACTCCTTTTTTGGTGTGCTTATTAACTCGGCACAAGCCATTGCTTATCAGGTTTATATAGCGTTAATTCGCTTTACAGACAGTTTTTTTACTGCCGTAAGACCTCAAATTATCAAATCATATTCCGTTGATAACGAAGATAAATCGGGCGAGATGATGAAATTGGTGTTTCAAAGTTCAAAGTTCTGTTTCTACTTAATATTAATACTCTCTATTCCTGTTCTTATTGAAACGCCATCCATTCTATCAATATGGCTCAAAGGAGTAGTACCGGAACATACGGTTGTTTTTACACGCCTCATGATTATCAATGCCATTATCGAATCGTTGGCGTATCCGTTAATTACTTCCGTTCAGGCAACCGGAAAAATTAAACGGTATCAATTGGTTACAGGTACTATCATTTTGCTCATCATTCCGGTTTCGTATCTGTTTTTTAAACTGGGATTTTCGCCTCAAACCATCATGTATGTTATGATTGCCATTACTCTGATTGCTCATGTAAGTCGTATCTATTTTATGAAAACTATGTTGAAAATGAAGATCCTCAACTACTTCAAACAGGTCATTCTTCCCATTTCAGCAGTAACGGTACTGGCATTTGCATTGCCGTTGCTTTGTGCGTCCTGTTTTACCCCTTCATTTTGGAGAATTGTAGGAGTAGCCACTGTTACCTTAATCTCTTCGGCTTGCATTATTTATTCCATCGGATTAACAAAAAGTGAAAGAAACGGATTAAAAAGGTTTATCCTTGCTAAAATCAGGAATAAAAAAGAGTAATAGTGCGCAATCAAAAAAAGGAGCATTATATTTGGCAATGCTCCTTTTCCTATTTTATTTCCGTGTGTGTTACAAAATGTGTATTGTTTTACAACATTTGCGCAAAAATACATCCGTTATTAAAGAAAAAAGAAAAGAAATTGAAAATTTGGCGCAAAAATGTCGCAAACGCAATTCGCAAACATAATTATTGGAGTAATGGATATTTTTTAGGATAAAAATTTAAGATGAAATAAATTTTTACATATATATATTAGGCTTGTACGCCTATATTCCCTTTTATAAAAGACAAGCCAAATAAAAAAAAATCATCCCAAAACACTATCTAAGAAAAAAGTATATTTTTGCACCCCTTAAAATGGAACTTAGGAAAATAAGCCGTTGTAGCTCAGTGGTAGAGCACTTCCTTGGTAAGGAAGGGGTCACGAGTTCAACTCTCGTCAATGGCTCAAAAAATTGATAACAACCTCTACTCTAATAAAATAGATAGATAATAATTTAATAACCTTTTAATTGATAAAACAATGGCAAAAGAAAAATTTGAACGCACCAAACCCCACGTAAATGTGGGTACCATTGGTCACATTGACCATGGAAAAACAACCTTAACGGCTGCAATTACTACCGTTTTGGCTGAAAAAGGACTTTCCGAAGTACGTAGTTTTGATTCTATTGACAACGCACCGGAAGAAAAAGAACGTGGTATCACTATTAACACAGCACACGTTGAGTATCAAACAGCAAACCGCCACTATGCACACGTGGACTGTCCCGGACACGCCGACTATATTAAGAATATGGTAACCGGCGCTGCACAAATGGACGGCGCTATCATCGTAGTAGCTGCTACCGATGGTCCTATGCCCCAAACCAGAGAACATATCCTCTTGGCTCGTCAGGTTGGCGTGCCTAAATTGGTAGTTTTTATGAATAAAGTTGACTTGGTGGACGACCCCGAACTACTTGACCTTGTTGAAATGGAAGTACGTGAACTCTTATCGTTCTATGGCTTTGATGGCGACAATACTCCTGTTATCCGCGGCTCCGCTTTGGGTGGATTGAACAAAGAACCAGAATGGGTAGAAAAAATCGTAGAACTTATGGATGCCGTTGATTCTTTTATCCCTCTTCCGGTACGTGATAAAGATAAAGAATTTTTGATGCCGGTTGAAGACGTATTCTCAATTACCGGTCGTGGTACTGTGGCTACAGGAAGAATTGAAACAGGCGTTATCCACACAGGAGACCCCGTAGATATTATCGGTATGGGTGCAGAAAAACTTAAATCTGTAGTTACCGGTGTGGAAATGTTCCGCAAAATTTTGGATACAGGTGAAGCCGGTGACAACGTAGGTTTATTGCTTCGCGGTGTGGACAAAGACGAAATCCGTCGTGGTATGGTAATCGCGAAACCGGGTTCTATTAAACCGCACAAAGAATTTGAAGCTGAGGTGTATATCTTGAAAAAAGAAGAAGGTGGACGTCATACTCCATTCCACACCAAATACCGTCCTCAATTCTACTTCCGTACAACTGACGTTACAGGAGAAGTAATTCTTCCTTCAGGAGTAGAAATGGTAATGCCCGGTGATAACTTGACAATCACCGTTCATTTGTTATCCGAAATCGCTATCAACTTAGGTCTTCGTTTCGCTATCCGCGAAGGTGGACGTACCGTTGGTGCAGGACAGGTAACCAAAATATTAGACTAATCTATCGTTAGGGCGTTGCTCAAAACGCCCTGATATTAGGGGAATAGTTCAATGGCAGAATAGCGGTCTCCAAAACCGTTGATGGGAGTTCGAATCTCTCTTCCCCTGCAAAAAACCGCAAAAAACTTTGCGGTTTTTTTATTGTTTCAATACAATCTTAATCGGTAAATGATCTGCAAACCCACCTAAATATTTAGGACCCAAATAGGTACGAAATGCCTTTACTCCACCAAATTTTTCATCGGCTATTAATAAAAACGGTGCATCAAAAATAACAGCCGTTCCGTTTTCTACCTGCCATTTGTTTTTAGCATTTAACAACGATTTTGATACAATAAACTGATCCAGACATCCCCAAAATTCCTGCGATTTGTGCGTGCCCCTGTTTTGTCCTTCTTCCATTATGGGAAACATAAGGTTAAATAAAGTTCCTTCGGCGGCTTCTCTCTTATAATTTTTTGTCTGTAAATAAGCGCTCATACTTTCATCGGTGGGGTAGTCGTTGAAATCGCCCATAATAACAATATTCGCATTTTCATTCATAGATAACAAAGAATCTACATTATTTCTCAATACCTGCGCATAGTAGTTGCGTTTAGGAATGGTAGCGCCGTAACCTCCAAACCGCGAAGTCCAGTGATTTACAAACAGATGTAGTGTATCCTCTGCCATCAGCGCTTTAACATATAAAATATCTCTGTTTTTTGTATTGGGTTCAAACGGAAAAACAACTGAAACGGGACGACTTTCTACAATTTTTACTCTGTCGCTTCTATAGAGCATTGCTACATCAACCCCTCGCGCATCCGGTGAATCGTAATGGACATAGCGATAATGATATGTTTTTAAACCTGTAGTGTAACAGAGTTTGTTCAGCACATTTGCGTTTTCAATTTCCGCCAAGCCAATAATATCGGGTGGCGCCCAACCATTGATAGCCAGAAATACTTTGGCAATATCATCTATTTTCTTATAAAAACGCTTGTTTGTCCAATGATAAAATCCTGATGGGGTAAAAGCGTCATCATTTTTTTCAGGATCATCATCAGGGTCGAACAGGTTTTCTACGTTGTAAAATGCAATGCAGTATCGGGAAGTGTCTGTTTGGGGGTAAAGTGAGGAAGGGTAAAAAGGTAAAAGGGTAAAGAGGTAAAGAATAAATACGGGGACAGTTTTTTGAGTTTTGTTTAGAGTTTTCATTTTGATTAGTTTATTTAGGATGATGATGCAGTTCCTTATTCCAATTTTACTCTTGGATCTAACCATCCGTAAATGATGTCGCACAAGATATTAATAATAACCAATATAATTGAAATATACAGCAATGTTCCCATAACTACCGGGAAGTCGTATTTTTCTAATCCATCTACCATTAAAACGCCAATCCCTTTCCAGTCGAAAATATATTCTACAAATACTGCGCCTGCCAAAAGCGATGCTAACCAACCCGAAATTGCAGTCACTACCGGATTAAGTGCATTTTTTAAAACGTGTTTCATCAAAATAGTGTGGTAGGGTAACCCCTTGGCGCGGGCAGTCCGTATATAGTCTTGCGAAAGGACGTCTAAGACCGAATTTTTGGTAAGTTCCACTACTACCGCCAACGGTCTAATTCCTAACGTTATGGCGGGTAGTATCAGGTTTTTCAATTCTAAATGTACTCCTGCACCGTAGTCATCAACGGCATACAGGCTGCCAATGAGATTCAGGTGCGTAACATCGGCAAGTACAAAGGCAAAGAGCCACGCAAACAGAATGGCGGCAAAGAAAGAAGGCACAGACATCCCTAAAACAGAAAAAAAGAGCGCAATCTTGTCAAACCACGTGTCTTTATACACTGCACAGAGTACGCCAATAAAAATTCCAATCAACAGCGCTATAAAGATGGCTACAAACGCCAGCAGGGCAGTTTTGGGAAATGCCTCCGCAATCATCTCGCTCACCAACCGTTTGCTTTGAAACGAGCGACGCAGGTAAGGTTTTTTGAGTACCAGCGCCGATTTTGAAAAGGAACAAACTTTAAGATACTGATAGTTGTTGGGATTCAAATAAAAAAAGGATTCGGTATCTTTGGTTTTATACCACGCAATGGGCGATAAGTCGTTTAGGTATCCCAAAAATTGAATGCCTGTGGGGAGTTCAAGACCTAACTCTTTACGAATAGCATTTTCCGTTTCCAGGTCGGTGCGTTGCCCCAGCATCATACGTGCCGGGTCGGAAGGCAACACGGTGAACAAAAAAAACACCAGCGTGATAACGCCGAACATTACCAGCAATCCATAGCCCAATCGTTTTAAAATGTAGCGTGTCATTTACTTTTATTTTGCGGCGAAAATATGTTTTTCGGGTTAAATATACAATACACACCCCTCTACTTTCTCAAACCCCATCTCCCGAATAGCATCACAATACCGGTCAATTTGTTCCTTGTGCGAGGCAGTTGTTTCCCCTGTTTTATAATCAATAATCACTACTTTATCTCCTAAAAACACTACCCTGTCGGGACGCAGCAAGTTGCCATCCGGAAATAAGATGGAAGTTTCGTTCAGTACTTTAATATTTGGGGCAAAATAGGGTGCAAGCAATTTGTCGTTCAAGATTTTATTAAAAATTGTAACGAGATGTGCCCTGTATGTTTCTTCCACATTTTGTACTGCCAACTCAATCTCTTTGTCATTTTGAGGGAAAGAGGTTAAAGATGAGAGGAAGTTGTGGATAAAAAGACCGTACTCAGCTTGCGGTGAGCGGCGAGATGATGTGATGATGTGATGATGTGGTGATGTAATGATATGATGACCTAAAGTCGTTTCTTCCTCCTTTTCTGCTTTCTGCTTTCTGCCTTCTGTCTTCTGCTCACCGCTCACCGCAAACCGTTCACCGTATTCTTTCAAAAACTTACTATAGTTTCCCTTGTTTTCCTTTTCGGTAATAATGTGCAACTCGTTGCCGGCACGGGTATGGGCTACGTACAACCTGTTCAATTTGTCAATGAGTGTTTTTTTTCTCTCTTCTTCATATTTATAATAGAAACGTACCGGCGTTTTGTCTGTTAAAGTAACCCAATCATATTCCAAACCTGTAACATGCTCATTATCTTGTATGAGAATATTGGGTTTGGTACTGAAACTGTCGTATCTGCTAAATGGTAAAATCACAACAGGGTATTCCAAACCTTTTGATTTATGAATGGTGGAAACAGTTACGGCATTAATGCCCGAAGGAGTAGATAATGCCATTTTGCTCCCCTTCTCTTCCCACCACTCTAAAAACAGCGAAACTGTACCGCAGTTCTTCGTAATAAAATTTTCAGCCTCATCTAATAACCTCGTCAAAAATGGATTGTCAATAGCAAAAGAATAAATACGGTATATTTCATTGAGCAAAGTAAATAAAGGGAGAGCAACCAATTGTTTTTTATTAATATCAATATTATGGTCCGATAAGAATTGTTGCATCAATTGCTCACTGTGCAAATATTTTATTTTGTCTTCCAATAAAAGATTGTTTTTTTGTGTAAGATAATGAATGATAGATAATTTTGCTAATTTATCTTCTTCAGAAACCAAATATTTCAAAGTAGCAATTATCACATTAACTTCCGGAGATTCAGACAATTGTAAAGACTGAACCGAAATAATCGGAATGTCATTAGCAATTAAAAAAGAACCTGTATTACCTGCCAAATCATTACCACTCACTAATACTGCAATATCCTTATAGTCATACCCGCGTTGCAGAGCATCACAAACAGTTTCCAAAACAGGCTCCAGCACAAACTCTTTAAATGGCACAGGATCATCTTCCTCTTGAAAACGTATGGTTACTACTCCTTCTTTGGCGTTAGGTTTTGTCTTTTGTTTAACATCTTCATAAAAATCTTTGGCGTCCTGAAAAGGTGCGCCGGTATCTGTTAAATAATTAAAAAACTCATTATTAAATGTTACTACATTTTTTGTAGAACGATAATTGGTATCCAGCAACTCCACGCGATAATCCTTATCCTGTGTGGCATAAGGCAGTACGGCGTCTCTATAACCTTCAATTTTTGAGAGTTTTTGCAAAATATCCGCGTCGCCGTTGCGAAAACGATAAATTGCCTGTTTTACATCGCCAAAAAGAAATACCTTGCCCTGTTCATTAAATCTGTTATTTCCAGATAACGCGTTTTTAATCAACGGGATCATATTCTCCCACTGTAATTTAGAGGTATCTTGAAACTCATCAATAAAAAAATAGGAATATTGATTTCCAATTTTTTCATAGATAAAAGGAACATCCTCTTCTTTGCTTATTTTTTCATTGACTAAGGCGTTGGTTTCCGAGAGATAAAAGCGATTATCCTGCACTTTAATTTCGTCCATAATCATTTTTAAATCAAATAATAATGCTAATTGAAACAGATTCTTTTTAAAAAATTCAACCTCTTTCAATTCTTCATTAAGTTGAATATATGCTTCCGACTTCTTTTCTTCTTTGGTCGTAAAGTTTTTCTTTAGCGCTTTCAGTCGGGCAACCTCTTGGTTCATCTTTTTTTTTGCCTGTTCAAAGTTTTTGTTTTCAGATTCTTTAAGTCTTTTTAAAGGAAGATAGACCTCCTCTTCCATACTCATATCTAATAACCTAAGTAGTTCTTTTTCTATCTTCCATTTTCCTTTATCCAACATTAAATTTTTAACCAAATCCAACACCCTGTCTGTAATTTCAGTGTTGTTTTTTGAGATACGATTCAACAAAACGGTGATTGTTTCCTGAAAAAAATCATCTGTTTCTATTTCTAAATTAAACTGCGTATTAAGTCCAAACTCCAACGCAAAAGCGCGTAATATACGTTGAAAGAAACTGTCAATCGTACTGATAGAAAATCGGTCGTATTCGTACAAAATCTTTTCTAATAATATTTTTGATTGTTTTTTGATGTAATCAAACTGTTCGTTTTCGGGCAGGTGGGGCGCAATTTTTGCAATAATTTGATTATACGTATGAAAAACAGAGGAATCAGGGGTAATTTCAGTTTCAAAAGCAAATTGAGAAAGGGTATCCACGATGCGCGATTTCATTTCAGCGGTAGCGTTATTGGTAAAAGTAACGGCAAGCACATGCTTGAATTTTTCGGGCTGTGGTAAACACAACGAGAGATATTCTACTACTAAACGGGAAGTTTTTCCGGAACCGGCAGAGGCTTTAAAGAGGGTGAACATTATTAATTTTTCGTTACTTGTAATATTTTGCAAATAAACAGAAAAAATTTTTTTATCCGCCTATATGGAATTTTGAATTTTTATGTTTCTTTGCGAACATGAAAAAAGAATCAACATATTTCAAGACAAGAACTTTTCTTTTTATCCTCTTTTTTAGCGCTATTATTTTTATCTCTAATGCGCAGTCCGGCTATCAAATTAGAATTAAAACAGAGAATATTCAAGCAGATTCGCTTTTTGTTAAATCTTATAATATTAAAAACAAGAAGTTTATAAAATTTATTTCTTTAAAATTTGAAAACGACATTACTATTAAAGATAAAACGCCTTTAGATGCCGGCATCTACATTATTGAAGCAGACTCTGTCTTTCTTTCGGAGTTTTTGATTTCGGATACCAAAAATCAGAAGTTTACGATTTCTATTTTAAATGATGATATAACGATAGAAGGGAGTAAAGAGAACATCGCTAACAGAGCATATACGAAACAGATGATGGAGTTTGACCAGCAGCAGAGGGCGTTAACCGTTGAGTTTCAACAGATGAAACAGAAAGAGTTGCCCAATTCTATGATGCAAGTTTATGTTGATACTTTTATGGTTAAACTTGCACACATCAACGCCGAAAAGAAACTCTATCAGGAAAAGGTGATTAGTGAGAACAAGGGAGTTTTGTTAGCCTCTATTATTCAATGTTCCATAGAAACGCCGCCGCCACCGCAGGCTTATTACCGCGACAAGGTGAAATACCTTACTTATGTTTCCGAACATCATTTTGATTATTTTACGTGGGATGATGAACGTTTGCTGAACACCCCCGTTTTATACAACAGTTTTAGAACCTTTGCTCAACAAATTCTTCCTTTGGATTCAAAGGTTACTATTCCTATTGTTTTGAAAGCGCTGAATGAGAGCAAAAAAACCTCCAAATTATACTATGCGCTGTTTGATTTTCTGGAACAGGAGTTTGGCAACGTCAAAGCGCTGTATCGTGATGAACAGTTGTATATTGCGATGTTAAAAGATATACTGAACACCCCCAATGTAGAAGAAACACGCAGACTGCGCTACGAATATGAATTAAATCTCATTACTAAAAACCAACCCGGCGAACAGGCAACAGATTTCAATATTTTGCTCTCTACCGGCGATACTACTACCTTGTATGCCATTGATGCAGAGGTGTTGTTGATATATTTCCAAAATCCTGACTGTCCTACTTGCGTGGAGTATCGCGAAAAAATGAAAAATATTGAAGCGCTTTATCGTGCCATTGCTTCGGGAAGAGTAAAAGTGCTGACTCTCTATTTTGAGCCGAACGAGGAATTGTGGCGGAACTATCTCGCAAAAAGCGCATATAAAAACTGGATGCATGGCTGGAACTATGACCTCCAAATTTCGGAGAAACATCTTTATGACGTCCGCATTATTCCAACCGTTATAGTTTTGGATAAAAACAAAAAAGTGATTGAGAAGGATATATTTCCTAATGAATTGGAGGAATGGATTAAAAGAAACCTGTAGTTGTAAACTTACTTAAACACAATTATTCGCAGTTCTTCTTTTCCTGTAACATATTTTGCATTACGCGCACGGGTTAAGCAATCTTCCAGAATTTTGGCATTGGTAATATTGGTAGGATATTTAGAGGTACTTAGAATGCGTGCATTAATTACATTTCCTTGTGCGGTAACGTGTACTTCCACATAAACTATTCCGTTTTCGCTGATGCTGACATCAGGGATATTCACATAAGCGCGGTTTCCGGAGCCATATCCGATACCTTTTCCGGAACCTTCGCCGGCGCCTTCGCCTGAGCCTAATCCCATACCTGCGCCTGTACCGTTACCTGTTCCTGTCCCGCCGCTTGCGCCGCCACCTTTCCCCGGACGATAGGCTGCACCGGGATCCGGTTTCGGTTCAGATGTAACCACGTTGTTGTTTTTAGATTTGGACGGCTTTGGATTGGGCGCCACTACCGGCGCATCTTCCGTTTCCTGCGTTGCCAGATTGGGCGCATCGCTGCTAACGTGCTTTGCCGACTTGGGCATATTTGAGCCGCCCCCACCCCCGCCACCGGAAGTTAATTCTATCAAAATCATCTGCTTAGCCGCCGGAGGAGGCACTTGAGAATACATACCGAAAAAATAGAGTATAAAAAGCAATACCGCCATCGTTAACGCCGTTACAAAAGAAGAGATTACTTTGTTTTTCCTGTCGGTACTCATAGTTATGATTTTGCTTCAGTGGCTAATAACAGTCTGTATCTTTGAGATTCTTCAAAACCCGCATTCAGTGCATTCAACACATCGTAAAAAGCCACTACACATTCTATCGGTACCGACTTGTCTGCCCGTAAAATAATAGTACGCTGTTCGGAATTATCGGTTTCCACAATACCCTGCAACACAAATAAAAGTTCCTCGTAAGGAGTTGGTTCTGAGTTTTGTCCTTTCGGATTTACATAATAGTTCTTTTCTTCATCAATATATACTTCAATATTTCTTGCCGCCAACTGTTTACCTGAATCGCTTTTGGGAAGTATTAAATTGATAACATTAGGCGCCACCAAAGTGGAGGTTATCATAAAAAAAATCAGCAGCAAAAACACCAAATCCGACATAGACGCGGTGCTAAACTCTGCACTCCTTTTGTTTTGAAGTTTTATTGCCATAATTTTTTTAATTTAAGATTTAAGGTTTAAGATTTAAGGTACAAAATTTAAGATTTAAGGTTCAAAGTTACTATTATCTTTAAATTTTAAATATTAAATTCAATTATACCGGTTCGTGCAGTAAATCAATAAATTCTGTACTTTTTGCTTCGAGTATATAGACTACCCGCTGTATTCTTGCTACGATGATATTGTAGCATATATATGCGATAATCCCTACAATAAGTCCGCCGACAGTGGTAATCATTGCGGTATAAATACCTCCTGACAGGTCGGCGATATTCAAATTGTTAGGATTTGCCGCCATATTGTGGAAGGCGATTACCATTCCCACTACGGTACCGAGGAAGCCGAGCATAGGCGCGGCGCCTGCAATCGTAGCCAACACGGATACTTTCTTTTCCAAGCGTTGAACTTCAAGGTTGCCGGTGTTTTCAATGGCGGCGCTAATGTCGGTCAACGGTTTGCCAATGCGGGTAATCCCTTTTTCAATCATACGCGCTAAAGGACTTTCATTCCCTTTGCACAATGCCATTGCGGATTCTATTTTACCGGAGTGGATAAAATCACGAATATTGTTCATAAAGTTGCGCTCCTCTTTCGCCGACTTATTGATGGTGAGCAAGCGCTCTACAAAAATATAGACTGCCAGAGCAAGCATTACCAATAATGGAAGCATAATCCATAAACTGCTGGGAGCGAATACTAAATCAATAATTCTTAATTTTTCAATGACCGGTTCGGAGGCTGTAGCTGAAATCATTTCAGGATTGGAAACCGGAATTTGTAACAAAAACATACTTTTCATACAATTTTTTCTTTTTTTTTCAAAAATAAATTACGCCTTATAACGAATTTTTTTCAAAGTTATTTTTTTAAACAACAAAATGTATTTTTGTCAATCCATTTTATTTCACTTATGAAACTATCCAACTACCAACAAACCAACAAGAAAGTTACAAAAAGTTACAAAAAACAAAAATTAACTTCAAAAAAGGTAAAAACCACCGAATCGAAGAACAAAAAGGGCAAACGGACAAGTTTGTGGGAATTTTTGAAGAGCAAACGTATGGTGCAGGTGTATGGCATTTTGCTTATGGCTTTTGCTGTTATGTTGTGCATTTCTATGGTTTCCTCTTATTTTCACTTTCATTCGGATGCTTCTTCCGTTGAATCTCATACAGAAGATATTAAAAATGCAGCCGGCATTATCGGAGCGCATTTAGCCTACCTGTTTATCAATTATACTTTCGGATTTTTCTCCATTGGTTTTGTACTGCTGTTTTTTATTTACGGTTTTAAATTAACCTTTGAACGCTCTATGCTTCCTCCATTATTAACGACACTGACTACGCTCATAACAATGGCTTGGTTTTCAACTGTTTTCGGTTGTTTTTTTGCAGATACAGACTACGCTTTTGTATCGGGGGCTTTTGGCAACGAGATCTCAAAATTTCTTATAGCGCGTACGCACCTTTGGGGTACAGCGCTTATTCTTTTTGCTATGTTCATCATTATTCTAATACTTTTCTATAATATCTCCCCAAAGAAAATGATTGAAGTGATTGCCGGAGATGCGGAAAGTAGAAAACAGAAGGCGGAAAACAGAAGGGAGGAACGGGAGCAGAAGGAAGAAAGCAAAAAGCAGAAGGCAGAAAAAAATCTTACGGTCTTACCATCTTGCAATCTTACGGTCTCTAAAACAGATTTATCTGAAAATAATAAATCAGACTCTCATAAACTTCCCGGTCTGTATATTGAAGATATTAATAACCTGCGTAATGAATACGATAATAAAGGAATAAAATTTATTGAAGAAGGAGTAACAAACAACGATAATCGGTTGGAAAAAGACGATGAATCGGAAATTGATACCGGCGCCGAATTTAAAATTGTTTCTGCTCCCATTGACGGGTTGTACGATGATGATGAAATAGAAGATGAGAAGATTGACGGCACTCTGTCCACACTTGATACAGACCCTCAGGATATTGAGACTCCTTTGGAAGACTATGATCCTCGGTTAGACCTCTCTATGTACAAATTTCCCGGCATCGAGTTGCTGAACGAATATGAAATCAAAGAGATAGACAAGGATACGATTATGTCTGAGTTGCAGGAAAATGCCGATAAAATTAAAACAACACTCAAACATTTTGATATTCTTATCAAAGAGATTTCCGTAACTATGGGACCTACGGTTACGCTATACGAAATTGTACCTGCCGACGGTATTCGTATTGCCAAAATTAAAAATTTGGAAGATGACATCGCACTGAATTTGGCAGCGCTGGGTATTCGTATTATTGCGCCCATTCCCGGAAAAGGAACTATTGGTATTGAAGTGCCCAACAAAAACGCGCAACTTGTTTCTATGAGGGAGATTATAAATTCGGATAGATTTCAACATAATAAATTTGATTTGCCCATTGGATTGGGAAAAACCATTAGCAACGAGCCATTTGTAGTAGATTTAGCCAAAATGCCACACCTTCTTATGGCAGGAGCCACCGGACAGGGGAAATCGGTGGGATTGAACGCTATCATCACTTCGTTGCTCTATAAAAAACATCCTTCCGAATTGAAATTTGTAATGATTGACCCCAAAAGAGTGGAACTTACACTCTACTCTGTTATTGAAAATCATTATTTGGCAAAACTCCCAGATGCTGATAATCCCATTGTTACTGAAACCAAAAGAGTAGTACAAACTCTTAACTCCCTGTGCATTGAAATGGATACACGGCTGGGGTTACTCAATCTGGCAAAAGTGCGGAATATAAAGGAATACAACCAGAAATTCTGTTTCAGAAAATTGTCTCCTGCGTTAGGACATCGTTATTTGCCATATATTGTTCTGATTATTGACGAGTTTGCTGATTTAATTATGACCGCCGGAAGAGATGTGGAAACCCCCATTGCCCGCCTAGCACAATTGTCGCGTGCTATTGGAATTCATCTGATTATCGCTACACAGAGACCTTCGGTGAACATCATTACCGGCTCTATTAAAGCAAATTTCCCTGCACGTTTGGCTTTCCGCGTAGTACAAAAAGTGGACTCCAGAACTATCTTAGATGCCAACGGTGCCGACCGGCTTATTGGTAAAGGCGATATGCTGCTCTCCACAGGAAGCGACCTGATTCGATTACAATGCGCTTTTGTGGACACCCCCGAAGTGGAAAAAATTGCCCAATTTATTGAAGAACAACAATCCTACCCCGAGCCATTTTTGCTTCCCGAATATATAATGGAAGAAAAAGGTAAAAACAGTGGAGATGATGAATTTATTGACACCGGCGAGATTGACCAAATGTTTATGGAAGCCGCCACTTTAATTGTTCAAACCCAAATGGGCTCTACCTCACTCATTCAGCGTAAAATGAAATTAGGCTACAACCGCGCCGGCAGAGTGATGGATCAATTAGAAGAGTTTGGCATTGTAGGACCTGCTATGGGAAGCAAAGCCCGCGAAGTGAAGGTGAAAACCAACGAAGAATTGATGCAGATATTTAGGAAAATGGGGTTGTTTTAATCGTATTCTTTTGGCTTGCACGGATTTTTTTTCTTAACCACAAAAAACGTTAAGAAGAATTTCGGCAAAAACATTATTTTCGCGCCCCAAAACATAATTTATGTTCGAAAGTTTAAGTTCCAAATTAGAACGCGCGTTTAAAGTGCTAAAAGGACAAGGCTACATTACCGAAATTAATGTAGCGGAAACGATGAAAGAAGTTCGTAAGGCTTTGTTGGACGCTGACGTAAACTATAAGATTGCCAAAGAGTTTACTGACGAGGTAAAGAAAAAAGCGTTGGGACAAAATGTGTTAAAAGCGGTTTCTCCCAGCCAGCTTATGGTGAAAATCACTTACGATGAGTTTATTGAACTGATGGGACGCGAAGCGGTGGATATCAATGTGAAACCGAACCCTGCGATTATTTTGATGGCAGGTTTGCAAGGCTCCGGAAAAACTACCCACGCGGCTAAATTAGCCAAAATGTTGAAAACCAAACGCGGGAAAAATCCGTTGCTGGTAGCTTGCGATGTGTATCGTCCTGCTGCTATTGACCAGTTGAAAACGCTCGGAGGACAGATTGAAGTAGAGGTTTTTACAGATGAAAACTCTAAAAAACCGGTGGAGATAGCCAAACGCGCCGTGCAATACGCCAAAGAATGGGGATATAACGTAGTGATTATTGATACGGCAGGACGTCTTGCCATTGATCAGCAAATGATGGACGAAATCGGCAATATTAAAGATGCCGTAAATCCACACGAAATCCTGTTTGTGGTGGACGCTATGACCGGTCAGGATGCTGTGAACACGGCTAAAGCATTTAACGACAAACTCAATTTCGACGGTGTAATCCTTACCAAAATGGACGGGGATACCAGAGGTGGCGCTGCGCTAACCATTAAGTCGGTGGTAAATAAACCCATCAAATTTATTGGAGTAGGAGAAAAAATGGACGCATTGGATGTGTTTCACCCCGACCGTTTGGCAGAACGTATTCTCGGTATGGGCGATATTCGATCGTTCGTGGAGAAAGCACAGGAACAGTTTGATGAAGAGGAAGCCATAAAACTGCAACGCAAATTAGCGAAAAATCAGTTTGATTTTAACGACTTTTTATCCCAAATTTCTCAAATAAAGAAAATGGGGAATCTGAAAGATATGATGAGTATGATTCCGGGCGTAGGCAAAACCATAAAAGATATGGATATTGATGACAACGCTTTTAAAAGTGTAGAAGCCATTATCTTATCCATGACGCCCTACGAACGTTCCAACCCTGATGTGCTGAACGGCAGTCGTAAAAAAAGAATTGCAAACGGAAGCGGCACAGATGTACAAGAGGTAAACAAATTGATTAAACAGTTTGACGATATGCGCAAGATGATGCGTATGGTTTCCAGTGGAAAAGCAAAGGGTTTGATGAATATGCTGAACGCGCCGGGAGTACGGTAAAAAGTTTTTTGTTAATGATAGCAAATTATATTGAAAAAATTATATTTTTGCACCCCTCAAATAAAAAAGTGTTTTAACGAATAAAATAAGCGAAGATGAAAAAGGATTTAATTCAATATGTGGAAGATAACTTGATAGAAGTAAAGAAATTCCCTCAATTTAAGGCAGGTGATACGGTAACGGTTGCGTATCGTATTGTAGAAGGATCGAAAGAACGAATTCAGCAATTTCAAGGCGTAGTGCTGCAAGTTGGCGGTCATGGTAAAACAAAAACGTTTACCGTTCGCAAAATTTCCGGCGGCATTGGCGTTGAAAGAATATTTCCATTCGCCTCTCCTTTTGTTTCTGAAATCGTGGTGAACAAACGAGGCGTAGTACGGCGTGCTCGTATTTACTACCTAAGAGCGCTCACCGGCAAGAAAGCGCGTATTAAAGAACGCAGAATGAATAAAGCATAACACGAAAAGCGGCTTATGCCGCTTTTTTTATAAATATTTTTATCATGAACATATCGCATATTGAACACATCGGCATTGCCGTAAAAGATTTGGCAGCCTCAATCCCTTACTACGAAGAAGTGTTAGGACTGAAATGTTATAACATTGAAGAGGTTGCAGAACAAAAAGTAAAGACAGCCTTTTTTAAAGTCGGACAAACTAAGATAGAACTTTTAGAGCCCACTTCGGAAGAGAGCGCAGTAGCCAAGTTTATTGAGAAAAAAGGAGAAGGCGTGCATCACATTGCCTTTCGCGTGGACAATCTTGTGGATGCGCTGGCAGAGTGCGAAAGCAAAGGCGTGCAACTCATTGACAAAGCGCCGCGCAAAGGCGCCGAAGGACTGAACATCGCCTTTTTGCACCCAAAATCTACTGCAGGCGTGCTTACGGAGTTTTGCGTGGAATAGTAAATGTATTTCTGTTTTACACTGTGTACATATTATGAAATTTCGCACCGAACTGCCCCCTCTCAAATTTCCGTTCCAAATCTCTTACCAAAACCACATCTTACTGCTCGGGTCCTGCTTTTCTGATAACATCGGAACTTTTTTGACAAATAATCACTTTAATGTACTTTCCAATCCGTTCGGAACACTTTTTAATCCGGTTTCTATCGCCAATGTAATAAAAATGACGATTGACCCGACTCTTTTTACTGAGCAGTATCGCTATTTTTTTGATAACCGTCACGTGAGTTTTGCCCACCACGGCTCATTCTCTCATCAGAATGAAAATCAATTTATTACACAAATAACTCAACAGTGGCACAATACAAAATCCTTTTTGGAAAAAACCGATTTTTTGTTCATCACTTTCGGAACTGCCTATTGTTACCGATTTTTAGAAAGAGATCTGGTGGTGGCTAATTGTCATAAAATTCCCAATACAAAATTTGAAAAATTTCGACTGAATATTGAGGAAATTGTACAAATGTATCAAGAAATTGTACAAAAAATACGGCAATTAAATCCTTCTGTAAAAATTATTTTTACGGTTAGTCCGGTGCGCCACCTGGGAGACGGATTTCACGAAAACCAACTGAGCAAGTCGGCACTACATCTTGCCATAGAGCAATTAACGGATAATAAAACCACTTTCTACTTTCCTGCTTACGAAATACTGATGGACGACCTGCGCGATTACCGGTTTTACGCGGAAGACTTGTGCCACCCGGGAGAGAATGCAATACGCTATATGGAAGAGATTTTTGTCAACACATTCTTTTCTCAAGAAACTAAAGAGAAACAAAAAGAGATTGAGAAAGAAAATAAGTTTTTAAACCATAGACCCTTAAAATGAATTTAGAAGATCTCTTTCATTCTTTTTCCGATTTGGATTTTGAAAAACACGCATTGGCATTGTTTCAATATCAATATGAAAAGAATGCAGTGTATCGTTCGTTTTGCGATATGTTAAAAATTAAAATAGAAAAGATTACATCGCTTCAGCAAATTCCATTTTTACCCATCTCTTTTTTTAAAACTCACTCGGTAAAAACCGGCAATTTTGAACCTGAAATAGAATTTTGGAGCAGCGGAACTACCGGTAATGAAACTTCAAAACATTTTGTAAAAGAAGTATCACTTTACGAGCGCTCGTTTTTGAACACTTTTGAATATTTTTACGGAAACCCGCAGGATTATTGTTTCTTAGCATTATTACCCAACTATTTGGAACAAAAACATTCTTCATTAATTTATATGATGAATCAATTAATTTCCGGTTCAAAATATGCAGAAAGCGGGTTTTATTTGTATAATTATGAAGAATTGTACAAAAAAATGATCACGTTACAAGAAAAAAGAATAAAAACCATTTTATTTGGTGTTTCTTTTGCCCTGTTAGACTTTGCTGAAAAGTTTAAATCGGTGAGCAGTATGCGGGGTGAGGTATGCGGTGAGTGGTATGCGGTAAACGGGGTGGATGTGGTTGATAAATACACTTGCGAAAATCCAGAGCTGATGGTATTTGAAACGGGCGGTATGAAAGGTCGGCGACCCGAAATAGTAAAAGAGGAACTGCATAAAATTTTGTGCAACGCTTTCGGCGTTAAGAAAATCCACTCCGAATATGGTATGTGCGAGTTGTTATCACAGGCATACAGTAACGGCGACAATCTGTTTGTTTCACCACCTTGGATGCGATTATTGCTTCGCGATGAGAAAGACCCGCTATACTGCAACCCATCCCTTAATACAGGCGTTATCAACGTTATAGACTTTGCCAATATTCACTCCTGCGCCTTCATTGCCACCGACGATTTGGGCAAAAAAACCACTAACGGGATGATTGAAATTTTGGGAAGATTAGATGCCGCGCAAATACGGGGGTGTAATTTGATGTATTGGTGAAGATATAAAAGAAGGAAATCATTCTATCGTTACCACACCATTTTCTCCACAAAATTTTCTATTTTAATGATATAAACACCCCGTTGCAAATGATTTAAAGAGATAAAATCGGGGTTGGATAAAGTAGTATAGACCTTCTGTCCCATAATAGAATAGATCACAATTTCAGCATTTGGAGCGGCGCCTGCAATGGAGATTCCGTTATCATATCTGGTAATTATTATAGAGGGCTTGTTCTGTGGCTCTGAAATTTTAAGGTTACTCCACGCCACATCTTGAAGATTCCCCCAAATATGTTCTACCAACGCCGGATAATCAATAAAAGGATTACGGTTGTTTTGAATGCCATAAACCGCATTGTTTCTGTTTGTTTCTTTTTGACTTACAGGATCATTGCGATGCCATTTCAACAATAAATTAATCGCATAATCTGTCAAATCACAGGTAGTATTATTGTATGTGAAAGTAATGGCTCCCTCATTACTTTGGGCAAAATTAGTGTTCAGGTAACGCGTAGCCATATAGAGATAGGTGCGTGCCAAATCGCCCTTGTACTCGTCCGTCGGTTCAAAAATGATCCCTGTATAACCGGAGGCAGAAGTTCCATGTCCTTTTTTACTACCATTTCCATACGTTACGGAAGGATTGGCAGTTTCGCCGTAAGGATAATTCGCCCGCTGTGCATTCACATACTTATCTGTTGGATATAAGTGAAACAGATCGCTGTACATAGGGTAGTTCTGACCGCCAAACCAACTGTTAGGCACAGAATGCTCGCGATTGTATTTATCGCACTCCTGATTTCCTCCCGACCCGCTATCCTGGTCAACGCCAAATGTAAAGTCACAATTGGAATAGATATCCCAAACATACCCATCGAGGCGCATATCCGTGGTGTAGAAATCTGTCCATAATTGACCGTATGTTCTTTGTATATATTCGTTTGATATGATTTCAGAGAGCGCTTTTTTCAGTTCGTTTTGTTTTTTGCCTTCAGCAGCATCATAGTAATGGGCAGGAATCTGTCCTAATGTTACAAACAGCAACAGGAACGAGAATACAAATAATAAAAACTTTTTCATAAGGAATAATTTTAAGGCGCAAAAATAGATTAGTTTTTTAAAAATTATTATCTTCGCGCACTAAAAAATTAACGTAATTAATTAACATAAAATATTAATAATATGAACAATCAATTATTTCATTTCAAACAACCGCTCAACGAGCCTATCTATTCTTATGCGCCCGGAACGCCGGAACGCGCCGCCCTGCAAGCCGAATTGGAAAGACAGTACAATCAAGTCATCGAAATTCCCTTAATTATTGGGGGGAAAGAGATTAAAACCGGTAAAATGGGACAAGTAGTGATGCCCACCGAACACAAACATGTGTTGGCAAACTATCATCAAGTTACGGAAAAAGAGGTAAAAATGGCAATTGACGCCGCGATGGCTGCCAAAAAACAATGGGAAGAGATGCCCTGGGTGGAACGCGCCTCCATTATGATGAAAGCCGCCGAACTGCTCTCAAAAAAGTATAGATATAAATTAAATGCGGCTACAATGCTCGGACAAGGCAAAAATCCCTTCCAGGCTGAAATAGATACACCTTGCGAAGCCATTGACTTTATGCGTTTTAACGCTTATTTTGCTTCCCAAATTTATGCACAGCAACCCATTTCCGACAATACTACTATTAACAGAATGGAATACAGACCATTAGAAGGTTTTGTGTATGCCATAACACCGTTTAACTTTACCGCTATTGCCGCAAATTTGAATATTTCTCCTGTGTTAATGGGGAATGTAACTATTTGGAAACCGGCAACTACCGCCATTTTATCCAACTATTATTTAATGGAAGTGTTTAAAGAAGCGGGAATTCCCGATGGCGTTATTAACTTCCTGCCCGGCAGTGGCGCTACTATCAGCAATGTGGTGTTTAATTCTCCCGATTTTGCAGGCGTACATTTTACCGGAAGTACCGGAACCTTTAATGCATTTTGGAAAACCATTGGAAATAATATCGACCATTATAAAACCTATCCGAAAATTGTGGGTGAAACAGGCGGGAAAGACTTTATCTTTGCACACAGTTCTGCCGATGCCCGCGAATTGGCAGTAGCCATTCTTCGTGGCGCATTTGAATATCAGGGACAAAAATGTTCTGCCGCCTCTCGCGGATATATTCCGAAATCGTTGTGGCAGGAAACTTTCAATCACATTAAAGAGATGATGAAAACGGTGAAAATGGGTTGCGTAAGAGATTTCTCCAATTTCATTAATGCAGTGATTGACGAAAAAGCATTTGATACCATTGCCGGCTATATTGATAGAGCCAAAGCGTCTAAAGATGCTGAAATCGTTTTGGGTGGCGGTCATGATAAATCGGTGGGCTATTTTATTGAGCCTACAATTGTTGTGGCAAAAACACCTAATTATGAGTCTATGGCAGAAGAGATTTTCGGACCGGTGATGACCATTTATGTTTATGATGATAATAAATATGAAGAAACGTTGAAACTGTGCGATCAGACTTCTACGTATGCTTTAACCGGCTCTATCTTTGCAAGAGATCGTTATGCGATGAACTATGCAATGAATGCTTTGCGTTATTCCGCCGGAAACTTTTATCTTAACGACAAATGTACCGGCGCGGTAGTGGGCAACCAGCCATTCGGCGGCGCACGCGCTTCAGGAACCAACGACAAAGCCGGCAGCGAACTGAATCTGTACAGATGGGTTAGCCCGCGTGCGATCAAAGAAACATTAGTACCGCCGGTTAATTACGGGTATCCGTTCTTAGGGTAACGTTCTATAAAACTTCCTGATTTCTACGTCTCTGTGTTGAATAATCTTAATATTTTTTCAACATATTAACAAATACCTTCAGCAATAACATTATTAACCTATTTTTGGCAAAAAATTATTTTATACATACAGGTTTAATAATCAATGGCTAACGAAATTATTACAGCAAAACGCACGGAACAAAGGATCAATTATAATACATTAGAATCTACATTGGGGGTTACCGGAAAACTTACTCCCCAAGCCTTAGACTTTGAAATGGCAGTATTGGGCGCCATTATGATTAACGCTGATGCTGTAGGGCAAGTGGTTGATTTTCTTCATCCTAAAATGTTCTATAAAGAAGCGCATTTTCATATTTATAAAGCAATACGGGAACTTTTTGAGAACACTGAACCGATTGACTTATTAACTGTAACTTCTCATTTGAGAAAATCAAAGATGTTGGAACACGTGGGCGGTCCCTCCTATTTGGCATCATTGACCAACCGCGTAGCGTCTTCCGCAAATATTGAGTACCACGCCCGCATTGTAATGGAGAAATTTGTGTTACGCGAACTCATTAGCAATTGCAACATCATTATTAAAGATGCTTATGAAGATTCGAAAGATGTGTTACAACTATTAGACAAAGCGGAAACCAACCTTTTTGGTATTATTCAGGAAAACTTTAAACGCGACAGTAAAGAGTTGAATGTGGTTATGAAGAAAACTATAGAGGAACTTATGGCGCTGAAAGATGCAGACAATCAGTTTCACGGCGTTCCGTGCGGCATTCGAGCTATTGATGAAAAAACGGGCGGGTGGCAAAAATCAGACCTCATTATCATTGCGGCACGCCCCGGTATGGGGAAAACTTCGTTTGTGCTTTCTATTGCGAGAAACGCCGCCATTGACCACAAACGTCCTGTGGCGCTCTTCTCTTTGGAAATGTCTTCTACACAGTTGGTACACCGCCTCTTCTCTATCGAAACCGGAATCCCTGCCGAAAAAATTGCAAAAGGAAAACTTTCAGATGAAGAATGGACAATTTTAACGAATAAGTTAGGACCTCTCAACAGCGCTAACCTGATTATTGACGACACCCCTGCGCTCTCTGTGTTCGATTTGAGAGCCAAGTGCAGAAGACTGAAACATCAATACGATATTCAACTTATCATTGTGGATTATTTGCAGTTGATGCAAGGCGGAGTAGAAACCGATAAAGGAAAAGGAAACCGCGAGCAGGAGATCAGTTATATCTCCCGTTCGTTGAAAGCATTGGCAAAAGATTTGAATGTGCCGGTAATTGCTTTGTCGCAACTTTCACGCGAAGTAGAAAAACGCTCTGCATCCAAGCGTCCACAACTTTCCGACCTGCGCGAATCAGGCTCCATTGAGCAGGATGCTGATATGGTGATGTTTATTTACCGACCGGAATATTACAAATTGGAAACCTTTGAAGATGACATGCCCGCCAAAGGTTTGGCAGATATTATGATTCAAAAGAACAGACACGGAGGAACGGAGGATATCCGTATCCGCTTCCAAAGCCAATATACAAGATTTACAGATATTGACTTCAGTACAAGTACCGATTCATCATTCAACGGTATCGCGCCTAACCAGAATTTTGATATTTATGAATCCAGTATGAATGATGAATATGATGATGACCATCGTTCATACAATCCGCTTACAGAAGGGATTCCGTATTAAAACAAGATCCAAGTCAGTTACATCTATACAATAAATATAAATCCAAGTGAGTTGAATTGAAAAAAAAATTTCATTCCAACTTATTTTTTATATTTTTGCCACACGAAAAGAACTACACCCTTACACTCTTACACTTATAAACCCATTAACCATTTAACCCATTAATCCTTATGAAAACCAAGTACATTGATTTAATTTCTCAGACCTACGAATTTCCGCAGGAGGAGTTTCACGTAGAAGACGGTGAACTCTATTTTCACGATATCTCTTTAATGGATATCATCAAACAATATGGCACGCCTTTAAAAATTACATATTTACCAAAGATCTCTCAAAATATTCAACGGGCGCGACGCTGGTTTAATGTGGCTATCGCTAAAGCCGATTACAGAGGAGATTATAACTACTGTTACTGTACTAAATCTTCTCATTTTGAATTTGTTGTGACGGAAGTGCTGAAAAACGGAGTACATATTGAAACCTCCTCCGCCTTTGACCTCAATCTCATAGAAACGATGAATGAGATGGGGCAGTTCAATAAAGATACTTTTATTATATGTAACGGTTACAAGAAGCAGCAATACATAGAAAATATTGCCACCCTGCTGGAAAATGGATACAAAAACATCATTCCTGTTTTAGATAATAAACACGAATTTAGTTTACTTGAAGAGGCTATTCAGTCGAAATGTAAATTAGGTATTCGCATCGCCGCAGAAGAAGAGCCGCGATTTGAGTTTTATACTTCTCGGTTAGGTATTAGATACAATGACATTATTCCGTTTTATGAAAGCAAGATCAAGAAGAATAAAAAGTTTCAACTGAAGATGCTACATTTCTTTATTAATACCGGAATAAACGATACGGCATACTATTGGAATGAACTGAGCAAGTGTGTTAATTTATATTGCGACTTAAAGAAAATTTGCCCCGAATTGGATTCTTTGAATATCGGGGGCGGGTTTCCTATTAAGAGTTCGCTCTCTTTCGACTACGACTATGCCTATATGGCAGAAGAGATTGTGGCACAAATAAAACAGATTTGCGACAGAGAAAATGTTGTAGAACCCAACATTTTTACCGAGTTTGGTTCATATACTGTGGGGGAAGCCAGTGCCGTTCTCTACTCTATTTTACAACAAAAACGCCAAAACGACCGTGAGCTTTGGAATATGATTGACAGTTCCTTTATGACTACACTGCCCGATACATGGGCTATTAACCAGCAGTTTATTATTCTTGCCATCAACAATTGGGATAGAGAGTATGAGCGTGTTTTTCTGGGAGGACTTACTTGCGACAGTCACGATTACTACAACTCGGAAGCGCATCTAAATGCGGTTTTTTTACCTAAGATTGTAGAAAACAGTGCTGCCGTTGAAAACAGCACTACCGAACGTGACGAATCTGACGTTCAATATATCGGACTTTTTAACACCGGTGCCTATCAGGAATCTGTGGGCGGTTACGGCGGTATTCAACACTGCCTGACTCCTGCACCTAAACATATTATTATCACTTTAGACGAAGAAGATGAAGTTGTTACGAAACTTTTTGCAAAAGAACAGAGTTATAAGTCTATGTTGAAGATATTGGGGTATTAAATTTTTCAGATCTGTAAAATGATTACGGATACGCCACCCCTACCGTTTTTCGTATCGTTTTTCTTTTAGTATTCAATTTCCAATATTCCATTTTAACCACATACAAATCGGGGGGGACACGATAGTTTCTGTCTGAAACGCCATCCCAAAGAAAAACTTCGTTAAAAGCGCAAATCTGGTTATTGGCGATGGTTTTTATCAAGTTTCCGGATCTGTCGAAAATGGTAATGCTAACCCGATTTTCACTTTCTTCAAAACTACAATGAAATGCTACGTAGTCGGCGACGCCGCTTTGGTTGGGGGAAAAGATTTCAGGAATGACGGTTAAAACATCCTCAAAACTACTGTTATCGGAAAATTGTGAATTTTGATAGCCGGGCGTGGCAAACCCAAAACTCTCTGCCGTCGATTTCCAGTTGTTTTCATTTTGCGTTTCCCGCTCATAACTCACACGCTCTAAAGAAACTCCGGAAACAGACACAAGTAGCGGATAGTGCATCTTTTCGTTGTACTGAAATCTATCAATGGTGTTGTAACTTTTGTCGCTAAGAAAAACCACTCCTGAGCCATTCGCATACGAAGGCATAGAATCGCATTGCAGCAGTCGCTCAGGGTAGGGCGTATAGTATTGTTCTTCGGTGATATTTTTGTGTTTACATAATGCAACATACTCGTTCGGGAAAAGCAGGAAACCGCTACTCACCGCAGTTACAGACTTATCGGGAAGGTCGGCGCCTCCGGAACCAATTCGCAACGTAGCGAGGTCAATTACTTTTTGCGAGCGGTTGTACAACTCAACAAACTCTGCACGTGAATTGTCTCTGGCATTAAAAAGTACTTCATTAATTACTACATCAAAAGGTTGCGGAACACTTGGAAGGGCAAAACGATACGACTTTCCAAACCATATCGGATTTTGCGTACAATCCCAAATTGTGTCTTTCACAGTGAGGGTGTAGAGTACATTACGTTGAACCGGATTTTGCAGGGTGAGTTGTAAAATTTTGTTATGCGGAGGCGCTTCACTTACCGAAGCAATTTTTATATTTCTATCTATTTTAAATAGTTGCAACATTTTTATACTGTCAAAAAAAATAGTTTCCGTAAAAAAGACACGCAAATGTAAGGAGTCCACAATAGTAATTTTTTCAATTTCGGGAGCAATATTATCGGGATTTGAAGCGTAAATAGAGTTTTGCTTTCCGGGGGTGCCGCCTGTGTTGGAAGTGGAGGAGTCCCAGTTATCTCCTCCGGCACAGGGGTTTTGCGGGTCAATCATCTCTAACGACCAGCCGCCCGCTGCTTTCAGTTTGTTGCGATGCCACGTATCCGAAAAATTAACTTCGTGAATCACCTCGTCGCGTTCATTGAAAAGTACAAGTTGCGTTCCGGCATCTGCAACGCCCAGAGAGGAAACGCGATACATATCCGTTTCCAAATCGTCCTGAAATCCGGTACAGGAATTGGCAACAAGAAAAACATACCCGTTGGGCGGGATACATATTTCCGGCAAGTTCTTATTTGAGTTGTTGATTCTTAACTTCCAATTTTTTAAAACTACAGCATCGGGAATACCAAAATTGTGAATTTCAATATATTCACAATCGGGCAAGCCGATAATCGGGTGTGGTCTTGCCATAATCTCCGTAATCAATATATCGTTTCTGCGAATTTTTGCAAAACAAAAACTTCCTAAAAATTTATCTATTTTATTACCTGCCACATCATATATATTTTCAATTTGAATAGTGTAAAATGTTCTGTCTTTAAACTCGTTATTACAACGAATTTCTACTAATGAAAACTCGTTATTCACAAAATTACACTCTTCAGGTCTAATATTTTCATTTATCACATAATTTGAAGATAACAAAGCGGTTTCGGGGGTTACATTTTTAGAGAATTTAATATGCAATGTTTTGCAGTCTTGTTGTGGTTGCACAGAAACTACTTTTGGCTTCACCGTATCCACAATCGGTGGTCCGTAGTAGAAATCGTCAAAGAAAAATTTCTTGCTGTTCGATGCTGTGTATTTGCAATATACACCTAAGGCAGCGTGTTCAAACTGCTCTATGCTCACGCCCGAAGCGTCTGTTTCATAGATTCCGCTTCGATACTCATCAACCAAAATCTCCCAATGGTTAGACTCTGTATATCTTACTTTTACGTTTATAGAAAAACTTGTAGCCACTCTTGCCTCTTTTCCTCTGCAAATGGAAGTATGAGAAGTTCCGTTCTGATAAAAGAGTTCGATGGCATCTTTTGCCAGATTCTCACCGAATTGCAAATAGTATCCTTTCAGAAACAGAGAAGTTAAATCGGTAGTATTGGCAGAAAGATACACCCGTGCGAAATTGTTGTTGGAGGGAGAAAAGGGCATTTTAATATAGAACATCCATTCCCACACGTTATCAAATTGCGGGGTGGGCAGCGATAAATACGCTGTTCCTGCCTCTGTGGCATTGAGTTGTAACTCGTGATTATTATTAACCATAAATAACTCCCTGTTTCCTAACCAATTGGGAAAATCTTTGTCAAAAAAATGTTCGGAAATTTGAGAAAAAGAGAAAAGAACCGACAGGATAAGACCTGTAAAAACAACTAACTTCTTCATAATGAGCAATGTATTAGTATTATTAGTACAACGAGTTTAACGCGGCAAATATACACATCGAAGAGGCGTTTGTCAAGGGGGGAAACTGTTTTTTTAGGGCAAACTTAAAAATAGTGACGGGTGGACGAGTGACACTTCAACGGATGATGAGTGACGAGTGACAGTCCTAAGAACTGAATATGAATAACTTCCAATGAAGCGTAAGCGATTGGGGGCAGTAAAAATGCCAAATATGTCTGCATCCCGTATGGCATGCGGGTATCATTATTATGAAAAAAAGGGCAAAAAATTACGATCTATAAAATGGAAAATTTTTCCCCGGATAGTATGCCTGCATACCCAACATTTCTTCCAAACGAAGCAATTGGTTGTATTTGGCGATGCGGTCGGTGCGACTTGCCGAGCCGGTCTTAATCTGTCCGGTGTTCAGCGCTACGGCGAGGTCGGCAATAGTAGTATCTTCCGTTTCGCCCGAACGGTGCGACATCACTGCCGTGTATCCGTTGCATTTTGCCATATTTACCGCATCTATCGTTTCTGTTAGTGTTCCTATTTGGTTCACTTTTATCAGAATTGAATTGGCAACGCCTTGTGAGATTCCTTCTGATAGACGTTTTACGTTGGTAACAAACAAGTCGTCGCCTACCAACTGAATGTTGTTTCCTAACTTTTCGGTCATCATTTTCCAGCCATCCCAATCATCTTCCGCCATACCGTCTTCAATAGAAACAATAGGATATTTGTTCACCCAGTTTGCCCAATAATCCACCATTTGTGCGGGAGTTAATTTGTCGCCGGTGGATTTATGCAGATGATACACATTTTCATCTGTAAGGAAATATTCGGAAGAGGCAGGGTCAAGGGCAATGCAAATATCAATACCGGGTTTGTAGCCTGCTTTTTCAATCGCTTTGAGAATCACTTCAATCGCTTCTTCGTTCGATTTGAGGTTTGGTGCAAAGCCGCCTTCGTCGCCTACGTTAGTAGCATATCCCATACCTTTAAGTACCGATTTCAGGTTGTGGAAGGTTTCAGCGCCCATACGAAGCGCTTCGGCAAATGTTTCAGCGCCGATAGGCATAATCATAAACTCTTGAAAATCTATACAGTTATCTGCATGTGAACCGCCGTTAATGATGTTCATCAGCGGAATGGGCAGGGTGTTGGCATTTACGCCGCCCACGTAACGGTAAAGTTCCTGACTGCATTCCTGTGCAGCCGCTTTGGCTACTGCCAAAGAGATGCCGAGAATGGCGTTGGCGCCCATATTGCCTTTGTTAGAGGTACCGTCAATCTCTATCATTCGCGCATCTATCTCATTCTGATTGGATACCAACATTCCTTTCAGTTCGTTGGCTAAGATACTGTTCACATTTTCAACGGCTTTCAAAACGCCCTTGCCTAAATATTTTGATTTGTCGCTATCGCGAAGTTCACACGCTTCGTGCACGCCGGTAGAAGCGCCCGAAGGAACGGCAGCGCGCCCCATAGCGCCGGCTGCTGTATATACATCAACTTCTACGGTTGGATTGCCTCTTGAATCCAAAATTTGACGACCAAAAATTCCGATAATTTCACTCATTTGTTTGATTTTTAATAATTTACTTTTTTTTATTATAGGGTGCGAATATATATATTTTCGTATCGCCTAATTTTCTATTTTTGTTTTATCGTCCAACATTTTCAAACTATCCAAGTAATTTTTTTCTACTTCGCTCAATGTTTTCTGTTGATACTTTTTGTATTCTGAAGTTGCTTTATCTACGGCTTGTTAGTGGCTTACACTTCCTGAATCAAACAATTTAGCCATAGCATCTATGGTTAGCCAAACCGTTTCATCTTCTAACCGAACGTCCACAGAAATTTTTTCATCTTCCGTTTTAAAAATCAAAAAATCAGAACCTTCTTTTATCATTCGGATTAATCCTTTCTAATACCGCTTAATCTCAACCGATGAAACATTTGCTGCAATAATAATATCTACAACGCCCGCCGTTTCGCCTTCATCATCAGAAATATAATGATTCTTGCTCTCCTGTTTTAATCCTTTTACAGTAAAAGAAGAGAGGTTATTTTCTGCTTTTTTAAGCGTACATTTCATATCGTGCGGAAGTGTGATCTCTACTGCTGAGGCGTTCGATTCTACGTTTACCGTAACATCAGGATAAAGATTTCCCAATTTTAAATTTAATGCCGATGCATTGGATTCAATATCTAACTTTTTGATTTTGAAATCGCTAAAATCAATGTCGCCGGCAGTGGCACTGAGTTCCAAATCCATATTCCAAATAGGAGCGCTATGGAGTTGTATCTTATAATTTCCTGTATTTTTATTTCTTATTTTTCCTAACGGATGCACTTCTGCATTGATATTCACGGTGTTATCAGCATCAATCGTACTGTTAATGATTATTTTGCTTGAGGATTCTTTTTCCTGAATGGTAATCAGATTTTCGCCGGTAGTGAAAGTCAATTTTCCGGCTGCGGCATCCAATTTTAAATTTGCATTTTCATAGTTTTCATCATAAGCAATAAAATTTCGATTGTAATAAGCAATGGTATCATTATCAACATCATCGTGGTTGCAGGTATAGTCCCATTCTCTATCCCACCAGAACGATTTTGCCCATTTCTGGTTACAACATTTTGAATTACTTAAAATTAACAAAAAAGCAATACCGATTAACAGTACAGAAACATTGAAAATAATTTTCCATTTATCTTGAATGGGCATCAGTTTAATTCCTATCCAAACTAAAATAAGAGGCCAGAGTTTAAGCAGTAGGCACCAACTGAACGATATAACACACAGCGCTTTAAGCATCCAAAGGATGCCGATGGTAATTAATAAAATTCCCCAAAAGAAGTTTCTACTTTTCATAATTTTTGATTTTAATGTTTTTTACTAAGAAGAACTAACAAAATACCTCCCACTACTAATACAGCAGGGAAGAAAAAGCGATATGAATAACAAGGTAACGCTCTGAATAAAAATATCATAGCGCCGAAAATAATGAAGATTGCTCCAAGTACAATCAGGACTGTATCACTCCGTCCTTTTTTTTTTGTATCGCTCATATCTTCATAAGTCGTTTCCTCAGTTTGTTTTGAAAAATCTTGAAAAGAGTTTTGTTTTTCAGGAATTACCAATAACATAATGAGATAAAGAAGCAATCCTCCTCCGCCACAAAGGGCAAGGAAACAGAAGATAATTCTAAAAATAACGGGATCCACATTAAAGTATTCTCCCAGACCGCCACAAATACCGGCAATCTTTTTGTCGGTGGCGCTACGTGTTAAACGTTTGGTGTTCATATTATAAAATTTTAAGGTTAGACGTTAAAATGAAAAAAAGGTTACAAATTTTTTTATGAGGGAGCAAAGATATATTTTTTGCGGTGAGCAGTATTAAATTATTAAGGTTTCTGTGATAAAATCTAATAAAGGTAATCCTGCTTTTGTAATTGAAACAATATGAGATTGTTGGGTGTAATATTGAGGATTAATTTTTTTTAATGCCTGCAAAAAATAATCTTTTTTTTCAAAGCCGAAACAATTTTCAAGTTGTTGTAAATCAATTCCGTTTTTTGTTCTTAATCTTAATAAAACATATTCATTATATTGTTCGGTTTGCGAAAGATATTCTTTTTCAAAAAAAGGTTCATTTTCTTGTATGGCTTGAATATATTTATCCACATTTGAAATATTCCAACTCCTTGAGTGCTCGTAAAAACTGTGTGCCCCTGCCCCAAACCCATAGTAGAGAGTGCCATTCCAATAATTGGAGTTATGTTTTGAATGATAGTTTTTTAATGCAAAATTTGAGACTTCGTAATGTTCAAAACCGGCTTTTTCCGTTTCTTCTATGAGTATTTTCATTTCCTGCAAAGATTGTTCCTCATCAATGTTTTCTATTTTTTGTTGAGAAATTCTTTTATGCAACAACGTATTTTCTTCAACGGTTAATGAATAGGCGGACAGATGTTTGACAGGCAATTGAAAAGCCGTTGTCAGTTCTTGTTTCCAATCTTGCAGCGTTCGCAAATAGATGCCATAAATAAGGTCAATAGAAATATTCTGAAAGCCTGCTTTTTGTGCGTTTTCAACGGCAATCAGTGCGTCTTTTCCTGAATGTAGCCTGCCCAAAAAGTGCAAAATATCATCATTAAAAGATTGAATGCCAATACTAATTCTGTTAAAACCCAATTTTTGTAATGCTGTTAAATATTCTAAAGAACACTGTTCGGGGTTTCCTTCAATGGTACATTCTATTTCCGAATCCATTTCAAAATTTTCATAAACGGCGTTCAATATTTTTTCCAATAAATGAACAGGCAACAAAGTTGGGGTGCCCCCGCCGAAGTAGATGGTTTGAATGTTTGAAGACCGGAAGACCGGAAGATCGGAAGACCGGAAGACCGGAAGACCGGAAGACTCTTTGATGCTTTTTGTTACCGCACACCGCACACCGTTTACCGCATACCGTTCTTTAAGCTCTTTCACTACCGCTTCTACATACTCCTCCATTCGTTTTGTATTAATGATAGAATAGAAGTTACAATAAATGCACTTTTTTTTACAAAATGGAATGTGAATATAGATACCTGCCATACGGATAGCGAAAATAGCATAATTTTCATTATTTTCGCCCCTCTTTTTCTCGTAAAGAAATATGCTGATTAACTATTCCAAAATTCTTGAAAACGCGGTCAATGAAATCGCCAAGTTGCCGGGCATCGGGCGTAGAACTGCCTTGAGGTTGGCTTTACATTTGGTAAATGCAGAAACAGTTGAGGTGGAAACTCTGGCGCAAGCATTAACCGAACTTAAATCATCTTTAAAAGTTTGCAAACATTGTTTTGCGATTTCGGATAATGATATTTGTGAAATCTGCGCCAACCCGAAACGAAACGCCAACGTTATCTGTGTGGTTCAAGATATTAGAGATATGATTGCCATTGAAAACACCGGACAGTTTACCGGCGTATATCACGTGTTGGGTGGAGTCATCTCTCCCGTTGATGGAATTGGTCCCTCGCAATTAAAACTGCAGGAACTTTTTCATCGCATAGAAACCAACCCTGTGGAAGAGGTTATTTTGGCGTTACCTTCTACTGCCGAAGGAGATACCACCAACTTTTACATCTATAAACATTGTACCGGAAAAATTCCCAAAATTTCTCTGTTGGCGCGGGGCGTAGGCGTAGGTGAAGAATTGGAGTATATCAATGAAGTAACGCTGGGACGTTCTATCATTACACGCATTAGTTTCGAGACGCAGTATGAAAACGCTTTGCGGTGAGCGGCGATATGATTAGATGATTAGATGATGTGGTGATTAGGTGATCTATGAAGAATAAAATCTTACGGTCTTACGGTCTTTATTTGCTCCCTTATCTCTTCAATTGCCAAAAAATTTCTCGGCGAAACGATATCAATCCATCCCGATTCAATGGGGTAAACGCGGTTTTCTTTTACAGCATCCAGCAAATAGTAAGGATAGGTTTTTACAAAATAGGGCAACTCCTCCGTGCGTATAAAAATAATATCGGGGTTTTGGGTAAATAAATATTCACGACTGATATTCCAAGTGGACAAGGTATCGCCGATATTCTTTCCGCCGGCGTACTGAATAATTTCGTTAATGTGCGAGTTTGCCGGTGCAGTAAAATCCCCCGCAGCGCCAAAACCAACGGCGTAATAGACGGTGGGCGGTGAGAGGTGGGCGGTGGGAGGTGGGTGGTGGTTTTTATATTCCTCTAATTTCTCACCATAGTATTGCACCAGCGAGTCTGCGCAGGTGTTGTTGTTTACAATCTGCCCAAGTGTTTTCAAAGCATCTAATATTCCTTCCAATTTTTCTTCCTGTTTCAATGCTATCACAACAATGCCAGACTTTTCCAATTTTTCAACCTCCTTTTTTGTGATAATTGAACCGATAAGCACAACATCGGGTTGCAGAGAGATAATTTTTTCGATGTTAATATTTTGCAAGCCGCCTACTCTATTCATATATTGCGTTTCTTCGGGGAAATTGCAATAATCGGAAATGCCAATTAGTTTTTCTTCGGCGTGCAGTAAGAACAACATCTCTGTAATTCCGGGTGAAAGCGAAATAATTTTTTCGGGCGATTTATCCAATTTTATTTCCCGTTGATAAGAATCGGTAAGGCATAAAAAAGTACCTGCCCGATCCTTAGGGGACAGGCAGGCACCACACAGAGAAATAAAATAAAAATATACTAATACCCTTAACGGGTGGTTAGTCTTAATCAATAACACTGCAAAAATATAATTTATTGTATAGGTTCAGTTTCTCAAGCACATTATTTTTTATATGAATATAATCATCAACACCTGCTTTGTTCAGTGTATCAATGATTTCAGTAGGATTTCCGGCAATAATTACCGGTATTTTTTCTGTAATTTTCTTTATTTTTTGAACGATTTCGACCCCCAAAGTAGCGTATTCTTCGTCGGAACTGCACAAAACGATAATGTCAGGGGTAGCCTCAAGGGCACTTTTGACGCCTTCCTCCGCAGAAGCGAAGCCGGCGTTGTCTAAAATTTCGTATCCGGCACAGCCAAAGAAGTTGGTAATAAAACCGGCACGTGCTTGACGCATCGCCAAATTGCCCACTTTAAGTAAGAAAAGTCTTGGACGATGATGGTGCTTTGCATATTCTTCTGTTTGTAAACGCAGGGCTTCAAAGGCTGCCGCCCCACGATACGACTTCAAACCTTCGGAATTGCAGGTTTTGGCATCTTCAATTTTATCTAACATCAACTCATTAGTATTCGGATATTGGTTGGTTCCCAATAGAATATACTTGCGGGTGGCAATATCCATATCGCGTTTTTGCGCGCTTTGTTCAATTTCTGCTTTAACTTTTCCGGCTTCCATTGCGGCAATAAATCCGCCTTCAGTCTCCGTATTCTGAAACAGTTTCCAAGCATGTTCAATAATGGAGTTGGTCAGGTTTTCAATATAATAAGAACCGGCAGCAGGATCCACAATTTTATCGAAATAAGACTCCTCTTTCAAGATAATTTGCGTATTTCTACTGATGCGGCTTGAGAATTCATCTTCCTGTTTATATGCTATATCAAACGGTTTCAGCGCAATGGAATCGGCGCCGCCCAATGCTGCCGACATTGCCTCTGTGGTAGAGCGCAACATATTCACATAAGGGTCGTACAATGTTTTATTCCACGAAGAGGCTACCGAATTGAGTGTTAAATGGTAAGCGCAATCGCAAGTGGGATGATACTGTTCTATTAAAGTTGTCCATAACACACGCGCCGCTCTTAATTTGGCAATCTCCATAAAATAGTTGGAACCTACGGAAAGGGTAAACTGCATTTTAGATGCAATCTTTTCTGAAGTAATTCCTTTTTCTGTAGCAAAAGCCAGATATTCATTGGCAACTGCAAGTGTGTAGCCTAACTCCTGAACAATCGTTGCACCGGCATTGTGTATCGCCAACCCATTCACGTTAATAATCTTAAAATTAGGAAGTTCGGAAGTTAATGCAAGTAATTCTATTATTTCCTGTAAATCGGTTTTTTTATTGCTGTAAAATTTACCTTTTTTCAGTGCAAAAATAATCGCGTCGAAATCAATAGCGCCGTTAATTTTTGTTTTATCCAAATTTTGCTCATCAATATATTGCACAAACCATTTCATCAATTCAATATATGATGAGGCACAACGAAACTGCACACCGTTTTTTTCTATATCAATATTTTGTAACAATGATTGTAAATCCTGATAAGAAGTAACATTTTTTGTGCAGAATGAAACGGTATTAGCGCCTTTGGTCAGTGCATTTACAGCCATCTCATTTGCTTTTACAGGATTTTTTTCCGTAATCTCCTGCACAATATTCCAGTTATTATCATTGGTTTTAAAACCTCTTGTATAAGGAAATCTGTCGGGCAGTGTTTCCAAATAGTTTAACGAATCGAGGTCTTCGGCGCGGTAGTAGGGTCGCACGTTAAACCCTTCGTCGGTACGCCACACCAATTTTTTCTGATAATCGGCGCCCTTTAAATCTTTAAGAATGACCTCTTCCCATTGCTCGGTAGTTACCGGCGGAAACTCTTGAAACAGTTTATTTTCGATACTCATTGATGAATAAATTAATTCAGGGTGCAAATATGCACGATTTTTTTCATTTAACTGTAAAAAAATAAAAAAGGCTGTGGTTTTTGCCACAGCCTTATCAATTTATTTTTCGCTTTTTATTTTAATAGTCCATTACGCATCTTACGCTCAATCCGTTGGTCTTCAGCATCACGTCGCCTTGGAGTATAGTACAGAACCACGTTAATGAGAAGTAACTTGCCTGAGTTGCTGAGTTATTGTCGTCGGCAGACCACCAACCGGTAAATCCATAGAGGTCTTGGTATCTGTCAATAGCGCCATTGTACCATCCGGCAGGACGGGCGTCAAAGCCGTAGTTGTCGGTACCGGGTCCCGGAGGATCTAACCAGTATTTTGTGCTCTTGAGCTGCTGCGCGGTATATCTTTCTAATGCGCTCCATTCTGCCTTTGTTGGAATGTGATAGCCATCAGGACAGATGCCTTGAACTCGTGTACCTGCTTCAAATTCTCCCGTTGCAGAATACCACGTATAGAGCAATCCGAAAATAGCGTCAAGTTGAGATGGACAACCGGTGCAAGTATAAGGATTTGCAAACGGTATCGGATTTGAAGTACCCGGATAGAGTGTGGTCTGCAAGTTTTCTGTCCAGCAGAAACCGGCTAACGGAATTACTTTGTATTCGTGTCCTTCTTCATCAAATACACTTGAGTCGCAAGGTATTTTCAATATAATCTGACTCAATTCGCCTTCACAGAATCCATTGCTTGCAGATACGTAGTAATCATCTTTAGGAGGTAGATAAATTACGGTACAACCGTTAATGCGTCCTGTTTTATCCGGATTTTCATAGAAAGTATAGGTAAGACCGGGTATCATATCTACGGCGCTACAGAGATTAACAGGGTGTCCCGGGAAAGCGGTAAGTGTTTCAACGTTGATAACGGGAGCTTCGGGATAACTGTGTACCGTTATCGCAATACCTGCCGATGTTACGGAAGGTGGATTAGCGCACGGATCTTGCGATGTCAATGTACAGGTAATAATATCGCCGTTAGCCGGAGCATAGGTAAACTGAGGATTTACTGCTCCCTGTACCGGTACATTATTAACATTCCATTGATAGAGTGGATTATCACCGGCATTAGTGATAGCCGTAGTGAAAGTAATTGTTCTTCCTTCACAAATGTCGTCTAAAGGAGTAATTGCCCTAATGGTAGGTCTAATTGTTGCAGTAACAATTTCAACTTGTTTGCGGTTTTCGCTTTCGCAGTAGTTATCGCCACTTACTGATACATAGAAAGACGTATTGGCGGTAATGACCGGAGTAGTAAACACGGCTCCCGTTCCCAAAATTTGCGTACTTGTTTCAGTGGCATACCATCTGAATACCGGATTGATAACAGGAGTATTGGGAGGTAGAGACGCTGTAAGTTGCGTAGTATTTCCGCCACACAGTGATGTAATTCCGGATATAATAATCGGCGATGCATCTGCAAACGGATTTACAGTTAGCGTTACTGAATCTGTGATAGCGCTTATACAGCCTGTATTTGCATTGAGGGCACGTACATATACTTTGGCGCTTGCATTAGGCTGTACTGTAATATTGGTAATCAGATTGGCAAAATCCTTGCTTT
>Ga0268262_10000436_pt1 | contig 55253 bp, 42 predicted proteins | sample TergutNc150P3_FD_190354 | JGI IMG/M metagenome (GOLD analysis project Ga0268262, IMG submission 190354) | Nasutitermes corniger P3 segment gut microbial community from laboratory colony in Florida, USA - Nc150 P3 (SPAdes) (version 2) | ecosystem: Host-associated > Arthropoda: Insects >... | reverse complement strand
TACCTGACGCTCCAGTGAGATTACTCAAAACGAATATATTTTCTTTTGCAACAGATACTCTTGAATCTTGCTCAAAGGCTAACGCACCGTTTGAAAGATTTGCAGAGTCGGGATGCATCCAGCGAAGCTCGCCTGTTTCATAGTTGCTTGTGAAATTGAGCAAAAGCGAATTGCCTTCTATTTTTTCGTTATTGCCATTATCTTTATCATCTGAGCAGGCAAAAAGAGCAAGTGAAAGTGCAAGCGCGGGAATGGAGCGTCTAAACGCAGCCAAAGAGGTTCTTTGGGTCATGGTTCTACCTCGGAACATTGTTGCAAAATACCTCATAGTATTCTGCACCTAGGCAGGTTTTCCGGCTTTACGGTAGCGGGACTGCTCTTGACTTTCACAAGATTGCCCTGAAAAGGCATGGTTAATATAGAAAAATCACTAATTTGGGGCGTATGCAATACGCCCCTACGGGTTATTTTACCGCTATGCGAAGGGTTTGGGAATTGATTTTCACAATATACACCCCTGTCTGAACCTCTATTCTTAGATGGCTAGCGGCTAATGGGGAGTAACTCGTGGTTGAATATATTTGCTTGCCTTGCAAATTATATACTTCAACCTTTGAGCCCTGGGGCAGGTTTGAAAGCAAGATGGTGTTGGTGGTTGTGTGAACCAATATGTTTCCTAAGCTTGCAACTTGCGGTGGAAGAACAGGGGTTGTTTTGGAAACCACTGCTCCGCTTTGGCATTTTTCCGTTTCGGGGTCATACGAACTGCCGCCGCATAGGGAATAAACTTTGCCGCCCTTCTCATCCTCCCAGCAAAATTGTTTTTCATCGTTATACCAGCTGCTTTTCCCGCATTTGTACTGCAATGCACCGCCTGAGCATTTTTCATATTCAGGATCATATTCCGAACCGTTGCATAGGGAATAAACTTTGTCATTATAACAGAATTGCTTATCATAGTTTATTGTGCTAGTCCCGCATTTGTCCACCTCAACAACTGGAGGCGACGGAGGTGGCGGTGGTACTGGTTGGACGGTGCTGCTGCTGCTTGAAACAACGCTACTGCTGCTTTTGGCACTGCTGCTACTTGGAGCAACACTACTGCTGCTTTTGGCACTGCTACTGCTGCTACTTGGAGCAATGCTGCTGCTACTTGAAACAACGCTACTGCTGCTACTTGGAGCAACGCTACTGCTACTACTTGGAGCAACACTACTGCTGCTTGAAACAACGCTACTGCTGCTTTTGGCACTGCTACTACTTGGAGCAACGCTACTGCTGCTTTTAGCACTGCTACTGCTGCTACTTGGAGCAACACTACTGCTGCTCTTGGCACTGCTACTGCTGCTACTTGGAGCAACGCTACTGCTGCTCTTGGCACTGCTACTGCTGCTACTTGGAGCAACACTGCTGCTGCTTTTGGCACTGCTACTGCTGCTACTTGGAGCAACACTACTGCTGCTTGAAACAACGCTACTGCTGCTTTTGGCACTGCTGCTACTTGGAGCAACACTACTGCTGCTTTTGGCACTGCTACTGCTGCTACTTGGAGCAACGCTACTGCTGCTTTTGGCACTGCTACTGCTGCTACTTGGAGCAACACTACTGCTACTTGGAGCAACGCTACTGCTGCTTGGAGCAACACTACTGCTGCTACTTGAGGAGGGAGTGATGTTTGCGGTTACGCTCGTGGGTTGTGCGGAAAGTGTGTAGTTGCTTGCATCTGCACCTTCAATGCCAAAATCGCTGAATGTTACGGTTCTTTCTCCAACAGTTGGACTATCAAATGAAGCTGTGCCTTGTTTAACGGTTAAGTCATCGTTGCCAATTACTCCGCTGATTATTTGTGTTTCTTTAATCGTGGCAGACTTATTGCCATCGTAAACTTTGTCATTTGCCGATGCTGTGATAGTCACGGGCTTGGGAGCGATGTCAAATACAAAGGACGCATTGCCTATGTAATCTCCTATGCCTATTATTTCAACTATGGCTTTATCTTCTGCGGAGCTAGCATTTATGTTATTGGTACCGTTCGCTACGGTATAATCCTTTCCTTCTTTAAGCTCTTTACCGCCTAGCATAAGTGCAGGTTTCTGAGGGTTGCCGTTGTAAGTATAGATAGTATCTGACTTGAGAACCGCCTCTTTAATATTTGTAAAAGGCTCTAGCTGATCGTTTTTCTCTTTTATACTCATCTGTAAATCGAAGAAAAGGTCGGAACTAGGACGAAGGCTGGAACTAGAACTAGTTGGTGGTGCTTGCCCCACAACGCAGGTGATAACATTGACACCTGGTTTAAGCGCACTTTTGAGATTCGTGAGACTCGCCGCATGATAGGTACTGCTGCCGCTGCTGATTCCCTGACCAGGATAGTCTTTGTCTATTGCAAAATTTATTCGCGTCGCTGCTTGCACGGTATTTCCAGCAGCGTAATCGCCCCAATTTACATCGTCACCTATTTTTGTAGAGGAACTGGATTTGCTTGTGTTAAAGCGATAAACTTCGGTGCCATTGATATACATAATCATAGCATCATCTATTTGGTGTTGTCCAAAAACGCTTGTTATTTTGCTTGCATCGAAATTCTTATTGTCTATAGTGAATTGTTTTTTGAAATAGGTCCAAGTGTAGTTGGTGTTTTCATTAGGACCATTGGGTATTTTAGTTGTAGGAGTGGGTGTAGTGCCGAAACCCATAGAAGTAGGCGCGTTAGTCCATCCGTTCAAAGACGACATATTAAAAGCATCAGTTAAAAACTCTTTCTGTGTTTTGCTTTGGTAATAGTAATAGTCGCCAAATTTGGAAACTTCGTAAATATTTGAGCCGCGTTCTGTGCCTATTACGTTCAAATCTACAGTCACTACATTGTAAATATCCGTTTTAGTCGGCGTAAATGTTGCCCGGTAAGGCAGTGTACCTTCCTCTATATCTTGCTCACCATTAACCCAAGTCCATTTCCCGTCTGCGACCGTAGGCAACTCAACGCTTGATAACTCATCACCTCCAGTACCAGTAAGCCCTGTAGGTTTGGTGTACCAAGGGTTGACTTTAACGTTTGGGTTTTGAACATAAAAAGGCTGGGTGTAAGCAATGCCTTTATTGCTTTTCAAATGTGCACGGACATAACGACCTATTTTGCCCTCATACGCAGAGCTATTCAGATTCAGGGTATTGCCCGCTGCATTTCTACTCTCCGAAAGAATTTTAACGCCATCGGAAATCCATTCTATGGTACTGAAATCATCTCCGCTGATGGTTATTGTGCCACTCTCTTTGTCCACTGCAATTTTGGAAATACTAGGGACAGTTTCTTTCAGCCATTGAGTCGTTTCTTCCGTTGTATTTCCACGTTCTGGCGTAGGTTTGCCTTTTGGGGTGGTGATGTGTATGCCTTCCCTACGGTCAACGCGAGCTACCGCATAGAAAGTTCCTTTTCTCATTGATTCCACAGTTGCTTCTTCGGTAAGTTTATCTAAAAGCATCACATTGTAAGAATAACCTATTTCATCTAGACTGTGAGAATCATCGCTTGAGAAAGCCCACACTTTTCTTCCCTCAGGCGCAAGTGCCTTAAGTATATTATCGTAAAGTACCCTGTCGGATTTGGATTCGTTGTCCAGTTTGTTTATTATTTCCATGCCGAGAGCATCTGTTTCTTTTAACATTTTAACGTATTTATCAATATAGATAGGGTTATTTGAAATCGCTGCTCCAGCCGCACTGTCACTTGTGTACCCGCCATTGGTATATCTGCCTGGGTGGTGAATATAATTGACACCGCCTTCAGCAGCCGATAATTTCAATATCTTGGTTAGTGAATCCTTGCCAGAATAGGTAAAGCAGGCATTGGCAGTAAAACTGTGCCCTACATCTATATAGGTATCATTAGCACTGTACATATATTTATATGCTAAAAGTTCGCCCCCACATTTAAGCCCAATCATCCCTCCAAGAGATGTATTTCTATTTTTAATCTTGCTATCGGAATAACTTCCATTATTAATTTGGTTCTTAGTAGGAACGTCTAAGTTTTCTTTCGCTTTAGAACTACTACTCCAATCTGCCAAATCACCCTCATCGGGCGCACCTTTTTCAGGATCCTTAGTCCAGTCCTCATTAAACCTGCCGTGGTCTGTAATGGTTACGATGCTAAAATCCCTATCGTAATGGGTTAAAAGCATATCCTTTACAGTATTTGTGCCATCAGAATTAGTTGTATGAACGTGGAAAGCAGCTTTATGCTTGCCATAAGTTCCCCAATCAACGCTCTCGTAGGGGTTGAGAACTACTTTGTACTGCGCAAAGGCTGAATGTATTGCGCACAGAACGGCAAAAGCCAATGCTGTCTTAAAGTTGCTTTTCATAGGAACTCCTTTTAAAAAAAAGGGGGGGGGGGGGGGGGGGGGGGCAAAAACAGCTTGTGGAAAAAGTACTTTTAGACCTTGCACCGCAAGGTCGGCAAAAACCCATTTTACCTTTAAAAGACATACATCACCTAGTATAAATATAGTAAAATTTTAGGCAACGAGGAGAAAAATCTGCAAAATGTCTGATTTCGGGCAAAAAAGGCATAGTCCAAGTTGGAGTATTTCCGATGTCCGCTCATTGCGCGAAGCCGAAATTTGACATTCTTACACTTTTTTTTGTAAAAATTTGCAAAAACTTTGGAAAAAATGATTTTTTTGGAAAAAATTGCAAAAACTTTTGTATATTTATTGTATATGGATAATTCTTTCAAAATAAGGCAAACATATCTGGAAACATTGCTTGGCTATAAAGATAAAAAAATAGTCAAAGTGATAACTGGCATAAGGCGTTGTGGAAAGTCCACAATGCTATCTGTATTTGCACAGGAGCTTAAAAAAAGGCATATTTCGGAGAAACAGATTATAGAAATGAATTTTGAATCCATGAAATTCGAAAATATAACAAATCACAAAGAATTGTATTCATATATAGCTGGGCATATTGGGCAGCCACGGGGAGCTGTCCCCACTAAGAAAAAAACATATCTCTTTTTTGATGAGATACAAATGGTGAAAAAATGGGAAAAGGCGGTGAATTCTTTTTTAGTGGATTTTGATGTTGACGTTTATATAACAGGCTCCAATGCCTATTTGCTTTCTTCCGAACTTTCAACCTTGATTTCTGGGCGCTATGTTGAAATAAAAATGCTGCCCCTTTCATTCAAGGAATTTTTGGATTTCAATGATTTTGATTCCAAACTTAGCATTGAAGATAAATTTTTGCTGTATATGAAATTCGGAGGAATGCCTGCGGTTGCTGAATATGGTTTTAATGAAAAAATGATTTACGAAATGCTGGAAGGGGTTTACAACACCGTTATAATCAAAGATATAATGCAGAGAAACAAAATAACAGACTATGCCTTGCTTAAAAAACTTGCTGATTTTTTAGCTCACAGCATAGGCTCAATAAATTCCATAAACAGCATAAGCAATTTTTTGGTTAGCAATAAAGAAACAGAGCATAAATCCGCACCAAACAAAATGATTGAAAGCTATATAACCGCATTGCAAAACGCATTTATTTTTTACGAGTTAAAAAGATACGATTTAAAAGGCAAATCATTGCTCAAAACGCTTTGCAAAAACTATATAGCCGATATAGGCATAAGAAATATGCTTTTAGGGTACAGAGATGCCGAAAAGGGTCACATCTTGGAAAACATAGTGTTTTTGGAGCTTTTGCGGCGAGGCTACAAGGTTCATATAGGAAAATTTTTAGATTTCGAGATTGATTTTGTGGCTGAAACTCCGAAGGAAAGAATTTATTTTCAAGTTTGCGAAAGTTTAGTTGACAAAAATGTTTTTGAGCGAGAGATTGCGCCGCTAAAACATATAAGAGACAACCACGAAAAAATAATACTTTCTGGGGATAAGAATTTCATTGCTTCTTATGATGGGATTAAAATTGTGAATGTGATAGATTTTTTGTTGAGGTAGGGGTAAAATCGCTAATTTGGGGCGTATGCAATACGCCCCTACGGGTTATTTTACCGCTATGCGAAGGGTTTGGGAATTGATTTTCACAATATACACCCCTGTCTGAACCCCGATTCTCAAATTGTCTGAACCCCGATTCTCCAGATTAGAGGATTTTCCCGATGTGAATACGAGTTTGCCTTGGATGTTGTACACTTCAACCTTTGCGCCCTGGGGCAAGTTTGAAAGCAAGATGGTGTTGGTGGTTGTGTGAACCAATATGTTTCCTAAGCTTGCAACTTGCGGAGGAAGAATAGGGGTTGTTTTGGAAACCACTGCTCCGCTTTGGCATTTTTCCGTTTCGGGGTCATACGAACTGCCGCCGCATAGGGAATAAACTTTGCCGCCCTTCTCATCCTCCCAGCAAAATTGTTTTTCATCGTTATACCAGCTGCTTTTCCCGCATTTGTACTGCAATGCACCGCCTGAGCATCTTTCAGATTCGGGATCATATTCCGAACCGTTGCATAGGGAATAAACTTTGTCATTATGACAGAATTGCTTTTCATAGTTTATAGTGCTAGTCCCGCATTTATCTGCCACAACTGGTGGCGGTTGGGCAGTGCTGCTACTGCTGCTTTTGGCACTGCTACTGCTTGAAGCAACGCTACTGCTGCTACTTGGAGCAACACTACTGCTGCTTTTAGCACTGCTACTGCTTGAAGCAACGCTACTGCTGCTACTTGGAGCAATGCTGCTGCTGCTTTTGGCACTGCTACTGCTGCTACTTGGAGCAACGCTACTGCTGCTTGGAGCAACACTACTGCTGCTTTTAGCACTGCTACTGCTGCTACTTGGAGCAACACTACTGCTGCTTTTGGCACTGCTGCTACTGCTGCTTTTGGCACTGCTACTGCTGCTACTTGGAGCAACACTACTGCTGCTTTTGGCACTGCTACTGCTGCTACTTGGAGCAACACTACTGCTGCTTTTGGCACTGCTGCTACTGCTACTTGGAGCAACGCTACTGCTGCTTTTGGCACTGCTACTGCTGCTTGAGGAGGGAGTGATGTTTGCGACAGCGTTTGCTGGTTGTGCGGAAAGTGTGTAGTTGCCTGCATCTGTGCCTTCAAGGGTAAATCCTGTGAATGTTACGGTCTTGTCTGTTCCGACATTTGCGTTGTCAAATGAAGCGGAGCCATTGGCAACTGTTACTGCATCGCCGTCAATTTTTCCGTTGATTGTCGAGGTTCCAATCGTAGCGTCTGTTTTGCCATCGTACACCTTGTTATTTGCCGTTGCTGTTATGGTCACGGACTTTGCTGTAATAACTCCTGTGGTAATTCTTGTTGGTTGGGCTGAAAGCGTGTAGTTGCCTGCATCTTTGCCATCGAGCGCAAAGTTTGTAAATGTTACTTGTTTACCTGTGTTAACACGTTTGCTACTAAATGTAGCATTGCCATTGATAACGGTTACATTATCGCTACCAATTACTCCACTGATTGTAGTTCCAGTAATTGTAGCAATATCGGTGCCATCGTACACTTTGTTGGCAACAGTTACACCCGTGATGGTTACAGATTTAGGAGTAGTGATGTTTGCGGTGCCACTGGGTTGTGAAAGCGTGTAGTTGCCTGCATCTGTGCCGCTAATGGAAAATCCAGTGAATATTACTGTTTTGTTATCTCCGACATTCTTATCGTTAAACTTAGCAGTGCCATTTGTAATGGTTACTGCATCACTACTAATTTTCCCGCTGACTGCCGCAGTTCCAGTAAACGTAGCGTTTGTGTTGCCATCGTAAACCTTGTTGTTTGCCGTTAAGCCTGTGATGGTTACGGGCTTTGCTGTGATGTTTGCGGTACCGCTTGGTTGTGCTGAAAGCTCATAGTTACCTGCATCTGCACCACCAAGTGTGAAGTTGACAAATGTTACTGTTTTGCCTATCCCTACATTTTTGTTTGCAAACGAAGCCGTGCCGTTAATAACGAACACCTTATCGCCGTCAATTACATCGTTGACTGCCGCAATTCCTGCAACATCAGCGGTTGTATTGCCATCGTACTCCTTGGAAGATGCAGTTATTCCAGTAATGGTAATGGTCTTCGCTATTATTTCAAAATATGCCTCTATGGAACCTAAATAATTTCCTATGCCGTCAATTGTAATTTTTGCGGTTCCGACATTTATGTTGTTATCGTAATGTGAAACGATGTAATCAATATCTTTTGTGAGTAAGGTTCCGTCAAGAGTTACGGTAAATGCAGGTTCTATTTTGGAGCCTGTGTAGGTTTGAGATGGGATAGAGGAGACATTGGCATTTTCTAAGTTAATTTTGTACGGTTGCCATTTTAAAATTGGATAGCCATTGTTCTCTGTATTTGTAATAGCCCAGATATTGTTAAAATCCCAGTCAATGTAAGTGTCTTTCTTTTTCATATCGGCGGTGGTTTTGCCTTCTCCCTTACCCTCGTCATTCAACTCAGTGATTTCTGAGTCGTAGTAGCTGTAGTTGGTTGTACCTGCGTTGCCGTCATCCCCAACCAAGCCGCCAATACCGAACTCGCCTGACACACTTCCCGTGGCGTAACTGTTGTTGATTTCGCTGACATTCATTCCAACCAAGCCGCCAATACCGAACTCGCCTGACACACTTCCCGTGGCGTAACTGTTGTTGATTTGGCAGTTATCAAGGTTGATCCCGACCAAACCGCCAACATTGTAGTTGCCCTCTACGCTTCCCGTAGCGTAGCTTTCGTAGATTTTGCTGCTGGGATAGTTCCATTCATCCCCGTTTATCCCGACTAAGCCACCAACATTGTTGGTGCCCTCTACGCTTCCCGTGGCGTAACTATTGCTGATTGTGCCGCCGCCGTTCTCTCCGACTAAGCCGCCAACGTATTCGTTTCCTGTGACACTACCCGTAGCGTGGCTACTGTTGATTGAACCGTCACTGGTGTTTCTTCCAGTTAAGCCGCCAACGGATTCGTCTCCTGTGACACTACCCGTAGCGTGGCTATTGCTGATTATACCGTTATTATGTCCAATCAAGCCGCCAATACTGAACTCGCCCGACACATTTCCAGTAACTTGGCTATTGCTGATTATGCCTTCATTATATCCAACCAACCCACCAACCGTGCTGCTACCTTTGATCCCGCCTTTGGTATCATCAATCTCTACGATTATATCCTTTATTTCTCCTGATACTCCCACTCCCCCAAATAAACCAACATTACCTTCGTAGGGCGTGTTTATCCAAAGCCCAGACACCTTATGACCATTCCCGTTGAGCTTACTATCAAATCTATTATAGTAAGTACCTATCGGCTCCCAACCATTTTCAGAACTGGCTAAATATTCAGATAAATCAATATCATTATTCAAAATATAATGGTAATTACTTTCCAAACACTCATACCCATTCATATTCAAAATCTGCAACTGCTCTGAAGTGCTAATCTGGAAAGGATCTATCTCCGTGCCAGCACCGCCAGCAAACAAAAGAGGGGGGGGGGGGGGGGGGGGGGGGGGGGGCAAAAACAGCTTGTGGAAAAATCACTTTTAGACCTTGCGGCGCAAGGTCGGCAAAAGGTTATTTCGTTACAATAAGCCATACTAAGTATAAATCTATATTATTTTTCGGCAAAAAAGCAAGGGAAACGTAAAAAAAAGAGATAAAATGCTGTTTTTAACCCAAAAAACCTAAAACCGTTATAGTCCAAGTTGGAATAGTTTCGGGAATTTAAGAGGTGAAGATTAAAATTTCCCTATCGCAGAAACCCAATCGCCAAAGTTCACATCTAGCAATTCGGCGGCCAGTTCATCTTTTGCGGCGTTTTCGTTTGCTTGGGGAGATGTTTTGAAGGTTTCGGATATTCCCAAAGTAGCAATTTGTTTATCGTTACACTCGGTGATGGTTAGTCTGGGGGAATATGTGCATATAATTTTTGCCAAATTATCTGTTTTGCAGGTTGGTTTGTTGAGTTTGATTATCACGCCACCATCTGAGCATTTTGTTTTTTTAATACCAGTAGATGCCAATTTTTCGTACATAACCTTCCCTATTATATCGCTGGTTGCATTCCAGTGAATTGACCTGCCAGAAGATTTTTGATGTGTTTTTTTTTGCTGAACTTTTTTTTGCTGGTCTTCTTTTTGCGGATCTTCTTTTGGAATAATAGGCGGAATAGGAAAAGGAGGTGGAATGTCTTTTTTTGAATCTGCGGCGCGTTGCTCAAGTATTCTTATTGAATCTGCATATTGCGCAGCTATTTTTTCTTTTTGTATTTGCAAATCTCTTTGCGCAGCTTGCAATTGCAAGTTTTTTTGCTGGAATATCAAAGCCGCTATCCCCAAAAGAACTATTGAGAAAAAAGAAATGAATAATTTTTTGTTTCTCTTTGCCCAGTGCGGTTTTGAAATCAAAAACTTTTGCTTCATATTGGCATAAGCACCTTCAAAATGCTTGGGGTTAAGGTCTATGCCATTTTTTTTGGTTATATCCTTAACATCTTCTGGCAAACTTTTAGGGTAAACAAAACCGTCTAAAGTAAGTGGAACAATATTCTTGTTTGTTTTTAAAGCACATACTATTTCTTGGCGAACCCAATCGCTTTTCGGGTCGCTTTCAGGGTCAAAAAATCTATCATAAATACCAGAACTCAGTACGAGCAAAAAATCTTTGCAATCATAAACTCTTTTTTCAAGTTCATCATCAAAATTCCCCTTTTCTAAAGTATCTATATCAAAAAAAACTGAATAACCATCTATTCTCAAACGATCATAAAGCAATTTGGCAATGTCGTAGCCCCCTTTACGCCTATATGAAATAAAAATTTCAAACTTTTTGGGCTTGGACATCGCTTAACGCTTGGAGAACTGGAAGTGCTTGCGGGCTTTTTTACGACCGTATTTTTTGCGTTCCACAACTCTGGCATCACGGGTTAGCAAATTTGCGTGCCTAAGAGCGGGTTTAATCTCTGCGCTTTGCTCAACAAGTGCCCTGGCAATCCCAAGACGAACCGCACCCATTTGACCTGCTATGCCTCCACCTACGGCATTAACTATAACATCCCATTTATCGGCATTGCCCAAAACTGAGAATGGAAGGTTTGCCACCATGTTTTGCACATCGGAATGGAAATAATCTTTGAAATCGCGGCCATTTATGGTGCGTTTGCCTGTTCCCTCTTTGAGAATAACGCTTGCCACTGCGCTTTTGCGCCTACCTGTGCCGCGGTAAATTTTTTGCTGCACTGCTTTTTCTTTTGTTGCGGTTTTTGCTGCTACTGTTGCTGCCATAATATTTCCTCATTTTTCCTTTTATATAGCCACAGGCTCTAGGTTTTTAGCTGTTTCTTTATGTTCTGCGCCTGCATATACTTTTAATTTTTTGAACATTTTATGCCCCAAAGCCCCATGTGGAAGCATTCCCCAAACGGCGTGTTCAAGAGGATACTCCGGCCTGTGGTTCAAATATTGCTTAAATGATATCCAGCGTTCACCGCCTATATTGCCAGTATGGTGAAAATATTGCTTTGTTTCTGCTTTTTTGCCCGATAAAGCCACTTTTGCAGCGTTAATCACAACAACAAAATCGCCAACATCTATGTTTGGAGCATAGACGGGTTTATGTTTGCCCATGAGCAAATGGGCTATTTTGCTTGCAACGCGACCAAGGGGTTTGCCCTCGGCATCAACAATTTTCCATTTGCGTTCTACGGCATTTGGGTTCACAACAGGAGTTTTCATACTTCCTCAAAGATATAGTTACGTAAATTTAGCAATTTCAGGGACTTTTGTCAAGGTATAAGGGTTAATTTTAACTTTTCTATATTCCATATTACATTTTTTTTGAGGTATTTATATGAAAATGAAGGCTCTTGCCCTGCTTTTTGCGTTATCCACCGCGGTTTTTGCACTCGAATTGGAAGGTTTTTACAAAACCATAGACGACAAAACCGGAAATGCAAAGTCAATTGTGCGAATTTACAAATGCGGAGATGCCATCTGTGGGCGCATAGTTGCGCTTTACGATGAAAAAGGCGCAAAAATAGAGGAAACTCTAAATGCACCATCACGTGTTGCAGACAAAGTTTCTGGCTCGCCAAAGATGGCAGGTCTTGATATAATTTGGAGTATGAAACCCGATAAAGACGAGTATTCCGGCGGTAAAATTTTAGACCCTAAATCTGGAAGCGTTTATTCCTGTGTGATTTGGCCAGATAAAAAGGATGCCAAAAAATTGAATGTTCGCGGCAAAATAGGGCCTATAGGTCGCACTCAGGAGTGGAACGTTTTTGACGCAAGCGGCTTGCCCGAAGATTTGAAAAATTTAGATGTCTCAAAATGGACACCAAAAATTATCAAATAAATAGTGCCCAAATACATAGCTAAAAGGTTGCTGCTCATGATTCCCACAATGCTGGGAATTTCTTTTGTGTGTTTTTTGCTGGTTCAGCTTGTACCTGGGGGTCCGGTTGAAGAGATGATTTCAAAGGCTCAAAGCGCGGCTAATATGAAAGGCGGGAACAACCTTAGCCCTGAGCAGATTGAGCAGATAAAGGCTTATTTTGGTTTTGATAAACCCATAACCGAGCGTTATTTTATTTGGCTTTCCAAGGTTTTGCGCTTGGACTTTGGGAATAGTTATGCTTATGGTGGAGCAGCTTGGAATGTTATATCTTCTAAATTTCCTGTATCGCTTTTTTTTGGATTGAGTTCATTCTTTATTTCATATTTGGTTTGTATTCCGCTGGGGCTTGCCAAGGCTGTGAAAAACGGTTCTAAATTTGATTCCGCAACAAGTGCCATTATGTTTTCAGGTTATGTTGTGCCAGGTTACGCGCTTGGTATTTTGCTGATAGTATTTTTAGCGGGCGGTTCGTTTTTGGATTTATTTCCTTTGGGTGGCTTAACATCTGATAATTTTGAAAATTTTACATTTTTTGGAAAATTGCTTGATTTGGCGCACCACTTGTGTTTGCCATTTCTCTGCTATATTTTGGCGGAGTTCGCATTCCTAACCCTTTTAATGAAGAATTCCGTTTTAGAAGAGCTTGGCAAAGACTATATGCGCACTGCCCTTGCAAAGGGGCTTTCTTTTAAAGAGGCTCTGTTTAAACACGCCCTCAGAAATGCGCTACTTCCGCTTGCAACCAGAATGAGCGAAATTTTCACGCTTATGTTTGCCGGCGCGCTTTTAATTGAAAAAGTTTTCGATATAGATGGAATGGGGCTTTTATATTACAACGCGATGGTGCACAGAGATTACAACGTAGTTTTGGGTATAATTGTACTCTCTTGCTTTATGGCTATGCTAGGCCGGCTGTTCAGCGATTTGCTTTACGGATTTGTTGACCCCAGAATAAAACTGGGGTGATGATCAGTCGTCTGTGGACACTCCTAATTTGTTTTTAAGGTCAAAAACTTCTTTTGCCAATTTATGGTTTTCTTCTGTTAAAGAAGTAGCCTCGTTCTTGGCATCTTTAAGCTCGTCTGCTCTTGGGGGGCGGTCTTCGCCTGAACCGCCTTTGCCCTTTTTGCCACCTCCGCCTCCGCTGCTGTAGCCGCCGCCGTCATCGTCGGAATCACTATAATAAGAGGAGCCGCCGCTGCTCTTTGAACCAGCACAAGCGGCTAAAAACATAAACGCACAGGCGCAGAACAATAAGGATACTCGTTTTAACATATTAAAAACTCCGTTTTAGATAAATATAGTAAAATTATCCACCTACCTTCAACCAATTACCATTCATATTCATCAATAAATACACTCCAGCCCCTGCCAAATAACCCAGCAATGCCAAAGGAGCTATTCTTTTCAAATACCAGCCAAAAGAGAGGTTTCTGTCTATGCCCATAGCCGCAACACCTGCCGCAGAGCCAATTACCAGCATAGAGCCACCCGTACCAGCGCAATAGGCTATAAATTCCCACATCAAATGATCAGTGGGGAATAACTCCTTGCTATACATGCCCATTGTAGCCGCAACCAAGGGAACATTATCCACAATAGCAGACAAAAAGCCTATTATGATTGTGATTATGCGAACATCGCCCAAAGCGTGTTCCAATATTTTTGCAAGGTGTTCAAGCTGTCCGGTTGCTTCCAAAACGCCAACAGCCAGCAAAATTCCCGCAAAGAACAGAACGCTTGGAGTGTCAACATCTTTCACAACGTGGTGAACATTGAGCCTATTTGGAGCTTTCTCGTGTCTGCGGGCTAAAAGCTCAACTACAGTCCAAAGCACTCCCAAAATAAAAAGCATGGCTATATAGGGCTGAATATGAAAAACAGTTTTTATAATAGGCACCATTAAAAGACCACCTATCCCAGCTATGAACAGTGCATTTCTCTCAAAAGAAGATGGAGCATTTTCGGAAGAGTTTGAACCTGAATGGCTAATCTCTCCACTTATGAAGAAAGTAAAAATTATCAATGGAAGGAGCAGGCACATTATGCTTGGCAAAATGAGGGATGTTATTATGCCCTGTGCTGAAATTAGTTCTTTAATCCAGAGCATTGTTGTAGTTACATCTCCGATGGGGCTCCAAGCTCCACCAGCATTTGCTGCTATAACTATTACGCCTGCCATATAAAGCCTGCTTTTTGTATCGCTGATGAGCTTGCGGGTAAGGGTCATCATAACAATGGTTGTTGTTAAATTATCCAGAACCGCACTCAAAAAGAAAGATATCCAAGCAATAATCCACATTAAAACTTTTATGTTTTTGGTTTTTATGCGCGATGTTATAACAGAAAAACCATCGTTTGCATCTATAATGGCAACTATGGTCATTGCACCCATCAAAAAGAAGAGTATTTTAGTTAACTCGCCAAAACAATCAAATAACTGCTTGTCAGCAATTTTAGGGTCGCCCGAAGCTTTGAACCATATAAGCCAAAGCACCGTTCCCAAAAACAAAGCACTTGCAGACTTGTTTACCTTCAAGGGATGTTCCAATGCTATAGCAAGGTATCCCAGTACAAAAATAATAGCAATCACTGTAAGAATCATTTACCCACCTACCATTGACCAATTACCATTTACATTCATCAACAAATACAATCCAGCTCCCGCCAAATAACCGAGCAATGCCAAAGGGGTTATCTTTCTCAAATACCAGCCAAAAGAGAGGTTTCTGTCTATACCCATAGCCGCAACACCAGCCGCAGAGCCAATTATCAGCATAGAACCACCCGTGCCTGCACAATAGGCTATAAATTCCCACATAAGATGGTCAGTGGGGAAATGGCTCAATTCATACATGTGCATTGTAGCCGCAACCAAGGGAACATTATCCACAACAGCAGACAAAAAGCCTATCATCATTGTGATTATGCGAACATCGCCCAAACTATTTTCCAATATTTTTGCAAGAGCTTCAAGCTGCCCGGTTGCTCCCAAAACGCCAACAGCAAGCAAAATTCCAGCAAAGAACAGCACACTAGGAGTGTCCACATCTTTCATAACGCTGAGAACATTGAGCCTGTTTGGAATAGCACCATGGTGCTTGTGACCCAAAAGCTCAACTACAGTCCAAAGTATGCCCAAAACAAAAAGCATGGCTATATATGGAGGAACATGGAAAATGGTTTTAATGACAGGCACCATTAAAAGACCGCCTATTCCAACTATGAACAATAAATCTTTCTCAAAAGAAGTGGGGGCATCCTCGGAAGGCGGCGAACTTGGATGGGTTATCTTTCCACTCATGAAAAAAGTAAAAACTACCACAGGAACGAGCAGGCTCATTACGCTTGGCAAAAAGAGGTCTTTCACTATGCCCAGAGCTGAAATTTGCCCGCCAATCCAAAGCATTGTTGTGGTCACGTCTCCAATGGGGCTCCAAGAACCGCCGGCATTTGCCGCTATAACTATTATGCCTGCCATGTAAAGCCTGCTTTTTGCATCGCTTACGAGCTTGCGGGTAAGGGTCATCATCACTATGGTTGTTGTTAAATTATCCAAAACAGAACTCAAAAAGAAAGATATCCATGCAATTATCCACAGCAAAACTTTCGCGTTGTTGGTTTTTATTCGAGATGTTATAACAGAAAAACCCTCGTTTGCATCTATAATGGCAACTATGGTCATTGCACCCATCAAAAAGAAGAGTATTTGAGCCAAATCGCCAAAAGCTTCGAACAACTGCGTTTTAGGAATCTCAGGGTCACTAGAAGAATTGAACCATAAAATCCAAAGCAATGTTCCCAAAAACAATGCAGTTGCGGATTTGTTCACTCCTAGGGGATGTTCCAATGCTATGGCAAGGTACCCTAGCACAAAAATAACGGCAATAGCGGTAAGAATCATAGTGCGGTAAATATAGAAATACTGGAGACCCTTCTACACCTTAAAATGGCTCAAAATATTTTTCAAGTCGCTGGCAAGCCTGGCAAGTTCGTCTGCGCCTTGGTTGATTTGTCTTGTGCTTTCGGCACTGATTGAATTTTTTGCTACTTCGGCTGCACCACGAGACATATCTTTGCTACCCTTGGCTACCTCGCCTATGGCACTCGCTACACGCTTAGCACCCACATTCACTTGCGCCACATTGCTAGATATCTCATTGCTTGCCTTTGTTTGCTGTTCAACGTGGTTAGAAATAACGTCCACGCTCTGATTGATTTTCTTTATGATTTCCGAAACTTCGTTTATCACTGTCACCGCCTCGCTAGTGCCAGATTGTATGCTTTCTATACGCCGTGCTATATCGTCTGCACTCATTGTGCTTTGGTTTGCAAGCTCCTTTATTTCTCCAGCTACCACAGCAAAGCCCTTGCCGGCCTCGCCCGCAGAAGCCGCTTCTATTGTGGCATTGAGTGCCAAAAGGCTTGTTTTGTCTGCTATTCTTTTTATCACTTCGGTCACATGCCCTATTTCCTTTGCAGCAGCACCGAGCTTGCTCATGGCACCGGTTGCCTCGCGAGACTTGACTGTTGCTTCGTCGGCTATTTTATTGGCATCACCTGCATTGTTGGATATTTGCCTTATGCTTGCGCTCATCTCTTCCACTGCTGCAGCCATGGTGTTCATATTCGTGGACATTTGCTCTGCCGTGCCAGCCACATCATTGGCATTGGTGGAGGCTTGTTCTGCACCGCTTGCCATTGAGTTTATGTTCAAATTCACTTGTTCGGTTGCATTTGTCACCTGCTTGCCAATGCTGGAAAGTTCCTCTGCCGAGCTAGCAAGGGTATCTGAGGTTTGCTGGAGGTTTTTGAGTATGGTATGCAGCTTTTCAGAGAGGCTGTCTAGTGCTTTGGAGAGAATACCAAGCTCATCTCCGCGGTTCAACTCTGTGCGAACTGTCATATCGCCTTTTTCCATTTTGGAAATGGCGTTTACCACCGAGTGAAGCGGGCGAGTTATGGAAAGCGTAAGGAATAAACCAAAACCTATTGAAATAATCAAAACAGCAGCTAAAAGCGTAACCGCTACTTTTTTGTCGTGGTCGGTTCGTATTGAAGTTTCTTTTGAAACTTTTTCTGTTGAACTAACTTTGGCTTCTACCGCTGCATCAAGTGCTTTTGACATTTCCCCTGCCGCATTCAATACACTAGGCGGAAGATCTTCTATACTGAGTCCAGTATCAGGGTCAATTCTTGCCACTTTTACGTAATTATGCACTACCGTCATATACTTGTCAACGGCAGCCGCTAAATCATCAAAAAATTTCTTGCCAGATTCTTTTATCACCAATTCTTTTTGCTTGTTTATGAGTTCTTTAACTGCAATATGAGTTTGGTTCATATCGTTAACAAGACTGAGGCGACCTTCAGTATTTTTTGCAAGCTGCCAGCGCCGGATATCTATGCGCAACTCCTGCACTTGTTCAGCGGTTTTCACAAGTATTCCCAGAGGAACAGTCCCTTTTTCGTGTAGAAAATCAGTTTCCATATCGAGAGTTTCTAAACTATCAATTAAATATATCCCTAAAAACGCCGTCAATGCGGCGATGAATAAGAAAGATACCATTAGCTTTGGACCTATTTTTATGTTTTTCATCGGTTACCTCTATTTTGCTGGTAAAGTAAATATATATTATTTTTATTAAGAAATAGTTAAATTATTTTTTAAAATAAACAAAAATTACACTTTTTCGCCTAGTTAAAGACTCAACTTGATTAGAACATTTTTCAATTCGCTCGCAAGCCTGGCAAGTTTGTCTGCGCCTTGGTTTATTTGTTTTGTGTTCTGAACACTAGTTGAACATTCAATTACACCCTCTATATTTCGCGACATTTCCTTACTACCATTGGCTACCTCGCCTATAGACTCTGCCACGCGCTTGATTCCTACATTGGCTTGCTCAACATGGTGGGCAATCTCAGTACTTGCCTTTGTTTGCTGCTCAACGTGGTTGGATATAATTCCTATGCTTTGATTTATCTTCGCTATTATATCAGATACATCGTTTATCACCTTTATCGCCGTGCTAGTGCCAAGCTGGATTCCCCTTATGCGCTTTGTTATGTCGTCTGCGCTTTTTGCGCTTTGGCTTGCAAGCTCCTTGACCTCGCCTGCCACAACAGCAAAACCCTTGCCTGCCTCTCCAGCAGAAGCAGCCTCTATTGTTGCATTGAGAGCTAATAAATTTGTTTTGTCGGCTATCTTCTTTATCACATCGGTCACCTGCCCTATTTCTTCTGCCGCAGCCCCCAACTTGTCCATTGCATTGGTTGCATCATTGGACTTAACGGTGGCTTCGTTTGCAATTTTGCTGGCATCGCAAGCGTTATTGGCTATTTGATTTATGCTCATGCTCATCTTTTCTACTGCTGTAGTTATGGTTACCATATTAGCAGACATTTGCTCCGCCGCATTAGCCACTTTATCGGCATTGGTGGAGGCTTCTTCTGCTCCGCTTGCCATTGCGTTTATGTTAGAGTTCACTTGCTCTGTTGCATTAGCCACTTGCTTGCCAATATCGGAAAGTTCCGTTGCCTCCTCTGCTAATGTGTCTGAGTTCTGCCGGAGGTTCTTGAATATAGTCTGAAATTTTGCCGATAGGCTGTCTAGCGACTTAGAAAGAGAGCCTATCTCATCTTCACGTTCTAAACTGGCACGGACAGTCATATTTCCGTGTTCTATTTTGGAAAGAGTATTCACAACCACGCGCAAGGGCTGCGTTATGGAGAACGTTAAGAATATGGCAAAACAAAGAGAAAAAATCAAGACCATTATCAAAACAGCGGTTGCTGTTCCTTCAGAATCGCGTGCCGTTTGAGAGTTTGAATCTAAAATCTCTTTTGCCGAATCAAGTCTCATTCTTATGGCATTGGAAACTGCTTTCGACATTTCGTTTGCAGCACTCAATACCGCAGGCGAAAGACTTTCTGCGCAAATTCCGGTAGCGGAATCAATTTTTGCATTTTTTGCATAATTATGCGCTTCCACCACATAATTGCTAGTGGCAGCAAGCAAATTGTTCAAAGACTTATCCTTATCTTTTTCTTTTGCTATTCTATCCCTTAAAACGACATAAGATTCATCAATGGCCCTAATAATGATAGAACGCTCCTCATTCGTTTTCGCCAACTGCCAACGCTGTATATTTATGCGCATTTCTTGTGTTTGTTTAGCGGTTTCTACAAGGAATTCCAAAGGAACCATTCCATCTTCGTATATCAATTTTGTATGCTCGTTGATTTTTTTTAAACTATCTATGAGATATACTCCCATGAGAGTCATTATTGCAACAATAGACAAAAAAGATACTATCAGCTTTGTTCCAATTTTTATGTTTCTCATTTGTTCACCCCTTAAAGAGTGAATATAGAAAATTCTACACTATGAACTGGTTCATAACTTTTTTTAGGTCACTAGCAAGCCTAGCTAGTTCGTCTGCGCCTTGGTTGATTTGTCTTGTGTTTTCGGCACTTATTGAATTCTTGGCTACCTCTCCAGCATTGTGAGACATATCTTTGCTATTTCTAGCTACCTCGCTTATGGCACTGGCAACTCGCTTAGATCCTATGTTCACCTGCTTAATATTGCTCACTATTTCGTTGCTTGCCTTGGTTTGCAGATCAACGTGACTAGAGATAACTCCAACGCTCTTATTTATTTTTGTTATGATTTTTGAGACATTGTTTATCACCGTCACGGCATCGCTAGTGCCGCTCTGGATACCTTCTATACGCCGCGCAATATTGTCTGCGCTCATTGCGCTCTGATTCGCAAGCTCCTTGATTTCGCCAGCAACCACCGCAAAACCCTTGCCCGCAGCACCCGCAGAAGCAGCTTCTATAGTGGCATTGAGTGCGAGCAAATTGGTTTTTTCGGCTATCCTCTTTATTACATCGGTCACTTGCCCTATTTCTTTTGCGGCAACGCCAAGTTTATTCATAGCTTCGGTTGCCTCTTTAGATTTGACTGTTGCTTCGTCAGATATTTTATTGGCTTCGCTCGCATTTTCAGATATCTCATTTATACTTGAACTCATTTCCTCTACCGCTGTAGCTATAGTACTTATATTTGTGGACATTTGCGCTGCTGTGCTAGCTACTTCATCGGCATTTGCAGAAGCCTCTGTTGCACTTCTTGCCATTGCATTTATGTTGGAGTTCATATGTTCGGTGGTATTGGTCACATGTTTGCCAATGTTGGAAAGATTTTCTGCCGAGCTAGCAATGGTGTTTGAACTAAGCCTGAGGTTGCCGAATATGGTTTGCAACCTTGAAGATAGGCTGTCTAATGCCTTGGAAAGTATGCCAAGCTCGTCTTCGCGATTTAAGTTGGTGCGAATTGTCATATCGCCTTTTTCCATTTTAGAAAGAGCATTTACCACTTTTCTGAGTGGCCGAGTTATGGAAGAGCGGATAAATCGGCTCATAATTATCACTGTTAAAATAACTACAGAGGCTATGGAAAAAAGCAGCTTTGTATCACTCTGAATTGCCTCTCTAGCCAAAGTTTCGGTTTTCTCGTATTTTTCCGTGGCTCCCAAAACAACCTGATCAACACTTTTGCGATGTGCTGTATATAAGGTTTTCAACTCGCCATAAGCAAGTTTTTTTGCATATTCCTTGTCGCCTTTTTGCAACGCAGGAATAAACTGGCTAAAGACTATATCATAAAACTTTATAGCTGGATCGTAAGCCTCTTTTAATATGGCATCGCGCAATGCTCCTGGTTCCAGCAGCGGTTCGTTTACCCAAAACCGGTGCCGCTTTTCGTAATCGGCCTGAAGCCTCCTGAGTTCAGTATAAAAACGATCCATTTGGACAAGGTCGTTCTCGTATGTCATTTGCAAAACATTCATATAAGATTCTATGATGTACTCTGGAGGCGGCAGAACATCGGCTATCAAATCTTTGCTCATTATTATTTGATTGTAAAGATTTCCATTAATGCGAAGACGATTCAAAGCAGAGAACGAAATATAAACAAAAATGGCATAACCTATTATAAATACGGCCAATAGCAAAATTAATTTTTTGCCAATTCTTATATTTTTCATTTGTTACCCCTTGTTGATTTTTGTAGTGCTAATATACAAATACAAGTGGTAAAAAATTCCCTTTATATCTCAAAATTGTTCAAAACGCTTTTTATGCTGCTGGCCAGCTTTGCTAGTTCGTCTGCACCTTGATTGATTTGCCTTGTGTTCTGAGCGCTTATTGAACCCTTAGCTACTTCTTCTACATTGCGAGACATATCTTTGCTACCTCTGGCTACCTCGCCTATGGCACTCGCAACGCGCTTAGCGCCAATGTTCACCTGCGCCACATTGCTGGCTATTTCGTTGCTCGCCTTTGTTTGCTGGTCAACGTGATTAGAAATAACTTCCACGCTATGATTGATTTGCGCTATAATCTCCGAAACATCGCCTATCACCGTCACTGCCTCACTCGTGCCGTTTTGGATGCCTTCTATGCGCCGTGTTATATCGTCTGCGCTCTTTGCGCTCTGATTCGCAAGCTCCTTTATTTCGCCTGCTACAACAGCAAAGCCCTTACCAGCAGAACCTGCGGAAGCAGCTTCTATTGTGGCATTGAGTGCAAGCAAATTTGTTTTTTCGGCTATCCTCTTTATTACGTCTGTCACATGCCCAATTTCCTTGGCGGCTGAACCAAGCCTATTCATAGCTTCGGTTGCCTCGCGAGATTTGACAGCCGCTTGGTTGGCTATTTTATTCGCAGCAACTGCGTTGTTGGCTATTTGATTTATGCTCGCGCTCAACTCTTCTACTGCCACAGCCATCGTATTCATATTCGTGGACATCTGCTCTGCCGTGCCAGCAACTTCGTTAGCATTGGTGGATGCTGCTGCCGCGCCGCTTGCCATTGCGCTTATGTTCACAGTCACCTGTTCGGTTGTGTTGGTCACCTGCCTGCCAATGCTGGAAAGTTCCTCTGCCGAACCAGCAAGCGTGTCGGAGTTTTGCCGTAGGTCGCTGAATATGGTTTGCAATCTTGCAGATAAGTTATCCATTGCTTTGGAGAGTGTTCCGAGTTCGTCTCCGCGCTCCAAGCCAAGACGGATAGTCATATCTCCATTCTCTATTTTTGAAATGGCATCTACAACCGTACTCAACGGGCGCGTTATGGAAGAGGTGAGGAATATGCCTATGAGTATGGAAATTATCACGGTTATGGGTATAATTGCCTTTGCCGTGCTGGTGGCTTTTTGGGCTACCGATTCATTCCTTTCCTCAACTTCTTTGACAGTATTTGTTTTAAAAGCTATAGATGCATTTACCGCTTTCCTGAGATCAGATCCCAAGTTGCTCCTTCCGTACCTATGCACTTCTGCCACATACTTGTCAGCGATAGTTATCAAATCGTCCAATGGTTTTCTACCTGCTTCCACTACAACTCTGTCTTTCTGCTGGTTTGCCAGCTCCTTCAGAGTGATATTGGCTTCGTCTATGTTCTTCAGTGCGGTGGCACGAGCTTCTTCTGTTTCTGCGAGGCGCAATTCCCTAGCCTGCAAGCGTATTTCCTGCGCTATATCGGCTGTTTGTACAAGCAGTTCTAAAGGAATCACTGCTTTTTCGTACACCACCTTGCCGTTTTCATTGACGTGCTTCAGGCTGATTGTGAGAAATATCCCTATAAAAGCCGTCAATGCGGCTATGAATAGGAAAGATGCGGTTAGCTTTGGGCCTATTTTAATGTTTTTCATCGGTTTTACCTCTGAGATGTCTAAGGATAATATAGTAAACATATATTTTTTATATGGAATAATCAGACCTTGCTCCCGAAGGTCTATACTAAACATATATGTTTAGTATGTTTTTATTGAAAATTCAGATATTTATCCGCTCACCGCCTTAAATTCCAATTCTGGGTAATTCTTAACCGCCAAATTCAAACGATATTCATTAGGGAACAAACAAACCAAATTTCCTTTTTTGTCGTGCATACAATCGCCTTTATATTCTTTTGAAAATTCCTCTTGCTTTTTTTGCTCGCCATAAATCCATCTGGCACCGAATGATGGGATTTTGTCTAGCTGGACTTCTGCACCGTATTCGTTTTCCAAACGGTGTTGCAAAACATCAAATTGCAGTTCGCCCACAACGCCTATAATGGGCAACGCCGATGTTAGAGATGTGTAAAGCTGGGTTGCGCCCTCTTCGGAAAGTTGCAAAAGACCTTTGGACATTTGCTTGCTTTTTAAGGGGTTCATAAGGGTTACCCTTGCAAAAAATTCTGGTGCAAAATCCGGTATGCCGGAAAACTGGAATTTCTCGCCTTCTGTCAAGGTGTCGCCAATGTTGAAAATACCGGGATCGTTTATGCCAACAATGTCGCCAGCGTAGGCTTTGTCTATAACCTCTTTGTCTTGTGCTAAGAAACTTGTTGGAGCGGCAAGGCGAATTTCGCGCCCCGTGCGGCAATGCCACACCTTGTTTCCCCTTTCAAAAGAGCCCGAACATATACGCAAAAAGGCGGTGCGATCTCTATGGCGAGGGTCCATATTTGCCTGAATTTTAAATACAAATGCACTGAATTTATCTTCTGTGGGAATAACTGTGCGAACATCGGATTCTCTTGGTGTTGGCGGCGGGGCAATGTCTGCGAATGTGTTTAAAAGCTGCCTCACTCCGAAGTTATTCACCGCGCTTCCAAAAAACACGGGGCACTGCTTGCCTGCCAAATATTCATCTTTGTTAAAAGGCTCCATTGCCTGCGTCACCATATCATAGCGATTTTTAAATTCTTTTATGTATTCCTCGCCGCACAGCGCTGTGAGTTTGAGGTCGTCTGCACTTTTCATTTGCAGAATTTCCTGTTTGCCTTCTTCTTTGTTGAATGTGTGAAAGGTGTTGTCTGCTATGGAATATATGCCTTTGAATAGTTTTCCGTAGCCTATGGGCAAGGTAAAAGGGCAGGCTTGGATTTGCAAAATTTTTTCAATTTCGTCTAAAAGCTCAAGAACATCGCGACCGTCCAAATCCATTTTGTTTATGAATGTTATTATAGGCGTGTGTCTCATTCTGCACACTTCCATTAGTTTTATGGTTTGCCTTTCCACGCCATTTACTGAATCTATCAAAACCAAAGCGGCATCTACAGCGGTTAATGCGCGGTAGGTATCTTCGCAAAAATCTTGATGCCCTGGGGTATCAACCAAATTGAAATAACAGCCCTCAAATGGAAAATTCAAAACCGAGGAGCTAACAGAAATTCCCCTTTGCTGCTCAATTTTCATCCAGTCGCTAACCGTGTAGCTCTTGTTCGCCTTAGCTCTAACGTGCCCCGCTTCCCTTATAACCTTGCCATACCACAAAAATTTCTCCGTAAGCGTGGTTTTTCCAGCGTCGGGATGGGAAACTATTGCAAATGTGCGCCGTTTTGATATTTCGGAAGATAGCATAGAGAAAGTGGGAATATAGAAAATTTTTTTCTATATTTAACTTAGACCTTAACCTTGGAGAGTTTATGAATATTTTTCGTTTAGCCTTGCCTGCAGCATTAATGCTGCTTTTCTCAGTTAGTGTTTTTGCCAAAGGCGATGATGATGATGATCTTGCGCCAAGAGGCAAAACAGGTACCGTTACCATCATCACAGACCCTCCTGGTAGCTATGTGTTTTTGGATGGAGACTCACTCGGAAAAAGCCCCATAATGAAGCGTTCATTCAGAACGGGTCCATTAAAGCTGATAGTCATAGACCAAGGAAAAGAACTGATAAATGTACGTTTTAATGTGTGGCCAAATAAAGAAAATAAATATGAAGGCACAACAGTTATGCCACACGGCACAATTAAAATAACCACAAATCCAAGCTCATGTCAAATTTCGCTAGACGGAGACTATGCAGATCGCACAACTGGTGGCCCTTTAACACTCAATAGTGTGGATGCTGGTGACCATCAAGTTGAAGCAAACTGCCCAGGCAGAAAAGCTTATGGAACGATAGTAAAAGTAGAAGGCGAGAAAGGTGTGGAACTCTATTTAGATGCGGTAAAGAGAACACACACCAAAAAAACAGTAGAGTCTAAAAAAGCTAAAAAAGAAGATGATGACGATTAATCACCACTTAGCCAGAGCGTTTGCAATTATTATGTCTTGAAGGCTTTTTATTGCGCGTTCCTGGCCGTGAATGGCTTCTGATTCGTTTTTTTGCACATAGTAAGAACCTATCGCTTGAACGCTTGTATTTTCGTAAATCGTTTTTTTGCGAATATTATCGTAAAATTTAACAGATACATTCATTGTTACCCTATAGGTCTCAACTTCTGCGTTTGAGCTTTGGGATTCGGGTCTGTTGGTGTAGCTCGTGAGAGTTAGAGAAAAATCTGAATCTGCATTCTCGTTTACTATTCTAATTGCTGGGGCATTTATTCTGAAAAGCTCTGTTATGCCATCTTTGAGCCTATTGCCAAGTACTGGGTCAAAACTACGGTAATCCACATCTGCTATGCGCACTGTTTTTATATGTGCCGGCAAGGTTGTGGCGGTGAACCTATAGCAAGAAGAGAGCAGGAGGCTCGTGATAGCAAATAATAGAATTCTAAAAATCATTGTGTTTCAATTTAGAAATTTACTAATTTGCGAGCGTGGTATCCATATTGAAACACGAAACCTGCGCGAAATGCAAAATTTGTTGCACATTCAAAAAAGAGTCTCTTGCTTATGTTCCAAAAGGAATAGAGGTAAAAGAGCAAAAAGACGGCTTATTTGCCTGTGTGCATCACTGCGAAAATATGGGATGCCGTCTCAAAAAAAATAAACCTGTGGAATGTGCAGCCTGGCCCTTTAGCGTTTCTAAGCGAGGCAAAGAATTGCTTTTGGTTTTGGAGCATAGCTGCCCTGAGTTAAATAAAAAGGAAAGACTGCAAGAGGCAAAAAAATTTGGGTTGGAAATGGTGGCACCTGCTTTGCTGGAATATTCAAGGCTACATTTAGATACGTTAAGGGAATACGAGGAAAAAAACAAAATTATAGGAATTTTTAAAGCATAGCACCATCAGCAGACGATTTTGATGTGTGAATACTCAGTTTTGAGCCTGACGGAACCGAGTTGGTTACAAACACATTGCTGCCCAGCACGGAATTTTTGCCTATCACTGTGCCGCCGCCAAATATGGAAGCGCCAGAATATATTGTCACATTATCTTCTACCGTTGGGTGGCGTTTTTGCCCCTTCAAAGATTTGCCGCCCTTTGTTGAAAGCGCACCGAGCGTTACACCCTGGTAAATTTTTACGTGCTCACCTATAATCGTGGTTTCACCTATAACAATGCCTGTACCGTGGTCTATAAAAAAATAATCGCCTATGTGTGCCCCAGGGTGAATATCTATGCCAGTTAGGGAATGAGCATATTCGGTCATTATTCGGGGCAGTTTGGGGATTTTCAGCAGCTCAAGCTCGTGAGCCAGTCTGTAAACAGAAATTGCATAAATCCCCGGATAAGAAACTATTATCTCTTGTTTATCTGAGGCAGCAGGGTCGCCATCAGAGGCGGCTTCCACATCTGTTGCGAGGCTTGCCCTTATCTTTGGGAGTTTGCTCAAAAATTCAGTTGCCAGCTCTTTTTCGCATTTGAGCAACTCCAGCTGCTTATTCAGCAGGTGGTGAGTTTTCTTTAAGAGTGTGTCTATTTTGTCATTGCCAAAGTAGCCAGGGAATAGCAGGCTATGGAGTTTGTTCACAAGTTCAACAACATCATTTTTATTTGGCAAAGAGTGATGGTGAGCTGGAATGGAATTTTCCAATTTTAAGTAGCTGTCTAAAAGAGAGGCGAGGAGATGTTTCACGTTTTGAAATATACAAATTTTCTAAATTCCACTCATGCGCAAAAAATTACTTTCCGAAGGCTCAAAGGAATTTAAGTATGAAATTCGAGAGATTGTTAAAAAGGCGAATCAGCTTAAAGCCCTCGGTTTGCCCATTCATTGGGAAAACATAGGCGACCCAATAGAAAAGAAATGCCAACTGCCCGAATGGATAAAAGATATTATGGCAAACCTAGTGCGGCAAAATTCCTCTTATGGTTATTGCCCTTCTAAGGGTGTGCTAAAAACTAGAGAATTTTTGTGCGAAAAAACCAATGCCTTGGGCGGGCCACAAATAACCCCAGACGATATTTTGTTTTTCAACGGAATGGGAGATGGCATATCCACAACCTACCATCTGCTAGACATAACGAGCAGGGTAATTGGTCCCTCTCCTGCATATAGCACACACAGCTCCGCAGAAGCCGCACACGCCAACGCAGAGCCAATAACCTACAGGCTAGACCCTAGCAACCACTGGTATCCAGACTTAGAAGAACTTGAAAACAAGGTGAAATACAACCCAAACATAGTTGGTATTCTGATAATAAATCCCGATAATCCAACAGGTATGGTATATCCGCTTGAACACCTTAAAAAGATGATTCAAATAGCAAAAAAGTACAAGGTATTTGTTGTGGCAGATGAAATTTACACCAAAATTACATATAACGGTACGCGTTCTTATGCCCTTGCGGAATATATAGAAGATGTCCCAGGTATAGCTATGAAAGGGCTTTCCAAAGAGGTTCCCTGGCCTGGCTCGCGCTGCGGCTGGATGGAATTTTACAATAAAGACAAAGACCCCGAATTTCACGCTTTTTGCAATGCTCTAGACAACGCAAAAATGACGGAAGTTTGCTCAACCACGCTCCCACAGCTCGCTTTGCCCTTGATTCTGGGCGATAGCCGCTACGAAGAGCATCGCAAAAATTTGAATGAGCGAATTGGCAAGCGGAGCGCACTCATAAACAAAATTTTGAGCGAAGTGCCAGAACTGAAGTTCAACCCTACTTATGGCGCATTTTACAATTCCATAATTTTCAAAGACGGGGTTTTGAACGATAAGCAGTCTTTGCCAATAGAAAACCCCAAAATAAAGGCAAAAATTGAGGAATGGTGCCAAGGCGTGAGCCTTGATTACCGCTTTGTATATTATCTCTTGGGAGCAACTGGGATTTGCGTTGTCCCCATAAGTAGTTTTTGCTCTGAGCTTATGGGTTTTCGCATAACCCTTTTAGAAGAAGACGAGGAAGAGCTCAACAGAATTTTTACCTCACTGAGAGATGCAATTAAGGAGTATGTGAAATAGATATGGCTAAAGGAGGAGTTTTCATTGCTGGCACAGGCACAGGAGTTGGGAAAACCTGTGTATCTGCTTTTTTATTGGATTATTTCAAGCTCACAAGAAAAAAGAAAGTTTTGTATTACAAGCCAATTCAATGCGGGAAACCAACAGATATGGACTTCATACAAAAAGTTACCAAAACAAAAAAGAAAGACATATATTGCTCATATAACCTCAAAACCCCAAGCTCACCCCATTTTGCCTTTGCCAAGGAAAATGTTAAATTTGAAAAAAACGTTATAAGAAAATTTTTGGCAAGTGCAAAAAAGCAATACGATTTTATAGTTATGGAAGCAGCTGGGGGCATAAGGGTTCCAATAACGCAAAATTTTGATATGGCAGATTTGGCAAAGCTATCTAATTTCAAGGTTCTGCTTGTGGCTTCTCCTGGGCTTGGCACCATAAACCACACCTTGCTTTCAATAGATTATTTGAAATCAAAAAATATTGAAATCTTAGGTTTTGTGTTTTCTCCAGCGAGTTTTGTCGATAAATTAACCGAAGAAATAATTATGGACAATGCCGAGATAATAGAGAAAATTTCTGGAGTTCCCTACAAAGGAACCGCACTGCCAGTACCATTTATCCCTTAAAAAACCCTTTTAATCCTTTAATACAATAAAAACAGGGTAAAAAATGGTTTTATTTATTTATTTTTGCACTTATGAATAAAATTTTATGCTTACTTGCCTTTTGCGCAGTGGGTTTTGCTTTTGCAGGCACTCCTCTCGGCTTAAAACAGGCTTTGAGCGAAGGATTAAAGGGAAATTTGGATATTCAAAAGTCCGAACTCGGTTCCGATGGCATAGATGCTAAAATAGATGCGGCTTTTCGAAAATATTTTCCGCAATTAACGGCAAGCGGCACGGTGACAAGACTGTGGATGGATCCCACGAAGGTGCCTAACTATCCAGCTTGGATAAAAACGCTTGCTACTGTGGGTACACCGGTAGCAGCTCCACTTAATCCTAATGATGCTTTTATGGAAGTTCCAATAAATTGGAATGTGTCGGGTGATTTGACATTAAAACAATTTTTATATGTTCCGCAGGTATTAACAGGCATTGCAATGGCAAAAAAAGGCAAGGAGATAGATGCGCTGGTTAAGCAGGAAATTAGAGAGGGTATAATTTTTGGAATATCAATGCAGTATTGGAGCATTGTTTATATGGAAGAAAATTTAGAAATTATGCAAAAATCCAAAGATAATCTGGGCAAAACCCGTGAGGCAATAGCCGCTATGGTGGAACATGGCATAGTCAAAAAAGGCGATTTGAACACAATGGACATTAACTTGGTGGCACTAGGTACACAGATAGATAATCTTAAAGTTCAAATTCAAACTCAGAAAGATAATCTTTTGCAAATTATGGGGCGACCAATAGGAGAAGACATATCCCTAACCGACCGCCTTAGCGTGGATTTGAGAGCCGCTGGAGGCGAAAGCGGAGACCCCTTGCAAAGCTCCATCGCATTAAAAAGAATGGATCAGATGGTTAGGCTTCAAGAAATGCAAATTGATTTAACTAGGGAAAGCATATACCCAAATGTTGTGGCCTTTGCAAGCTATGGAACGCAGGCTTCAAGGGAAAATTTTGATTTTTTAAGCAAACCTAAAGATAAATTTGCGGATAATGGCAAGGTTGGAGTAAGCGTAAGCGTTCCGATTTTTGATGGAATGTCTAATAGAGCAGAACTTGCCGATGCCCGTATTCAAAAAAGGCAGCTTGAAATAGACAGGGAAAAACAAAAGATAGCTTTGCAGGCAGCTTACGAAAGCGCAAAAGCAACCTTGTTCAACGCCCAAAACCTTGTGGAGCGCAACAAAGGAAATGTAAAACTAGCAGAAGAAAATTATCTAATGAAAGAGCTTGAGTACAAAGAGCAGGTAGCACCCATCACAGATTTAATAACCGCAGACAACAATATGCAAACAGCCAATTCCAATTTGATAAGCGCATTATACACAGAAAAAACAGCTGAACTCACTTTGGAACAAGTTTTGGGAATTTTGAGGCAGAAAGCTGGGGAATGATTGCCTGATATAGAAACTACTCCAACTTGGACTATGCCTTTTTTGCCCGAAATCAGACATTTTGCAGATTTTTCTCCTCGTTGCCTAAAAAAATGTTATATTTATACCATAATTATGGTTATTGTCCCCCCCTATTATGTCATGGAACTGTTGCATATATGCCACTCGAAATGGGATGGAGTTTCCACAGCAAACAAGGAGTTAATTTATGAAAAATTGCTTTAAAGCATTAGCTTTTGCTTTTCTTTGCATTTTCAGTGTCAACACAGCTTTTGCGCAATGCACAGCATCTTTGTTTGCTGGTGGCAATGGCACGGAGGGGAATCCTTATCAGATTAGCACTGCGGAGCAGTTGCAGAATTTGAATAAGTGTTTGGGAAGTCGTTATCAATATAACCATTATGTTTTGAATAATGATATTAATTTGACTTCGTATTTACAGGGAGCGGGGAATAATGGTGGAGCTGGGTGGGAGCCGATAGGGAAGTTCGACAACTATAATAGTTTCCGTGGCAGATTCAATGGAAATGGCTATAAGGTATCTGGGCTTTGGATAAACAGGCCTATTGAGCACCATGTCGGTCTGTTCGGTTGTTTCGAGCCTGAAGCAATTAAGCTTGAAGGAGATATAAGAAATATAGGCGTTGAGATTGACAATGTCAAGGGCGGGGTCATAGGCAACGGCGCTGTCGGCGGCTTGGTGGGATCTTACAGCCTCGGCACAATCAGCAATAGCTATGCCATAGGTAATGTGTCGGGAAACGGCGACGTCGGCGGCTTAGTGGGGGAAAACTCCGGGGGTACAATCAGCAATAGCTACGCCATAGGTAGCGTGTCGGGAAACGAAGGCGGCGGCTTGGTGGGGAAAGGCTGTACAATCAGTAATAGCTACGCTACGGGGAACGTGTCGGGCGGCTACCATGTCGGCGGTTTAGTGGGGGCGGTGGGAGAACCCAGGTTAGGGTGCACAATCAGCAGCAGTTACGCCGCGGGAAACGTGTCGGGAGACAGAGATGTTGGTGGTTTGGTTGGGTACAACGACGGCGGTACAATCAGCAATAGCTACGCTACGGGGAGCGTGTCGGGAAGCATATCGGTCGGCGGCTTGGTGGGCAGCGCCGGGGGCACAATCAGCAATTGTTACGCCACGGGAAACGTGTCGGGAGACGACGGTGTTGGCGGCTTGGTCGGCAACGGGGGCGCAATCAGCAATAGCTACGCCACGGGGAACGTATCGATAAGCGGCTATGTTGTCGGCGGCTCTGTCGGCGGCTTGGCTGGCGGCTTGGTCGACAACGGGGGCACAATCAGCAATAGCTACGCCACGGGCAATGTCACTGGCATGGGAAACAGCATGGTCGGCGGCTTGGTGGGGTATAACCACCGAGGTACAGTCAGCAATAGCTACGCCATGGGTAATGTTACTGGCATGGGAAGCGGCCCTGTCGGCGGCTTGGTGGGGTATAACGGCGGCACAGTCAGCAATAGCTACGCCACGGGCAATATCACTGGTAACGGCGGTGGTTTGGTGGAGATAAACTATGGCACAGTCAGCGGCAGCTACTACGACAAGGAAACCACGGGCAGAACAATAGGCAATGGAATAGGCAAAACCACAGCCGAAATGAAAACCAAAAGCACTTACGAAGGTTGGGATTTTGAAAACACCTGGGCTATGCTAAACAATAGTTATCCTGTTTTAAAATGGCAGTTGATAGGCAAAACCGTTTTAGTAGGTGCGGTTGTCTCTTCCATCCAATCTCAACCATACACAGGTTCAGCAATAAAACCTGACTTTACCGTGAAACTTGGCGAAACCGTACTCATAAAAAACACCGATTACATAGTTTTATATTCCAACAGCAGAGATGCTGGAACCGCGAAAATCACAATCATAGGCAAAGGGAATTACATTGGTTCAACAGAAGGAAATTTCACAATAACCACAAAACCCGTAACAATCACAGCATTGGTAAACAACAAAGTGTACGACGGTAACACGACTGCTACCATTGCAACAACAACAATCAACGGGAAAATTGAAGGCGATGCAGTAACCGTTAGCAATGGCACAGCTTCATTTGAAAACGCAAGTGTCGGAACTGGCAAAACAGTAACATTCAGCGGTTTTTCTCTCAGCGGCACAGATGCAAATAACTACACGCTTTCTGCGCAACCAGCAAGCGTCACCGCAAACATCACCGCCCAACCAACTCCAACACCACCTCCGCCTTCAATTGTTGAGGTGGACAAATGCGGGACTAGCACTATAAACTATGATAAGCAATTCTGCTATAATGACAAAGTTTATTCCCTATGTGGCGGCAGTTCGTATGACCCCGACACGGAAAAATGCCAAAGCGGAGCAGTGGTTTCCAAGACAACCCCTATTCTTCCTCCGCAAGTTGCAAGCTTAGGAAACGTATTGGTTCACACAACCACCAACGCCATACTGCTTTCAAACCTGCCATCTAACGCAAAGGTTGAAGTGTACAACATCCAAGGCAAACTCGTATTCACATCGGGAAAATCCTCTAATCGGGAGAATCGGGGTTCAGACAATTTGAAAATCGGGGTTCAGACAAATGGAATGTATATTGTGAAAGTAGGCACACGAACCATGCGAGTAGCTGTGAGGTAGTTACAGTAATCCATTATGCGAAGAAATATGAATGTTTATTGTTTCTATTAGTTTATCTTCGCTTTTTTCAATTTCTTTTTTAAATTCATTTAATTCGCCAGAATTTTGTGGAATTTTCAAGCCAAATTCAACGACTTGGTTATTGCTAGCTTCAGGAACAATTACTCTGGCTCTACGATAAAAATATTTTTCATCCGTAGCTTCATCATATCGCTTAGGGTCTTTGTCATAAGGAAAAATAATATATCCTCTATTACAAGAATAGCGAAACATATATGTGATAATTTGAAAATAATCCTCTCTATTATCTTTTGTATCAATATGTTTATATTTTGCATCACCGATAAATTCTGCGATATTTTTAGATTTTGTTTTTATGAAATCAGGAATTATTCCTTGATTCTTGCCAATATCATCTTTTTCAAATAGCTTGTCGGTTGTGGTTCTATGCTCTATTCTGTTTTTTCTCAGAATAGTTGCTACATATTCTTCCCATAACCACGCACCGTCAAAAAGCAACCCGTGAATTTTGTCTTTTGCTCCAAAGTTTGTTTTTTCTCTGCGCAAAATTTGCAAACAAAGTTTTTGCAAATCTCTGTATTTTGTAAAAAATGGATGGTTGATGAGTTTCAAATTTTCTTTTATCACTTTTTGCAATTCATTCTTTTTGTATGTTGGTGTTGCATATTCTATTTGCAAAATATTTGCCCTAGTTTCCGCATTGTTTGTTAAAAACCGTTGCAAATCTCTAGAAGTTCTCAAATGTTCTATGGTATGCCTTATCAATTGAGTGACGGAGTTGTTGTAACTGTGTTCTCTGGTTGTATATGCAATTTTTCCAACAAAAGGAATGTTGATTTTGAGGTGACGGTTTATGTCTATAACGCCTTTTACATTTGCATCGTTATACTGATTTCGTTTGTACTGTTTATATAATCCTTGTGAAAGTGCTTCTTGCAAATAAGATGGAAATAGGTAAGGCAAAAAATCGTGTATATCTTCTGTGCCTCTTGAAAAATTTAAATTTACAATATTTATTCCAAACACTTTGGATAGCATGTAATGAAGAAAAAAATCATTGTTTTGTGGGTAAAATCTAGATGAAATCGAGAGTTTGGTTTCGTTATATCCTATAAAACCCATTATATTATTTGTGATTAGTTCATCTTTTTTCTCGTTAATTTCAAAAATTTTGTTGTTGCTTTTAATACCAAGTTCCCATTTTTTTGGGAAAATGAGTAAATCGCTATTTTTTTCAATATCAAAATCGCATATACTAGCAATATGAGAGAGATTTTCTCTGTCTTGCTCGGTTTCTACTATTGACGATAATGCTTTTTTAGTGTTATCCGTTGTTCTCATCTGATTTCTTCGTTTTGAGGTCGTAAGCATTTTTTAAATCATTTTCTTTGTCTTTTGCATCGGACATTCCTCGCAAGTATTCCCTTATTAAAGGTTTTAGATGGTATTCCCATAGTTTCTCATAATTGCCATTATAGTCTTTCAATTTTAAGAAATACGCTGCACCGATATGATATGAGGAATTTAAGCCTTCAATTTTTTCAATTGCATCATTTAAACTCTCCATTCTTGTTTTTGCATCTTTATCCAAATTCATATTTTTAGCACTTTCCTTTGCAGTAATTTCTTCCCAAGTGAATCTACGTCTCATTGCAAAATCAAAACTTTCTACACTTCGGTCTATATCGTTCATCGTTCCAAGTATGTAAACATTTTCGGGGATGTAAAATTCTTCATCGCCATCATCGTGCATATTGGAATATTGCGTTTTTACTGTTCCCTTTTTTCCTCTATAACCTGGATCTATTGAGAAAAACAATTCACCGAAAATTTTGGAAATTTCACCGCGATTTATTTCATCTATTATGAAGATATATTTCTTTTGCTCATTTTCTGATATATCGTTAGTACCTTCCGAATATTCTTTAAGACCAAATTTTTCTTTCAAATGTTTTACAATTGCTTTTCTATAAGAATCACGTCCGCCCTTAGAAACACCTAGTAATCCTTGGTATACTTTGTAGCATTGTTCTTTGCTAAAAGCAGGAGTTCTAAGGTCAATTGACATATTTTTTACCCTGTCGTTACCATCAGGTCGTAGTTTCATGTCAGCACCATTTAATGTTTTTGCTTCGGTGTAAGCCTCATTTTTTTCATCTTTTTCTTCAATTTTCGCAATGAATTTATCCCAGGCTTCTTCAAAATTATCAACGCCGCCGCTTAGTTCAAATTCGGCTTTCTTTGCCTTTTCGCAAAATTCTTTAAATATCCCAGGTTTAAGTTCAAATCCTATTTCTTTTGAATTCTCATCTTTTTTCATAGGTCTCAACCCTTCAACGAAATCTGTGTAATCGTAAGAGGGATGAAATTGAACAAATTTACATTGTTCATCGAATTGCTTCCTTTCTTCTGTCGAAAGTTTTTCATAATCATCTGAAGACTGCTCTCCTTCAAATATCATCTGCATAGCAATTTGTTTTGCTAAATAGGTTTTTCCTGTGCCTGGTGCGCCTGTGAGGATGAGATTTTTGGATTGTTCAAGTAATTCCATAAGATTTTCTACAAAATCTTGTCCCGTTTGAGTAGGTGTTTCCATTTTTTCTTCTCCTTCTAAGAATTTTATTATATCCTGTTTGGTTAAATTAATAAACCGTTCCATAGTATCGCAAACGTCTTCTTTATTTGAATTCGGTTCTAATTGAATTTTTAATGTTAAATGATGTTGATTTATACGTCCTTGATTCAAAATTAATTCTCGACCATTTATCTTCTCTTTGGTAAACCTTTTCAAAAATTCGTAAAATGCTTGAGTATTAGAAGCTTCTCTGATTCTTCTTTCAAAAAGAATATTTATGCTTTGAAGTTTATTTTGATTATCGAAATTAAAACTGAAAACATAGCAAGTTCGCGGATCCCAACGTTCGAATGGATATTTGTCAGACAGCTTAATAACGGCTTGCTTATCAGGTCTTTCACGAAATATTCCAGAACGAATTTTTCCATGTCTTAGAATTGCAATTTGCATTTCTTCTTGGTGTTGATGATCCCACATTTCTACAATATCTTCTATTTCCATAAACTCTTCCATAGGGACAAAACCAGAACAGACATCAGAATCGCCCTAAAAATTCCAACATCCGTAAGCCGTATCCACAGGCTACGTAACAAATATAGAAAAGTTTTCTATATTACCCCTACCCTTTCAAGGTAACCTTGTGAAAATCAAGGACAGTCCCGCTACTGTTAAAGTCAGAAAACTTGCTTGGGTGCAAAGCTCCATAAGGTGCTTTGCAACAATGTTCCGAGGTAGAATATGACAATACCACAAAAACTGGATTTGCGTTTTGGCGTAATTGCCACAATGATTTTCTTGGCGGCACTCAGCCGTCTTATCCCACATCCACATAACTTTTCGCCCATAGGCGGAATGGCTCTTTTTGGAGCGGCTTATTTCACTAAGCGACAATGGGCATTCATTGTGCCTTTGGTATCTATGTGGATAAGCGACCTAGCTCTGAACAATATAGTGTATAGAGAATATTTTGACCACTTTGTTTGGTTCTATAGCGGTTCTCTGTTCACTTATGGTGCTTTCGCGTTAATAGTATTGCTTGGAATGTTCGCTTTGAAAAAAGTGCATATCTACAACTTAACGCTTTCGGCTTTGGGAGCTTCGGTAATATTTTTTATAGTGTCTAACTTTGGCGTGTGGTTTTCTGGAATTATGTACCCAAAAGATTTGAGCAGTCTTGCAGCTTGCTATGTTGCGGGAATACCGTTTTTCCAAAATACACTTCTCGGCGATTTGTTCTACAGCGCGGTGTTGTTTGGAACTTTTGAGTTGAGTGTTAGGAAATTTAATTTAACTCCAATGGCAAATTAGCAACAATAATATTTTCTTTTAATTTATATTGAGATTTAACTGGAGCAACTACGTAAATCTTGTCTGCTCTGATGTCTTCTATGGCAGAGTAATTTCCGCGTGAGAGTTGCGGAGCAGTGGAGGCTTTGCATTCAACTGCAATTCGCTTTTTGCCCGTTTCAATAACAAGGTCTATTTCGTTGCCACTAGATGTTCTATAAAAAAAGAATTGAAAATCTTGATTTTCGCTGATTATATTTTCAATTGCATATCCTTCCCAAGAAAAACCAAAAACTGGATGCGAAAATAAATCGTTTAACGTGCCTATTTGCAAAATCTTGTGCAAAAGACCGGTATCTCTTATATAAACCTTCGGCGATTTTATCAGCCGTTTTTTGATGTTGTTTTCAAAGGGTTGCAAAGTTCGCATCACAAAAGAATTTTCCAGCAAATCTATATATCTGCGGATTGTTGGGTGTGTTAAGCCAAGGGATTCTGCAAGTTTTGATGAATTTAGCACCTGAGCTTGATTGTGCGCGAACATTGTTAAAAAACGCCTTATTTGAATTGCAGGAATATTTATTCCAAAATTTTGCAAATCCCTTTCAATATAGGTTCTCAAAAATTGTTCAAGCCATATAGAGGCAGCTTTATTGTCTCTTGCCAGATAACTATTTGGAAAGCCCCCTCTGAGCCATAACTTATTTTGTTTGTCTTCGTTGTCTTCGCTAAGTATTTCGCTTTTTGTGAATGGCGAAAGTTCAATAAAACCTACTCTTCCGGCAAGAGATTCAGATGTTTTTTGAATAAGGTCTCTAGAAGCGGAACCGAGCAAAATAAACCTTTCGGGTTTTCGGTGGCTGTCTATTGCAGAGCGTAGCACAGAAAACAAATGCGGTGCTAATTGAATTTCGTCTATGCAAACAGTTTTGTCGGCATTGTTTTCAAAAAAGAATTCCGGTTCCTGCAATTTTCTCAAATCACCAGAGCTTTGCAAATCCAGATAGACAAAATTTTTAGATTTTTGAACAAATTGCTTTATCATAGTGGATTTTCCGCATTGCCTTGGTCCTAGAACAGCAACGGCAGGAAAAATTCTCAAATATTCACGCAATTTTGCCTCTGCGAGTCTTTTTACATATCTTTGCATATTGAAAACCTCATTTACAATTTACAAAAATAGAAAATTATTTTTACCACACCTGCCTAAAAAAATATACATTAATACTATCCTTTCAAGGTAACCTTGTGAAATTCAAGGACAGTCCCGCTACCGTGATTGTTTCGTACGGCAGACCTATGTGTCTGCCCTACGAAACAAAAGCCGGAAAACTTGCTAGGTGCAGTGTATCATAAGATGCTCTGCCACAGCGTTCCGAGGTAGAACTATGACCAAGAGAATTCTTTTGGCTGCACGTAGGTGCTCCATTCACATGCTCCCAGCCCTTATAGCTTTAATGCTATTCGCGTGCTCAAACGACAGCTCAGACTCAATCAACTCAGACTTAGGCAAAAGCTCCAGCAGCGCAGCCTCCATAGCCATACAGAAAGAAAAGATATATGGCGTTGCGCAAAAAGGACCTTTTCAAGGCGCAACAGTCACAATATATGAGCTTGACAAAAACATGAAGAAAACAAAATCCCACTCTGGAAAAACCGACAGCAAAGGTTATTATGAGATAGAGATAAAAAGCGGCAAGCTGGCTTCGCCTTATGTAGCCATTGAAGTTTATGGATACTATGCCAACGAGGTGAGCGGCAAGCCGTCAACCGAGCTTATGACCCTTAAAGCGGTGGCGGATGTGTCTGATAAAGACAACGTAAATATAAACGTTTTGACGCATTTGGAAGCAGACAAGGTTATTGAGCTTGCCAAAGAAGGCAAATCTTTTGGCGATGCAAAGAAACAGGCGCAGAAAGAGGTGCTGACTGCTCTTGGCGTGAAAGAGAACGTGACGAGGAACAGCGAGGATATGGCTCTTTTCGGCGGCAATTCAAACGACAATGTGCTGCTAATTGCTTCCGTTTCATTGCAGGGAAACAGGACAACGGAAGAGGTTTCCAGCTTGCTTGCCGAGTTGGAGAGCGGTTCTGCCAAGTTTGATGTTGAGAAAGGTTTGAAAGACGTGAATAATTTGAGCAATGTTAGGAATAACATACTGAGCTTGGAGCCTTCTGCCAAATTGCCCGATATATTTCCTGCCGCTGCCGGACCGAACACTTCCAATGGTTCTGGCAGTGGGTCGGGCAGCGGTTCTAACAAGGGTTCTGGTAGTGTTTCCAGCGGCGGTTCCGGTGGCGGTGGCATAACGCCATCTACGCCGCCTAGCACCGCTGATACATCAAAATGCGGCAATTGGAACTATAATCCTGCTACGCATGTATGCAAAGACGGTGTAGTGAAAGAGCCAATATGCGGCACGGTGAAATACGACCCCGCAACGCAATTCTGCACAAGGTCTGAGAGCAATCCCCAAATTGTGAAAAAATGCGGTGGAAAAGGTTATGATACCAGAACAAGATACTGCGATGGCGATGAAATAAAAGAAATAGTAATCAACTTATGTGATGGCTTTAAAAACGGAACAACAAGAGAGCATTTTGGAAAAAACAAAGCTCAATTCTGCGACCCAAGAGACGGAAACAAATATGTTTATGTGAATATAGGCAACCAAACTTGGATGGCGGAGAATTTGAGATATTCTGCGGAAGGCAGCAAATGTGGCAATTACGATGACAATTCCCTAAGTGATGCGAATACCTCGACTTGCGATACCTACGGCAGAATTTACAACTGGTCAACTGCGATGAACGGCTCTACCTCTTCCGCAGAAAACCCAAGCGGCGTTCAGGGCGTATGCCCAGCAGGTTGGCATCTCCCAAGCGATGCGGAGTGGACAACGCTTACAAATTCTGTCGGCGGCGCAACAATAGCAGGGGACAAGCTGAAAACTACAAAAGGTTGGAACAGCAATGGCAATGGCACGGATGATTACGGTTTTTCGGCTCTGCCTGGAGGCCGCTATTACAGTGGCATCTTCGGCGGTGTTGGCTTCTACGGCGATTGGTGGTCTGCTACGCAGTACGATGCTTCCAAAGCATATTCCCGTGATATGTTCTACGGCGGCGATGTAGCCAGTGTCGAATACCTTAAGACCGAATTATATTCAGTGCGTTGCGTCAAGGACTCAAGCTCTGGCTATGCTCCAATAGTAGTTTCGAATTTTAAATTCAGCGATATAAAATACTGGGTTGGCTCAGGCTCAGACAGCGCAATGCTGATTATCCAATGGAACGATGGAAAAACCCCCGGAGCTTTGGCGTATGGTTACAGATGGGAAAAGGGGCAGGAAAAAACGGGAAATGATATGATTATTGATATTGCGAAAGCTGACAAAAGGCTCTTTTATCTAAAGTTTTCTGATGCCATTGGCAGGAGTGTCATTGGTGGGATTGGTTTCAGTGCCAGCGGCGAGGCTAAAATAGGAATAGATGGTGTCTCTTGCAAATCGCCCGTTAACGGTTCAGTAGAAACGTCTAGTTATAACTTTGATTCTTGGAAGATATGCGATGGTGCTGATGCACGTTGGTTTGCTGGCTGGTCTAATGGGTATTGGAGCTACTGGACTTCGGATAATACTTACGTTTTGAACTATTCAGATGTGGAAGTGTCTTCAAGAGTTTTGAAAAATAAGAGCATAGATGCTTGGAACGCCGCTCCTGATATGAAAAACCATCCCCTTTCGACTACCATCACTCCTGTAAGCATCCCAAGTTCAAGTTCTGTTGAACCCAGCAGCAGTTCCGTTGAGCCAAGTTCAAGTTCTGTTGAACCCAGCAGTAGTTCCGTTGAGCCAAGTTCAAGCTCTGTTGAACCCAGCAGTAGTTCCAGCGAGCCTGAGCCAACCACAACCTGCAATGGAGTTGAATACGACGACAATACTCATGTGTGCGATACACGCGATAACAAATTATATAAATACGTTACAATAGGCACACAAACTTGGATGGCAGAGAATCTCAACTTTGATGTGGAAGGCAGCAAATGCTACGCAGAAGGCGTTAGCGGTGTTTCCGCAGATAGTATTGCTAAAAATTGTACGAATTACGGCAAGCTTTACAACTGGGCAACGGCGATGAACAGCTCTGCTAGCTCTTCCGCAAATCCCAGCGGCATTCAGGGCATATGTCCGTCTGGTTGGCATTTGCCCAGTACTAATGAGTGGGAAGTACTGACGACATTCGTCGGCGATGGTCCAGGAGGAAAGTTGAAAGCGAACTCTTCTCTGTGGAGCTCAGGTACAATGACGGACAATTACGGTTTTGCGGGACTGCCGGGCGGCTTCGGCAATGCAGATGGCAGTTTCAACCAAGTCAGAAACTACGCCTACTTTTGGAGTGCTACGGAGACCGAAGCCACCAGAGCCACCGAACAGACATTGCGCAACAGCAACACGGCTGCCGCAAGAGATGCCGTCCTGAAGGAAACGTTGCGTAGTGTTCGTTGCGTAAAGAATTAGATAACGAAAAATTAACAACCCGTTTCCCTCTGCCTTTGGCAGGGGGCGGATTTTTTGTATATTTAAACTATGATAAAAAATGCAGCTAAGACTGTAAGTAGGAACCGTTCAAGCAATGGCGTGTATGTGGAGTTTTCCAAAGTGGAAATACCCTTGAACGTTAAAAAAGCTCTTTTTGACGAATACGATAAAATCCGCCCCAAAAATGTTGATATTCCCGATGAGGAAATTCAAAAAATGGTAAATGAGGTTAGATACAAGAATAAACACGGTAAAATAAGATAGTGAAAATAATTATTGATACTAACTTATGGATTTCTTATCTTATTAGCGAAAAGTTAAGCGGATTGAAAGATTTATGCTTTGATGAAAACGTTTCTGTGTTTTATTGCGATGACCTTATTGAGGAATTCGTTAGAACAAGCAATAAACCCAAAATAAGAAAACTCAATATAGATGATGAAAAAATTTCTTTTGTTTTGAATCTTATTAGAGTAGCCTGCATTAAAGCCACACTTAGAAGCACGGATGGATATATAGTAAGAGACCCAAAAGATGCTTATTTGCTAGCATTGGCAGATGCTGCAAATGTAAATTTCCTGCTCACCGGAGACAGTGACCTCTTGGTTTTGGAAAAGCATAATATAACGCGGATTGTTTCATATTCGGATTTTATGAAATTGCATTACAAATAACCATTGCCAAGGGGCGGCTTTCGCAGGCTATATTGAGGCGGTAAAAAAATCTACCACATCTGTCAAAAAATATATATATTATATATATCCTTTCAAGGCAACCTTGTGAAAATCAAGGGCAGTCCCGCTACCGTGATTGTTTCGTACGGGCAGACCTATGTGTCTGCCCTACGAAACAAAAGCCGGAAAACTTGTAAGGTGCAGTGTATCATAAGATGCTCTGCCACAGCGTTCCGAGGTAGAACTATGAATAAGAGAATCATACTCTTTGGCCTTATCGCCTTAATGCTATTTGCGTGTTCAGGCGACAACTCAGATCCAATGGACTCAGGTTTAGTTTCAAGCTCCAGTTCAAAAAAATCTTCGTCAAGCAATTTAACCGCTACACAGTCAAACACTTCCAGTGATGGCGGATATTCTAGTTCGTCTATTGCCGTTGCTTCTTCCTCCGCGCGGAGTAGCAGTTCAGTTGTTCAAGGAGACAAATGCGGGAATAGCTCAATAAACTATGAAAAGCAATTTTGTTATAATGACAAGGTTTATTCTCTATGCGGTGGTAGCTCGTATGACCCTGCTTATGAAAAATGCCAGAGCGGTGCTATAGTTGCTCTGAATCCTAGTTCCTCATCCTATTCATCGTCAAGTTCCAAAGAAACTAAATGTGGCAAAAATCCTCAATCTTATGACCCGAATGTGTACGAATGCAAGCCGGAGATAAATTCAAATGGGGTATATTTGAAACAAAAACCAAAAGATTTACAAGGCAATGAATACGAAGCAGTTTTAATAGGCACCCAAATATGGATGGCGGCAAATTTGAATTACGATGACGGCGATGGTAGCGTAGGCAGGTGTTTTGAAGACAATCCTGCTAACTGCGGAAAATTTGGAAGGATGTATATTCTTGACGAAGTTGAGTGTCCCACAGGCTATCGTTTGCCAAGTAGTGAGGATTTGGCTAAACTTTTAAAATATGTTGACCCTAGTTATAAAGAAGGCAGCGAAGGGACTGGATTTGGGAATAACTCTGCCGGACCAAAACTAAAGGCAAAAAGCGAATGGCCATCTGATTATGAAGGGAAAGACGGTAATGGCACAGACGACTACGGCTTTAACGCCTTGCCCGGCGGTTATTGCGGTACGGGGTGCGGTGCTTACGAAGAAGACGGCGAACCCACTTGGTCAATACTTTACCCGCCTGTGGCTGGCAGTGCGGCTACTCCTAGCAGCCGTGCAAACACTTCTAGTTTTTGGTGGACTACCTCAAAAGGGACACCCGTGGCACTCGCTATCACTTGGCGAATATCATCTGGCGTTGTGGTTGACGATGCCTTTCAAAGCTACGATACCAGCCTCTTCTATGCTCGTTGCTTAAAGGATAAATAATGATTAGGTTCTTTTCATTTGCCCTTATCGCTTTAACGCTTTATGCTTGTTCCGATGGTGAAAGTGCAAGCACTTGCACAGGTATGGAAGGCAATTCCCTTTTGTTCAGCTTCACCAGCGATTATGCAACAGGCGAGCTTCGCTGGATGTCCCCAGATTCCACAACATATTTGCCAGGTGCTTTGAGTTTTGGACAAGACACTTATGTAACTGCCGCAGGCGAAAACCTCTTTATTCTCAGCAGATACCCAGGCATTTTGAGTTGCGTTAAAGCGAGAGATATTTACAATGAAAAAGCGATAAAGCAAAAAAGGCTAGATGGCGAGAACCCTTATGAAGTGGTTGTTATAGGCAACAAAGGTTATATGGTGCTATGGGACACGCATTATATACAGGTTTTTGACCCTGGTTCGTGTTCCCCAACCGAAAAAATACCCCTGCCGAACTTGCCCAATCCAGCTTCAATCAAAGCAAGCGGAGATACATTGCTAATCACCATGCAAAGGCTGGAATGGGATAGCCTAGGTATGAGTCCAAAAACGCCCAATGGTCTTTTGGTTCGCATAAATGCAACCACAAAAAAAACTATAGACACGATATCGCTTAAACTCTACAATCCGCATAAAATTGTTTTGAGCAGAGGCAAACTCTATATTTCCCAAAACGGTCTCTACGACCCGAATATGGAAATAATTATTGACGGTGCTGGGCTTGAGGTTGTGGATTTGGCAACGGGAACCACGGAAGTTCTTGTTAAGGGTTCAGAACTTGGCGGCGGAGTTCAAAGCATTGCCATTGACGAGAAAGAGCAAATTTTATATATGCTAGTTTATAGGAAATGGAGAAATGCCCCTATTATCCCCTTTGATTTATTTGCCAAAAAAGCAGGCAACCCTTTGCCGAATGTGATAGACGGCTTTGGCGGCTTGATTTTTGACGATGTAGCGAGAAAACTTTTCATAGGGGAAAGGGATTTAAATGAATTCGGTCTTAAAGTCTATGACCCAGCAACCAAAACAACCACTCCGATTATAGATAATCAGAAATACCCCCTACCCCCCTATTCGCAGGCTATAGCTAGGTGGTAATCGCAAAACTAACGCTATATGTAGTGGCTAGGTAAAAAATTTTTCTATATTCAAGCTACCCTCTCAAGGTAACTATGAAATGGTTCATCTCAAAGAATGTCCCTCTTGCAAAAGCAAGAATTTGGATTATTTAACTCGCATAATAGGCTATATGAAGCGTGTGAGCAATTTTTCACAAGACAGACAAGAGGAGGCATCTAGGCGGCATTTTTCTATATTGTAACTTGATTTTATGATAAGTAAGATAATCCTCGAGTGGGACGAAGAAAAACGCAAACATAATATTGCGGAACGAGGAATAGACTTTGCTGACGCAGCCGATGTTCTGACTGATCCGAATATGAGATTGTATTTGGATGACCGTGCGTACTACGGTGAAGACAGATTTAATGCTTATGGCTTATCTAAAGGTCGTAAAATACGTATTTGTTTCACTTTACGTGACGGCAAATATAGGGTGATAACAATGTTCAAGGTTCATGATAAAGAATGGAGCAAATATTATGAGCAAAATAACTAAAATGACTGCGCAAGAAGCTCGCAGTTATGTAAAAAAGAATAACGCCAAGCTACAGGCTGCTTATAATCAAGCTCCTGTGATTAACGATGGCGAACCTGGAAAATACATAGGGCGTGGTATTACCGCTTTAAAAGAACATATAAGCAAAAAAAGTCAGACGAAGATAGATAGCAAGAAAATTACAGTTTCTATTCGCTTGCCTGTGTCTGCGATAAAATCTCTTCGCTCTACTGGGCGTGGGTGGCAGTCTCGCGCAAGTGACTATTTAATCAAAGGAATAAGCAGCGGCGTATTTGTGAAATAAAAATTTACCGCACTTTACAAAAAAAAATATATATTAATACTATCCTTTCAAGGTAACCTTGTGAAATTCAAGGGCAGTCCCGCTACTGTAATTGTCGGGGCAGACCTATGTGTCTGCCCCGACAAAAGCCAGAAAACTTGCTAGGGGGCAAAACTCCATAAGGCGTTTTGCAACAATGTTCCGAGGTAGAACCATAATGAATACTATAATCCCATTGCTCCTTTTCTGCTTCCTTGCAGCATTTGCAGAAGAAATGGTTTCCGTTTTGCCAGAAAGCATAGTTCAACGCGGTGAAATGGAAAGCAACGAGAGAATACTTGAAATAAAAAGCTCCGACTGGGAAGGAAAAAATTTGTCCCTTGCCGATGTGCTGGCTACTTATGCAGGAATCCAAACAAGGCAGCTTGGCGGAATGGGGAGTTTTCAAAGCATATCAATAAGGGGAATGCCGGGCAAGCAAATAGCACTCGCAATAGACGGCGTGGTTTTGCAAAGCTTTGGAGCGGCAGATTTGGGCAGCATAGATTTGAACCAGTATGAAAAAGTGGAAGTGTACAAAGGTTTTATACCTGCGAAGTTTGCAGCCAACGGAATGGGCGGGCTTATAAACCTCGTTTCAAAAGATGCCGCTGCAAAGGGCGGCAAATTCTACGCATCTTATGGAAGCTACAACAGCAGAATTCTCTCAATGCAAGCAGGCTCGCCTCTAAGCGACTCCCTGTTTTGGACAAGCAACTTTAACTACCGCGCCTCAGACAACGATTTTCCCTATCTCAACCGCAACGGCACTCAATACAACACAGAAGACGATTTTTGGACTAAACGGGAAAACGCGGATTATTCGCAAATCTCTGGCAACCATTCTTGGACATTTGTGCAAAAGAGAAATATTATTTTAAGAGCCGAACACCACAGCGAAGCGGGCGGCATTTCTGGGCGCGAATATCAGGTAATCAAAACAGCGCGTTCTGCAAATGATGCAATTCTCGCGAGTTTGGAAATTGAACCCAAAGATAAAAAATTTGATTTTGGATTTCAAGGTTTTTCTGGCATTGAGAAAAGCATGAGTGTGTGGCACGAGCCTATTGATAAAATGGGTTATGCGCAGGAGGAGCGCACGCAAAGCGGACTTTTGGTGAAAAATGGAGGGGGGCAGGGTTCTTTTTATTTTGAAAACAACTTTTTAGAAACAGAACTCCACGCTTATCTGAGCTACCAATATTTGGAATCCAGAAATAACTCTGTTATACTTTCCAATTACGAACTTTCAAACACCGTTTTCCAAGCCTCATTTGCAGGAACTTTTGCTCCCATTGATTTTTTCAATATAAGGGCAAATGCTGCGAGCAGACACAGCAAGCAAAAACTGGAAAGCGGACGAGTTCGCACTTTTTATATGGATGGCGAATTTAAAGAGCGTTCCAAAGATTTATTTTCCGGCAGGGCATCGGCGAATTTTGGAAAGGCAGATTCCGAGTGGAGCAGTTTTTTTGCGTTTGGGCATTATTTCAGAGACCCATCTGTTTTTGAGCTTTTCAGCACAGCTTTTGGAATTGTGTCTAACCCGAATTTAAAACCTGAACAGGGCGAGCAGGCAGAGGCTGGAGTTGGCTACAAAACAAAGAAAAGCAGGCTTTCTGCCACGCTTTTTGCAAACAGCATTAGAGACCGCATAATTTATTACACTAGCGGCATGGTCACAAAGCCCATAAATGCGGAAAAGGGCAAGGTATATGGAGTTGAAACCGAGCTTGGAAGCGAACTTTTCAGCTGGCTGAAAGTGAGTGCAAACGCAACTTTCCAAAATCCCGAAAATTTGCCAAGCGAACCGGAGCAGCAATATTACAGCTCCATGCTTTTTATGCTCCCATTTTCCTTTGAATTAACGCTAGACGGCGAAGCCCACAGCGAACTTTACCGCGACAAAGCGCAGAGAAAATCCATTCCAGCAAAGTCATTTTACCACGCCGGACTTGGCTACAAACCAACTCCAAATACAAAATTATTCTTTTACGCAAGAAACTTGAACGGAGGCGAATACCAAAACATTTACGATGCCTACCCAACTCCGGGTAGGGTTTTTAGTTTGAGTTATTCGCATAGTTTTTGATTACCAGTCTATTTCGGCTACGCCGCCTATTCTTTGCATACTGTCGTTTGTGTATTGGTGAACTTCAAAAGCGTTTCCGTCTGGGTCTGTGAGCCATACTTGCCAAGTGTTGTCGCAACCCATTTTTTTATCCGTATGCAAAATGCCGTGTGAGTCTAGCAGTTGCACTAAATGATCTATGTCTTTGCTTTCAAGGCAAAAGTGCATAATTCCGGTATTCACAGGAGCGTCCATCTCAGGATTTTCAAAAAGCTCTATATAATGATTATCGCAAACTTCAAGATAGTGCCCATAATGCTTGCCCTGCCTGGTGAATTTGAATTTCGGCTTGAAACCCAATTTTTGGTAATACTCCATTGAGCGTTCAAGGTTTTTCACATTTAGACTAACATGGGCAAGCGACAACATTTTCAATCTCCTTTGGGATAAAGATAGAAAAATATTTTTTGGAAAATACTATATTGCCCCAATGAGAGTTCTTGTTTTGAATTGCGGTTCGTCTTCGGTGAAGTTTGCCATAGTGGATACTAAAACCGGAGCATCTTCTGTTAGCGGTTTGGTGGAAGAAATAGGCGGGAATGCCCGTTTTAAGGCAAAAAGGGGGGGGGAGAAGCACGAAAAAAATATAGATGCCCCAGACCACACCCACGCTCTTGCCACCATACAGAGCTTTTTTAAGGAAACGGGCGAAGACAAAGATATAGCGGCTGTTGGGCATAGGGTGGTGCACGGCGGTGAAAAATTCTCAAAATCCGTTTTGATAAATGACGAAGTTATAAAAGCAATAGAGGAATGTTCCGTGCTTGCCCCCCTGCACAACCCCCCCAATTTGCAGGGCATATCGGCTGCCAAAAAAAGTTTTCCAAACCTTGCACAGGTGGCTGTTTTTGACACGGCTTTCCACGGTAGCCTGCCAAACCACGCCTATCTTTACGGGCTTCCTTACAAATTCTACGAAGATTACAAAATACGCCGCTATGGATTTCACGGCTCTTCTCACCGCTTTGTGTCAAGAAAAACCGCCGAAATTTTGGGTCAAAACTTGAAAGATTTGTGCCTAATAATAGCCCATTTGGGCAACGGCTGTTCAGCTGCTGCCGTAAAATTCGGGCTTTCAGCAGATACCACCCTTGGCTTAACACCCTTGGAGGGTATGGTTATGGGAACGCGCAGCGGTTCAATAGACCCTGGGATAATCCTCCATTTAATGAAATCTCTGGGCTACGACCACGATAAATTGAACAAGCTGCTCAACAAAGAGAGCGGACTTTTGGGTCTTAGCGGCATTTCTAGCGATATGCGTGTTCTTTTGGGAGAAGCCGAAAAGGGTTCCGAAAGAGCCAAAATAGCGGTAGAAGTTTTTTGTTATCGCGTAGCAAAGGAAATAGGCTCTCTTGTACCAGCTCTCCCCAAACTAGATGCCCTCATTTTCACCGGAGGAATAGGCGAAAACTCCGAACCTGTCCGCAAAAAAATATTGTCTTTCCTAAGCGTTTTCAAATTCGGCGAGCCAAATGGACCAAAGGTTATGGTTGTGCCAACAAACGAAGAACTTATGATTGCAATGGATACGGAAGAGGTGGTTAAGGCTTGATAAGCATACTAGAGTTTGTAAAATCCTTGCGGAGGGGCCAGCCTTCAAAGTTGTCTTCTGTGAAAATGCGGCGTAAATCGGGGTGGCCTTCAAAGGAAATTCCGAACATATCGTAAACTTCGCGCTCTTTCCATTCCGCGGCGGGGTAAATTTCGGTTAGGCTTGGAATTGCTGGCAGTTCTTCTTTATTTTCCGGTTTTGGCAAGCTGCATTTTGCGAAAATTTTGTGCCCCTCGTTTAAGCTCATGGTTTGCAGAATAACATCAAAATGCTCAGCCCAGTCTGCTGCCACAACGTCTATTAGATAGTCGCAGTTCAATTCGCTTTGCAAAAATTTTGCAAATTCAATCCAGTCTTCTTTTTTAACGGATAGTTCTTTTTCGTCTGTTATATAGGGGAATTTTTCTTGAACCTTTTTTAAAATATCCTCTTTTGAACGCCCAATTTGAGGCTCAGCTACTCTCTCCACCACTGGCAAATCCTCTTTCGGGAGAGGTTTTGGCTTGAATGTGGATTTGTAGTCGGGATTTTTTTCCTTGAATTCTTCTCTTGCCGCTTTCATCTCTTCGTCTTTGATTTTTTCAAGCTCTGCCCAAGCCTGTGCTGCCTCTGTCCAACGGTCACCATCGTCTTCTTCTCTTATTTTGCCCTCTTTCCAAGGGTTTCTGCTAGATTCTGTTGAGCGGATTTTTTCTCTCAATTTCAAAATCCCCTGAAACAAAGCTTCTGGTCTCGGTGGGCAGCCTGGGATAAATACATCAACGGGAATTAGTCTGTCTGCGCCTCTAACCACACTGTAATTGTTGTAAACAAAGGGGCCGCCGCTTATGGTGCAAGCTCCCATCGCTATTGCATATTTTGGTCCTGGGATTTGCTCCCACAGAGTGACCATCGCTGGTGCCATTTTTTTTGTTATGGTTCCGGCTATAATGAATAAATCTGCCTGCCTTGGACTTGCCCTGAACACTTCGCTGCCAAAACGCGCTATGTCGTAACGTGCCATTGAACTGCTCATCATCTCTATGGCGCAACAACTTGTGCCGTAGGTTAGGGGCCACAAAGAGTTTGACTTTGCCCAATTTATAACCCAGTCCATCATATTCACAACGTATTTGCCGCCTGGCAAAGGGTCTAAAATTTTAGGTGCTATATTTGTGATGCCCATAGCCTTAATGTAGAAAAACTAATACCTTACCGCTTCCAAAACTAGCCCCTGCGGAGGTGCCCAAGTTCTTTCTGCTTTGAATTCTCCACTGAAAATTTTATTCACAGAGCGGGGTTCATAGCGACCCCTGCCAATATCAAAAAGCAAACCCGTCATTGAACGCACTTGTTTATGCAAAAAACGATTGCCGCAAATATGCCAGCAAATCAGATTCCCATTTTTCTCCAAACGAAATTCCGTAATATTGCAAACCGTGCTTTTGCCATCTTTCCTCGCTACCGAAAAAGCCTTGAAATCGTGCGAACCCAAAAAACATTTTGCCTCCTCCGCCATAAGTTCCGCATTTAGCTTGTAGCCACATTCCCAAATATATTCCCCACCCAAAACCACGGGCTCTGTGCAAAGCGTGTATATGTAATACCTCTCTTTTGCGCTGTAGCGGGCGTGAAAATCTGAGGAGCATAATTCTAAATTCCTTATGCACACGTTTTTATCGCTCAGGGCATTTGCCGATTTTTCCAAAACTTGGCAGTTCAAATCCTGCTCTTCGCAGTCAAAATGCGCAACCTGCCCCCTTGCGTGAACTCCGGCATCTGTTCTGCCCGCACCCACAATATTTATTTTTTGCCTAAGAGCTATGGAAAAAGCCCTTTCCAACTCGCTTTGCACAGTTTTTTCGCGTATAGCTCCATTTTTTAGCTGCTCTTGCCAGCCAGAAAATGCAAAGCCATTGTATTCGCAAGTAAATCTGCAACGCATTAAGGATTCCACTCTATTGCCGCTATCTGTTCTTCGGCAATTTTTTGAGTGCGGAGGAATGTCCATTTAGCGAGTTCTTTCATAAGGCGTTTTTTTAGCATCTCCATACCGGTATTTTCCAGCGCACTTATTAAAATGGCATCGGAATAATTTGCAGCTATCTCTTCTCTGTGTTCATCGGTTGCTGCATCGATTTTGTTGAATACGCAAAAACGGGGAATGGATGGATCCACCAGCTCGTCCAGAATTTTTTGAGTCACATCAATATGCTCTTTGTAATCAGCGGCGGCGGAATCTATAACCTCAAGAATACAGTCCGCATTTGCGGCAACGCCAAGGGTGCTTTTGAATGTCTCTACCAAGTGGTGCGGCAATTTGCGAATAAAGCCAACTGTATCGCTTAATATGATGTCTTGCCCGTCTGCTAAATGAAATTTGCGGGTTGTGCTGTCTAGGGTTGCAAAGAGCTTGTCTTCTACATATACGTTTGCACCTGTGAGGCGATTTGCAAGGGTGCTTTTTCCCGCATTTGTGTAACCGACCAAGCCAACGTGGAATGTATTTTCCCTTCGCCTTTCTTGGTTTTCCCTGTCGCGCTCTATTTTTTTTAACTTGGCTTTAAGTTCCTGAATACGTTTGCGCACCAAACGCCTATCCACTTCCAACTGAGTTTCGCCAGGCCCACGCATTCCAATTCCTGGGCTTGCACCGCCCGTACCCACCTGCCTTGAAAGGTGAACCCAAGCACGTGTTAGGCGGGGCATTAAATACTGCATTTGCGCAACTTCCACCATAAGGCGGCTTTCCGCTGTTTTTGCGTGGTGCGCGAAAATATCAAGTATAAGTCCTGTTCTATCCAGCACTTTGATTTCTGGCAAGCGTTTTTCCAAATTTCGCACCTGCGAGCCGCTCAAATCTTCGTCAAAAACAACCAAAGTTGCATCGTACTTTTCAACGGCTAAACGCACCTCTTCTATTTTGCCTTCGCCTATAAGCGTTGCCGGATTAAAAGCCTGAACTCTTTGAAGAAATGTCTCCGCAACACTTGCCCCAGCCGTCTCTGCCAAACGCTGCAATTCCTGCAAATGCTCCTGTGCTTGCGCGGGTTTCACGCGCCCAGTGGATATTCCTATTAGAATGGCTTTTTCCATATCTACTTACTACACCCTAAATTGATTCAAAAGGCTTCTCAAATCGCTCGCAAGTTTTGCAAGCTCGTCTGCGCCTTGGTTAATTTGGCTTGCGCCGTGAGCACTTTCTTTGGTAACTTGATTAACGTCAATCACATTTTGGCTCACATCACTCGCACCCTTGGCAGCTTCGCTTGCATTGCGAGCTATCTCCTTGCTACCCTTTGCAACCTCGCTAATGGATTCTGCAACTCGTTTGGCACTAACATTGGCTTGCGAAGCGTTGCGAGCTATCTCCTTGCTGCCCTTGGCCACTTCGCCCATAGATTCTGCAACGCGCTTGGTTCCATTACTCGCTTGCGCAACATTGTTTGCAATCTCGTTGCTCGCCTGGGTTTGCTGACCAACATAGTTGGATATAGCCTCAATGCTCTGAAATATTTTCATTATTATATCTGATACATCGTTTATCACCTTCACAGCCGCACTTGTGCCTGCTTGAATACCCTTTATGCGTTTGGCTATATCGTCTGCGCTTTGAGAACTTTGGTTTGCAAGCTCCTTAATTTCACCAGCAACAACAGCAAAACCTTTGCCCGCCTTGCCCGCAGAAGCTGCCTCTATGGTTGCATTGAGTGCTAGAAGATTGGTTTTATCGGCTATCTTTTTTATTACATCGGTAACCTGCCCTATCTCTTTTGCTGCAATGCCTAACTTTCCCATTGCACTAGTTGCTTCGTTAGACTTGATGGTGGCTTCGTTAGCAACCTTGCTGGCATCACCAGCGTTGATTGATATTTGGTTTATGCTCGCACTCATCTCCTCAACTGCCGCAGCTATGGTGCTTATGTTCGTTGACATTTTTTCGGCAGCCCCTGCCACTTCGCTCGCATTCACTGAGGCTTCTTTTGCGCTAATTGCCATTGAATTTATGTTCCCCGCTACTTGCTCAACAGCGTTCGTCACATCTACAATATTTACAGAAGATTCCTCTGCTGTACTGGCTATAGATTTTATGTTCACCGACATTTGCTCTATAGCACTGGAAACAGACAGCGTTTTGATGGAAGCCTCTTTTGCGCCGCTTGCAAGTTGCCTGCTTACACTGGAAAGCTCCTCTGACGAGCCAGCGAGTGTGTCTGAGTTCAACTGTAAGTTTTTGAATACTGATTGCAACTTTTCCATTAAAACATTCAAACCGTGCGCAATTTGCCCAAACTCATCTTTGCCGTGTTCCTCAAAACGAATGGTTAAATCGCCGCCACCCTCGGTCATTTTTGTCAGTGCCACTATTGTACGGGTTATACTGCCAAAAATTGTGGACATAAATAATAGCAAAAATACTCCCCATGCAATCGCACAAGAAATTCCCAGCATTATCATATGGTTTCTATTCCTCTTTGTTTCGGTTTGCACCGCATCAAGAGACACTGCATAAGCAATTGACCATGGTAATTCAAGCCCCTCTGGTAATACGGGAACGCAAGACACAAGAGATAAATCGCCAGTGCTAAGACTCTTTTTGAGCACACGGTGGTATTTGCCGTTTTTTATGGAATCCCTGAGTGCTTGGCGTTCATCGGCTTCCATATCTTCGCCTATTTCGGTAAGCAACTGATCTTCTTTGGGATATGTGGCTATCAAACCCTTGTTGGAAACCAATGAGGCATAAGCACCTTTACTGTCGTCTATCATCTTATCAAACAGATACTTTTGCATCAAATCCAACTGCATGTCAATCCCCGCTACACCAATGAATTTTCCGTTCACTATAATGGGGGCACTCAACGTGAATACCTTGCGCTTGCTCTTTTCGTTAGGATATGTCCAATCATAGGGTTCTGTTAAATGAAGTTTTTTTGTTTTCTCAGGTACACGATACCATTCATCATCGTCTCCCGAATCAAGAGCAGACGATTCAAAGAAAAGTTCTCTTTTGCCCGACTCAGAAAGAAACGCATCTATATTGTAAAGTTCGCCAGGTCCTGTTTTATCGGAACTGAAATATGCGCCTCCTTCAAAACCAACATAAACATCAGAAACAACCGGTTGGTCAGACATAGCATAAATCAATTTGCCAAGGATTTCTGCCTTGTCTTCGTCACTCAGGTTTATTATTGCCCGAATATTTTGCTCCAATGCCCTGAGTTCTGTTATTTTCTTTTCCAGAAAACCTCTTACTTCCTCCGACCGAGCCATCGCCATAGATTTCCCAGCCTCATACTGTGATTCTCGGTTTGCTTTGGCAGAGTTGAACAAAGACACTGCAAATGTTAATGAAATTACTGCTACAAAAGCAATAAAGAGTATCAGTGGCAATTTGTACTTGAGTTTCATATTATGGACCTACACTTTGAATTGATTTATAATATTTCTCAAGTCGCTCGCAAGCCTTGCAAGCTCGTCTGCGCCTTGGTTAATTTGACCAGCTCCCTGAGCACTATCCTTAGTTACTTGATTCACATCAAGCAAATTTTGATTTACTTCAACAGTACCTTTAGCTGCCTCACCCGCATTATTTGCTATATCCTTGCTGCCTTTGGCTACCTCGTTCATAGATTCAGCCACTCGCCTAGCTCCAATATTAGCTTGCGAAGCGTTGCGAGCTATGTCTTTGCTGCCCTTGGCTACCTCGCCTATGGCACCAGCCACGCGCTTGGCTCCTGTGTTTGCCAGTGCTACATTGTTCGCTATCTCGTTGCTTGCATTAGTTTGCTGACCAACATAGTTGGATATAGCCTCAATGCTTTGGTATATTCTCGCTATTATCTCCGACACATCGTTTATCACCTTCACAGCCGCACTCGTGCCTGCTTGAATACCCTTTATGCGTTTGGCTATATCGTCTGCGCTTTGAGAACTTTGGTTTGCAAGCTCCTTAATTTC
>Ga0268262_10000435_pt1 | contig 55278 bp, 45 predicted proteins | sample TergutNc150P3_FD_190354 | JGI IMG/M metagenome (GOLD analysis project Ga0268262, IMG submission 190354) | Nasutitermes corniger P3 segment gut microbial community from laboratory colony in Florida, USA - Nc150 P3 (SPAdes) (version 2) | ecosystem: Host-associated > Arthropoda: Insects >... | reverse complement strand
CCGTACATCATTTCGGAGGGCAGGATTTTGGTGTCGAAGTTCATTATGCTTGCAAATCCTTGCATAGCAGTTCAACCTACAAAAGGTTGAACTGCTATATGTCTCACTTGATGGACCAATTTTTCGCGCCCGGCACTGGCAGAATTTTTTCCTGTTTTCCTGGGGCGGAGGAACGCCCAGGGCAGAGGGAGATGGCGGAGCTTGTATGGGATGCTATACATGAGGGCGCAGACAATGTGAACGCTTGGAGACTCTCAGGAGGCGACGCGGACACTAAGCCGGACGCTTTGATTCAAGCCATAGAAGCTGGAACCGGCGTTGGGAAATCGCTGGGCTATCTTATACCGTCCATAGCCGCCAGAAAGACACCCATCATAGTGGCCACACGCACAAAACAGCTCCAGCGTCAGCTAATGGATGACGACCTTCCAAGGGCAAGCGGGATACTGGGACAAGAGATAGAGGCGGTTCTGGCCAAAGGCAGATCCAACTATCTCTGCTTGGCGGCATGGGAGCAGGCTCAAATACGTCCGCCCGCGGAAATGACTAGGGCGGATCACGGTCTTTGGCTGACAATTCCTAAGTGGGCGGAAGAAACTGTCACGGGCGACCGCGAGGAGTTGGGCCGTCACGCGGAGGGCGAATCTGAACTGTGGGATCGCCTGAATGCAAGGGCCGAAAGATGCACCGGCAAGCAGTGTCGCCTATATGCGGATTGCTTTCTGACCAAACTGCGCCAAAAAGTGATACAAGCCGATCTAGTGATCGTAAATCACGCGCTACTACTGGCGGATCGCATTTTACGCCAGTCTGATTTCGGTCAGATTCTGCCGGACGCTCCAACACTCATCTTGGACGAAGCCCATGAAATAGAAGATCAGTTGACTGATAGCTGCGCCGAACAATGGTCCAGCAGGGCGATGACCATGCTCTTTCACGATTTAGAGGAAATGGCATCCAAAGAGACTGACGGGGCAATGGTTTTGGGGCATCTGCGCCCCTGGGAAGAAGCGTGGCGGAATTTATTGTCCCTAGTTCCAAAGGAATCCGTCACCATTGGACTTGATGACCCAAGAATAGAGCTTGCCCCGCTGGCTGACGCAGTGGGGGCTTGGATACAGGCTGGTCAGGCCGCATTTTTGGAAGTCAAGCGATTGGCTGATCGCCATAGTGAGGACAGCTCGGATGACGCTCTGTGGTGGAAACTCGCTGAACGAATAACGCTGGCATTTAGCCGCATGGAGCTGATCTTTGCCCAATTAGACGGCTGGGTTTCGACTATTACCCGCGAAGGCCTTCAGACACTTGTCTTTAAGTCAAATCCGGTTGATGTAAAGCCATTTTTTCATTATCACCTGCGGCGTGGCTTTGATACGGTGATCATGACCTCCGCGACACTGCGCGATGGCAGCGGTTTCAATGGCCTGAAGTTGAGGCTGGGACTGACTGAAGAAGAAACTGAGCGTGGTTGCGCGGTTGACAGCCCATTTGATTTTCAGACTCAAGGTTTATTGTTTGTTCCGCCCAATATTCCTGAAAGAAAGGCAACGCGCGATGGAGTTGGAGAAAGCGCCTGGGTTGAATCCTCGTTGGATGCTATGACGCGCCTGTTGACAGCTTCACAGGGCCGTGCGCTACTGCTATTCACCAGCCGCAAAATGCTGGCGGCATTTAAAACACGTCTTCAAACTGCACTACCGTACCTCACATTTTTCGTCCAGGGCGAGGGTCTATCCAGACCCCAACTGTTGAACCGTTTCCGCAATACCCCGAATGCCGCGCTGCTTGGCCTGGCTTCATTCTGGCAGGGCATAGATTTGCCCGGAGATGTGTTATGTCTCGTAATTGTCACCGCCCTGCCATTTGCTCCGCCGGACGATCCTGTGATTCAAGCTCGCATCAGAGAAGCTGATGCTATAAGGCAGGGGCTTGGGTTTATTGGCATACAAGTGCCGCAGATGACATTGAAGCTAAAGCAGGGCATTGGGCGCTTAATCCGTACGCGCACGGACAGAGGCGTTGTCTGTATCCTAGACCCGCGTCTGATGCTCCCCAACGAAGATCCTTTTGGTAAGCGGTACGCCTCCCAAGTGCGCGCCGCCCTGCCGCCTTTCCCCCTGACCAGGGATTGGGAGCAGGTGGAGCGATTTCTTGGTGAGATATAGCAGTTCAACTTTTCAAAATCGAACTGCTGTATCAAATTAATCATCGGAAGAAAATGCGCCTTATTTTATGGCCGATGGTTCCTCGTTTTTTGTTTTTTGCGTTTCGAGTATGACTTCTTTTGAAATTTCGTCCACAAACCAACCAAATTTAACCGAACCATCGGGCATGGGCCGCCACCAGTCGCTTTTATCCCCATCCCTTAGTATTGTCCCGCCTTCAGGAGCATCTGCCAATCTCTCAACTTTGCCGCTTTCAGGATAAATTCTGTACCATACAATAAATGGATTCCTTTCATTAAATTCATCTCTGCGACGTTTCAATATTTTATCGCGCTCTTCCCGCTCTTCCTTGGACAAACCGCTGGTCTGGAACGCTATTAATTTTTTTAATCCATCCCATCCAATTGTTTCCTCTTTTATAAAATATTTTTCTTCAAGCGCGGCAATTAAAACAGTACCTTCCTTTTCAGGGTTAGTACATAATATAGCGGAAGCAAAGCCGCCATTACCAATCATTTCAGGCGTTACACTTTTAAAAATATTGCCTGTCTTTATAAGAGATGCTTTTTCTAATGAAAAAATCCAGTAAATGCCTGTCGTTGTGGAGAGCAAAGTAGCATACTTGTCTGTTATAACAACACGGCTGGCCCAGGCCATGTTGAAACAGGTGAACATTAAAGGGTCGGAATCCGGCGCCATATATTTTTTGAGTTCATCATGCCTGTGGTAAATGGGCGCATCAATCCTGAGTTCAGTTTTTCCGGCGGGAATGGACATTCTGACAAAAGGCGTACGATCGGCTCCTATATTGCCCGTCAAATCATTCCTATGGGAAACAACTATAAAACGATTGTTATCACAGGGAATGGCTTTCAGAAAATCTCTCGCGGGCGCTTTATAGTCACCCAAAAAACGCCACTTGTCATCCTGCCACTTTGCAAATGTCCAGCGTGTGAAAAGCGAACCGTCCTTATTTTCTTCTGAAGCGCCCCAGGCCAGATCATACACGGCGTCATTGTACCAAAATGATCCAACTGTGTCCGCACGGTACATGCTTGGAACAATAAAGTCATCTGTAGCCTGTGACAAATTGGGAAAAATCTTGTGTACATTGTTTTTTTCGTCAATGAGTACAGAAACTCTGTCACTAATGGGTCCACCCCTTGGGATATTATTGACGAAATACAAGTCCCCCACCCATTGTCCCGGGTCTATTTGCGCAAAAGCTGACGAACTGTGCGCAAATAGCAGACAGGCCAATAGTAATGAGAATAAAAACCGACATGTTAACATTTAATTATCTCCTACAGCTTTTTATTACCAAGTCGGTTCAAGCGGCTCTGTATTCTCCGGCTCTCGCCCTGAACCCCCACTGCCAATCAGCGTAACACAAGACACTAAAAAAACAAGCTAAAATTGCTATATAGCCACATTGTCATTGCTTATGTCTTTTCAGCGGCCATTTTTCTAAAATCCAGGGCAGCAACCATTGTGTTGTCAGCAGAGCTAGTGCTGTGCCGCCAATGGCCGCAATTCCCAATCCTTGCAATCCCTTGTAGGAACTGAACACCAACCCGCCGAAGCCAGCGAGCGTGGTTCCGGCGCAGACGGCGTTGACGCGTGATACTTTTGCCGGAGCATTGACTTCGAATCTGGCTCTGTTTAACAAGTTAAACACCGTGTCAACGCTCACGCCCAGCGCCACCGGTATGGCTATTAGACTCAAAAATGTCAGCGGTTCTCCTGTCCAGCCCAGTGTACCAAAGACAGCAATTTGTCCGGCGGCCATTGGTGTGAGAGCGAGGGCCAAGAAGAGCCAACGTCGTCCGAAAATGGCGGATATACCAAGAATACAGAGCGCTCCCACAAGTATTACGCTTTGTATGGATTTTTTGGCCACGGATTTTATGGCTCTGAACAGAGGGCGTGTTCCAATCAAACGTGCGCCTGTGCCTTCAAGCGCGGTCTCCACTCTGTCCTGAGCTGCTTCAGGAAGCCTGATGGGCAGTGTGAACATTGGAATACTGTTTTTCAGTCCTGGAGAAAGCCAATGCGGGCCCCGGGCTGGTTTTGACGGCGGATTAATCAGCCCCAGTAAAGAACGCGGTGCAGCCAATGGGTCTGAAACACCTGCGCTGATGGAAATCAGGAAAGGTTCTAACACTGATGGGTCTAGGCCCTCTCTTTCAGCGAGTTTCAGAGCTTGGCGCTGCCAAGCGCGGCTGGACAGAATTTCGCTGAGTTCGCTGTTCATGGCGGCCCATTGAGGTAGAGGGAGCCTTTCGGCATTGAGAATATCCGCTATTTTGTTCCAGCGCATGGGGAATGGTTCAGTTCCCTCAAATGGAATTTGTATGGCCAATGGTTGCAATCCGGCGCCTAGTGTTTTTCCCAGGTCTTCTTGAACACTCAGGGCGGGGTTGCCAACCTGCCTGAATTTACGCAGGTCTTCTTCCCAAGTTAGCTTTGAAATACCAAAGCAGGCAAGCATTATTAAAGCAATAGTAAAAAGGGCTTTCCGACGGGATGGTTTGGCAATCCACGATTGAGTTCTGGCTGCTACTGGCGAAAATATGCCTTTACCTCTGTCGAAAGTCAGCAGCATTGGGGGCATCAATAAAAAGGTCGAGGCCAGACAACAGAGTATGCCAAGACCGGCGGTTAATCCCAAATCCCTGAGTCCTGGAAAAGGAGCGATTACACACGCCAGAAAGACCAAGGAGGTAGCCAACATGCCAGCGATGACACCAGGGCCTGTTGACAATAAAGCGGCGCGCAGTGCAACGGATTTATTTATGCCTGCTGCACGTTCATCTCTGTAGCGGCTGAAAATCAGAATCCCTACATCGTCTCCCACTCCAAGAAGCACAGCACCAAAAGCTGCCGCCATGAGGTTCAGACGTCCCAATATCCAACCGGCCAAACCCAAAGCCCAAAACATGCCTAGTAGCAATGGGATAACTACAAATCCATATCCCGTTAGCGTGCGGAATCCGATCAAATAGACCAGAGCGATAAGCGCAAAACTTAGGCAGATACTGATGGCTACTTCCCTTCCCAGCCGGATTGATTCCCAATATGCGATTGCGTGCGCACCAGTGACTTTAATTGCAAAGGACCTGTCTGCTTTAGGAGATAGTGCTGTGTTGACATCATTGAAAGAAGCTCGGTTTGGGGGGGTACCGACACAGGCATTGCCAATCCAGGCCAAAATACGTGCCGTGGCTGCTGTTTCCCCATTTTGAAAATCAAGGACTAGCGGGAGCAGCAAATAGCGTGAATCCTTTGTTTCAAGGTAACCAACGCGGATAGTGAATGGAATTGCTTTGAATATACGCATAGCACTGTCGGCACTCGCACTGTCCGTTGGAATCAAATCGCGGAGGTTCAGAGGGTCTAATTCAGCGAGCTTGGCTTTGACCGGGTCTGGTGATGCCAATGCTTTTGCTGTTGCTTTAAAACGCTCCCTGAGCTGATCCTGATCTCGCAGCGGTTCCAAATTGTTGCCAAGTAGCATCGGTCCCATTGAGTACAAGCGCTTTGTAATCATCCTGCTGACATCACCATCGCCGTCAACCAAACCACCAGCCGCAAGCAATAGCGGCCATAGGGATACCCCTTTGTCGTTCGGAACGGGCATCGGTGGTGAGATAGAGCCTTCCGCGCTTATACCGTTCAATGGCATTTCGCTCATATCCAGCAGACGATCAATTATTCTGTCGGCCCAGGCTCTGCGATTTTCCAAATCCCGAGGCATCCCCTCTGCCACAATCCACAGCAATTCCTGTTGGCCAACGCCAGCTTGTATGCTTGCTTGGACAATGGGGTGTTCGGAAGGAAGCAGACTCATCAAATCCAGCCGCCTCTCAATACGTAGTATCCCCCAACCTAATATCACGGTTAAAAGGCCGACAATCAGCCATAAACTCTTGGGGCGGCGCAGGTGTTTGAGAAGCAGATAGCGTAAAAATTTTTTCATGCGTCGCTTTACTCAGATAGATCTCAACAAGCGGGAAAGGGTTGGAACCAATTCCACGCGGCGTGCCTGGGATAGACGATTTAATGTGCTGGCGTCCTCCAGTTTCATAATGGAGTAGGTCTCTCTATCAGATTGAAGAGTATCAGCCCACTTGGCGGCGGTGATGATTGTGGTCAGATGTTCGCTCCAGCGGTAATCCAACAACTGAACAAAAGCCCGCACTACTCTTATGTCTGAATCCATACGGTCAAAGTCATCTAATACCAGGCATGGTGCGACCAAGAAAGGTGCCATGCGATCCCTTTCGCTCTGAAAATCTGTATTCTGCCAACTTCGAGTGTCGTAATAGGTATCTTTTAGTTCCTGGCTCAATGTCCTGACGGATACAAATAGTCCAGCTTTGCCAAATCGCTCACACCAAGCCTTCAATGCTGCGGAGGCAAGACTGCTGCGTCCACTGCCAGGAGGGCCATCAATCCAGCACAGATCAATACTCTTGTGATCTTTTAGAATCCATGTCTTTAATGCGCCAAAACCATTGGGTTCCTGCGCGGGCCTAAGACTCTTCCAACCTCCTTCACCATCGTTTTTGGCGGTACATTTATTGAGTATTCCCGCGATTTTATTCTGAAGTTCTATTGGAATAGTCTCTCTGAGAATTTCATTTTCTAGTTGTGCATTAGCCTCATCCAGTTCTCTGAGAACTTGCGCGTCCGGGAAGCGTCTTTTCCACCACTCCCAAAAAGTCTCCATAGAGACTTCGCGGTATCTCGTCGGGATTCCTTGTATGGCAGTTTCCCCCCGTGTGCCTGACGAACAATTGCAAATGCGGGCAGGCACACAGGGATTAGGGTCTAAAATCACACCTTTCCCGTGGCACAAGGGGCACGCCGATTTAACTTTCAACCGGTACCCCCGCTACTAAACTGGAGGCGCTTGCACATTCTTTGCAGCTTTTTTCAAAAATCCGGTGCGCTGGTGGCGAAAAAGTCCAGATGATCAGTTCAAGAGCCATTTCTTGTTATCCGTTCAATTTAATATAGCCGAGCCGGTTGTAAAACTCCAGAGGCACTTACAAAACTTCAGTTTTGCAAGTTCAATGAACTTGATAGGTTACGCCACAATAAAGCTGGACAAGACTTTGAAGCGCACGGAGGTAATAGTAAACCAGAAACCTCAGCTTTTTCAAAAATCTTTCGGTATTCGATATTATTACATCGGATACCGAAAGCATCCCGCCGAGCGGCGCTGTTGTTGTTAGTCGCCGTCTCATATAGCAATTTTCGCTGCATAGCAGTTCAGCCTACAAAAGGTAGAAATGCTATAGCGACTTGCAATCTCAAGAAGCTCTGCGTTATATTACCCCAGAGGCTGGAGAGAAGTTTCATGCTGTGCTTTTTTATTCGTTAAAACATACAAGATATAAGAATGCTGCTCTATTCGAATTTTTGGTTCGTTTGTACTCGAATACTCCTCATTTGGGTGGGGTGGTACAAGTGGCTCGTTTTTAATAGGAGATAATTGATGGGAAATAATCTCGGAATCGCTCTTTTAATTATTGAAAAAATAAAATAAATGCGATTCAAAGAATTCTTTGTAGTGATTCCACCCGAACTAAAATTACAATTCAGCAACCCAACTATTGGATGAAGCTGACAAGGCACTATATATGGCAAAACATAAATGCAGAAATAAAGTTGTAGCGTACTATAGCAGTTCGACTCCTTTTAGTTGAACTGCTATAGTTGATTCAGGCTTTCTATGAGGGCTGATAGCACTCTATTTTAGCAGTTGGAATTTATCAACTAGTAATTAAATTTATGGCTCAGTTTCCAGATTCCCAAATTGTTGTTCCACTGGCACAACAGAATGCAAGTTGGTATAAAATAATTTAAATCGCCCTGCCATTTGAACATGCCAGGGGCTTGGCTCTGTGAGCGGCAAAAGCTAGGAGGTTTCTGGAATTTGAATTGGATTAGGGATGCCTGGGAATTTATTAACAAGTTAACCAACCCCCAAACTCTTAACCAATTGGCGGGGAGCATGGGGATATGGCTCTATGCGGTACTGTTTGTCATTATTTTTGTGGAAACTGGACTTGTGGTCATGCCCTTTCTGCCCGGAGACAGTCTGCTCTTTGCGGCGGGAGCAATAGGGGCACTGGAGGGCAATCCCATAAATCTGCCTCTGCTAGGAGTAATAATGATCGCTGCCGCCATTCTCGGCGATGCCGTAAATTATTCCGTGGGATTCCGCACAGGGCCAGCAGTATTCAACAGAGAAAACAGCAGGTGGTTTAATAAAAAACACCTGCTGACCGCACAGACATTCTACGAAAGGCATGGCGGCAAAACAATAATTATTGCCCGCTTTCTGCCTTTCGTGCGCACATTTGCCCCCTTTGTCGCTGGTGTTGGACGTATGTCTTACCCACGCTTCGCCATTTACAATGTTACCGGAGCAATACTTTGGGTTTCGCTGTTCATGGGCGCAGGGAGATTGTTCGGCGGAATCCCGTGGGTACAAAAACATATTGAGTTCCTTGTAATAGCCTTGATAGTAATACCCGGTCTGCCCGCTGTATTCAAGGTAGTACAGACATGGCTCAAATCCCGTCGCGAGCACGGTGTTTGAAATATTTTTAAAAAGGAAAATTGAAACCAATGGCCGTAAGACAAGTGATCACATGGGGAGACCCGAGGCTAAAGAGCAAGAATCGGGATGTCGGGGACTGGTCGTCTGAATTGGACCAATTGGTGGCGGATATGTTTGAAACGCTGGTCGCGCAGGAGGGTGCCGGACTTGCCGCGCCGCAATTGGGGATCAATATCAGGCTGGCAGTGATAGACGTAAGCAGCGGCAATGATCCCGCACAAAAAATCGTACTTATAAATCCTGAAATTGTCAGGGAGGAAGGCGAACAAATCGGGGAAGAGGGCTGTCTTTCCATTCCTGGTATCTGTGAAGTTCTGAAACGCCCTATGAAAATATGGGTAAAAAATAGAAAACCGGACGGTATCTGTGAAGAACTTGAAGCAGAAGAGCTTAAAGCCAGGGCTTTCTGTCATGAGATAGACCATCTCAGAGGTCGTCTATTTGTTGAGCATTTAGGCCCGGTCAAACGGAGCATTGTCCAGAGGAAATATCAAAAACAGCGTAGAGATTAGTTCAATGCACCAACCAAGAGTCGCGTTTTTAGGTACACCCGCCGCCGCAGTGCCGCCGCTGTGCGCACTGGTTGAATCCTGCGGCGTACACGCGGTTTTTTGCAATCCAGACCGTCCACAGGGGCGCGGACGCGTTATTGAGCCTCCGCCGGTAAAGCAGACCGCCCTCAAGCTGGGTCTGGAAGTCCATCAGCCGGAAAAGTGGAAGTTTGATACCACAAAACAATTGTGGGAGTCCTTAAAAATTGATATGGCGCTGGTGGTGTCATATGGTCACATACTGCCTTTGTGGATGATTGATAGCTGCAAACTGGGAGTTTGGAACATTCATTTCTCACTGTTGCCCAGGTGGCGAGGTGCAGCCCCAGTTAATCACGCGATTCTGGCCGGAGATACTGAAACTGGCGTCTGCCTGATGCGAATCGTTCCGGGACTGGATGCCGGTCCAGTTTTAGCTCAGTGCAAACGAGCCATCACTATGGAATCCACTACTGATCAGCTACTTGCAGTCTTGGCGGAAGACGCTGCCGAACTGCTTAAAACCAACTTGCCGGCTATACTCAGCGGCAAAACTGTTCTCGTACCTCAGGATGAAAGTCTGGTCACACTGGCCCCAAAGCTCAAAAAGGAGATGGCCAGACTGGATTTGACAAAAGAGGCCGCTGAACTGCATCGTCAAATAAGGGCATTTCAGCCTTGGCCCGGCGCGGAGTTTCGGTTAGACGAAACCATCATTAAGATATTAAAAGTGGGGAAAATTTTAGGTTCTGATAAACCTCAGGGAATGCTGCACTGGGATAAGAACGGCGCGCTATTGACTGTCGGCAAAGGAAGCGCTATTGAATTGCTATTGCTACAGCGTCCGGGCAAACCTGCCCAGCCAGCCGCACAAGTCATGCAGTTTTGGGGAGTGAAGGGCAGTATTGCCCTGCATGTCTAATAATATGGATGCAAACAGCCGTATTGTCTTAGCAATAACCGGAGCTTCCGGCGCTCCATTTGCGACCGCCCTGATCAGGCGATTGATTCTGGAACCGACGCTTGAACAGATCATCTTGCTTTCATCGCAAACGGGGCGCAGATGCCTCACCGATGAAACAGGATTCCAACCACAAGATTTGGTGAGCCAATCAGAAAAAATATGTCTGCTTGACGAGAACGATCTTGGCGCGGAAATTTCCAGCGGAAGTGCACAGCATGGCGGCATGGTCATTATTCCCTGTTCGGTAGGAACCCTGGGACGCATAGCCTCAGGCACAAGCGACAGCCTAATTATCAGAGCGGCGGACGTCTGCATGAAAGAGCGGCGACCTCTGGTGCTATGTGTCCGAGAAACCCCGATCAATCGGGTTCACATGGAAAATATGCTTAGAGCCTATGAATCAGGCGCCATCATTATGCCCTTGTCCCCCGCTTTCTATCACCAGCCAAAAACTATTGATGACCTTTGCGATGCTTTCGCCACCAGGGTTTTGGATCAACTGGGCCTCTTTCAGAAAGACGGCAGAAGATGGAAAGGGCAGTAAATTCACATAATTTTTTGTGGATTTTTTTAAAACAGGTTGTATTATAATTTCTTACAATGCCTGAACCCAAAAGGGGAACGGGGTCTGGTTTTTTAGACACCCTGGCTGAAACGAGTTTTCTGCCTAACCAAGAGGGGACAACGCAAATGCGCTGGCTGTTGGCCGTTGGAGTTATTGAAAATGGAAATTTTGTTGATTGAAAATGTCACCAACCTAGGAACCAGGGGTGACATCGTTATTGTTAAGGATGGTTACGCGCGCAATTTTTTGCTTCCCCGCAAAAAAGCCCTTCCAGTCACTTCAGGCAATAAACGTCAGATTGAGCTTGAAAAAGAGCGGAATACAAAACTCAGAGCCAAGGAATTGGCCGCCGCTCAGGAATTGAAAAACCGCTTAGACACAGTTGCGCTCACCGTATCCAAAAAAGCCGGAGAAAATGGTCAGCTCTTTGGTTCCGTCACAAATGCTGATGTTGCGGAAATGTTAAAAACAAAGGGCTTTGAAATTGAACGTCATTCAATTTCACTGCCTCATGTTAAATCCCTTGGCGTTTATGATGTTGAAATTCGTCTATACACAAATGTTCAAGCCAAGTTGCAGTTAACGGTAACTGCTCAAACGGCTGAATAACTTTCTTCATTCACTAACCGGGACACAGTGTGCTGGATATACCCGAGCATATCCCCAAAACATAAGGATCTCAAATGGCAAGAAACTCTTCCAAACCAGAGACAATCGGCATTCCTGAACTGGCCGCCGTTCTGGCTGATAAGCACGATCTGACTAAAGCCAACGCAAAGGCAATACTTGACAGTCTGCGTGACCAAATAGTTGCCTCAATTCTGGCTGACAAGCGCGTTGGCCTCTTTGGGCTAGGCACTTTTGAAGTCAGAGAGACAAAGGAAAAAATGGGGCGCAACCCCAAGACTGGCGAACAAATCAGGATTCCCGCCGGTCGAAAAGTTGTATTCAAGGCTTCCAAGAGCATTAAAGATCAGATGTGATTTTTGCCTTGGGGAAAAAACCCAGCAATGCTGGGTTTTTTTATATGAGACACAAATATGCGTGTTTATAGCGGTATTGATACATTTGAATGGAGTTCTAGATGCCTAGAAAGACTCTTATTGAACCATTTCGCATAAAATCGGTAGAACCCATCAAAGTTAATACCCGCGATGAGCGCATTAACTTATTGGAAGCCGCCAAGTTAAATGTATTTAAACTCAGGGCCGAGGATGTTCTGTTGGATTGGCTGACCGACAGCGGCACTGGCGCGATGTCCAGCGCCCAATGGGCGGCAATCATGCTAGGCGACGAAAGTTATGCCGGAGCCAAGAGCTTTTATAAACTCAAAGAAGTCCTGACCAATCTTACCGGCATGGAGCATTTCATCCCCACGCACCAGGGGCGCGCCGCCGAAAAAGTTCTGTTTGGGGCGGTATGTAAAAAAGGCGACCTCATCCCAAACAACTGCCATTTTGACACAACACGTGGCAACTTGGAGTATCTTGAAGTCGAAGCAGTTGACTTGGTTATCAAAGAGGGACTCCAGCCAAGCACCATTTACCCATTTAAGGGCAATATAGACATTCAGCGCGTAGAAGAAGTATTAAAAAAGGAAAGCGGACGCATACCTTTCGGCATGATTACTATCACCAACAACACCGGCGGCGGCCAGCCGGTTTCAATGGCCAACATCCGCGAATACAGCCAACTGCTAAAAAAGTACAACAAACCGCTCATAATGGATGTCTGCCGCTTTGCCGAAAATGCTATGTTCATCAAAATGCGCGAGACAGGCTATGAGCAAAAATCTGTAGAGGAAATCTGCAAAGAGATATTCAGCTATGCCGACGGCGCGACAATGAGCGCCAAAAAAGACGGAATGGTCAACATAGGCGGCTTTATTGTCCTAAAAAGTGATCAATGGCTGGAGAGGGTACGCGAAATGCTGATACTCTCCGAGGGCTTCATCACGTATGGCGGCTTGGCAGGACGCGATCTGGAAGCCCTTGCCGTGGGAATCCTAGAGGGTATGGACGAAGACTACCTCAGATACAGATTGCGCACCGCCGAGTACTTAGGCGAAAAGCTGGAAGCCATCGGTATTGATTTTGTCAAGCCCACAGGCGGTCACGCCGTTTACATTGATGCCAAGAGCGTTTTGCCTGATATGCCCGTCGAACAATACCCTGCCTGGTCGCTCTGCAACGCTCTTTATATTGAAGGCGGCATTCGCGGGGTGGAAGTCGGCTCTGTCATGTTTGGCAAACGTCTGCCGGATGGCACGGAAACCTATCACAACATGGAGCTGGTTCGCCTGGCCTTCCCGCGCAGAATGTACACGCAAAGCCATTTTGACTTTGCGGCGGAAGCACTGGAGGAACTGAAAGCCAGTGCCAAAACAATACGCGGCGTCCGCATAACAAAACAAGCCCAGTTCCTGCGCCACTTCACAGCGGAATTTGATTGGGTATGATATCAGTTTCTAGTTTTGTGTTACATGCTACAAGACCAAAATCATTACTACGTGTTGCTTTGCGCTTGGTGTTTATCCCATTCATTCCATTTTTAATTCAAAATTGCGTCCATGCAATTTTGAATTATTCGGCTACTTTGATGCGCTGCTCGCCCTTTTGGTATCCGATGTTCCATCGGATACACAAGGCCGCTCCGTTGGGCTTTGCAGAAGCGTCAGCTTCCCCCAATTTTTCGTCCGATTGCATATTCAGCTTCGTTCTGCCTCACGAAATGCTCCGCATTTCGGGCGCGACCTCCGTGTCGCGTATTACAATTCCAAATAGAATCAGCACTGATTCTATTTGGAATTGTAATTACCAGAGTGATTGGTATAATGTAAATCATGTAAACTATATACTTAATACCAGTTACTGGTTTTGAGCTGCTAGTTACTGGACTAAAATAGTCTGAATTTATCCACTTGGACTGGAGAGCAGAAGCCATGCTGATAACACACAAAGCAACAGTCCTAAACATTCAATAGAATTCCGGAGAAAGAAATGGAATTGAAAATAGTAAGACCCACGGCACCAGAGTGTAAAGAATGCGAAGTCCCCGAAGAAGCCAGAGCATCCTGCATCAAAATCTTCAAGAAAAGAGAGGACATCACAGAAGTAACCATTGAAGCTGATTGCCTGAAGAACCTAATAATAAAATGTAAGGTTGTGCTCAAGAGACCCTGACACAAGGCTCTACACGTATCTTATTTCTGACCACTGACCACAACTCTTGGTTATTTGGTCGCGTCAGCCACGAAAACGTAATACGCCACAGCGTTGGTTTTCCCGTCGCTCAGGTGTTGCGGTGTGTTGTTCTTCCACAGCGTGGCCATTTTGTTTCCTTGCGCGTTGGATTCATACCCAGCCACGTACACATCGCTACCAGAAGACACGAAAACTGAATTCGCCTCGGCTTTGCCGCCCCCGTTGTTCAGGCGTTGCGCCGCGCCGTTCTTCCACAGTATCGCCATGCTATTGCCTTGCGCGTTGTCTTCGCAGCCCGCCACGTACACGTCATTGCCGGACACGAAGGCATAGCGCGCCTCGGCGTTAGTCTTCCCATCGCCTAAACCTAAACGCTTGGCTTTGCCGTTCACCCACAGCGTTGCCGCTGTTCCCATTTCACCGTCCACATTGATCGCTTCGTACCCAGCCACGTACACGTTACCGCCCGACACAAAGACGGACTTTGCCCATACGTTGTGGCTGCCGTCACTGTAAGGCTGGGCAACGCCGTTCTTCCACAGCTTGGCCACCAAGTTTCCAAACTCTTTTAGCTCTGACTCTCCCCCAGCCACATAAACATCAGCGCCCTCCAAGAATACGGAATATGCAAACGCGTCGTTACCTTCGTTGCTCAGACGCTGGGCCACGCCATTCTTCCACAGCGTAGCCACATTGGTCTCCCATTCCCCATGTCGTTTGGCTTCATGCCCTGCCACGTACACGTCTTTGCCCGACACGAAAACCGAATTTGCGTTGGAGCCGCTGCCTCCGTCGCCGTAGTGCTTTGCCGCGCCATTCTTCCACAGCGTCAGCAAGAGTTTCCCCGCCCCGTCATTTTCGGCCCCTGGCACACGCACATTCCCCGCCATGTACACGTCATTGCCTGAGACAAAAATGGAATGGACGGAAGCGTCTGCGCCCAGACCCAGGCTCTGCTCTACGCCATTCTTCCACAGCGCGGGCAGTTCTCCCCCTTGTCCGTTACCTTTGGTTCCAAGGACGTACACATCGGGCGCGGGCAAGTCTTTTCCCTTTGTAATATTTTCAGTCCCAGCAACGCCCGCGTCTGCCCCGCCGCCTTTTTTCTTGCAGGCAACGGGCGCAAAGATGAGCGCCGCTACCGCGATGGTCAGGAAAAATGCGCGATGTTTCATGGGGAGGTTCCTTTCGAGTTTAAGCTATTTTAGGGAACTACAGCTGTTTCTGCTCTTGGTTTGCAAGAAATGGACATGAAATTGCAGATTTTCAGAAAAAATTACAAGATCAGGTTGGAAATGAGATTAGCCATAGTCAAGCAAGTAATTCCCCTATTTTGTCACCCATTGCCTTATGCGGAATCGACGGGGCGGCTACTTAACGAAGACAGACCAAGCCTCAGTCGCGCTTCCTTCATCGCCTAGCAGCGTTTGGACGGAGCCGTTTTTGGAGACGCAGGCATTTTCCTGCATTCCCCCCTGCCCCTTTATCGCCACGTACACATCTTGCCCAAACACGAAAACGGACTGCGCCAGCGCCACGGGGTCCCCGTTGTCTATGCGCTGCGCCACGCCGTTCTTCCACAGTGTGGCCACATAGTTGTTTGGGGCGCCGGATTCAAACCCCGCCACGTACACGTCACTGCCGGATACGAAAACCGAATTTGCGTGAGCGTGGACGCTCCCGTCGCTCACGCGCTGTGCCACGCCGTTCTTCCACAGCGTCAGTATGCGGTTCGTTTGTGGGGTGCCTTCAGACCCCGCCACGTACACGTCATTGCCCAGCACAAAAACCGACTTTGCATCAGCATCGCCGCTTCCATCACTAAGATGCACGGCTTCGCCGTTTTTCCAGAGGGTGGCAACGGATTTCCCCACCATTTTCATTTCGTGCCCCGCCACGTACACGTCTGTACCAGACACGTAAACAGAATGCGCCTCGGTGTCCCAGTTCTCGTCGCCAAGACGCTGGACATCGCCATTCTTCCAAAGCACGGCCACGCGGTTGTCTTTGGCGTTGGATTCATACCCCGCCACGTACACGTCTTTCCCGGACACAAAGACAGACGTGGCAAAGGTTCCGAAGCTACCATCGCTCAGACGCTGTGCCACACCGTTCTTCCAAAGCGTGGCCACGGCAAGGTTCTCGCCCGTCCTTTCAAACCCAACCACGTACACGTCACTGTCCGACACAAAAACAGAATGCCCGCAAGCGTAGTTGTCCTTGCCGCTCAGACGCTGCGCCACGCCGTTTTTCCACAGTGTGGCGATGCTGCTCCCCTGCGGTGTCCTTTCGAGACCCGCCACGTACACGATGGGGCCGCCGGTCTTTTTTTTGCAGGCGATGGGCGCGATGATGAGCGCCGCTATCGCGATGGTCATGAAAAATGCGCGATGTTTCATGGGAAAGCTCCTTTTAAGCATTTGGATTATTGTATAGCAGTTCACTTATGAATTATACCAAGTTGCGTTCAATTGACATCGAACGCAATTTGGTATTAATGCGGCGAGCGTTTGGGGCTACGGAGCAGCCACAAATGCCGCCAGCATTTTGGAGGTTCAAAGCATAAGCAGTGTCAAAGACTTTACAACGAGTGGCTATATTAAAAACTTCATTACAAACGCAGACAAAAGCTACTGTGTGACAATAAAAAAGTGAAATTGCTATATCCCCACCCGTTTATCAGCAACTAATCCTCAACCAAGTATAGCGATAGGCCGGAGGATTTACTGGTAGCAATGCGTTCCGCCCTTATCACTTTTCCATTTATCGTCACTATGGCAGTTTTACTCATTCTTAGGACCTTATCCGAATTAGTGTATAGCGTGCAAACAAGATTCCGACTGGACAATTTGGGTAAATAAATCTTGGGGTTTTTAGCGCTATCCGCAACAAGGTTTGTGGCTAATAGAGCCATATATTTGTATGTTGTCCCACTTACTTCTTTGCCCCATTCCTTAACATCGGAAACTTGTCCCCTGACAGTTAATAGTGATTCAGCAAGATAGTTTTTAGCGAAATCATTAAAAGCGACTGCGGTAAAGTTTTGAACAATCGGATAGAGAAATGCAACATCAGACATAGCTTCTTGCTTATAGCGATTGTAAGTGGCTTCGTTATTGGCTATTGATACTATTTTTGATTTAAGATCCGCAATGGCGTTTTTGTAATTATAAAGAAGGAAAGTTGTCTTTCGTTCCCATGTGACTTTGCCGGATTTATCTGTTGTCCTGAGATAAATATCTGAATACTCAGCGTCAATTTCACCGTTATCTTTCAGTTGAAGCGTCAAATCATACGAATAACTGCTGAGAAGCGAACCGCCGGTTACGCCGGTAAGTGTATAACTATTATTATAAAAATCAATATCCAGATATTTAGCGTCTGGATAGAGCTGAGATATTGCTCCATAGACCGCCGGATAAAATTCTCTTTCTGTTGGATAGTTCTGAGCATGTAATGCTCCGGAAACCATCAGCGCGACTACCATAATCGCCTGTGAAAAAAGACCCTTGACCATGATTATCTCCAAAAATCGCCATTGGCGAGTTAAGCAAACCTGCTTGCGATATAAATTAAACTTCAACTCAAGACTTTTGTAAAGGGGAAAAAATCAAGAAAATGCCTATTCGATTAGCTCAGGATCAGAACAAACTGGTTCATGGTGTTTCGTGATGGACATTGACAGCTTCTGTTGCCATCCACAGATAGTTCCTCTCGAAAGGTATTTCCTCAGGGCTAGTAAATACTTGCCTTTACACTAGCTGGCTTACCCTTACTGAGCTAAACGGCTTGTCATGCCGATCTACAAAGCCACACCCGACAAAAAAACGGAATCTGCGGAAGCATTTGTGTTCCCGTTACTCAGTTGCTGGACATCACCGTTCTTCCAGAGTTTGACCACGCCGTTCCGTTGGGCGTTCCATTCATACCCGGTTACGTACACATCCTTGCCAGAGACGAATACTGAATTTGACCAGGCATTGCTGTCCCCATCGCTCAGGAACTGGGCCTTGCCATTCTTCCACAGTGTGGCCACTGCGTTATCCTGCGCGTTCCATTCAGACCCCGCTACGTACACGTCTTTACCGGACACGAAAACGGACTGTGCCATCATCTGACTGCTCCAGTCGCCCAGACGCTGAAGCACGCCGTTCTTCCACAGCGTGGCAACGCTTTTCTTTTCCTCGTTTAATTCATACCCCACCACGTACACGTCTTTGTCAGACACAAAAACGGAATTGGCAAAGGCGTTGGCGTTCCCATCGCTCAGGTGTTGGGGCACGCCGTTCTTCCACAGCGTGGCCACATCGCTTCCCACCTCGTTCTTTTCATGCCCCGCCACATACACATCCTTGCCGAACACGAAAACGGAATTGGCGGAAGCATTGCCATTCCCATCGCTCAGGCGTAATGCCTCACCGTTCTTCCACAATATGGCATCCCAGTTCCATCCCACGTTCGTTACATGCCCTGCCACGTACACGTCTTTGCCAGACACGAAAACGGATCTTACGTCAGCGACGGCACTCCCATCGCTCAGGCGCTGCGCCTCACCATTCTTCCACAGCGTGACCACGGAATTTCCTTGCGCGGTTTCTTCATACCCAGCCACGTAAACATCCGCGCCTATCACAAAAACGGAACGTGCGAAAACATTGGCATTTCCATCGCTCAGACGTAACGCCTCACCGTTCTTCCACAGTGTGGCTACATCTTTTCCTTGCGCGTTCTTTTCCGTCCCCGAAACGTAAACATCGTGGCCACCATTTTTGTCGCAGGCGATGGGAGCTAGTATAAGTAGCGCAGATATGGCTAAGGAAAAAGCGCTTTTACTCATCCTACACCTCCTCAGTGGTGACAGCACTGAGCCATCAGATCAATTCTAATTTCAAATGTGACATCTTAAATTAAATATTCTTCGTCAAAAATGTATTTGGAATTGCGTTTCAAAATTGTTCAAACGAGTATCTGTTACGCCCTTCTCTCTTGGATTTATATAATAGTTCATCGGCCTTTTTTACAAAATCATCCGCGGTATGTGTGTGCGCTACTTTGCCGGTGGTGACTCCGATAGAAATAGTAACGCGATCCGCCGCATTACTATGTTCATGAGGTATATTGCAGTTTTGTACGTTTTCAAGCAGTTTGTCCGCTATAAATCGCGCGCCGCGTTCATCGGTATTGGGCAAGATGACGACAAATTCTTCTCCGCCATATCGGGCGACAAAATCATCTGTTCTCTTGATACTCTTGGATAAAGTTTGCGCAACGGCTTTAAGACACTTATCACCTTGGATATGACCGTATGTGTCATTGTATAGTTTAAAGAAGTCTATATCAATCATCATCAAGCTCAATAAACCGTCAGCTCGGGACAGATAGCTCATGATGCGCTTTAAATTTTCATCAAGGAACTGTCTGTTGTAAATACCCGTAAGCGCGTCATAATCTACTTCGGCGCGAATAAAAGCGTTGGCAAACAAAAACGCTGCCGAGCGCATCATTTCGATAACATCTTCCTCAAACTTAAGTTCTCTGCTTGTATCTCCAAAGAGCGCGAAACCCCAGAAACTATTACTGATAAACACAGGTATGACAGCAACTGATACTATGCCGAATGATTGCAGAACACCTGCCTCAGTCTCAGGCAACAATCTTGAAGGACCGTTTACAGGACTGCCTTTAGCCAAATATGTCTCCCAATTCGGCAAAAGCAGATCGTAAGAAACATTAGTGTAGGCGCTGATCACTTCTGTGTTTCCACCCATAGCTTTATCCCAGCGGTAAACCTGGGACATGTACAGCTTTTCATGTGTCGTGTGATTGCGATAAAGAATCAGTCTGTCAATGTTTGCCATATCCGCGATCAGGCTGACGCCGGCGTTCATCATGTCAGTAAATTTTTTCTCATTCTGCGACAGAAAAATAATGGAAGCCATATTGAGCGTATCCGTCATCATTTCACGGCGCTTGAGAGCTTCCATTGTTTGCTCAATGCTATTTGATTTTTCCTTACGTAAAATTGTGGCAACGCACAAACGGGCTGTCGAACGCAATAGTGCGGTACAGTCCGCGTTAAAATCACGCTCGTTTCTGTTGTCATGAAAAGTGACGACACCCCATAAGTCGCCCTCGGTGAAAACGGGTACGATCAAAATGGACTTAACACCGCGCGGACTTAAAAAAGCGTCTTCGTCCGGCAAAAATTCACTTTGTATGAGAGACACGCAGGAATCATCCGACATGGCGGAAATCCATCGCTTCAATGCAGAAGTAACGGGTAAGACCTTCAGAGCAGAGTCAACGGGCATTGTTCCGCCTTCAAGTCTGTCCCAACGGTATATTTCTCCGGCACCGGCGCGATTCTTTGCCCTACCACGGAAAACTATGATTCGATCCACATCCGCTACATTCGCAATAATGCTCAAGGCGTTTGACATTACATCATCAAATGAGCTTTCAGTATAGGAGACAAATATTTCAAGCGCTTTGTGTAATGCGTTGGTGTAAGTCTCACAAGATTCGGGTGTGCAAGAAACTTGTATTTTTTTTGCGGATTCGTTCAGCATAATCTTTTTCACTTCGGTCTATTACAATTACATAGCCACTTGCAAAACCTTGGTTTTGCAAGTTCAACGGACTTGACAGGTAGCGCCGTAATAAAGCCGGACGCGACTTTGGGGCGGACGGCGAAATGGAGAGCGCGGACTGAAACAGGGTTTTTCAAGAAGCTCTACAATCATTGTCTCATTCTAGCAGTTCATTTTTTTGAATGTCATATAACATCAAATTTTTGTGACTGAATACTATAAACAAGCAATATAAGCGAAAATAGCTATAAAAACCAAGGGCGCGTGGTAAGCGGAACCACGCGCCCATAATTCAAGAGCCAGCGGACTTGCTTGCAAAACGGACGTTTCGCAACCGGCTCTGTAGTTTTAGAAACTATAGCTTGCCTTTAAGAGAAAGTAAGCCGGCAGGCTGGGGTTAAAACCCGGAACATAAGGGCTGGTGTTGCGGCTCCGCCATTCGGTCTGTGTGAAGACCAGGTCAACGCGCAGATTATCCATGACATCATACCCAACGCCAAAGCGCCAGCCAAACTTGAAATCCCTCTCGCCCTGCACCGGATTGGCCGGAGCGCCGATTAGCTCAACAGTCCATGAATGGAAAGACGGCCCAAGCGTAAGGGATACGGGCAGGGTTTTAATCGGCCTATAGACAACGTCCATACCCAAAAACCAGCCAAACAAATGATAAGTTGGCTTGGTATCATTGGCTTCGCCCAAAATCTTGGCATAGCCAACATTGGGGCGCAGACTCAGGCTGGTATAAGGGTTGAAAAACTCAACGCCAGTCTCGCCTGTGAAAGCGCCCAGACCGCCCCAAGTTTTTTCCGTCATGTCGTGTCCATGTCCCTGGGCAAAGTTGAAGCCGAATGAGAGGTATGGCTTCAGCCCGGCGCTTCCATTATCTTGGGCAGACAGCACAGAGGCAGTGCCGAGCATGAAAACAGCCGTTATAAGTTGCATTGTCTTTGATTTCATCATTCACTCCTTCCTAAAACCGCAAACCGGTTTGCAGTGTTAAACTACGGATACTCATGCGCCCCATGTAAGAACTCCAGTAATTAGCGTTGGCTTGGTAATAGTTGCCGTTATATATGTTTTGAATTAGGTTCTGAGTGCGCTGAGTGCCATCCGGTTCTCTCCATGTCCTCAGAACTTCACTTGTGGGCATTGAGAAACCAACGATTCCGCTGCCGCTTCTCCCGCGGTGGTTAAAAGGATTACTCATTTCCGCAGTGACAAACCAGGCAAGTCTCCTGTAAAGGGGCAATTCTAAGTTATAGCGAACTGTAGTGTTCCAACCGGCATCGTTCTTGGACTTTCCAACAAGGATACTTTTGCTTGACACCAAACCGGTGGTGTTGATGTTGCCATTAAAATCATAGACACCATCAATAATAGGGCGACCATCTATCGAATTGTAGGTTCTTAATACATAGCCATTGCTGTCATATCTCCCACGCAGGGCCAGGCTGGATTTGGTCTTTCCCGATGTCAGATCACATGTGAACCACCAATTTAGCATGTGCTCGGAATTGGCCAGAAGTGTCGGATTCCAAGCCTCACGCGGCCAGATGCTATTCCAATGGTCAATCATTACATATTCAGCAGAATTAAAGGCATTTCTGATGTCTGTCTCTGTAGTGCTAATACCGGACTGATTGTGCATCAAGCGGGCAAAGGTATAGTTGCCGCCAAATTCCAGACGCCTTGTAATGGGCACGCTCCATTCCATCTCTATGTTCTTGTATGACCTCGTAAACTCAGTGGTGTTTTTCAACACGCGCTGCATTTGATTCAAACCGGAGGGCATTCGTACTATTTCGCCGGGGTAGATGTCATACAAATTTGACCATGTGCGCTGATTATAGGATATTTTGAAAGAACCGCCGCTGGCAAAGTTTCTGGCAAAGCTAATGCTGAACTCCGTGGATACGGGCATCTTAAAGTCATCGTCAATCTTGCCCCCCATAGAACCTGCTACGGTGTCAGCAACTTTGTATCCATAGTTTTCAGGATTCATGAGCTCTGCTTGGCTGACGAGATATGGCGTGGCAGAACCCTGATCCCAATACATTGTTCTGGAATTGAGCATTCTCGCTTCCACAAAGGGATAAAAGAGATTCGAGCTTATCTGGGCATGGTATTGATTTATACCTATAGACACTAAACGGCTCTGATCGCCATAGAGATCCCATTTGTAGTTAAACCTGAACGAAGGCTGCATATAGGAGTGTACATCCCTCACAGAGTCCCATACCTTAAAGTTGTCAAGGCGGAGCCCCAGCATCACGCTGTGGTTGTCATTGAGCGTCCACAGGTCATTTATGTAGTATGACTGCATGTGGGTCCAGTATTGCCCCGATTCGTTTCCATAGCGTTCCACAAGCCTGGGATAATAGACGGAGAGATTTCTTGAATTGGCGGGTACAGGATACAGGGGCTGATCCGCACTGAGCGGCACATTGGGGTTATTAATGGCCCACTGAAGCCCGTATGGGTCTATGCTCCCCAGTGTGGCTGTGCGCATGTTCCATACAATATACTTGCCGGCCATATCCGCGGCTGACCATCTATCTCCCTGACCTGTTCCTCCTATTGGCGTGTTGTTAGGACTCCTATATACATCGGCTTCAGTCAGATTCAAGGGCAACCGTCCCGGGGAGTAGTACCAATATTGGGCGTTATCGTAAATTTTAGTGAGCCAGTTCAAATGGTCTGACTGATACCCAAGGTCAATGACATGGTTCCCTACGGCGGTAGTCAAATAATGCTGGTAATTCAACATTATTGAGGTGGTGATTCCCCCGTCTACCGTGTCATTGTCAAGTGCGTTGTATGCGCTCCACGCGTCACTAATACGGGGATCGTAACCTGCCTGGACAAAGCCATTTGTATAAAAGGCATCGAAATTGGCATAGTTGCTGACATCACCCAAAGTGCCCATACCGGCGTACGGCACAAGCGACGGCAATCGGCGGACTTGTATGCGTTTGCCTGTGGCGTTGGTCAGCTCTGTTAAATAAGTGTGCTTACCGAAACGGAAATCCAAGACGCCGGATGTGCCAAGTATGCCTTTGTACCCGATACTCCAATCCCTTGTCGGCTCATTAATGCTGTCAACGCGGTCTGTATAACCCAGATCGCCCAGGTAGCCATTCTGATCCCGGCCCCAGTAATCCCCATTAACTCGGGCTTCTTTGTACAGGTATTCAAGCTGGTGGTTGGGGGTGATTTGGGCAAAAAGTGTAAATTGATTGTGTGTGGCCTGAGTGCCCCTATATAGCACGGTATTCACGTCTGAACGCACGCCCAGTTCGCTCCTGCGCACTATGTCGCCATACTGGTTTTGGAAAAATGTACCGGCGGCGTTAGTGTACAAAGGTTCAGGCCTGGACCAGACATCGCGGCCCGGCCACCATTCAGCATATGTCTTGGGCCGCAATACACCGCCGTACGTAAAGCTCAAATGGTCTTTCCAGAGCGGGCCTTCTATTGTGAACTCGTATCTTTTGGACAACACATCGGATGGAGCTGAGGCCGTACCAACACCCTCCCTTGAACCATCTCGGCGGGGGTATGGTTGGTTTCTTGCCTCCCAGCTACTCCGGCGCATATCCGCCACCCTTAGGGTTCCTTTGAATTCATTGCCGCCCTTTTTGGATACAAACGAAGTAACACCGCCGTCGCTGCCTCCGTACCTGGCGTTTGAAGGCGACAACAGCACGGCGAATGATTCAATCATGTCCTGTAAAAACAGGTTGTCCTGACCCGCCTGGCTATAGATGCCGCCGCCAAATTGATCTCCAACTGGCACTCCGTTATAGAGTATCTTGTAAGCTCGGCCTGTGCCGCCACGAATAATGGGCCTGCCATACAAGTTAGCGCCGGCAACTGCCGGAACCAGGGCGTGGGCGTTCATCAAATCACCGGCCCTCATCAATACGTTCATCTGCTCATTGGTAAAGGATGCCTGGACAACTGTATCAGTTTTGTCAATTTGCGCTGTGCTGCTGCCGACGATTTCTACAGTCGTCTGCTGCACGGCTATGGGCGCCATAGTGGCGTTGGCGTTGGAAACCTGGCCCGCCGTCAGTGTAACCGTCAGTTGACGCGTTATATAGCCGTCCAGTGTGTAAGTGATTCTGGCCTGGCCCGAGGGCAGCAGAGGCATACGGTACGAACCGTTGGCGTCTGTCACGGTATTGCGCGGGCCAAGGAGGGCCGGTGACTGCACCTGCACCCTTACACCTTGCAGGGGCTGGCCTTGGGGGGTCGTCACCCTGGCCGCCAGAACAGCGGAAGTCAAATCCTGAGCATACATGTGGCTGCCGGCAGCTATGAGTGCCATTAATGGAGTAAATACAAGATTTTTACGCATAATTTATGTACCTCACAATCTAAAGTTTCATGCTCAAGGCAAATTCAAATGACCAGCCCCTTGCAGTCCCTACATTCAAGGCGCCCTCTTCTTTACCCGAATAAGCTCCCGGCGTGAAATCCCAAGACTTCATGCCTAAGTTCCGCATTGTAAATTCACAGGCAAGCTCTTTGCGGAAGCGATACCTCAGACCCGCAAAGGCCCCTATCACCACGTCCGCGCCTTCATAGTCAAAAGAGCCGAAGCCGCCCACATAGTATGGGGGCTGTGTGGCTGGGTTGGTCATGCCGGTGGAGTTCCTTAGTGCCCATGCGGCCTCATGGCGGACTTTGTACCTGTCTATCCCCAGCCCGGCAAACCATTCCATCTTCATGATGATGTCGTTTAACGGCGATGGCCCGAATGCGGGCAGCGGGGAGGAATAGGCCAGCCTAAAGGCAAAACCCTGGCCGTACTCCATGCGGTCGTCAACAGACCAGCGCGGAACCATATTCAAAGTCATATTGGGGTCGCCCCAGGGTATGACATCGTGGTGCCGCCCATCAACTATTTCAAAGGCTAGTTCGCCAGATAGCGCGCCACCGATGGCTGGCATGTCATACCTGAACTCTGCCCCGAAACCCATGAGCTTGTTGTCATCGTGCTTTTTCTGCAAGTCGCCGGCAACGATGCCATAGCGTACCTTAAAGTGATACGAGTAAGGCGAATTGCTCTCCTGCGCCTGCAAAGCGCAGGCACCGCCAGAAGCGCCAAGCAATGCCAACACTGCTCCGGCGCGTAAAAGCCTATGTATTATCATTAAATTACCTCCTATGAGATAAAAAAGGTTGGATGTGGATATTCCCGCCGTGCTAAGGCGGGAACAAACGCAAAATTGTCTGGATTTATCAGTCATACAGGCTCTCCGAGCTTGCAGGTGTCAAATCCCAAACGGACAAAATTTCCCATGAAATTGCAAAACAGAATAATACCCAAGGCATTCTCGGCATTTTGTAAATGCCGTCCGTTGGCTGGATGCTTGGATGTGGGTAGAGCAGATAAGAATCCATAATTTCTGCCAAAACTGTTAATCGTGCATTGTAAATGGTGTTGCTGTGTTACTGGTGTGTGAGACACCTTAATGCGGAATTGATTGGTTTTTCAATTCCGTTACATTCATCTTACATAATTTTCACTTTTTTGCTTTGAAAAAATGGAACTTTTTCAACTATAGACCGAGGCCTTTTTTGGAAGTAATTATTATATGATTATTTAATGTAAAAATCACGGATCTAATTACAAATAGGCAAACATTACAAGCGGATAAAAACTCAAGCAAGCAAGCAAGCAAGCAAGCAAGCAAGCAGAGCGGAGGCTATATTTAATGATTATTTAGTATAGCCGTACCTTTCAAAAACGTCAAAGATGTCAAAGGCATTTTTGTAAGCACCGCTATGCCGTCAAATGTGTAAATTGGAATCTATCTTCACTGTTATCAATAATTATATTATCAGCGTCCTAGCTAAATTAAACATTTATACCTCCTTTCCCCGCCTTAGCACGGCGGGAATTTATGGGATCTTTTAAAGTTGCATGATTTTTTGGCGGACATATCACATTTCAAGCCAAGAGAGCCATTTGCAAAACTTCAGTTTTGCAAATGGCTCTCTTGAACTGCGATAGTCCCGAATATTCAAAAGCCCCGCGAATGCGGGGCTTTTATTAGTAAGAAAGCTGAAAAAGGCAGTGTAATTTATCTTTCAGCTTCGTTTACTTTATCAATACATGTCATCCATGCCGCCCATTCCGGGTGCGCCGCCTGCGGGCATCGGGGGTTTGGGCTCCGGAATTTCGGTAATGATTGCTTCGGTTGTGAGCATCATTCCGGCAACGGAAGCGGCGTTGAGCAGAGCGCTCTTGGAAACCTTGGCAGGGTCAATGACGCCGAAGCTGACCATGTCGCCAAATTCGCCCGTTGCGGCGTTGAAGCCGAAGTTGCCTTTTTCTTCCTTAACGCGGTTGACAATCACAGAACCTTCGGCGCCAGCGTTGTTGGCAATCTGCTTGGTGGGTTCAACAAGGGATTTCTTGATGATCTCAACTCCGGTAGCCAAATCGCCGGTAAGTTTTAAAGCATTGAGTTTTGTGAGTGCGCGAATCAGAGCGACGCCGCCGCCAGGAACGATTCCGTCTTCTACAGCGGCTTTGGTGGCGTGCATCGCGTCTTCAACGCGGGCTTTCTTTTCTTTCATCTCAGTTTCAGAAGCAGCGCCGACTTTGATGACGGCAACGCCACCGACCAATTTGGCCAGGCGTTCCTGCAACTTTTCTTTATCGTAATCAGATGTGCTCTGCTCAATCTGACTGCGAATCTGTTTGACGCGGGCCTGGATGGCATCTGTGCTGCCGGCGCCCTCAACGATAGTTGTATTCTCTTTGTCAATCACAACTTTGCGGGCTGTTCCAAGATCGGTCAGCGCCAGGTTTTCGAGTTTGATGCCGAGATCCTCACTGATGGCCTTTCCACCGGTCAGAACGGCAATGTCTTCCAGCATGGCTTTGCGGCGATCGCCAAAACCAGGCGCCTTGACAGCCGCGATGTTGAGTGTGCCGCGAATCTTGTTGACAACCAGTGTGGCCAGTGCTTCACCGTCAATGTCTTCAGCGATAATGAGCATCGGACGGCGGCTGTTCACAACCTGTTCCAGGATTGGCAAGAGGTCGCGCATGTTGGATATCTTTTTTTCGTAGGTCAGAATGTAAGCGTTCTCCAACTCGACTTTCATTTGATCGGGATTGGTCACGAAATAAGCGCTTAAATAACCGCGGTCAAACTGCATACCTTCGGTAAAACTGAGTTCTGTATCACGCCCCTTGGCTTCTTCAACAGTGATAACGCCGTCTTTGCCGACCTTTGCCATGGCGTCTGCAATGGTTTTGCCGATTTCCTCATCGCCATTGGCGGATATGGTACCCACCTGGGCAATGGCTTTCCCTTCCACAGGCTTTTTGATTTCATCAATGGACTTGACCACTTCGGCGACAGCCATGTCAATACCGCGCTTGATTTCCATGACGTTAGCGCCGGAAACCACAGCTTTTATGCCTTCTTTGTATATTGAGCGAGCAAGCACTGTGGCGGTAGTGGTTCCGTCACCGGCGACATCGGAGGTCTTGGAAGCAACTTCACGAACCAGCTGCGCGCCGATATTTTCGTGCTTGTCCTTGAGTTCGATCTCTTTGGCCACGGTCACGCCGTCTTTGGTCATGAGCGGGGAGCCGAATTTCTTTTCGATCAGGACATTGCGCCCCTTGGGGCCAAGCGTAACCTGAACAGCGTCTGTAAGTCTATTTACACCGCGCAGGATTGCCTGGCGAGCGTCTTCAGCATATACAACGGATTTTGCGGACATTTGAGTATCTCCCTATTATAAAGTTACTGAACTATGGCGAGAATTTCGTCCTCGCGGACGATCACGTGGTCAACGGCATCTATTTTTACTTCAGTGCCGCTGTACTTGCCAATTAAAACGCGGTCGCCTGATTTGACTGACATGGGCATACGCTTGCCCGATTCGTCAAATTTGCCTTCACCAACCGCTACGACTTCCGCCTCCATTGGCTTTTCTTTAGCCGTATCAGGAATTATGATGCCACCCCTGACAGTTTCGGCAGGTTCAACACGCTTCAAAACGACACGGTCGTGCAGAGGTTTGATGTTCATTCTGGTCCTCCATGAAAATAGCCCCAAAGTGAGAAAGGGGTCTGGTTAATAATTACAAATCCTAATTCTACGTTGTGTTTTGAGGTTGTCAAGTACTTTTTTCAACATTTTTGAAAAATCTTAGCAATTTAGACTAATATTATCGAATAACAAATATTTAGATTTGTAAATTGACTCTGATGACAATCAAGAAGCTATTCTTACTACATGAATACACTAAACATCCTTAAAGAACTTCAGGCAGCCCATGACTCTTTGGGGACTATCCAAAAGGACTTGTCCGCTCTGCCGCCCGAAATGGCGCAGCTTGACACTTCAATAAAAGCCGCTGCGAAACGTTTTCATGAAATGGAAAAAAAAATCGCCGGCTCCAAGGTTCAGCTTGAGACTGCCGAGAAACAGCACCAGCAAGCTGTAAAGGCTGAAGCCCACGCGCGTAAGGAATTAAAGGCTTCGGCCCACAAGGTTCAATATACAGCCGCCATGCGTGATCTGGACGAGAAAGAGCGCCAGCTTGAAATCGCGCAGCGCGCATTAACAGAGGCCGCTACGGCTATCAAGTCCATGGAGGCAGAAAAAGAAAATCTGCTCTCGTCTAAGAATGAGCACCAGCGGCAGTTTGATGAACTGCATGAAATTTTTCTGGCGGAACACGAAGACCAGGTTGCCGCCAAAGATCGCCTGACCAAACAGATTGCCGAATTAGAGGGCAATCTGGATACGACGGCAATCAGCAAATTTAACCGCCTCATACAGAACAGGGGCGGCAAAGCAGTGGTACCCGTGGAAAACAATACATGCACAGGCTGTAATACGAAATTGCGCACCCCGCTCTTTTATCAGCTAAAGGCGGAAGGTTCTGTGACATGTGAATACTGTCAGCGAATTTTATATTTACCTTGAAATATGTGCACTTTCATGGAACGCCTTCAAGTGATACGGGCAAGGATGCGCCTGGCTGCGGAGGATTGCGGACGCGACCCCGATTCAGTTTCTCTTCTGGCGGTTTCAAAATTCCATCCAACGGCGGCGTTGCGAGAGGCAATGGAGTGTGGCATCACCCACTTCGCTGAAAATTATGTGCAAGAGGTGGTGTCTAAATCGGCGGAACTTCCTGACGCCACTTTTGCGCTAATAGGACCACTGCAACGAAATAAGGCGAAACCGGCGCTGCTTCACTTCCGTGAGCTGCTGACCGTGGATCGCCCTGAATTGGCCTCAAGGTTGGTAAGACTTGCAGAGGAACTGAATATCCGCCGCGAAATTTGGATTCAGGTTGACCTCTGGGGAGAAGTCAGTAAAATCGGGGGCTGCCCGCCTTCAGATATTCAATCCGTGCTGGACGCGCTCAGCGCTTCTTCCGCCCTGTCTCTCAAAGGTTTTATGGCCATACCTCCCCCTGGAATGACCTCGGCTTTCAAAGAACTGGCCAATTTCCGCGAGGAATGGCAGCAACGTCTGGGGGCGCAAATACAACTGTCAATTGGCATGAGCGATGATTTAGAGGAGGCCATCAAAGCGGGTTCAGATCAAATCAGAGTGGGAACCGCGCTGTTTGGAGACAGATACAGTCAATAACAGGCTGTGCTTAGTTTTTCAGACTTGTTGGCCGTATAATGTCAGTGTTATTCGTTAATCCCAATTCCTTTTGAGGAGGTTTCATGTATGCAGGCAAGTTAATCGCCGGTGCGATACTGGCGACCGTACCAATACTATTTCAGCCCCTCGGCGCTCAGTCCTTTGATGTGAAAACTCATACGCTGAAAAACGGGATGAAGATTTTGGTGCAGGAGGATCACGGGATTCCCAACGTGGCCTTTTACACTTTCTTCAAAATCGGCTCCCGCGACGAGAGACCCGGAACCACCGGTATAGCTCACTTTTTTGAACACATGATGTTCAATGGGGCAAAGAAGTACGGCCCCGGCGAATTTGACCGTGTGATGGAGAGCTTCGGCGGCCACAACAATGCCTATACTTCAAATAACATCACTGTGTACCAGGATTGGTTTCCGTCTGGAAGTGTCAATCTTGAAAAGATATTTGATATGGAATCCGACCGTATCCGCGATCTCTCATTTGACCCGGAAGTGATTGAATCTGAGCGCGGTGTCGTTGCAAATGAGAGGCGTATGAGCGTTGACAACAATAATGGGGGCATTTTGCGCGAGCATTTGTCGGCGACCGCTTACATCGCGCATACATATATGTGGCCCGTCATTGGCTGGATGAGCGATATTCAAAACTGGAAGATTGAAGACCTGAAAAATCAATGGCTGATAGGTTATGCGCCGAACAACGCGACTGTGGTGGTGGTGGGGGATGTTACGGCAAGTGAAGTGATACGCCTGGCCGAAAAGTACTTTGAGCCAATCCCCGCCCGCGACCTGCCTCCTCCTGTCACAACTGTTGAGCCGCAGCAGTTGGGCGAGCGCCGGACTGTAGTCCGCAAGCCCGCTCAGTTGCCCATACTGTTAGTGGCTTACCACGTGCCGCAGGCAGATCATCCCGACTATTACGCTCTGTCGCTTCTTGACAACATTCTGAGCTATGGCAACAGTTCCAGACTCCACCAGCGCTTGGTGGACAAAGACCAGTTGGCGCTGGGAGCCGGCAGCTATATCGGAATGGACTTAGATCCCGGCTTATTCACGTTCAGTGTGAGCCCAAGAGCCGGTATTGCAACCGCTGACTGTGAAAAAGCGCTCTATGAGGAACTTTCAAAAATAGTTGCTGACTCGGTAACTGAAGCTGAACTCACCAAGGCAAAAAACCAGATGCTGGCGGATTTTTATAGAGAGACCCAAACCATTAATGGCCGGGGCAACACGATTGGCCAGTATGAAATCTTTTTCGGGGACTACAAAAAGCTGTTCAAAGCAAATGAGGAAATGAATAAAGTGACAACCGCGGACATTCAACGTGTAGCGCGCGAGTACTTCGGCGAAAACAACCGCACTGTAGCTACGCTGATTCCAGAGGAGACCAAAAAATGACCAGCTTTATAAAGACAATCGCTAAAACCTGTTGCGTTGTGATAATCAGCCAGATTGCGATTGCCGCGCCAAGTGTAAAACTTCCTCCGTACAAAAAGACTGTTCTCAAAAACGGTATGACAGTAATTATGATGGAACAGCGCAAAGTGCCGCTGGTTGACCTGCAACTGACTCTGAGAACTGGAAACACGGCGGATCCTGCCGGTAAAAGTGGCGTGGCCTCTATGACATCGGGTCTTTTGCGCAAGGGGACAAAAAATCTCAACGCTCTGCAAATCTCTGAGGCGCTGGATTCGGTGGGCGCCAATTTTGACACGGGCGCTAGTTTAGACGCTATCACTTGCACAGCCCAATTTATGACAAAGGATATTTCCAAGGGACTGGAACTATTCGCTGAAATAATCACGCAACCAATTTTCCCTGAAGACGAATTTAAAAAACTTCAGGCTCAGGCGCTTGACAGTATGCGTTTGTTAAGAGACAGGGCAAGCGGGGTCATGGCTCGCTATTTCATGACTTTCCTATATGGTTCTCATATCTATGGACGCGGAAGCGATGAAAATTCCCTGGCTTCAATCACGCGCGGCGATATTCTGGATTGCTATAAGTCAAACTACACGCCGGCCAACGCCATTCTGGTTGTGGTGGGTGATTTTAAGACCTCTGAAATGGAAAAAATGATCTCTGCCCGCTTCGGCAACTGGAAATCATCAGTCAAGCCGCCCGTTGTTGATTTGCCGCAACCATCTAAAGTCAATGGTCAAAAGCTGTTGTTGGTTGATAAACCCGACGCGACCCAGACATACTTTATGGTTGGCAACATCGGCATTGCCAGAAATAATCCTGACTGGGTGGCCATTCAGGTTGTCAACACTGTGTTTGGCGGCAGCTTTACTTCGATGATCAACACCGCTCTCAGGATTAAATCCGGCCTGACCTACGGCGCAAGCTCGGGTTTCGTCCTGAATAAGGCTGCCGGTCCCTTTATAATCAGCAGCTTTACGGCCAACGCGACAACTGAAAAAGCGCTTGAGCTTACGCTTGAAACGCTGAAAGAACTGCACGAAAAGGGACTTACGCAAGAAAACCTGGACTCGGCCAAGGCATACATCAAGGGGACATTCGCTCCTCAGACCTTTGAAACCGGTTTTCAGTTGGCAAGCCAGCTGTCAGACATGCAATTACATGGTCTGCCGGATTCTGACGTGAATGATTTCTTCGCAAAGGTTGACGCCGTAACACTCGACGACGCGACACGCATCATAAAAACATACTATCCCGAGATGGATCTCTGCTTTGTCCTTGTTGGAAAAGCGGAAGAAATTCGCTCCGTCGCAGAGAAGTTCGCCAAAGACATCACTGTCAAGTCTATTTCCGGCCCCGGGTTTTAGAAGCATTGCCGATATGTCCGTAAGACTGAATTTGCTCTGTCTTACGGGCTGTTGACTATGAGTTATTCGAGATATAGCTCTTCGTTGCGGCGGCAACTATTTTCTCGCGCTCGGGCGGTGTGAATGTGAACATGTCGAAAGTCAGTTTGTTTCGGAATAGCATGGCCGTCAGTTGACCAGTGGCTGTTACAAGCCTCTCCGTTTCCGCCTCACTAAGGTTGTACTTGGTTCGTGTGTCACGCGCCAGCGTCAGGTGAGTAGTCCCCAGCCCTTTCATCAGATCAATTATGCCTGCGTAATCTTCCAAATTGTCATTGATGCCCGGAACTACAATGTATTTCAGCGTTATCTGGCCTGGGCGCGAGCTGTTTTTGTTATATTTAGCCAGGTTTTCAATTATCTTCCAGAAGTTGTCGGCCCCTTTGATCTTATGCCAAGTATCCCTGGTGCCTGAATCAATAGAGAGATTGATAGATGAATCAGGGTTCGCCGCCAGATTCGCGGCTATCCGGCTGTCGAAATTGAAGCAATTTGTGTAAAACACTGCCGTCCGGTTTTGCACCAGGTCAAAAATCCGCTCCCTGTAGGGGTGGATCGCTATTTCGCCGCTTGATATTTGCCACAGGGCTTTGGGGGCTATAAGACCGGTTTCAATCGCGTATTTTAACGCATCGAATATTTTTTCATAGCACTCCGCCACGTCTGCATCATTTACGGCATCGAATTGTTCTTTGGAGACATCGCAATAAGAACACCTGCACTGGCAGGGAGCCGGGTACATGGACAAATTGACATAGCCTATCAGGTAGTCATTCTTCCACTTGTCCAGGCTATAGTTTGCGCATTTTTGACACGCGTTCGTAAATGTCCGCTCCCCGCTCGACAAAAGACTTTCCAGTATGACTCTGTCACGCATCTGCCTGAATGCGTCTATAGTCTCCTTGCCCGTCTCGCATAGAGCAATGGCCGGTATTTCAGGCAGGCTCTCGCAGCAAAGCGATACGCATCTGCGTTCTCCGTCTATGCGCCCGTTGAAATTCAGGGCGAAACTGCTAATGAGAGGGCAATTTTTGTACATGCTAATTATAACCATATCAAGTCGAAGCAGAAATGTGACAATAAAAAGTGAAATTGTTATATAGTGAGCCACTTGCAAAACGTTGGTTTTGCAAGTCCAACGGAGTTGATAGCCTGCGCCCGACCAAAGCGGTCTCTTGCGTAAAATATTGTCAGCAAGTAAATTACGAAATCCAGCCAGAGACGGCGGAAAGTCGGTAGCAGACGTACCGCAGAGTTTTGCAAGAAGCTCTAACAATGTATTGCTTGCGGGTGTATTCCGTCCCCTGTCGTGAAAGCATCAGAAGCAAAAATTGATATAATGTGCGGATATGCTATACAAAAGATGGCTTGACCATGTACTCCCCTGGGCTTCCTGGGGCGCTCTCGCGGCAAGCGGGGTTTTTTCAGCTTGGGAGCTACTCTTCATGGCTTTGCCGCTGACAGCCGCTGCTGTTGTGGAAGCGTCGCGGTTGCAATTGTCTCGCTGGAAGCGCCTGTTGGAGATAACATGCCTCCTCATTATCGTCGCTTGCAAATTCACAAAAATGGGATGGGTGATAATAGTAATATTAACGCTGTTCATGCTGTGTGGCATTCGCCTTTCTCTGCCCAGAGAACCAAAACAACGCCGCCAAGTTGTTTTCATGTCCTTTTTGCTGTTCCTGCTCACTACAGTAGCTAACGAGTCCATTTCGTTTTTGCCCTGGACCTTGATTTGGGCGACAATCGCTGGACTGACCCTGATTCAACTCAACTGGGAACAAGCCGCCAGTTTCAGGGGGACAACAAGCCGGCCGCCACTGCGCTATACGGTGCTTTGGATTCCTGTGGCGGCATTGATCGGCAGTGTGTTGTTTCTGGCGCTTCCAAGGCCTCTCTTTGGATGGCGACGCCCCATGCCCTTTGGCATCAATGGTTTCAGCGGAACATCGCTTGGTCTCGCCGATACTCTTACTTTGGAAAATATCGGCTCAATACAAGGTAATAGTGATGTGGTTGCCAGGATACTGCCCCCATCCAATACTTCACCAAGTGAACGCAAAACAATGGAATCCAGGATGGCCTTGCTCACTGGTTTTCGTATGGAATGCGCGAAAGATGGGCGATGGGAACAGCTTGCGCAAACTCCGGCGCGCTGGGACATTGCATTTAGCGATACATGGGCGGAAGAAACAAATGCGACCGATTACTTTGTGTACCCAACGCCAACCGGTCTGATCCCAATGCCTCAGGGTAAGATACAAATATTCCCACCGGTAAATATGAGGATTGTATCGGGGTATGGAGGAGCGGTGCGCTGGGCTTATCCGTTAGCGCGTCCAACGCCATTCAAATTAAAACTCGGAATCTTAGAATCGGAAGTTATTTCAGAGTGGCAAATAGAAATACGTGGACTAAAGACACCTGATCCGGCCTCTGTCGAAGCGTTGAAATGGAGTTTGCGCGTAGCGCCAGGCGAGCCGTGCGCGGTTGATCTGGCAAACCTCTTATCTCAGGATTTGGAAACTTTTCAATACACGCTGGATAACCCGAGCGGCGGCGCAAAGAACCCGCTTGGCGATTTCCTGACTCGCACAAGAGCTGGACATTGCGAATATTTCGCACATGCCCTGGCTTCAGCCCTGCGCCATAGAGGTATAGCAAGCCGCATCGTCAATGGCTACAGACTAGGCCCGTGGGTACAGACGGGAGGCTATTGGCTGGTGACGCAAAATGAAGCCCATTGCTGGGTTGAATACGTAAATCCAGACACAAATAAATGGGTAACCATTGACCCTACCCCATCAGCGGCTGCGTCCTTTTACAGGCATCGGCACATATCAGAAAAATTTGGGTATTTGATTGACGCCATGCGATTCCGCTGGGATCGCTACGTTGTGCGTTTTTCGGGTAATGAGCAGCAAAAAGGATTTGCGTGGGTACAAACCCAAACCGCAAAGCTGAGGAGACAAAAGCCTGGAAATAAAATCACCGCCGCGACTGCACTTGTAATTCCCGCCGCCTTGTTTTTACTGATTGCGGCATGGAAGAAGCGAAATAAAATAAAACACCTTTTTAATGCCGATATTCCGCTCGGAACTGTCACAGCCCTGCGCCCCCTCCTTAAAGTAACGCGCATTCAGCCACAACGTGGTGAAACCCTCCGTGGCTGGATTGGGCGTCTGTGCGCCAGGCGTCCTGACCGGGAGGCGCATTTAACGCTATTGGCTGACCTGATAGAAAGCAATGTATATGGGCACACGCAAGCGGATATTGTTCAGCCGATAAAACGAGAAGCTGTGGAATGGCGTAAAACAATGGGGCTTACCAGAGATCAGGCGACTTTTCGTGACAAAATGGTATAAGTATATTTTGAGGGAAACAATGAAATCAAGCCGAAAATTATGTATTTCCGCGCTTCTTTTGCCTTTAGCTCTGTTTGTTAGCTCAACAGGCTGCAAACCATCTGAAGCGTCCAAGCCAATTGTGTCCGAGGCCGAGGCGGCACCCAAACCCGAGGCAATTCCCATATCTCTGCCTCCAAGCGCGCTTGCTTTCATCAATGGCACTTGGGAAGGGACGCTGGACGACCCATTGGGCTGGAGCATCAGGTTCGACTGCTTCGCTCAAAACGGAATACAAAAGCTTCTTGCATCCGTCATTTCCAGGGATTTCCAATACCTCTATTTTCCCGTGAACTACCGGCTTGAAATTGATGGTCTGATATTGTGGTGGAACGACGAAGACAACCGCGCAACCATCAAACTCCAATTCAATCAGAGCCGCCAATTGGTGGGCACTTTCTACCAGCGCCAGAAAGGCGGGCCGGCATCCGGCGTCTTCGTTAAAACATCCAATGTGCCGAAAGATGGCGCGATACCCTATCATGGCACATGGAAAGGGACATTGGCCGACTCATTGGGCTGGAGCATCAGGTTCGACTGCTTTGCCCAAAACGGAATACAGAAAGTATTGGTGTCCATCACAAACGACAAGTGGAATCTTCACTATCTTCCCGTAAACTACAGACTTGAAAGCGATAGCCTGCAACTGTGGTGGAACGATAAAGACAACCGGGCAACCATCAAACTCCAATTCAATCAGAGCGGACAGTTGGCTGGCGAGTTGTCCGTCCAGCAAGGGCAGCAAAAGATAGCAGGCGTGTTTTCAAGGACATCGGCAACGCCTGTAGATGGACAATAATGGCCAGTAAACGTGAGCTTCTTGCAAAACTCGGCGGTACGTCTGCTACCGACCTTCCGCTGTCTCTGTCTTGATTTCGTAACTTGCTTGTTTACAGTGTTTCACGCCAGACCCTGTTCCGGTCGGGCGCAGTCTACACCTCCGGTGACTTGCAAAACTGACGTTTTGCAAGTGGCTCAACGTGAAAACAGATAACGCTCTTTTTTTAAGCATTGACATATTCTTGCTTGATTACAACTTTGTAATCAGTGTACGCTGTACGTTGATTTGTTCCACTACTTTGGAGGTTCGTGATGCCTGTAGTTACACCAGCCCAATACAAACGTATGCTGGATAGAGCGAAAGACGGCAAGTTCGCTTATCCCGCATTTAATGTGACCTCGACCGAAACGGCCAATGCCGTTCTGCTGGGTTTAAAAACCGCCAATGCCGATGGCATTATACAGGTTTCTACAGGCGGGGCCGAGTTCATGTCGGGTCTGGGCGTAAAGGACATGGCCAAGGGCGCCATTGCCCTTGCCGACTATGTCCACTACATGGCCCAGTACTATGACGTGAACATTGCACTGAACACAGACCATTGCCACCCCAAGGAATTGGAAAAATTCGTCCTGCCGCTCATTGAAGAAACAGAGCGCAGGCGCAAAGCCGGGCGGCCTAACCTATTCAACGCCCACATGTTTGACGGCAGCGAGTTGGGTTTGACCGAAAATCTTGCCAAATCCAGTGAACTTCTGAAGCGCTGCGCGGCCTGTGAAATTATTTTGGAGGTCGAAATTGGCGTGGTAGGCGGCGAGGAAGATGGTCACGACACATCCTCCGTCAAAAAAGAAAAACTGTACACAACGCCTGAGGACATGGTCGCCACACATAAAGCCTTATCGTCTATAGGCCCCTATTTGTTGGCCGCTACTTTCGGCAATGTTCATGGTGTTTATAAGCCGGGGAATGTCAAATTAAAGCCGACAATTCTGAGAGACGGCCAGGCCGCCATTGGAGCCGCATGCAATGGGGCGCGCAGTATGCTTGTGTTCCACGGCGGCTCTGGCTCCAGCCTGGAAGAAATTCGAGAAACGCTTGAATACGGCGTAGTGAAGATGAATGTGGACACAGACACCCAGTACGCTTTCAGCAGGCCGATAGCCGACCACATGTTAAAGAACTATGACGGCGTCCTGAAAATAGACGGCGAAGTCGGCAACAAAAAATGTTACGACCCCCGCTCGTACCTGAAGAAGGCCGAGCAGGGCATGGCAGACCGCGTCATCCAAGCCTGCAACGACCTCATGTCAGCAGGTAAGAGCGCGGGCAAGACATTGTAAACTTTTGAGCCATTTGCAAAACGTTAGTTTTGCAAGTCCAACGGAGTTGGTAGGTTGCGCCCGACTGGAGTAGGCTCTGGCGTAAAATATTGTCAATAAACAAGTTATTAAATCCAGCCAGAGACGGCGGAAGGTCGGGAGCAGACGTGTAGCGGGGTTTTGCAATTACCTCTCTTGTTTCCATCACGCATCTGTCAAAAATGACTGTAATTTCACTGTCATTTTTGACAGGTAAGTCAATTGCGAAATTTTCATTTGTTGCATCAGGATACGTATAAATTCTAATACTCAACGCCCATCTCTCTGGCCTTAGTCAGGATAGACTCCAGGGCCAAGTCGTATGACTTTGCGGCTCTGTAATAAGCCGATCCCGAAAGGCTCCGCGCATATCTGGCCGCCAGGTTTTTACGCGCGTCAAGCGGTGTGTTTGAAAGCTCTATAATGATTGGTTCTATTTCCTGCTCAAGTCTAAAATTTCTGCTGATTATATACTTAAAAATCCAATAATATTTACCCGTTTTTTTCTGCTGAGACAAATGCACTTTTTCGTGTTCAATAATTGCCGGATAATTCAATGGCTCAATACCAGTCGGATAGTAAATTCTTGGTTCTATAGTCACCCACTGCCAATCTTTAGTGACCATTTTCAGCCACCAGGGCTTTGGGCTTAAAATAAAATCATCCATAGGTTCACAAAACGCAGTCGCGCACATGATACAGCTCAGTAAAACAGAGCGAAAGCACATATTAAGTTTCCAAATGACTTGCAAACCACGCAACCGCTTCAGCGGCCAATCTCCCTTTTGGCATAGGCCCAATAGGACTGGCAGGGCCGTTTTTAGTGACGGGTATCAGACGGTTGTCAGTATTGCCAAATCCGCCACCCTGAGAAATGTCGTTTGCTAAAATGGCATCCAGACCCTTTTTGGATAGCTTCTCGGCGGCGTTTTGCACAATGTTTTCACTTTCAGCCGCAAAGCCCAGCATCCATTGATGAGTTTTGTTATGTGCCTTATGTTCACTCAAACTCGCCAGAATGTCAGGCGTTCTTACGAGCGTTAAAGTATCAGTCCCGTCACGTTTTTTTACTTTTTGCGGCTCGCGCCGCCCAGGGCGTTGGTCTGCCACAGCTGCTACCGCGCATACGCCGTCCATCTCCGGCCATAGAGCCATGCAAGCTCTGTGCATTTCTTCGGCACTCCGCACACGGCAGGCGGAAATACCCCAGGGCGCAGGCAGTTCCCCGCCCAGAACCAAGTGAACCACAGCGCCGGCGTTCCTGAAAGCCCTCGCCATTTCAATACCCATGCGCCCGCTGGCTCTATTCGTCAATGTGCGGACAGGGTCTAAATCTTCAAAGGTTGGGCCTGCCGTCACAAGTACATGTCTATTGGCAAAGGGCTTTAATGGCGGGCTTCCCAGGGCGATGATCCCATCAAAAATGTCGTCTAGATTCGCCAATTTGCCGGTACCCTTTTCACCGCAGGCCAAAATCCCAGATTGCGGCTCAATCACGCAGTGTCCGTACCCCGACAGCATCGCAAGATTTTTTTGGACAGCCGCATGGCTCCACATAGCCCCATTCATAGCGGGTGCCCACAGTATCCTGCAATTAGCCGCCAACAGTATCGTCGAGAGCAAATCATCGGCCAGACCATTTGCGGTCTTGCCCATTATATCAGCCGTAGCGGGTACAATCGCCAGCACGTCCGCCCATCTTGCCAAATCAATGTGTTCGACTTTTGGGTTGGGCCTCCACTCATGGTATTCAGGGTTTGCGCCAAAGCAAGGCTCACCGCTCAAAGTCGCCAGAGTCAGCGGCGTAATGAACCTACTGCCGGCGTCAGTCAAACAGCAGCGCACTTGATGACCTGCCGCTATCAACATACGCACCAGATCACACGCCTTGTAAGCAGCAATCCCACCAGTAATACCAAGCAGAACTTTCATTGGTAAATGATGACACAAAAAACGATGCTTGATAAACCGTACGCATCATGTTATTCTATTTAGCCTCAGATGGGGTACTTCATGTCTAGTTCGTCTCAAAGACCAGTAGTTCACGTGCCGGAAGAAATCGGCAACAAATACCGCTTTGTCGTGGTAGCGGGCAAACGCTGTGAACAGCTTCAGCATGGCGCGTACCCGAAAGTGGAAGTTGTGGTTCCCGTAAACCGTTTGGGACACCCCCAGGAAGCCCCCAAACTGGCTTCATTCTGGGCGCAGGTCGCCGTAAAAGAAGTTGAAGAAAGCCGCATCGCCTTTGAAGAACCCGAAGTGATCACACTGGATTACACAATAGAAGCGCCTATATCAGTTGAATAGAGCAGTTCCGAATCACAATCGCGTGGAGCGATAACGTGAAAACACGCTCAATGTGCCTGAAAAACAGAATGCGGCATGAGAGTGTTGACTATTTTATATATTGCATGATAATTGAGCCACTTGCAAAACGTTAGTTTTGCAAGTGGCTCAATCAATAAATGCAATAGACCCTTCGGCCTCCCTGTTTGATTAGTCCCCAGATCGTCTTTTCTGGGGGTTTTGCAAGTGGCTCAGGGATCAGAGGTCAGGGACTAGGGGAAAGGATTGCTGCGCTTTGGGTGATAATTCGGCGTGTCCAAAGAACACATCAATAGGCATTGTATTTTGAGGGGGTTTCGAATAATCATCTAATCGAAAGGAGATGCGTCATGGGCGGCGAACAGATATAGCAGTTTTAGTTTTCGTAGTCCAAAATGTGCAATACATTCATGCGAAACATATTGATAAAATTGGATTCAGAAGTCATGAGAATGGACTACGCCATCTAAAATTGCTATACATGGTATTATAGACAGAGACGGGAAGGTAATGCGCCTCTTTTGCTGGTCACGATGGATCAAAGTAAAGGGAACTACATACTTGATTCCACAAACTCGCAACTTCATCAATAACAACAATTCCCAAGTAGGGGGGAAATAAACAAATCATTGTCAGCAACAGCCCGAAACATCATGGGATCAACGAAACGTAGAAAGGAGGCGCAACTATGAGCGCTCTACAAAAAACTAGAGGTGAATCCCTCATTTCCAGTGGAACAAAGTATAAGGTGACACTACCACTACTACTGTTACTAGTCGTGGTATTGGAAATAGCCACCGCCGTCAACAAGGCAATAGGCTGTGTTAAGTTACACATAGTTCCCAAAGTAAATCGCGTGTTAGCTGCTGCTGTTTGCATAGCCATCCCTATGATGGCCCAGACGACGGCTGCTCGACCATCCGCTTCAAGGCGTGTTGCGGAAACTAGGCTTATTGCCATAGAAAGTGGAATACCAGTTTTAACCCCAGAAGAAAGGGTTTTCGGGCTGTCTAGGATTTGGAGGGATGCAAAAACCTACTTTCCGTTTTGGACAAATCTAAAAGATTTGGATTGGGATGCATCTTATTTAGAAATGCTGAAAAATGTATTAAAAGAGATAGACGCACGAGAATATTATTTGGAGTTATCAAAATTTGTAGCTCTCTTGGGCGATGGACACACAACTCTTTATTTTCCTGATGAGGTTCAGAAAAAAGTGGGCATGTTCCCAGTGATATTTGAGTATGTTGATGGCAAACTTTATATAGCAACCTGCGATAAAAGTATTGATATTGATCAAAACACTGAAGCACTCAAGATAAACAAAATGGATGCGCTGGACTATGTTCACAAAAACATACATCCATACACTTGGCACAAAAAATTGGATAGTTCATATTCACGCATGAATTATTTGTTGCCTTTCATTGAATATGGAAAAGAAATAGAAATTACAACAGAAAAGCTAACATTGAAAGTAAAAGCTACTGCATCTGAAAAAATCAACTGGAAACTAAGAACTCCCATTTTTAGAAGTGAGCCACTGACTGAATTGTTTAATTCAGGCGGACTAAGGGTAGAATTGACAAACGACAATATTGCGGTAATAACAATTCCGACATTTATGTATGGCGATTTACAAAAAGAATTTTACAGCATTTTGCCAAAAATAGAAAAATGCAGCGGTTTCATCATTGACGTAAGAAACAATGTTGGAGGCATGTCAATGTATGGTTGGAGTGTGGCTCAGGCGTTCATTAAGAATAAAAATTTTGAAACCCTTAAAGTCAAGAAAGCGGCTTTCGTTGGTTATCCATCATTGCTGGAAGAAATGGTGTCGGCAAACGATTTTGCTTGTCCGATACATTTAGCTCAGCCATTGATTGTTCTGGTCAATCAAAAAACTGGTTCTGCGGCGGAAGACTTTTTAGTTTGTTTGGATTATGCAAAACGAGCCACACTTGTCGGGGCATCTAGTAATGGTTCTACCGGGACGCCGGAAATGGTTAGTTTGCCGGGCGGCGGAGGGGCCAGGATTTGTACTGCATGGCACAGCTATCCTGATGGCAAGGAATATGTAAATATTGGTGTTCAGCCCCATGTACATTCGGAACTTTCACTTGATGACATAAAGAATAAGCACGACAGTGTTTTTGAAAAAGGGATTGAAATCTTGCGCGAAAAAATAAAAAATACGCCCGAGGATTGAAAAACCGCAAAGCTCAAATGCTTTATGCCAAATTGTATCCAGACGGGCGTAGCACTAATGTCTAATACCTGACACCTAGCCCCTGAGCTTTGTTTCTTCCACCAACTGTGGCTGGACGCATGGGTTCCCAGCCACTACGTAGCCGCTTTCCCACCAAGCGTTGCCGTCATCCCAGTCGGAGATTTTGCCGCCAGCCTCAGTAATGAGCAAGACCCCTGCGCCCATGTCCCACTTGCGTAGGCCAATTTCAAAATAGCCGTCGTACAGCCCGGCGGCGGTGTAGGCCAAGTCCAGTGCTGCGCTGCCCGCCCTGCGTATGGCCTTGGCCCTATAAAAAATAGGCTCCAGTGCTTTTATGTACCTTGGGAACCTGTCCGCCATCTGGTATGCAAAGCCGGTGGCCAAAAATGCTCCGTCCAGCGTGGGATGCTTTGAAACTTTCATGCTCTGCGCTTGGCTATTGATTTCCAGCCAAGAGGTTTCGTCGTAGTCTTTGTTCGCGTCAACGTCTTTGTGCCACACAGCTCCAAGGCCCTTTTGTGCCAAGAATAGATCGCGCCTCAGTGGGTCATAGATGCAGCCGACGATGGGGCCTCCTGTGTCCCAGAGGGCCACTGAGATGCTCCACTGCGGCAGGCCTTGGACAAAGTTCAGCGTGCCATCCAAGGGATCAGCAATCCAAAGCATATCACTTGTGCCCGACAGGCCAGACTCTTCGCCCAAGAATGAATGGGCGGGGAAGTGCACGGCCAGTTCACCCTGTATGGCCTCTTCTGAGGCGCGGTCGGCTTCTGTCACAAGGTCGTTTTTTGATTTTTCTTCAATGGTCGCTGGGTCCAGCTTCCTGAAATATTGAAGCAGCACCTTGCCGCCCTTGATTGCGGCTGCCACGGCCGCGCTAAGATAGTCTGTTTGCATCAGAATCGCTCCACTTGGAAATTATATAGCGCTGGCGTGAGAATTTGCTTGCCAATCGCCCTCAGAAACCCGCCGCGCAATTGAGCCTCGCGGTTCCAAATGGCTAGGTTATGCAAGAGGCTCTTGGGAAAAAGCATACCGTCAGTATTGAGCGGGACAACAGTAACACCCGTCATCATCTGGGGAGATTCACCCGGCGCACAAAGGTGGTTTCGCAAACCGAGTATGTGGTTGACATGTCTTTGCGAATTTGGCACGCCGTCACTACTACCGACCTTTTCTTCCGACTTCAAAAAACAATGCTATCTATATTTTAATCAACACTATCGAATAATTTACAGAAGCATGAAAAACACAGAGGCATTTTTCATGCTTATTGCTATATCAATCACATCAAGCGCCCTGGAGAATCTCAATCCATCCCCATTGTCTGCCCTCGTCTCCGCCGCGGTAGGAGTAAAAGGTTTCTCTCTCGCAAAGTGTGCAGAGTTTTATGGAACCATCTTTTTGTGGATCAAGCCCCATGTCTGTCGCCTGTGCCTTTAATAGGCCGTGGAGGTCGAGGTGTGGCTTCCCTTTGGGACCAATGTGCACCAAACTATCCCGCCAGGCGCTGTCAAGGGCGGCAGCTTCTATTACTTCCGACCCAACTTCAAAGTGGCAGGCCTGTATGCAGGGGCCAAAAGCAAAGTACAGATCGTGAGTTGCTCCGCCGCATTTGACAAAATTCTCTATTCCGCGCCTCAAAATGCCACTGGTCGCGCCGCGCCAACCTGCGTGAAGAGCGGCTACCCAGGGCGCTCCATGTACAAGTCCTGCCAAGAGAATGGGAACGCAATCGGCAACCCTGACGCCGATGCGCCTGCCAGGCTCCTGCGTCCAATGGCCGTCACCTTCTCGCAGTGTATCTGATGCTTCCCAGATGACACAACCATGAACCTGTGACAACCTCCTTACAGGCAGTTGCTCTGCGTTGCTATGACGCGTGGAAAAACCCCATGCAAGAGAAAAAGGGGGGTGAACGGTTGGTATTAAAATATTAGTGTCATTTTTCATAGAAATCGGGGCCACAGTATCCATAAAAGAGCTGCATCAGTCAGTGTCCAACAGACGAGCAAGCGGTACATCCTTTTTTCATGCTGGTTTTGGGACATGGAGCGACATCGGATGAGCCAGTGTATGATTACGGCACTCCACGATATGAGCGATACCAATATCCAAAACAGGGGAGTCGCTCTCTCCAAAGCGGCCCATATAAACATCGCGTGGGCGGCGGCTTGCAGCAATAGAGCGGCGTACAGGCTTTGTGTAATGCCCAGGGTTATAACAAGTGTCCTGTCACCCCGCGCAGCGTCTTCTTCGACCTGATATATCTGGGTCGCGGGGTAGAGCGCGCCGAACAAAAAAGCAAAGCCAATACAGACTTTCCAGAACCAGGATGTCAGAGGTATTCCAGTAAGTCCCCATCCGGCAAGGGGGGTTAGTAGGCCGTAGCCAAGCATGTTGATCACCAGATCCCAGCCGGCCCTGGATTTCAATCTGGCCGGTGGAACAGAATAGAGGACGCTCATCAGTACACATGCAGCAGTGGCCCACGCGAAGACAGGCGGGAGCAGGTAACCCAATAAAAAGGCGGCAAGCAGCATGGCAGTAGAAACATGCAGGAGGTACTTTGGCATTTCGGGCGGTGACTTTAAGTAGCCGATGTCGCCTTCGTCTTTGTCAAAGGCGCTGTTTATGGCCAGGGTTCCGCCGTTCATCAGGATCACAAATATGAACCAGCCGAGCAAAGTGCTGCTCCAGTGCAGATCAATTCCGACAGCCAGCAAGGAACCCAGAAGAAAGTGTGCGGTCATAATGGGCCACTCAAGTGGCCGCAAGTACATCAGATAGGCCATAATTCGATGTCCGAGCATGGCTTCAAATGCGCGCCGGAGGATAAATGTTGGTTTTGTCATTGCAAAGATAAGTTTGGCAGGAATTGTTATTTTTAGAAAAATACTATTATTGCAATTTTCTCTTTTTATTGCTTGCTTACGGCGGGCAAAGCCCGGCTACAAGCAATATGCGAAAAGGCTATGCAAGCAAATCCTTGCATAGTGGTTCAAGCTATTGTTAAAGTGAACTGCTACGCATGGATTTGCAAGCAATACAAGCGAAAAATTCTATATGGACTACTCAGTATGACCAATACCAATCGGCGTGAATTTCTTCAGCAAAGTCTCACAGCTATTGCCATAGCCGGCTCTATTACTAGTTTAACGGCGGGTAAGCCTCAGGATAATCAACTGGCGATAGTAATAAAGGGAGCCAGGTCTTTTTTTAATGGACGATGGCAGACTGTGGATATTGGTGTGACAAATTCGGGGACTATAGAAATTGGAGGCGCTCCGATGCAAGGGCGGACGGTCATCAATTGTTCTGGGAAAGTTGTATCGCCTGGTTTTATTGACGTTTTGACGGATAATCGGAAGGGCCCTTTTGAACTCTGCGAAAGATATAAAGTTACAGATGGTGTCACTACGGCGCTCAGTATGCACGGCGGTTCATCAAACGCCGGAAGGTATTATCAGACAATGGCTAAATCGCCACATTGGGTGAATTATGGTGTATCAACATTTGCCACTGAAATAAGGTCCCAGTCGGGAACTCTGGCGGAACGGCTACGCAGGATAGAAGCCTGTTTAGACGCCGGAGCGCTGGGCGTTTCTTACGCTGTCGAGTACGCGCCGCTCCCGTACTCAGAGCTATTGGAATATGCGAAACTGGCAAAAAAGTATGACCGTCCCTGTTTTTTGCATCTGCGATATTCTTCCAAAGAAAAAGAACTTGAGGGGGTTAAGGAAGCGATACGTTTAGCCAGAGACTGCGGTGTGCGCGTTCACATCGATCACTTACACAGCACGGGCGGAACATATCGGATGAGAGATGCCATAGAACTGATTCGCGGCGCGATAAAATCCGGTCTGATAATCACTTGTTGTGTTTATCCGTATTCATACTGGGCTACTTATCCGGCATCTGAGCGATTTGTTCCTGGTTGGCAGCAACGCTATGGCATTACGTATTCTGATTTGACTGTCGTTGGTACCGGTGAGAGGTTGACTGAAGCCAGTTTTGAAAAGTATCGCAAGAGATGGGATGTTCTGGTTGCTGTTCCCGAGGGTACCATGCCTATGGCCGACACGGTTAATCTGGCGCTGCAAGAGGATTTCTGCATGATTGCTTCTGACGGCGGGATAGAGGGTGAGCCAAGAGCTAACAGCCACCCGAGAGGGGCAGGCTGTTTTGCCACCGCGCTTAGGCATGGAATGAATATTGGTCTTTCGCTTGAAAAGATGATCGAAAAAATGACATCTTTGCCCAGAAGTGTCCTGCTACCGGCTTTGAAGTCCAGAGGTGTTTTGGAGAATGGAGCCATAGCTGATCTGGTAGTCTTTGATCCCGAAACAATACGAAGTCCTGCAAGTGTTGAAAACCCAAATCAGTTCTCCATTGGTATTGATACGGTTATAGTCAATGGCAATCTTGCTTATAGAGGGGGCAAACTACTTGTAAAAGCGGGGAAGCCAGTGACAGCCCCGAAGGTTTAGCGGATTTTAAGTTTGAAATAAGATAGACTGCTATATGTTAAAGATATTCCACTCTGCGGGGGGGGCTCCCATGTCACGTCGCACTTGGCTCAAGAATTTTGATCCAATCGTTTCAGAATTACAAGAAAAAGCCGCCACTGGTGGCAGGGAAGAGAATCTCGCTCTTGTGAATGCTTTGAACCTTCGTTGCAGGTACGCCGAATCTCGTAATACGCTAGATCCCTGGCTTGAAAAGCACAGAAATGATGGTGAGGCGTGGTTCGAGCGGATAGTAATTGAAGGTGATGGCGGCACCAATACCGAAAACCTGGAAAAAATACGCAAAGAGATTGAATCGCTGCGTGATGAGGATCCTTCCGAAGCAATGCACCGCCGCAACCTAGGTTATGTCAGGATACTCCAGGAACATTTAGACGGTGCGGAACAAGCATTGCAGAAAGCTCTGGAATTGGATGGTCAGGATCACCGCACTCTGGAATTGATGGGATTGCTCCATCTACGCAGGGATCAGCCTGCCGAGGCAAAAGGGTGGTTGCTTAAAGCCCTGAGTTTTAAACCTCGCGCCCCCCGCACGCTCCGCCTTTTGGGTACCGCTTGCGAAGAGCTTGGCGACATTACGTCTGCCGAAAATAGTTTTGCTGCCGCTGTGGAAGAAAATGACTGCTATTTCTGGGGCTGGCACAGCCTTGGTGAATTGGTAATCAAGCAGGGCGAAGTCGAGCTGGGAATGCGTTGTATAAACCGTGCCCGTAGCTTGAAAACAGGTGAACCGGCAAGTTACTTTATACTGTCGGATATTTTTGCCGAACAGGGACATATGGAACTGGCTCAGGCGGAGATTCATCGTTTACTCATGCTTTCACCGGAAAATGAAATTCAGGCAAACGCTTTTTCAACGCTTGGGGAGTACAGATTGGATCTGGGGGATTATGAGGGCGCTTTGTCATATTTCACGCTGGCCTCGAAAACTGACCCATTGAATCCAAGTCCCTGGATAGCCCTTGGCGATATGGCGCGCGAGGGCGAAAGATGGGAAGAAGCCAGGCGCTGTTATAGAGAAGCCCTGGAGCGCGATCCGGGAGCCGCCGAAATTAAAATTCAAATGGGCTATGTATTGGTTGAGGAAAACAAACCGGAAGAAGCCAAAGCCTGTTTCCGCCAAGCCCTGGAGGCTGACCCGAGTGAGTACAGCGCTTATCTGGGACTTTCGGAGTGCTACAGATTGACCAAACAAACCACAGAACAAGTGGCGATGGTCAAGCAAGCTATGGAACTGGCACCTGAGGACCCAGATGTCTGGAACGCCCGAGGCGTTGCCTATGAGGTAGAAGGTTCTCTTAAAGAAGCCACAAACGCGTACGAGCGTGCGCTCAGCCTGTCCCCCTACCACCGTAAAGCCGCAAATAATCTGGGGTTTGTGCTTGAAAAAAGAATGAGTCATGGCGAACCGGACTTGAGTTCACGCGCTGTTCAAGCCTGGAAGCAGCGTCTGCTAATCTGCCGCGATGAATGTCAAAGCCTGAAAATGGCAACAGAACACCTGCTGAAACTGGGTGTGAAAGACATGGTCATCCAACAGTGGCTGGATACAGAAAGCGTCCTTCTAAATTCCTAAATTCGATGGACATCAACAGGTATCTATTATAAAATTATTGGCTGGAGTTTTTTATGAATGCTCTTCTCTACACGCTTCATGTTGTTGTCAGCCTGCTGTTGATTGGCGGAATTCTGCTTCAACCCGGCGCAAAAGGCGGGGGCATGGGTTCGGTTTTCGGCAGTGGAAGCGCCAATTCGGCCTTTGGAGCCAGAGGAGCCGCGCCCATACTTGCCAAACTCACATATTGGCTTGCAGCTGGCTTTATGGTGACTTGTCTTACAATAGAAGCCTTTGTGATTCAGCACGGACGCTCCGTTCTGGATAAAGGCCCCGCGCCGGCAACCCTACAAACCCAATCCGCGCCAGAAGTGCCAACGGAGCAGACACCCGTGTCCGTGCCGGAAGAATCGCGGAAATGATCATATTTGGTTGTTTCAAAAATCATAAGGACTTGACATTGCCTTGAAAGCCTGTCATCTTTACATTCTGATTTGCCCGCGTGGTGAAATTGGTAGACACGCCATCTTGAGGGGGTGGTGGCCACAAGCCGTAGCAGTTCGAGTCTGCTCGCGGGCACCAAGTCAGCCTACTGCGGCGGAAGCTTGAAGTTGCTAAATGCAGCTTTGAGCGATGCCTCCGCAGTTGGCTAATTTAATGGGAATTACTCATACCAAGTTGCGATCAAAGTATTGCATATTTATATTTTCATCCAACTTTTTTGTGTCAGGTTTTTTGGAGTGAGGGGTGATGATTCCAAACAACGCAAGCCCTCAACTATTCTGTCAATCACAGATTCAATGCTTTTGAATAGCTTGTTCCCAAAGAATTTTTCCTTCAACTCATCCCAAACCTGTTCCTGTGGATTCAATTCGAGCTTCTTGCAAAACTCGGCGGTACGTCTGTTCCCGACCTTCCGCTGTCTCTGGCTTGATTTCGTAACTTGCTTGTTTGCAGTGCTTCACGCCAGAGCCTGCTCCGGTCGGGCGCAGCCTACAACTCCGGTGACTCATTCTGGTGAACATGGTGGCAAATACGCTAACTCTATGTTTGGAGGTATTTTCAATCCCTTTGATTTGTGGTAGCTGGCTTGGTCTATGAACATCAATATATACTCTTTTGGATACCGCCTACTTATACCAATTTGCAATCAAAAGATTGCGAGTTGGTATAGCAATTTTAGATGGAGTAGTCCATTCTCATGACTTCTGAATCCAATTTTATCAATATGTTTCGCATGAATGTATTGCACATTTTGGACTACGAAAACTAAAAATGCTATATCATGCAGCGGGAACCGATGCCCGCAAGTTTCTGAAAAAGCTGGGTTTCCCAGTTTTTCAAAAACTTTGGCGTAAAGCATTCGATGTCAATCGAACGCAATTTGGTATTATTTCTTTTAGGAATATCATCATAGCCTCGGTGTCAGCATAGGGCAATACCAGACTGTCATCCCTCCCGTCCTTGGGACTCACTGCTCCAAATACATAAACATACTCACGCACTATTTGACTTGGGACTTCGGGACGCATAGGCTTTGGAATCCAACAGGCTTTAGGGTGATTTATCCTACCAAACCTGGCTTCGTCCTGAAAGATTATCCTTAATGGCTTATTCCTCTTTTTTGCTTCTGCCCAGACTTTTTTTACCGCTTCTATGTAACCCTTTTTTTGAAAGCCTCAACTGCTTCCTTGTCTTGTTTGGGGTGCTTGGGACGTGGCGCTAATTTCCTCCAACCATGACGCTTCAATATGCGATAAACAGTTGTCTTGTGAACTTCTCTGCCTAACTTTTTTTCCAGTGCCGCTTTTATCTCTTTGACGATAAGCAATGATGCATCAGTAGCAACTTCCAAAAAACCTTTCAGGAATCCTTCTTCTTCCTTGAATGTCATTAACTGGCGGCGTCTCCCGCCTCTTTTTTCGCTGCTAAAGGCATCTTTACCTCTGGCTATGAAATCTCTTTGAATGACTCTGACTCTGACTTCATGTAAACCAACTGCCCTTGCTATCTCTGTTGCCGGCATGTCCTGTTCTACACGCAACCATACACAAAGAAAATGCTTGAGTTCCAAAACTGGAAACTTGGACTCTCTATATTTTTCTAACTCGACTAAACGCTTCTGTGGAATTGGTATCTGGGCCACCATGTAAACCTCCAAATACTAATCCTACTCATACAATATTATGATCGCAACTTGGTATAATTCTTGCAACAAATCCCATTGCCGTTGTTAAAAACTTGCAACGCAATCTTTTGAGGTTCTTGCAAACCCCCGCGTTTCAGTCTGCGCTATCCCATGCGGGCCAAGTCCGCTGATTGCAGGCTGGTATGTGGTCTCAGGGCCAGAGGGTTCCCATCATGCGGGGGTATGCGCCGGTTTCGCGGACGTGTGGCAATTTGCAAATCCAGGCTACTGCGCGCTCTAAGCCAAGACCGTAGCCTGCGTGCGGGACGGAACCGTAGCGGCGTACATCCAAGTACCATTTGTATGCACTTTCGTCCAGGCCTTCTTTTGCTATCTGCTCCAACAGATATTGGAGGTTGGAGGCGCGTTCGCCGCCGCCGATGATTTCGCCGTAGCCTTCGGGAGCCAACAGGTCAGCTCCAAGGGCTAATTTTGGATCGTCCGGGTCTGGTTCCATGTAAAAGGCTTTGAATGACTTGGGGAAACGATGCACCCAACATGGGCTTTCGAGTGAGTTCATCAGGATGGTTTCATCATCGTTGCCAAAGTCCTCGCCCCATTGTATATCGCTCCCAAGTGTCTTGAGGCGCTCTACGCTCTCTGTGTAGGTCATTCTGAGGTATTCGCTATTCAGGGCGTTTTCTAATGGGGTCAAATCCCTCTCTAATATCTTGAGTTCTTCTTGCTTGGATTCCAGGACGCTCTGAAGTACAAATTTCATCATGCGCTCAGCAAGAACCATAATGTCGTCCAGGTGGGCAAATGCCACTTCCGGCTCAACCATCCAAAATTCTGTAAGGTGTCTGCGGGTTTTGCTTTTTTCTGCCCTAAAAGTGGGGCCGAAGCAATAGACTTTGCCAAAAGCAGCTATGGCAGGCTCCAGGTAAAGCTGACCGGATTGGCTCAAATAGGCCATGCCCTCGTCAAAGTAAGGGGTTCCGAATAGTGTAGAGGTGCCTTCACACGCTGCCGGGGTCAGTATTGGGCTGTCAATGAGTGTAAAACCGTCCGCATCAAAGAAATCACGGATTGCTTTGGCAATGGTATGACGTATGCGGAGTATGGCCCACTGCCGCTTTGATCTCAGCCATAGGTGGCGGTTTTCCATAAGGAAAGCCGTGCCGTGTTCTTTTGGAGTTATTGGATAGTCTTTGCTGTCGGCAATTATGGAAAGGGTTTTGACCAGAATTTCAGGCTCGCCTGTCTTTGGGTGAGTCTGAGCCAGGCCGGATAGTTCTACAACGCACTCTTGCGTCAGACCTCCGGCCAGTCCATAACTATTCGCATCGGCATCGGAGACAGCGACAACGCACTGTACAAACCCTGTCCCATCGCGCAGTTCAACGAAACGGATCTTGCTTGTGCGCACATGTCTCACCCAACCTCGGATATTGACAATATTTCCAATATGTTTTTTTAGGTCGCGGATTTCAACGAATGAGTGAAACACAATAACCCTAGTTTCCAACAGCGAAAATATTAGTGGAATCCACTCGCAATGGCTTCACCCATAATAGAGAGGTGACGCATAATTCTCTCCAACTTTTGCCGGATAATATCCTGGAATTGTAGCTGGTTAATTACATCAAAAATGTCATTCTGCATTTGTTGGGCAATCTCGCCCAATTTATTCACGTCATCAGTAAATCTTTGATCCTTGCTCATGGCAATTTCTTGCTTGAATCGTGAAATTCCGGCAAATTGATTGTCTGTGGAAATCAACATGGATTCAATATTGTCCAAAACCTTTGTCATTTCCGATTCTGTTTGATGAACAACCTGCTGCATCAGAGGATATATATTTATGTTTTCCCTCTCTTTAGATTCTTCAATCAGCTTGTTCAAACTCTCATCAAGATGAAGCTCAATATCTTCAAGGTGGACAATTACTTCTTCTTTGGCTTTAACCTCACCAACGGCAATGCTGGCAAGTGCTCCTGAATCAAGTACAAGAATAACTCTTTCTTTCAAAAGGAGAATATCAATGACCCAAATCCCATTCACACCCTCAAGTAATGGACTCATTTTTGCATGTTGATCTGAAGTAGCCGTGATAACAGACTCCACCTGATCAACCAAGACTCCTATCCGTGAACCCTCGTGGGAAAGGATTAGAATGCTGGCCACCTCGTTGGACTCGTTTTTGGGCAACCCCATTCTGGTTCGCAGACTGACTACAGGCAAAACTTGTCCTCGCAAGTCAAGCAACCCTTCCACATATTTTGGCATATGTGGCATTTGGTTCAACTCACACATTGGAGTAATTTCAGCCACTTGAGTCAGCGGAATAGCGTAAGTTCGGCCATTTATCCAGAAAGACATGTATTGTTGCACATCGGTAGTGCCAGCAATCTCCAGTTCAAGCAGCGTACTACCACCCTGAGTCTCATCAGTCACCGAGTTCATGATGCCTCCTGAACCGCCAGAGAAATTAATTCGGCAGGATCAAGTATCAGAACCACGGCACCATCACCCATAATGCTCGCGCCACTTATTCCAGGCAGACTTGCAAGGTAGGGAGCCAAGGGCTTGATAACCATCTCTTGCCTTTTTACAAATGCGTCAACTATCAACCCCATTCTGCGACCGCCGGCAGATACAACAACCACCGGCATACTTGCGGGTATCGCTTCTTCTTCTTCTTGCTCTTGCTCTTCATGAATTGTTTGGTTTTTCAGATTCAAAAGGTCGCTCAAGCGTGATACGCCAAGCACTTCGCCGCGGAGATTAATGGCTTTCCTTCTTGTCAGGAATGACAGATCTTCATGGGCTACAAGAAGGGTTTCTTCCACAGATGTGCCAGGCAGGGCAAAGACTTGCTCCCGCGATTTCATCAGTAGGGCATCAATGATAGCAAGCGTGAGGGGGAGTCTTAGAGTGAAAACAGACCCTTTGCCGACTACGCTTTGAACCTGAACGCTACCATTCAAGCGGCGGACATTGGATCTAACCACATCCATCCCCACGCCGCGTCCAGATATATCAGTTATTTTCGCTGCGGTGCTGAAGCCAGGGGCAAAGATGAAGTTTATGATTTCGTCATTACTCAGAGTATCGGCTTTCTCCTGGGTAATAAGACCCTTTTCAACAGCTTTCGCTTTGATTATGACGGGGTCAATTCCCTTGCCATCGTCTTCAATCTCAACGATCACACTATCACCCTCATGGCGCGCGCGCAAGACAACAAGACCTGCTTCGGACTTGCCTGCCGCCTTTCTAACTTCGGGCATTTCAATACCATGATCCGCTGAATTGCGGATCAAGTGGATCATGGGATCACCAAGCTCTTCAATGAGACTTTTGTCAATTTCGGTGTCTTCACCAACCATCTGGAGTTCAATTTTTTTGCCGCTGGCCTTGGCCAGATCCCTCAACATGCGTGGGAATTTGTTAAATACAGTCTTAACCGGCACCATGCGGATGCTCATGATGGAACCCTGGATTTCTTTAGAAACCTGATCAAGGGTGACACTTGCTCTGCGGAGGTCTCTGACCAGTTCATCAACGGCCTCACCGCGGGCTTCGGATTCAAAGCGTTCAACCACATGGCTGACCATCGTTTTGCTCATAATGAGTTCGGCAACGATGTTCATGAAGCCGTCCAATTTGGCTTGACTGACGCGAATGGTGTCCGCAGTTTTATCTATAACTTTTTCTGGAGGTCTTTCGGACGGCTTTGCAGATGTTTCCGCGTGTTTGGCGGCTGAATCATCAGTCGATGGAGCATCTGGAGCGGGTTGTGCTGGCTTGGGAGCTTCAACAACGGGC